>Ga0210123_1001149_pt1 | contig 14178 bp, 11 predicted proteins | sample Muzzi_PWB_D2_FD_185535 | JGI IMG/M metagenome (GOLD analysis project Ga0210123, IMG submission 185535) | Wetland microbial communities from San Francisco Bay, California, USA, that impact long-term carbon sequestration - Muzzi_PWB_D2 (SPAdes) | ecosystem: Environmental > Aquatic > Marine >... | reverse complement strand
CGGCGCTCGCGCTTCTTGATCCGGCGGGGCAGGGGCTCGAACAGCCCGTAGTTGATGTTGGCCGGCTGGAAGTGCTTCGCCTCCGAATCGGTCAGGTGGCGGGCGAGGGCGCCCAGGCCGGTGGTGGCCGGAAACGGCTCGATCTCCCGCCCGTTCTCTTCGAAGGTCCGCTCGAGGGTCAGATAGAGGGCGATCGCCAGCCCCGTGGCCGCCGACTCGAGGTATCCCTCGACGCCGGTGAGCTGTCCGGCCAGGCGCACCTTGGGGGCGGAGCGGATGCGGTAGAGCTTGTCGAGGTGGGTCGGCGAGCTGACGAACGTGTTGCGGTGGATCTGCCCGAGCCGCACCAGGTCGGCGTTCTCGAAGCCGGGGATCATGGCGAAGACGCGCCGCTGATCCGGCCACTTCATCCGCGACTGGAAGCCGACCAGGTTGTAGTGGCTCTTGGCCAGGTTCTCCTGGCGGAGCTGGACCACCGCGTACGGCCGGGTGCCGTCCGGGGCGGTCAGCCCCACCGGCTTCATCGGCCCGTAGCGGAGCGTGTCCACCCCCCGGCGGGCGAGCTCCTCGATCGGCAGGCACCCTTCGAAGAACCGGGCGTCCTCGAAATCGTGGAGGGGCAGCACCTCGGCGTCGAGGAGGGCCTGGTGGAAGGCGAGGTACTGGTCCCGATCCATGGGGGCGTTGAGGTAGTCGTCGCCCTCTCCCTTGCCGTAGCGCGACTGGGCGAAGAGCTTCGAGCGGTCGAGGGACTCGGCGTCGACGATCGGTGCGATCGAGTCGTAGAAGTAGAGCCACTCGCTGCCCAGGATCGCTCCCAGGCTCTCGGCCAGGGCGTCCGAGGTGAGCGGTCCGGTGGCGATCACCGTGTCGGCTTCCGTGCCGCTCGCAGGCGGGATCTCCGTCACCTCCTCGCGCCGGATCTCCACTCCGGGAAGCTCGGCCAACCGGCCGGTCACCAGGGTGGCGAAGCGCTCCCGGTCGACCGCCAGGGCGCCGCCGGCCGGTACCGACGCCTCCCGTGCGGCGCCGATGATGAGCGAGCCGAAGGCCTCCATCTCCCGCTTGAGGAGCCCGGCCGCGTGCTCGGGATCGTCGCTCCGGAGCGAGTTCGAGCAGACCAGCTCGGCCAGGTCGCCGGTCTTGTGGGCCGGCGTGGGGCGCGTGGGCCGCATTTCGTGGAGTACCACCGGCAGGCCGCGGCTGGCGAGCTGGTAGGCGCACTCGCTGCCCGCCAGGCCGCCGCCGACAATGTGAATGGGTTCGCGGTTCATGGGAGATCGTGGTGTCATTATAGGAGTCGGTTCTGAAGGGCGGCCCGCACCGCGACTCAGCGCAAGGCTCGCGGTGGGGCGCGGACGAGTTGTCAGGATGAGTCAACGTCGCGAAGGGGAGGAACAATCCAATGGTCACGACCGTCGTGCTGCTCAACGTCGAGAGCGACAAGATCAACGAGGTGGCCCAGGAGGTGCTGAGGGTCCCCGGTGTCACCGAGGTCTACTCGGTCGCCGGGCGCTACGACCTGGTGGTGATGGTGCGCACCCGGGGAACCGAAGAGCTGGCCGAGGTGATCACCAGCCGCATGCTCAAGGTGACGGGCATCACCCACTCGGAGACCTTGACCGCGTTCCGGGTCTACTCCCACCACGATCTCGAGCGGATGTTCGCCATCGGCCTGGAAGGGCCGGGCAGCGGCGAGATCCACGGTCCGGAATGAGGACGGGCTCGATCAAGGACCGGGAACACCAGGGGGCACCAATATGAACGAACAGGCTCTCCGTGAGCGGCTGGTCGATTTCCTCGACGGCGAGCACGCCCACGTGGGTTTCGAGCGGGTGGTGGCGGCCATCGGGGCGGCTCCGGCCGACATCCGTGGGCAGCGCCCCGCGGGCTTTCCGCACTCGCCGTGGGAAATCTTGGAGCATCTGAGGATCGCCCAGAAGGACATCCTCGAGTTCAGCCGCGACCCCGACTGGGTCTCGCCGAAGTGGCCCGAGGGGTACTGGCCCGGGGAGGCGGTGCCGGCACCGGGCGCCTGGGAGACGAGCGTCGGGGCCTTCCGCGGCGACCTCGACGCGATCAAGGAGCTGGTCCGCGACCCGGAGCGCGACCTGTTCGAACCCTTCCCCTGGGGCGACGGCCAGACCCTCCTGCGCGAGGCCATGCTCGTTGCCGACCACAACGCCTACCACGTGGGCCAGCTCGTGGACACGGCCCGGCTCCTGGGGGCGTGGCCGCCGCGGACGGAGGCGTCCTGACGGCCATGTCCCTGCCCGGTACCCTGAGCTTCACGGAGGCGGAGATCGGCCGACTCCGCCAGCAGCTCGTGCACTCGGTGCGGCGGACCTGCCCCTCCTGGCTCGGGGCCGAGGCCGACGACATGGTGCAGACGGCACTGCTGCGCGTGCTCGACGCGGGGGCCAAGCGCCGCGACGGTGAGGGAAGCGCCGAGCTCGCAGCGTCCTATCTGAGGAAGGCGGCGTACAGCGCCGTCGTCGACGAGATCCGGCGCAGGAAACGGCGCCGGGAGATTCCTCTGGAGGACGATGGAGTGGATATGGATGCCCCGATCGAAAGCGGTCCGATTCGAGCGCTCCCGACGAGCGAGCCGGACCCCGAGAGGCGTTCGGCCTCTCGGGAGGTGGCCCGCGCGATCCGCTCCTGCCTCGGCGAGATGGTCCGCCCGAGGCGCCGCGCCGTGACCCTGTACCTCCAGGGTCACCGGATCAAGGAGGTGGGAGCTCTCATGGGTTGGGACCCGAAACGTGCCGAGAATCTGATCTACCGTGGCCTTGCCGATTTGAGGGTGTGCCTCGACCGGCAGGGGGTGCAGGCATGAGCGCGCCGGATCTGGCGGGCATGGACCCGGTTGAGGTCGCACGCCTGCGCGAGGCGTTCGCCGCCGGCTCCGGCCGGCCCGCGCCGGAGGCGTGCCCCGAGCCGGGCCGGCTCTGGGAGGCCGCTGCCGGCGAGCTGCCGGCCGACGAGCTCCGCGCCGTGGTCGACCACCTGGCCGAGTGCCCGGACTGCTCCGAGGAGTGGCGCCTGGCCCTGGCGGTGCGCGAAGAGACGGAGGATCGGGTCCACCGCCCTGAGCTTGTCGCCTCGTCCTGGGGCCGGCGGGCGAGGCAGTGGGCCGCGGCGGCGGCCGTGGCGGTCATCGGCCTGGGGCTCGCCGGAGTCTGGTGGAGCCAGCAGCAAGGCCCCGATGGGCCGGCCATCTACCGTGACGCGGAGGATGCGGCGATCGAGTCCCTTCTGCCCGAGGGCGAGCCCCTGTCCCGCGAGGAGCCGGTGCTCCACTGGAGCGCGGGGCCGGAGGGTTCCACCTACGACGTGCTGGTCTCGACCGAGGACATGGCGGGCTCCGTGGCCGAGGCCACCGGCCTCACCGAGCCCGAGTACCGGCTGCCCGGCGAGGCGCTGGAGAGCTTGCCGTCCGGGGCGACGATCTTCTGGCAGGTGGAGGCGACGACGCCGGAGGGCGGCCGAATCGCCTCGGTGACGTTCGTGACGAAGATCGAGTAAGCCGGGCCGTTCGCGCGCCGGGCCGGGCTTCGGCCGGGGGGAGCGGCCGGGTACCGGACTGGTTCTCCGAGCCCGCGTGGTGAGCTCCAGAGGTCGTGCAACTGCCGCCGCACCACTCGGCGCCTTTCCGCTACACTTCGTAGTCAAGTCGAGAAGCAGTAGAGCACCCATGAATCGACCGGCCAGCGCCGGCGGAGGTGCCGCGCATGGCCGGGGAAGGAGATCTGTGAGGCGTGTTCGGGGTTTCGCCGCCGTCATGACCACCTTCGTTGTCCTCGTCGTGCTGGCAACCCCCGTTGCCGCCGCACCTTCAGACGGGAGATCAGGCAGTCTGTTCGCTGGCCTTTTCCAGGAAGTCTGGGCCTCTCTCGGTGATATTGCTGGGAGTATCTGGTTGGGCGGCCCCTCGCTGGGCACAGTGGAAGCTCCGAGTGTCTCTCCTCCAGACTGGGGTGGTAGCCAGGGCAGCGAACCTCCGGAAGACGGCGCGACCACGGAGTCGGTCACTCCGCCGGAGTGGGACTCGGGAAGTGCCGACGAGCCGCCGAAGAGTCCATGACGACGCGTCGCGGTGGTGCGGCAACTGGGCCACCCTGCGAGCCCCCGATCCGTGCCATTTGGCAGATGGCGTGAGCCGAAAGGTCGTTGGCGGCCGAAGCTCTGAGAGAAGGGTGGAGAGTCGCAGTATCTGCATCTCGCTCCCGCAACTCCTGGTGAGTCGCGAAGATTCGCGCTGCCGAGCTCCGGAGCGCCTGATGCGGTGAGGGGATTCCCTCCCAAGCATCGTTCTCCCTGACGGAACGGAAAGCGCAGTGCTTTCCGGGGGACCGGAGATCAAGTTGGAGCGCCATGGATGTCGGACCGGAAGCACCGAGCGACAGCCACCGCTCCAGAGCGAAGATCGAGGAGAAGTGACCATGACTGAACCAAACCGGATCCGCGACATGCAAGGGTACGAAGCCGGAGAAGGGAGCGAGGCTCCTAAGTATCAGACTTTGGCGCCCAGAGCGGTGGCCAAGAGGATCGAGACGCGCTGGGAGTTCGGTATCTTCTTCCGGATCTACAAGAATGGCCGGTTGGTGACCAGCCTGACCATCGGTAAGGGCGGACGGTCCCAGGAACCGCGCCCCATTCCGCAAGCTCTCGCGTTGTCGGCCCCTGGCACGGGCGACCCGGCCGCCGATCCAGGGGTGGATGCACAGGAGGCTCCCGCGCTCCCTGGGAACGACGGTGGTCCCATCGAAGAGACACGGGCCGAGTTCGGCTTCTTCGTGGGGAAGGTCACCACCGAGAGCGTAACCGACGGAAGTACCGACTGAAGCGAGTCTGACGGGGGGGCATTGTCGAAGCGATCCTCTGAGAGCCTTCTCTTTCGACTGACCCTAGCGCTGGTCGCCATCGGGGTTGCCCCCGGATACGCCGCGCAGGGGGGAGCGTCCGCGCCGCTGCGAGATTGTGAGGCGCTGTTCTCGGCTGCGCCCGCTCAGAAGGACAGTGCGATTTGCTTCTACCGGTTGGCAAAGGCAGGGGACCCAACAGCTGTTGCACGGATCGAGGCTCTTGCCGACGAACGCGAAGACCTGCCGTGGTTCGGCTACTACGAGGCAAGCCTCCTCTGGACGAACGCCAACCTCGCACAGAAGCGGTTTGCACGAAGCGCTGCTGCCTTTGGGCGGGTCGGCGAGGTTCGGGGAGAGGTCTTCTCGAGGATCAACCGGATCCAACTTCTGTACAACCTGGGGCGCTTCGACGACGCCGAAGCTGAGGCGCAAGCAGTCTTCGATCTCACAGAACGGTCTGAGGATCGCGAGCTTAGGGCTTGGGGCACGGTCACGCTCGCTCGAGAGCACCAAAGGAGCGGGAGGGATCTCGAGAGGGCTTGGCAACTACTGAGGAGGATCGAAGACTCTCTGGAAGAAGTCGAGTCGCCCAGCCTTCGACGGGACTACCTGGTTCTCCGAGGGGCCATCTGCGCCCAGACCGGGCGGGTCCAGGAAGGGCTGAAAGCCTACAGGACGGTGGTTGAGCTTGCCGAGGCAACGAATGACCGCTACTTGGAGGCCACCGGCCGGTACAGCATGGCACAGGCGTTCTTCAATCAGTTCGTGGAAGCGCCGGAGCACAACGAGGCAAGGCGTCTTGAAACGGTCCGGCTCGCAGAAACTGCTCTCGAGGTAGCCACAGCTTCCGGGAACCATCCGATAGAGGCGCAGTCCGCCTGGATTCTCGCCCGTGTGACGTTGAACGACGAGAAAGCCCGAAAGTATGCAGAGCGTTGCCTGGCAGCGGCCGAGGGACCAGGTCTCAAGAGCTACTGCCTGAATGCCAAGGCACGCGCCCTGCTTCGCCTACGTCCAGAGGCGGCTAGGCAGGCGATCGAGCAATCCCTCGAACTAGCGAGAGAAGCCGGCGACGGCTGGTCGGAAGTATATGCACGCGCCGAGGCGATGCGAGTGCTGTGGGCGACGGAGTCACCTCGCGAGGCGTGGGTGGACTCCCTGCGAGCGATCGATGTGATCGAGGGCCTGCGTCAACGGCAATCTGAGGGGTCGGGTACTCAAGCCGGCCTGTTCTCCCTGTGGAGCGATGACTACCTCTGGCTCTCAGGTCGGCTCTTGGGGAATGCGGAGACGGCAGAGGATGCCACATGGCAAGTGCCGCAGGCGTTCCGCGTGAGCGAGCGCATGAGAGCTCGAGCGTTGATCGACTGGCTACGCCGGGCGGGCGCCAAGAGTCAGGCGGGGTCTCGTCCTGGGGTCGTCGGGCTCGAAGAGATCCGCGAAGGGCTCCGGCCGCAGGAAGCCATCCTGTCCTATCAGATCGCACCTTGGAACGACTCGGCGGGCGACTTCGGCGGTGGCTCCTGGCTGCTGGCGATCACGCGCGACCGGGTAACCGTCCATCGCCTGCCCGGGCGGGTCGAGATCCGGCGCACGGTGCGGTTGTTCAACGGGTTGGTGGAGCGGCGGGACGGGGCGGAGGCGGGGCCGGCGGCCCATCTCTATCGACTGCTCCTGGAGCCGGCACTGGCCGAGCTGCCGCCGGAGGTCGACCGGCTGATCCTGATCCCGGACGACGCGCTCCACCGGCTGCCGTTCGCGGCGCTCCGTCCGGCGGCGGACGCGCCGCCCATCGGGCTCCGTTACGAGCTGGTGCGGGCGCCCTCGGCGACGCTCTGGCTCCACTGGCGCCAGGGAGATCCGGCTCCGCCGGCGGAGCGGCCGCTCCTGGTGCTGGCGGACCCGGAGCTGCCGGCCCATCCGCCCGGCCAGGCGCCCGGCCAGAGCAATGGGGCGGTGCAGGTCGCCCAGGTCCGTGGCGCCGATGACGAGGAGGGTGGCCTCGGGCCGCTGCCGTACGCTCGGGAGGAGGGGCGGGACGCGATCCGGGCCCTGGGCGGCGGCCTGTTGTTGGTCGGGCCCGAGGCCTCGGAGGCGGCCCTCGGCCGGCTCGACCTGGGATCCTTCGGGCTGGTCCACCTGGCCGCCCACGCGGTCACCGACGAGGACCGGCCCGAGCGTTCGGCGGTGTTGCTGGCCGCGGGGTCGGTGGACGGCGGGGGCGATGGACAGGTTGGGGTTGATGGGGCGGAGGGGGTCGGCGACGGCGGGATCGACCAGGACGGCCGGCTCGAGAGCTCCGAGATCGCTCGCCTCCATCTCGACGGGCGCACGGTGGTGCTCGCCTCGTGCCGGAGCGCGGGTGGCACGGTGCTCCGGGGCGAGGGAGTGATGAGCCTGGCCCGGGCCTTCTTCCAGGCCGGCGCCCACGGGGTGGTGGCGAGTCTCTGGCCGCTCCGGGACGACGAGTCGGCGGTGCTCTTCCGGCGCTTCTACCGAAGGGTGGCGGAGGGTGCGACGGTGGGCGAGGCGCTCCACGGCGCCCGGCGCGAGGCGATCGAGAAGGGCGAGCCGGCGGCGGCCTGGGCGGGGTTGGTAGTGCTCGGCGACGGCGACCTGGTGCCGGTCATGGAGCCCCGGTCGTCAGTGCCCGGACCTGCCGCCCTCGTGGTGCTGGCCGTCCTGGCGCTCCTGGCCGGCGGGTGGATCTATCGGCGGTCCACTTTCCACACCGCCCGATAGATCGGCTCCGGCCGCAACCGCTCATCGAGGCCGGCGCGGATCTCGTCGGCCCGGGGTGGCGGCGTGGCCGCGTAGCGCTCCCGCGCGGCGATCTGGTCCAGCGTGACCTCCGGGGCCGGGTCTCCGGTGATGCCGCCGCTCAACCGGATGTAGAGGAGCAGCGGATCGGGGTCCAGCCAGACTCCCTGGAGCGATTCGAGGGCTTCCCACAGGCTGATGCCGCGGATCTCCAGCCGGCCGTCGCCGCCGTCCTCGAAGCCCTCCGTTTCGAGCAGCGTCCCGGCCGGGTGGATCCGGATGCGGGCCGGGAACGGGTCGTAGAGCAGCCGCGAGATCTCGTTGATCGAGTACGCCTCGCCGTTGTCGATCAGGAGGATCTCGGCTGCCGAGTCCATGGCGTCCTCCACCGCGTCGACCAGGGGCTTCTCCTCAGGGAGGAGCTGGGCTCGGAGCTCGTCCTCGTCGACGCCCGGCAGAGCGTCCGCGAGGAGCACTCCGAGGGTGACCCTCGAGCGGTCCGTGTGGTCTTCGAGATAGGAGTAGAGCGTCGCCGCGGCGTCGAAGTAGTCGGCGACCGCCTCGGTCCAGGGGTCCAAGGCCCGGTCGTAGAGCTGGCGCTGGCGCCTCGTGGCCCGCCCCGCGGCGAGCGGGGCGATCGAGAGTTCCGCCCAGCCGTCCTCGGCGAGGTAGGTCGCGTTGACCAGGGTGTCGGCGAAGAACCGCTCGAGCGCCTCGGAGTCGTCGCCGAGGTCGAGCTGGGCCGACTGCCGGGCCTCGGTGAGCTCGCCGTTCTCCCAGTCGAGGACGGTGCGGCGGGAGCCCGGGTGGAGCGCTTCGAAGCGGGCGCTCCAGTCGTCTTCGCCGTTCTGGATGCGTCGTCGCCGCTCGGCGACCCGCGCCTGGAGGGCCGCGTTGTCGTTCTGGCCGCCGGGCGGGCGGAAGGTGGTGAGGAGCTCGACCTCGACGCCGCCTTCCGGGTCGAATCGGAGCTCGAGATCGTCGCGGACCGGCTCTTCGAAGCAGCCGGCGAGCGTGGCCAGCAGTAGCAGGGGGGCGAGGCGGCGAGCGGTCCGATGGCGTGTCATCGGACCACAATCTAACGCAACCGCCCGGCGGAGAGCCGGGCTACCCTGTCTTGGCTTGCGCCCCGTCCTCGGGCGGCGCCACCTGCTCCACGAAGTCGCACTCCTCGTTGGGGCAGAGCAGTTGGGTGCCCTTCTTCTTGGTCGTCTTCTCGGTCAGGAAGGGGTGGTCGCACTGGGGGCACTTCTTGGCGACCGGTTTGTTCCAGATGGCGTACTTGCAGTCCGGGTAACGGTCGCAGGAGTAGAAGATCTTGCCCCGGCGGGAGCGCTTTTCGGCGATCTCGCCCTTGCCACACTCGGGGCAGGAGATGCCGGTCGGCTTCGGCTCGGCCTTCTTCTCCTTGGCGGTCTTGCGGATGTTCTTGCACTCGGGGTAGGCGCTGCAGCCGTAGAAGGTGCCGTAGCGGCTGCGCTTGAGCACCATGGGGGAGCCGCACTTCTCGCACGGCGGGACCTCCTCGGCCGACTCCGCGCTCTCGTCCCCGTCCTCGCCGGCGGGCTCCGGGTCCCGGGTGTAGGTGCACTCCGGGTAGTTGGTGCAGCCGAGGAAGCTGCCGTAGCGGCCGAAGCGGAGCACCAGATCCTTGCCGCACTCGGGGCACTTCTCCCCGGTGGGCAGGCCGTCCCGCTTGACGTTGGGCATCTCCTCGCTGGCCGACTCGAGGTCCTTCGAGAGCTGCTCGTTGAACTCTTCGAGCGCCTTCTTCCACTCGACCTTGCCCTCTTCGATCTGGTCGAGCTCCTCTTCGAGGTTCGCGGTGTAGCCCTCGTTGATGATGTTCTGGAAGCTGCCCTGGAGCATCTTGTTGACCAGCTTGCCCAGGAGCGTCGGCGCGAATCGCTTCTCCACCTTCTCGACGTAGTCGCGGTCGGTCAGGGTGGCGAGGATCTGGGCGTAGGTGGAGGGCCGGCCGATGCCGTTCTCCTCCAGGGCCTTGACCAGTGTCGCCTCGCTGTAGCGCGCCGGCGGCTGAGTGAACTTCTGGTCGCTGTGGAGCTCGAGGAGCTTCAGCTCGGCGCCTTCTTCGATCGGGGGCATGGTGGTGCCTTCGCCCCCCTCGTCGCCATTGTCGCCGTTGTTCCTCCGGGCGTCCTCGTCCACCGCCTCCTGGTAGACGGCCAGGAAGCCGGGGCTCCTCAGGATCTTGCCCTGGGCGCGGAGCACGTAGCGGCCGTTCTCGACGTCGACCTGGGTCACGTCGTAGACCGCCGGCTTCATCTGGGAGGCGATGAAGCGGTCCCAGATCAGCTTGTAGAGCTTGAGGTCCTCGGGCTTCAGGTACTTGGCGATCTTGTCCGGCGGCAGGTCGAAGTTGGTGGGGCGGATCGCCTCGTGGGCGTCCTGGGCACCCTTCTTCGAGCGGTAGCGGACCGGCTTGGCCGGCAGCGCGTTTTCGCCATAGGTGGCGGCGATGTACTTGCGCCCCTCTTCGAGGGCTTCCTCGGCCACCCGGGTCGAGTCCGTTCTCATGTAGGTGATCAGGCCGATCGCGCCACGGTCGCCGATCTCCTTGCCCTCGTAGAGGCCCTGGGCGATGCCCATTGTGCGCTTGACCGAGAAGCCGAACCGGCGGGCAGCGTCCTGCTGTAGGCGGCTGGTGATGAACGGCGCACCCGGCCGCTGCTTGGACTCCTTGCGCTCGATCGAGCGGGCGACGAACTTGCCCGCCTCGAGGGCCGCGACGATCTCGGCCGCCTGCTCGCCGTTCCCGACCTTGCCCTTCTTGCCGTCGATCTTGTGGAGGCGGGCGGTGAAGGCCGGCGGCTCGGCGGCTTCGAGGTCCGCCGTCAGCACCCAGTACTCCTCCGGCACGAAGGCGTCGATCTCGGCCTGCCGGTCGCAGACCATCTTGAGCGCCACCGACTGCACCCGGCCGGCGGAGAGACCCTGCTTGATCTTCTCCCACAGCAGCGGCGACAGGCGGAAGCCCATGAGCCGGTCGAGGATGCGCCGGGTCTGCTGGGCGTCAACCTTGTGCTCGTCGATCTGCCGCGGGTTCTCGAGGGCGGCGAGCACCGCCCGCTTGGTGATCTCGTTGAAGGTCACGCGCTGGATCTGCCCGGGTTCCTTCTTCAGGACCTGGGCGATGTGCCAGGCGATCGCTTCGCCCTCGCGGTCGGGGTCAGGGGCCAGGTAGATGGTCTCGGCCTTGCTGGCCGCCTGGCGGAGCTTCTTGACCACGGACTTCTTCTTGTCGAGCACCTCGTAGCGGGGCTCGAAGTCCGGGCCGATGCCCATGTCCTTCTTGACCAGGTCGCGGATGTGGCCCATTGACGCTTCCACCTGGTACTCCTTGCCCAGGAACTTCTTCAGCGTCCGGGTCTTGGCGGGGCTCTCGACGATGATCAGGTTCTTGCTCACGGTTCGGGTAAATCTCGTTGGTTTGCGCCGATATTCCAGGCCCGTCCGGCGACGGGGGCCACGATGCCGACGGCTCGCGACCGTAGCACCGCTCCCCGACAGCATGTCAACCAGGCCGCTTGACGTAGGCTGGTCCGGGCTCGCGCCGGACCCGCCCTGCGAGCTCCAGCTCCAGCAGCACGCCGAGCACCCGGTCGACCGGCGCGGCGACCCGCTCTGCCAGTGTTTCGGGCGCTTCGGGCTCCGCCGGGGCCATGGCGGCGAGCAGCCGGGCGCGAAGGCCGCGCGGCGGTGTGCTCTCGCCGTCCGCGGCCTCGTCGCCCGGCGGGACCGGCGGGTGGGCGGCGGCCACGCCGAGCAGGTCGAGGACGTCCCGGGGTGAGAGCGCCGGGTAGGCGCCGTCCATGAGCAGGCCGTTCGTCCCCATCGAGCGCTCTTCGAAGATGCGGCCCGGGACCGCGAGGACGTCGCGCCCCAGGTCGAGGGCGAGCCGCGCGGTGACCAGGGAGCCGGAGCGCGGCGCGGCCCGCACCACGAGCGTCGCCGCCGCCAGCGCCGCGATCAGCCGGTTGCGCACCGGGAACTGCCACGCCTTCGGCTCGACGCCGCAGGGAAACTCGGTGACGAGCGCTCCGCGCTCGGCGATCCGCTCGCCGAGGCGCCGGTGGCCCCGGGGGTAATCGACGCCCAGGCCGGAGCCGAGCACGGCGACGGTCAGGCACCGGCCCGGTGCTTCCGGGCCGCCGTCGAGCGCGCCGCGGTGGGCGGCGGCGTCGACGCCGCGGGCGAAGCCGGAGACGACGGTCACCCCGGCCGCCGCGATCTCGCGGCCGAACAGCTCGGCGGCCTCCCGGCCGTACGGGTCCGCCCGGCGGGAGCCGACGATGGCGGCGGCCGGTCCCGCGCCGCCGGCGGGCCCCGCGCTCCGGCACCAGGCGGGCAGGTGGCCGCGCACGTAGAGCGCCGGCGGCGGCAGGTCGAGGTCGGCGAGCGGCTCCGGGTAGTCGGCGTCGGCCGCCGTGATGATCCGCGCTCCGTGGCGCCGGGCGAGCTCCTCCTGACGTCTCGCGATGTCGGCGGCGCCGTTCGCCAGGCGCCGGGCGATCCTCAGCGCCCCGGCCGGCAGCCCGAGCTCGGCGGCGGTGGTCGAGATGGCGCGCCGGCCGAGCCACTGTTCGGGGGCCAGGCCGAGCCGGCACACGGCGGGCCGGGGCAGCTCGAAGCTGGCGCCGAGAGTGATCAGGATGTCGCGCAGTCGGTGGCGATCGAGGGCCATGGTGAATCCTCCTGTTCGTGGTTCCTCTGTCCAGGAGGACGGAAACGGTGCCGCCGATCGCTCGTATATACTCGCCATCGTGCCAGGGACCAGCCATCACGAAGCCTCGGGCCATTCGATCGATGGGCCGGGCCGTGTGGTCCGTTTCCGACGGGACCCCTCGGGCCACGGCCCGAGATGGAGGCAGACTTTGAAAGGACGCGCCGTTGCCGCCGTGGGGCTCCTGATGGGCCTCTTCCTGTCGATCACGATCTCCGGGTGCGGTGGAGCGCAGAGCGCCGTCGCGAGCGGTGCGGGCGCCGGAGACCAACTACGCTTCGGCGTCGAGATGGCGCGCCAGGGACTCTGGCAGGAGGCGCTGTTCCGCTTCGAGCGGGCCAATCGTCTCGATCCCGGCAACGCCAAGATCCTCAACAACCTGGCGGTCGCCCAGGAGGCCAACGGCCGGTTCCAGGATGCCCTGGAGACCTACCGGGAGGCCCTCCGCGTCGATCCGCGCAGCCCCGATCTCAAGCAGAACTACGCCCGCTTCGTCGACTTCTACGAGAACTACCGCCCCGAGTCTGAGAGCGGCGAGCTGACCGAGCTCATCGATGGGGCAGGGGGGGCGAGCCGATGACCCGTCCGCGCTCTCGTCCGGCATGCACGCTCGGTCTCGCGGCGGCGCTGGCCGTGGCCGTCGTCGCCGGTGCCCTTCCCGCCCGCGCCGAGGTCGAGGTCTTGCTCCGGCTTCCCCAGCGGGCCCAGATCGACCTCCGAGGCAAGGAGTCGGTGGCCGTGGTGCCCTTCCTGGTCGTCTCCCAGGAGGGCGACAGCTCGACCGCGACCCGCAACGTGGACATCGAGCGGGAGTTCTCCCGCTTCCTGGAGAAGCTGCTTCGCCGCCGCACGCCCTTGCGCGTGGTCGAGAGCGGGCCGATCGACTTCCCGACCTTCGAGCTCGAGGAGCTTCTCGCGCAGAAGGAGTTTTGGCAGGACGTGGGTCTTCGGGCGCAGGCCGATCTCCTGGTGACCGGGAGTCTCGATTTCGACGTCCAGGACCGCTCCGGCTACCGCACCCAGGAGTTCGTCTCGCCGCTCGACGGTCGGACCTACTATCGCCAGGTCCTGGTCGAGCAGACGGGCTTCGAGTACGACATCCTCCTGGTGGTCGTCGACGGCCGCACCGGACAGGTGCTGTACCGCGACAACTTCAAGGACTTCCAGAGCTTCCAGTCCGACGAGGTCGACGTCATCTCCGGGATGTTCGAGAACCTCTTCGCGCTGGAGGACCGGATTCTCGGCGTGTTCACCAAGAAGGACGTGGAGGCGACGAGGGTCTTGTTCACCGACACCCATTGAGCCGCCGGCTCGCCCCTGTGCCGGTCCGCGAAGCGACAAGGAGGTTCCGCTTGGCTTCTCTGACTCCGAAAGCAGTCGTCGTTCCGCTCGCCTTCCTCCTCCTCGTGACGGCCATTCCCGCCGAGGCTCAGTATTTCGGGAAGAACAAGATCACCTATCGGGAGTTCGACTGGCAGACCTACCACTCCCCCCACTTCGACATCTACTTCTACGAGTCGGAGCGGGAGCTGCTGCCGAAGATCGTCTCCTTCGCGGAGAGCGCCTACGACCGGCTGTCGAGACGCCTGGACTTCCAGATCCAGGAGGCGACGCCGCTGCTCGTCTACGCGACCCACTCGGCGTTCGAGCAGAACAACATCATCGTCAACTTCATCCCCGAGGGGGTGGGCGCGTTCGCCAGCCCGGCGCGCAACCGGATGGTGATGCCGGCCGACCTGCCGGACGAAGAGCAGTTCAAGCTCGTCATGCACGAGCTGACCCACATCTTCCAGTTCCACATCCTGT
>Ga0210123_1001148_pt1 | contig 14183 bp, 8 predicted proteins | sample Muzzi_PWB_D2_FD_185535 | JGI IMG/M metagenome (GOLD analysis project Ga0210123, IMG submission 185535) | Wetland microbial communities from San Francisco Bay, California, USA, that impact long-term carbon sequestration - Muzzi_PWB_D2 (SPAdes) | ecosystem: Environmental > Aquatic > Marine >... | reverse complement strand
GGGCAGAAGTCAAGACGTTGGTGGAGTTGCCCATGATCGACCCATTCCTTGGGGTCGCACCACGCTTGCAACAGGGTCCAGCTAGCGTCCGTCGGCAAGGAGTCACACTCGTATGAGTAAACACCCGCGAAAGCCCGTACGCCGAGCACGAGCACGATCCCCACCGACCATCGACGGGACATGTTGGACGCTCCGTATGCCTCAGAAGATCAAGAGTCCCGCGGCGTTCCCAGGAACGTAACGAGTTTCACTCCATTTTAGCTGAAGGAGAACTAAAATGACAACGCGAATTACTCAAAGTCCAGCCGGTATACTCATAGCTGCCGGCGTTTTTATCGGTCTCTGCTTCAACGAGTCCCTCGCTACCGAGAAAAAATGCAAGAACAACTCGGAGGTGGCGCCCACGAAGCGCGTGTGCGTGGCGTGGGATCGGGGAGCGGCTCCGATCGAGGGTTACCACTTCACGGCTAGCTACACTTGCGGGGGATGCTCAGACGATCCCGAGGTCGCGTTGCTCGCCGGCGACGACACGTGGGTCGTCTATTCCGAGGTGATCAGCACCGCGGCGCCGGCCAACCTCGGGGCGCTGACGACCAGCGACAACGAGAATTACATCGTCAAGCTGGCCAACGGGGCCGGGGCCGGGGCAGCCGACGTGGGCTCCATGGTTCTCGAACCAAGCGGTTCCCACCACTCCTCGATCGCAGCCGGGTCCAGAATCTCCGGCGACCTGAACGGAAACCTGACACTCAAAGAAAGCGGGGGCTCCGGCGGAACGCTTTCATTGACCATCGATGGGAGTGCTAACGGTGACATCACTGTTGCCAACATCTCGTACCTGTCGATCGGCGAGGACCTCGGCGGGAAACTTGTGGCCGACGACATCACCGGGTCAATGACCATCGGGGACGATATGTTGGACGAAATCGAGCTCGACGAACTCACTGGCGCTTTGACCATCACCGGAAATGTCGACAGCCTTCTTTGGTTGACCGAAAGTAGCAGTGGGTCGATCACCACCGGACCTGTCAACGGCGTGGTGACCCTCAACCAGTCGGATGAGGCGGTTTACTCCGGTACGGCCACCTTTGATTCAGTACCGTCCGGCGGATTGGTGATGACCTTATTGGGCGGCCTGAGCGGGACAATCCACGTGACAGGCAACGTGGGCGGCACAGTGGCCGCCGCGGCCTTGAGCCCCAACACGGGGTTGCTCACAGGCGGCAGTATTCAGGTGGACGGCGACGTGTCCGGGTCAATCGTAGTGCAGTTCGATTCCGAGGGTGATATCGAAATTGGGGGCGCCCTGACTTCTACAGGTAATGTATTGGTGCTGGGAGACCTGGCCGGCGACGTTGACATTACTGGTGATGTCGACGGAAACATCATAGCCAACTATTTGGGGGATGCGGAGGGTGACATCACCGGCGATGTCACCATTGTAGGCGACTTCAACGGAGAGATCTGTGGAGACAACCTCTCTCCGCTGGCGGCGCTCCCGGGGAATCTCTCAATCGAAAACTTCGGCGACGGCGGGACCATCTGCGGCGGCGCACCAGGGTGTGGCGACGGCACCATCACCGGCAGTGATCCCGCCGACGGCACCCGGGACTCCCGCCAACCCCATCCGGTCAATGATTGTTCCCTTGCCGCGCGGCAGGGCATCGGCTCCGAGGATGAGCCGATCGAGATCACGCTCAGCGAGAGCGGTGCCGGCGGCGTCCTCTGCTGGCAACTGTGCGAGACGGGGATCGAGGCGGTGGACACCGGTGAGAGCTGTCCTTCGTTGTCCGCCAATTTCGTCAAGAGCGTCACCGAGACCTCGACCGGCGTGTATGAGCTCGTGCTGGACAGGCCGATTTCAGCCGGTGAGTGGACCACAATCAGTTACCTTGGCGACGACAGCTATGTCACCTATGCGTCGCTCCCCGCGGACGCCGAGGCCGACGGGCAGTCCGCTTCGGATGACTACACCGCGATAATCAACTACCTCAACGAAGTCGCTACGCCGCCTTACGGGGTGTACAGCACGGATATGGATCACTCCGAAGCGTTCAATTCGTCGGACGCGCTCCGCTTGTTGGATTTGCTCAATGGGGCGGGCAAGTTCACCTCCTGGTATGGGGCGACACTGCCCACCAATACGTGCCCGTAAGGCGAGGCACGATGCGGACGGACGCCTGCGGACGGAAGGAGCATGCTAGTGACGCGGTGTATGTGGTGGTGTGTTTGTGATCACCGATCTTGACGTTGCGGGTCTTCTGTTCCGTTGAAGTGCGCTGGTCGTCGAAACGACGCGAGGTTTCCAGAGTGTTGGCGAGGCGAGCTTCGGGGCTTCCTCCATGAAATAAAAAGGGCAGGTGGTTCTCGCGGCTATGCCGGCAGGTTCACCTGCCTCGCCAAACCGGCAGGTCATCGCTCGGCTGCGGTGGAGCAATGACTTGCCCTGCGGCGTTTCGCGTCCGCGGATTCTGTCACGCACCCTACCGGATTCGCTGCTCCGCTTGGGGCTTTCGTTGCAAGGCCGTTTCTGGTACCCTACATGATAGAGAAGGGCATTCCGTTTCTGTGGGGCCGGAAAACCGTTACACGAGGAAGGGAATTGTTGCATGTCGGATGGACAACGAGGATTCATGCGTTCGGCCAGGGTCTGGATGGTCATGGTGGCATCGCTGCTCGGCTGCGGCACGGCGTTGGCCCTGGACCCGCCGCTTCACGCCATCACCGTCGGGCAGTGGGATGGGTACTTCGGATCGTATTGCGACATCTGGTCGGACGGGCAGTACGCCTATCTTCCGAACTGGACGCTGTCCGACGGCCAGCCTGCGCGGGTGCACATTGTGGACATCAGTGATCCGAATAACCCCTTCCTTGCCGACACGTTCTTTCTACCGTTGCCGAATACGAACGCGTCTCCGCAGGACGTGAAGGTCGCGAACGGTCTCCTGTTTATTGGGCTCGAGGCGGACCCCAACGACAGCGTGGCCATCGTCGACGTGCGTGATCCCCTGAACGCCGTGCAGTTGGCCACCGTTCGTATCAGCGGCTTCACGTTTATCCACAATGTTTTCTACGACAACGGCTACTTGTACATGGCGGACAGCAGCACGCCGCGCGTGGGCATCATCGATCTTACCGGGTTCGATCCGGACAACCCGCCCGCCACGCCGATCACCACGGCCAAGTGGATTCTGAGCAACGTGGGCTCGTCATTCGTACACGATATCACGGTGAAGAGCGGGCGGATGTATGCCGCGGGGTGGAACAGCGGTCTTCTCATCTACGATGTCAGCGACGTGGCGAATACGATGCCGAATCTGATCGGCTCGGTCGGCGGTAATTCGACGCATTCCATGTGGCCGACCGATGACGGCCGGTTTGTGGTGACCGGCGAAGAACGGACCGGGGGCGGCATTACGGTCTATGAAATCGTCGATAATGGCGGATCGCTGACGCTGCAATTCCGGGACGCCTTCGCCTACTCCGGCTTTCAAGCGTTCAGCGTACACAACCAGATGATCATCGGCAACCGGCTCTACAATTCGTGGTATGAAAAAGGGCTGCAAGTCTTCGACATCGACCCGATTGACGGTACGCTGACACTCTTCGCGACCCTGGATACGTCCGACACGGGTCTGGGCAACTGGGGCGTGTACCCATTGCTCGGCGACAACAAGATTCTCTTGTCCGATGGGAGCACCGGGCTGCACATCGTCGACATTACGCTCGATTCTCTGGAAGACCCCACGCTTCCGCCCGCTCCGGACGATATCCTGAAGAACCGCTACCTCTCCATCGCTCCCGGCAACGAGACCATCGGGCCATTCGATCTGCGGGTGACGTTGACGCAGACGCTGGTGTCCGGCGTGACGGCGGTGGGAGATTCGTGGTGGGCGAACGAGCCGGATTTACAGTGCCTTTCCGTCGTCACTCCAACAATGCCGGCGACGCCGCCGGATTGGAGCGGCTGTCCGGTGGTCCATCTCACCGGCTGTCCGATCATCCCGACTTCGACGTATGAGGTGGCGGTGGTGCAAGATCCTCGGGTATCGAACCCCATCGCCGTGCAGACGCAAGCCAAGCCCAGTGGGAAGTGGTGGGGGGACTGCGTGGGCTTCTTCGACGGTACCGAATGGACGCCGCCACAGGGTTTCGTGGCGATTGACGACACGGTGGCGGTGATCAAGACGTTTCAGGATCCGTCGGCGTTTAACGCGTTGCACATCTCTCGCGCCGACCTGGCTCCAGCAGATCCCACGCAGCCGTTTCCCAACAATCAGATCAACCGGGTGGTCAATATCGATGATGCCTTTATGACCATTCTGGGTTTCCAGGGCGAACCGTATCCGGGCCCGCAGCTCGAACTCTGCCCGGATCTCTAGCGCAAGCTTGACCTTGCCGTGGCGGCTGGCGTACCGGCGACGCGGTGCAGCCTCGCCAGGCAGGTAGCACCCTGCGCAGAGACGTAGTCTCACCGTACAATCACGCCTTGTAGCCGTACACTTCCTTTTCGGCAGGCGCGAGGCACGCACCATGCTGCGTTATCTGCCAATAGATGGCCGTTTTCGCTGAAGAGAACACGTATTCGATGATTAACGCCTTGACCCAAAGTGAGCGGAGCCGCCTCCGGCTTAATTCCAACGGACGCCCTGGCCCATGCACCTTGTGAGTCACGTTTGCGGGATTCGCCGGCGGCAGAGCCGACGCTCAGCGCGTTGTATAAGCGGCGGCGATTCGGTATACTCGTTCTGTTGCGCATTTCGTGAGTCGTCATACGCAGGACGGTACCGCCATGGCCGCCGGAAACCGAACCTCGGGGGGGGGGGGGCATGATGTTGACCCGGTTTCAATCTCTTGTGGTCCGTACTTCACCCTTGCTCACCGTGAGTCTAACGCTTCTCTTGCCGATCACCGCGCGGGCACAAATGTCCGGTGCGTGCTGTCACGCCGGCGGTGCCTGTACGCTCGAGACGGAAACATCCTGCACCGGCATGGGAGGGACCTTTCTCGGTGATGCGACGGACTGCGAGCCGAATTGCTGCGCCCAGACCCCGACAGGTTCGGACTGCGCGTGCGAGACCAAGGTCTGTGAGGAGGACGCCACTTCGAACCGGACGAGTACGTTGTGTGGCGCCAATGACGATTGTCTGGTGGCACACGGGCCAGGGCCAGCGCGCATAGAGAGGCTATATGGGCATATTGGGAAAGATGCCAGCGGCGGCGGAAGCCAGTTTTCTCCGAGAAAAAAGCTATGGGAGTCGAACAGCACAGGGTGCCAGTGTCAGAATTCCCCCAGAAACGCGGCTTTGGAAGATCGTAACCCCTTGTGGCGCAACGGGTTTAATGTGCGCTGGCCCTGGCACACGGGCCGGGCTTCAGTTGCGTGGTGACCTGCACGCCCAACGGAACGACGGTGCTGCACCATCCGTACACCTGTCATGATGGGGCGCTGAGCGAAATTCAACCGATCCAGGTCTGCGATCCGAATAACGGCCATGCCGATTGCGATGAGGGCGCGGGCGAAACCTGTCGCCAGTCGTTCACGACGACGTACGCCGTCACGAAAACGGATAGCATCCCGGGTGTGGAGTTCATCTTTGGAACGGAGGACGGTGAATCCTGCACGCTCAATCCGAGCACGGACAACATCGGATGGTATGAGCTGTTCACGTTGGAGGATCGCACGCCCGGTGATACCACGGATGACTGCTTCGATCTTACGGTGGGTCTCTGCTGCACGGATCCGGTTCGGATGCCGTATTGGCCGTTCGTCAGCCGGTACATCGACTGTCCCTGCGTGGAGGCGGAACATGTGGACGGCTTCCCGCCGGACCTCGACGAAAACAACCAGCCCAAGTCCGGCTTCGGACCGGCGAGCCTTGCCAATATCCCGTGTGAGGACGGTAACGCCTCCATGTCGGTAACATTGCCACCGGGTCAGTACGGCTACCAGATTCATGCGAGAAGGGAGTGTGAAGGAACGACGGTTGTGTGTGAAGACGACGCGGACTGCCCGGGTATCGCCTGCGTGAATCCCAGCCCGGACTACACGCTCCATTTTTCAGTCCAGTCCTGCGAACAGGCGGCTTGCTGTCTCGGTGATTCGTGTATCGTGACGAACCGGCTTGACTGCGAGGCCCAACTCGGAAACTTCCTCGGTGACGATGATCCGCCGATCACACTCTGTCCATCGGATATGGCGAATCCTTGTGCGGTCGGTGCTTGCTGCATCGACAACGGTTGCCGCGACGGCGCGGCCGTCGACACGCAAAGCGAGTGCGAATCCGAGGGAGGAGTTTACTTCGTGGGCGGTGCCAGTTGCCTGGACGAACCCTGTCCCGCCTGTCGAATCGAGAGTTCGGGGAACTGTCAGCAGGCGGAGGGCGCTTTCGGCACGCGGCACCTTACGGACCGCAATCCGACAAACGGCTTGCGGGGTACGACCACCGGGTTCGCCCGCGTGGCGGCCGACGATGTCATCTTTAATGGCGATGTGGTGGACAACATCTGCTGGCTCGTGGCGATGCTCACGCAGTCCTACGACGGCTGTGTGCAAAGCACGGCGTTCGACAACACGTGGGAAATCCGGCTGTATGAGTCGGATGTGACGGGCGGGATCCCCGGCGCCGAGTTCTGTTTCAGCACCCTTTCGGTGTCCGCCAAGGTTGAGGGTACCGGGGAGGCGACAGGCACGTGGCAGTATTCGGGAATGCTCGACACGCCCTGTGTCCTGCCGAACGGCGGCGTCGGGGGCGACAAGTACTGGTTCGAGATTTCGGGTTTCGGCGACGACGGATGTTCGGTGCGGGCAATCTCGGCCTATTTCTACGAGGGTAACAACCATGCTGCGTGGTCCAGCTCGGAGAATCCTCTGCATACGTATACACACAGCCAGGTGCTGGACGACGATCTCGGCTTCTGCGAAGACGACGGCATCACGTTTCCTCGTCCGGTGCTGGGAACCTGTTGCGAGTGTCCCGACACCTGCACGACGGGTTTGACGCAGGCCGAATGTCGTGTGATGGGCGGGAGATGGGTATTGGGCGGTACGTGTGCTGCCGGTGAATGCCCTTTCACTCCCCCGAACGATGACTGCGCCAATGCGATTGAGGTCAATGGCGTGCCGGCGCCTGGCACGGGCGAGCTCACCATCGACACGAACAACATCTGCGCGACCGCGGACGGGCCATGGAATGTGGATCAGTCCTGTGACTGGGGTGCCGAAGTGATCGCCGACATTTGGTACCACTACGTGGCGGAACATTGCGGTAATCTGACCATCCAAAGTTGTGGCGATGCCGCTCACGATCAGATATTCGCCATGTACGACGCGACGTCAGGATGCCCGGTGTCAGCGTTTGACGAGGTCGCCTGCGACGACGACGGCTGCGGCGTGGAAGGGGGCGAATCGAGCTTGACTCTATCGGTCAATGTGGGCGATGAACTGCTCTTTCGAGTCGGAGGATGGTTTATCATCGACGGTTTCATCCCGATCGCGCGTAGCGACTTTACTCTGCACTTCTCGTACGATAATCCGTGTCCGGTGACGGACCCCCCGATGCCGGCGCCTCCGCCGCACGACATTCTCAAGAACCGCTACATCTCTCTCGTGCCAGGCAATACGGACATCGGCCAATTCGACATCAAACTCACTCTGACCGCCACGGAAGTCAACGGCGTGACGGCGGTCGGGTCGTCCTGGTGGGCGAAGGCGCCGGGCGCCGATTGCGTGTCGGTCTTGAGCCCGACGCAGCCTGCGTCGCCGCCGAATTGGAACGCGTGTCCCGTTGTACACCTTACCGGCTGCCCGATCATTCCGACTTCTTTCTACGACGCGGTGACAGTGTTTGAAACGCGTGAATCCGGTGTACTTTCGGTGAGCACGCAAGCCATGCCGACGGGCGGCAAGTGGTGGGGTGATGTCGTCGGCCAATTCGATCCGGCGGGCGACGCGTGGGGTCCGCCGAATGGCGTCGTGGCCATCGACGACGCGGTGGCGGCCATCAAGACGTTTCAGAATCCGAGTCTGGTGGGTCCCGGATGTGGCACGCCGCCGTGCAACGCGACGCATGTTTCCGTCACCGACGTGCATCCGGCCGGTTTCCCACAACAACCATGGGGTACGCCTAACCAGTTGGTGGATATCAACGACGTGTTCGCGATCCTTCTGGGCTTTCAGGGTAATGAGTATCCCGGTCCGGCGATCGATCTGTGTGCGGATCCGTAGGGCGGCCATGCACTATGTAGCCCCCGCCCCGACGTTTCGACTGCTAAGCTCCTGAACGATTGGTGAGCCGTTCTCGCTGCAATTAATAAACTCGCGGCGACTTGCCACTTGCAATCCCCGGCGGGGTGGGATGGTCTGGCGCGAAGGGGCAGGCCATGGTGATTACAGATTCCACGGCCTGGCTCTGCCAGGCCGTGCCACCTGCGGCAGCCGTGAAGACCATCCGTATGCCAAGCTATAGCATTTTCAGTCAAGACATAGCGTGCTGAATCGGCTTACCAGTTTGGGAAACATCCTGAGCCGCGGGCTTTCCCCCGCGCGGTCCCTCGGATTCGTGGGACACACAGTCACGCGTCACCGCGCAAGCTGAAGCATGCAGCTCACCTATCCCGTGTTGCGCAGTTTGGAAGAAATCGAGTCGATTTTTCAGCGGTTTCGGCAGGTGAATCTGCGATTGCGGTATCGCCAGGCGTAGTTAGATTTGCGAATCGCGTTGTAGTGAGGACCTACTTGCTTGCCCGAGCCCCAAGCCGTGCCACACTGTAAGTGGAGGCACGGATGTTTCTTCGCAAGTACCAACGAACCAAGGACGGCAAAGAGCACAGCTACTTCGCGCTCGTCGAATCGCAACGCACCGAGTGCGGCCCCCGTCAGCGTATCGTGGCTCAGCTCGGAGAATTGAGTGAGGATCAGGAACGGCGCTGGCAGCGCACCGCCGTCTTTCACACGCGTCATGAGGACGGCGAAGAACTACCCCTGTTCCTTGATGCCTCCCACACCCCCCCCAGCCCGGATCCCGATGTGGTACGCATCCGCCTCGGCAAAGTCGGCTGGGAAAACGCCCGCGCCTTCGGCGACGTGTGGCTCGGCTGGCAGATGTGGCGGAAGCTGAATCTTCACAAGATCGTCGCACGCCACATGCCAACCGGCCGGGAAGATGTTTCCCCGGCCATGATGGTGGCGATCGAGGTGATCTCCCGCCTGGGCATCGGCCAGGGCGGAGAGACGTCAGAATTCGGGCTGGCCGAGCACGGTTATCGTCGAACCGCCCTGGAAGATCTCTTGGGCGTTTCCGATGATAAGGTCACCAAGGATCGCCTCTACCGCACGCTCGATGCGCTCTTCGACGCCAAGGAACCGATCGAACAGGATCTCAAAGAACAACTGGGCGAGTTGTTCTCCCTTCAATTCGATCTGCTGTTGTGTGATCTTACGAGTAGTTTCTTTGAAGGTCTGATGGAGGGCAGTAACCTCGCCAAGCGTGGTTACTCGCGAGACCACCGCCCGGATTGCAAGCAAATCGTCCTTGCCATGATCGTGACACCGGATGGCTTTCCGGTCTACCATCAGGTATTCGCGGGAAACATGCGTGATTCCGTAGCCTTTCCGCAAATCGTGGAAACGATGGAATCACGATTCGGCAAGGCGCGGCGCGTCTGGGTGCTGGACCGCGGCATCGCAACGAAAGACAACCTCGAATTCCTGCAAGCGCACAACCAGTCGTTCCTGGTGGGCACGCCGCGAAGCCGCCTTGGCGAGTTTGACGCCGAGTTGTGCACGCGCGACTGGCGCTCGGTGCGGCCGCAGGTGGAAGTCAAGAGCGTTCAGCGCGACGGACAAACGTATGTGCTTGCGCGCAGCATTCAACGTCGCCTCAAAGAAAAAGCGATTCGTAAACGTCAGCTACTGGGGCTTCACAAGGATCTGACGAAACTCGCCCGGCGCGTGTCGTCAGGCAAGCTGAAAGATCCGGACAAGGTGTTGGAAAACACCGGTCGATTCCGAGAGCGCTGGCCGGCCGCTTCGCGATTTGTGGAAATCGACGTCGAACGCGATGAGCCGAAGAGGGCCAAGGCCGTCACGTGGAGGTACGCCCAGGACAAGCTTCGACGCGCGCTGGCTCGCGATGGCGCGTATCTGCTGCTCAGCGATCAGACTGACTGGTCGCCGGAAGAACTATGGCGCACCTATATTCAGCTTACTCGTGCCGAAGACGCGTTTCGCGCGATGAAAAGCAACCTGTTGCTACGGCCCATGTGGCATCAGAAATCCGAGCGCATCGAGGCGCACGTCTTCGTTTGCGTGCTTGCTTATGCGTTGTGGAAGGCGCTGGCTCACATGCTGCACGCTGCGGGTGTGAAGACGCGAATCCGCAAGAAGAATCCGGAGGATCCCGGCGCCGGCCCGCAGGATCGGCCCATGAGCCCGGCCGTCGCGTTGAAGATGCTGCACGACGTCCAGATCGGCGACATCCTGTTGGAGACGGTCGAGGGGAGAAAGCTTCGACTTCGCCGGGTCGCCCGCCCCACGGCCGAGCAGGCCGAAATCATCGCCGAGTTGGGGTTCACGCTGCCGGAACGCATTTGTGCCGACCGCGATGTCACACCGAAGGAATTCACAGCCGAGTAGCCGGGCCTTCCGACCGCACGCCGCGAGTAACCCCTCCAAAATGTAGTGAAGACTTTTGCCGAGAATCGGCCCTTGCGCTACCGCCACTCCCGATCCACTCTCGAAACTGCGCAACCCGGGCTAGCAAGGCCTATTGGCGTGCATCAACTTAGGCACGAGTGTTGAGGTTGCGATCTTCCACTCGGCCCGATTCCTCACGACATCCCACCAACGTGAAGAGCCTGTCATAGGGCGAGGTGTGCACAACGGTGACGGCGCGTTGTTGCGGTACGGGACCGCTCGCGCCAACGGTCAGCATCAATTGGTCGCCGGGCTCGGGCCGTTCGCGCGTCGGGGTGACAAAGGCAATGCCGGACGGGGCTTCGTCGCTGATCCATCCGGGATGGCAGGTGTCGGATTGATGCCGTGTCCAAGTGACCCGCGATGCGGGCTCCGTTGGGGCATCCGCGCGGCGGCTCATGAGCGACTTGGACAAGGTCACGCGCTTTCTTCCTGCTCAAAGCAACGCTCGATCAGGGCGTCTAGTTTGGCGGTCCCCACACAAATGCAGGTATCGGCCGCCCCATAGTACATCTTCACTTCTTGCGTAGCCTCCTCGAGAATCGCTCCGCATGAAAACACCACGTTGGGAATGTCACCGACGCGTTCGTAGTACTCTCGGGGCGTCAAAATGGGGATGGCGGCCCGCCCCAGGACATGTGCCGGGTTCTCCAACTCGAGCATGGCGACGCCCAATCGGTATATCGGACCGGCGGCCGTCTCCTTGACGCCGTGGTATATTTCCAGCCAACCGTGCGCGGTCTCGATGGGCGGTGCCGACGCGCCGATCCTGGCGCAATCCCAGTGGTCGTCTCTGGTGGTCATGGCCACTTCGGAGCGGCCCCAATGGACCAGATCGTCAGAGTAAGATATCCAGATATTCCCGGACGAACCCACATTGGGTCTGTCGAAGCGGACGTACGAGTCGTTGACCTTGCGCGGAAACAACGCGCCGTCTTTGTTCACTGGCTCGGAAATCAGGGCGATTCGTTCGAAACTCACGAAATCATCGGTCTTCGCCAAGGCCAAACGAGGACCGTAATGGCTGTAGGCCGTGTACATGACGTAGTACGTGCCGTCCATGGGCGTAATGCGTGGATCCTCGATACCGCAGGCCTCGTAGATCGCAAACTCCCCCTCCTCCGCGGGCGTCATGACCGGCTCGTTCTCGACAACAAAACGATAGCCGTCGTCGCTTCGTGCCAGTGCGAAAATAGAGCGACCCTGCTGGTCCTCGACGCGAACGAGTAGCAAGTATTGTCCGGCGAATTTGACGGCGGCCGCGTTGAAGACGGTATTGCATCCGAAGGGTATGTCTTCCAGGGAAACGATCGGGTTGCCCTCCCAGCGGTGAATGACATCCCGCCCGACCCGTCTCATCTTACTGCGTGTGACATATCCGTTGGCTACGACCGTCACGTCTGCTCTCCTTCCGGCGAATCTCGATGCGGGCCCCATCCATGAGAAAGAACCGTTGCCGCGTTTGTCGCGGATCGCATCCGATATCAGAGAACATCGCAGTGACGAGGTGACTCCTCGTCGCGCGATGACCGGATGTTCTTTCGGCCGTTTGCGGTCTTGCCTTCACAGGATGGACACCGGATTCGTACAACGCCCTATATTAGAGTAAGCCCCATTCAACTGTGGCGTCCGACTGCGGTTCCGCCCGGACAATAACCGCGGTTCGATGTTGCACTGCTTCGAAAGACCGCAGGTGCCCGGCACGCGATAGTCATCATTGCGAATACGTGCTCGGTGACGAAACGTTTCCGGCGAGGTTCTCGACCGGTGGCGTGATTTGCCCGCGATCGATCAGATCCCTGAGGTCGGCGGCGATTTGCTCGGAAAGGCGCGTGGCACCTGTGCGGCTCAGGTGGGTGAGGTTGAAGTATGCCTGGTCGGGATCGAGCCCGTGCAATACTTCACCGTCATATTCCAGGACCGGCATATCGAGACGCTGACCAAGCGCGGCAAGCTTGGCACGAAATCGCTTGTACGCAGCGTATCGCGGCGTGTCGGCGATGCCCTCCCAGAAGGATGGATGGACGGGTCCGTCGAGCAACACGACGTGCACACCCAGATCACGAAGCTCTTGGAGGTCCTTAACGAATCGGTGCCATCGAAAGCCGTCGATTTGCGGCGTTCCGAACCAACCGACCGCAACACCCTGCAGTTGTTCCGAGACGGCCTGATGCGAAAAGCCATCCGCTCCACCGGCAGGCTTGGCAACGAATCCGCCTTCCTTCACGACTCTGTCGCCGGGTACGTGTCGGCCGTTCGTCAATGCCTGCAGCAGCGCCCGTTCGGGCAGGAAGACAGAGGCCAGCGCGCGCTCCAACGGCAACATGCCGATGCGCTGCGCGAAGTTCATCGACCAGACCGATTCATCGCGGATGAACAAATCGTCCTGTACGCCGTCATTGACGCAGTAAAACGACACACTGAGGATCATAAGCGGGTGAGGGGCGAACCGATCCCTGAGTTCGCGATAGGCCGCAAGCACTGCGGACGGCCCGCACGCCGGCATGCCGATGTTCACCGTCGCGCCGGTCGGCAGATTGAAATGTGTTGCGAGCACGTCCGGACGTACGTGTACTTGGGCCCGCGAGTCACCGGCAACGATGAGGCAGGGACGAACCGTCCGCGTCAGAGTCAGTACTCGCGCTCGAAGCGGCTGCGCGGCAAGCGGCTCCGGCACAACCTCGTGAGAGATCAGGAGGTGAACCAGCGTGATGAACAGCAGCGCGTAGAGTCCGCCCGCTGGAAGACGAGAGACGCGTCGCTGAATAGTCAGACCCAGAACCTCTTGCGATCGGGCCCACGCCGTAGTCGTTGCGACAGGGACTCTCGTCACTGCGCCTGCCGCAAGCGCCGAGTCAAAACTGGAAGTAGATGAAGGGTCTCTCAATCTGAGCTCCCAAACACGCCGCCAATCCAAGGAACATTGCCGTGTATGTTAGGCCCCGTACGGGCGCGGGCAGCTGCAGCACTACCTCGAGGTCGCCGCTCCCGATCTGTGCGAGCTGCATGATCAGCAAGGGAAGCGCACACACAACCAATGTGGTGACACCGGTACCCCTCACGTGCCAGGGGCCAACCAATCCATCGATCATGGCGACGAACTGAGACACCGAATCGGCGCGAAAGATCAACCAGCCGAAGCATACAAGATGAAAGAACAGGACAATTCCGGCGGCGCGAAGCGTGTGCACCGATGGCGCACCCAGCGCTGCGGTGGTTCTATGCCATGATGGTGTCAGAACACGGTATGCGATGAGCAGCAGTCCCTGATAGAGACCCCATATTACGAACGTCCATGCCGCCCCGTGCCACAGCCCGCCGAGGAGCATCGTCAGCATCAGATTGATCAGCGTGCGGCGCGGCCCTCGCTTGTTCCCGCCGAGCGGGACATACAGATAATCGCGAAGCCAGCTCGACAAGCTTATGTGCCAACGCCGCCAGAACTCGGACGGACTCGCGGAGAAATACGGAAGATCGAAGTTGAGTG
>Ga0210123_1001147_pt1 | contig 14190 bp, 14 predicted proteins | sample Muzzi_PWB_D2_FD_185535 | JGI IMG/M metagenome (GOLD analysis project Ga0210123, IMG submission 185535) | Wetland microbial communities from San Francisco Bay, California, USA, that impact long-term carbon sequestration - Muzzi_PWB_D2 (SPAdes) | ecosystem: Environmental > Aquatic > Marine >... | reverse complement strand
GGAGACCCGGCGATCGACCACCTCATGCTCCTCGCCTCGCCGGGGATGAAACGGATGGCTCACGCGGAAGCGCAAGCCCGAAAGCTCACGACGACGCGTAGTTGTAGACTCTGACGAATTCCGTCAAGGAGTGCTTGACCGCCCGGCCGATCGACTGGCCCGGCGTGCACTCAGCCCGCGCTCTCCTCGAGGGCGAGGCGATGGAGGGCATCTGGTACGACCGGACGGCGTACGGTGAGGCGCGACGCCGTGGCGAGCGAGTCTCTCTCGAAGACTTCGCCGAACGGGAGATCGTCACATTGTCGACCCTTCCGTGCTGGCAAGGCCTCTCAGCCGAAGAGATCCGTGAGCGGATCGCCTACCTGCTCGAATCGATCGAGCGCCAGCACGCCGAGCGGCGCCGGGCCGAAGGCAAAGGCGTTCTCGGTGCCAAAGCCGTGCGCCGCCGCCACCCGCACAGCAAACCCAAGAAGCTCAAGCGTTCACCGGCGCCGAGATTCCATGCGGCCACCAAGGAAGCATGGCAGGCGCTCGCCGATGCCTATCGGGAGTTCATGGCCGCGTTCCGCGAAGCCGCCGAGCTCCTGAGGCTCGGGGACCCCGAGCCAGGTTTCCCACCTGGTAGCTTCCCGCCGGGGATGCCATACGTTCCCCATCAGGCCCCCGGATAACCAGGGCAGACTTCGTTTCTCGACAACCTGGCCCTCCCTCCGTCCGCGCGCGTCGCGGAGAGGGGAGAGGTGCATTCTCGGGATCCGCTCCCGAGGCCAGACGGTCCTCCGAGTCGCCGGATCAGCAGAAACCGAGGCTCAAGACCGTCTCCCGACCGTCGAAATCTCCCTTAGAGAGCCTCGATAATGGGGTCTTCCCCCGGAGTGGGTGGCACCTCTTCCGGTCGGCTTCGGAGTGGGAAGCTACCTAGAGCCTGACAAGGTCTTGCCTCCAAACCCCTTTGCCAGGGCATTCTTGTTTCTGCTCTTGCTGCTGGTGATGGCAGTACCAGTTCACGTAGCTTACAAATTTCGTACATTCCTGGAAGAAGTCCCAGATGTCGACCGAACCCGGATCTATGATCTGAGGGCGCTTGCCGGACGGGCTGTCGTTCTCTACGCTCCCCCGGCGCTTATTCCGCCACCTCCTCGAACAAACAAGCCGCTTGAAGAGCTGAGGGAAGTCGGCTCTCGGTTGCGCCACTATCCTGATCTGTACCGAGCGTCGGGCAGGCTGGTCGGAATTCTCTGGGCCATGTCTCCGGCCACAAACACCACGGCCACGGCGAGAGAGTGGCCCGAGTTCGTCAGAGACGCGCAGGGTGCCTATGAACGGCTGGTAGATGAATGCGACGCGCTTCTCAGGCGACCAGTGGGTCCGCCACCGACCACGGCCGGCGAGTGAGCCGCCTGTCCGTGAGGTTAGCGAAGAACGGTAGCTGACGGAAGGTGCACGCATCGTCACGGACGCCAACCGGTAGAATCAGCCGTGAAGAGTCTTGACGACGCCGATGGATCACCCCGAAATGTCCATGAAGACCCCCGACCTGGCCACGATCGACGAGGCGCTCATCGACGGCGTCTACGACCGCATCGTCGAGGCCTTCGATCCAGAGGCCGTCTACCTCTTCGGATCGGCAGCTCGGGGGGAGAGTCAGTCCGGCAGCGACCTCGATCTGCTCGTGGTGATGGAGGTACCGCAGGGAACGAGCCGCCTGGAGATGAGCCGCAGGATTCGCACCCTTTTCCGTGGCTGGCGCCTCCCGCTCGACATCATCGTCCTCGAGCCTCGAGTCTTCGAGGAAAGGCAGGCGGTTCCGGGGAACATCGCTCGGATCGCCGTCCAGGAAGGGCGCCGCCTCCATGCCTGAGCTTCCGCACCTCGATGCGGAAGCGCCTGCCGATCCTCCGCCTGACTCGGACGCGTAGAGACTCCTCCTTCGGAACACCACGTTCCCTTGCTAAGCCGGCGAGGTGCCAGGGAGCTCGTGGACCTCAGCGATGCGGACCCGGCTCAGTGGCGGCAGCTGCGGCCGCCGTTACGGCGGGGCGCGGGTGGTGTACGGTTTCCCAGTCGACGACGCGAGGAGGACCGATGGCACCGACTGATCGAACCGGCCGCAATGATCCGTGCCCGTGCGGGAGCGGGAAGAAGTACAAGAAGTGCTGCCTGCCGAAGGAGAAGGAGGTGCGGCGTGGGGCGGAGCGCCAGCCCCCGGGGTACGGCCCGGTCGAGCGCGCCTTGAAGTGGCTCGAGACGCGCTATCCGGACGAGACGGCTGAGGCGGTCCACGGGCACTGGGCGCTCGCCGGCGAGGAGGCGATGAAACGCCTGGAGGAGCTTCCCGAGGGTCTCCTCCGCATGGTGATCGTCAACTCGAACGAGTGGCTGATCGCCGACGGCGCGCTGGCCCTCGACGAGGGGGAGGTCCCGGTGCGTGAGCTGCTCCTCGGCCCCGGTGGGCCTCTCTATGACGCCGAGCAGCGGGCCTGGATGGAAGCGCTCACCTCCCGGCCTCTGGGCTTGTATGAGGTGCTGGAGACGACCCCGGGGACGGGCTTCCGGGTCCGGGACCTCTTCCACCCCGACGAGCCTCCGATCGACGTCCGGGAACGCTCGGCCTCGCAGACCATCGTCCAGTGGGAGGTCCTCGGCCTCCGCCTCGTGCCCTGGAAGGGCGATTGGCTCGTGGCCGGCAGCGTCTACCCGCTCGTCCGGGACGCGGACTTCCCCGAGTTCCTGCGCGCTCTGCGGGAGGAGCTGGCCCGGGAAGCCGGCGGCGATCCGGAGCGGGAGCGGGCGTTCCTGTCGGCCGCGATTCCCCGGGAGTGGCTCTCCCGGTTGTTGAAGCCGCGGGAGCTCCCGGAGCCGGTCGACGCCGCCACCGGGGACCCGATCCTCCTGGTCACGGACCACTACCGGGTGCGGAGCTGGGAGCGCCTGGAGGCCGCGCTGGCGGGCCGGCCCGACGTGGAGGGCAGCCGGGCGGATGGCTGGACCCGCTTCGAGGAGGTCGACGACACGATGCGCCGCAGCCTCCTCGCGCTCAACCCGGGGCGGGGCGATCGCCTCGAAGCGTTCGGCCGGACCCGCAGCCGGGCGGACGAGGGGCGGGAGTGGCTCGAGGGGGTGGCAGGGGACGCCATCGAGCACCGGACCCGGGAGATCGTGGACCCGCTCAGTGCCCTGGACGGGCCGGGAGGCGGGCCGCCTGCCTCAGCCAGAGCTCCGGGAGCCGGCGCGAGCGGACGGGGCGGTGCGCCCATCCCCGTGCCCACCGAGGTCATGCAACAGGTCCTCGAAGGCCACTACAGGAACTGGGCCGAGGACCCCATCCCGGCCCTCGACGGCCGGACCCCGCGGGAAGCGGTCGAGACGCCGGAGGGTTGCGCGGCGGTGATCGGCCTGCTCAAGCTCTACGAGCAGGGCGAAGCCCGCACCGCCCGCAAGGAAGGCCGCGAGCCGGCGAGCCTGCAGTTCCTCTGGGACGCCGTCGGGCTGGACCGGGACGAGGTGCTGGGATCACATCCCTGACCGCCGGGGTCTTTCTTGGGCGAGCTTCTTGCCACGTTTCATCGTTCCTGCTAGCTTAGAAATAGCAGGTCATCGATGCGTGGCAGACCCTTCGTGCTGGCGGCCTCCAATCCGTCACGCTCTCGCGGCTCTTGCTCCCGGGAAGAGGCGGGAGGCGACACAGAAGGGGTAGCTCATGAAACGAGCACTGTGCTTCCTGAGTGTCGCCTGGTTCCTCTTGGGGGTTCTAGGCGTAGGAGTCATTCCAGCCAAAGCGCAAACCACTGATCCGAAGGTTCCAGCCTCCTCGCCGCTCTGGTGGACGCTGACGGATGAGCTGGCGCCGCATGAGCTGCGGCGCATTTACGGAGATCCCGAAGACAGCCGCAGGCGTTATGCGCTGGCGGTCGAGAAGCGCATCGTCCGACCGCTTTCGCCGGAGAAGCTCGAGACGCTCGTCTTCTTCCAGAATGGAGCTTTGTCCCCCGAGCTTCTCCCCATGTGGGAGGCGTTCAACGCGTTCGCGTTGCGACTCCGCTACCGCCCGTCGTGGGACGAGGAGAGTGCGGTCCAGGCTCTGCGGGCAGTCGATGTCTCAGGCAAGGGGGCGGCGACGATCGTTCGGTACTCGGTGCGGTACCTCACCCAGGTCGACGCTTTGATCGAGGAGATCAAGGACGGCCAGCAGGCGTTCGTCGAGATCATGCGCCAGGCGAAACCGGCGCTTGGGAAGGAAGGGCTCGATCGTGCCCTGGAGGCTCGAGACGTCGCCACCCTAGCCCTGGCCGCCGGGCGATCGGTACCTGAGACCGAACGGCTGATGTCTCAGTGGGAGATCGACCCTACTGCCTCGGTCGGCGAAGCGCTGCTGCCTGCGCTCAAGGGTGAGCTTGCACCTCAGGACTGGGAGCTGCTCCGCGCGTACCTCCTCGAGGACGTGGCGCCGGTCAGCTCCGCAATCGAGTTCAAGGACTGAGGGGCGCAACATGGCAACCAGAGCCTCCTCGATCTTGACGCTGCTCGTTCTGACCAGCTCGGTGCTTTCCGTTCCCGCCCTAGCCGGTGGATTCCGTGTCACTGATGTCGATTACGTCGTCCAGCCGATCGAATACAACGATGACCAGATCACCGTGATCGTCCTCGGTACTGCACAGTACAAGGGAAAGCTCGATGCCAACGATGTGGACGCAATCTGGGACATCAACACTCACCTCAATACGAGCCTCTCCGGCGACCTCTTCAACTGGGAGTTCCCGGAATGGACCGGGATCGGCAACATTCAGAAGGGCGTGCCCTACAGTGGCTATGTGATCACGTGTGACGAAGCCCACGGCGCCATCGGTGCCGTTGATAAGTGCGATGCGCAGAACAAGAGCGTCATCTACCTGGGGCACGGTGCGGCGGGGATCTACCACGTCAGGGGTCCCGAGTCGGATGAGGGCTTGGGGAGGACCCAGGACACGGAGTGCCTTACCTATGAAGTGGGCGGCGCCGTGAGCCGTCTGCCGAACAGTCTCGACAAGCCGCTGATTCTTCAGAACAACGGCGGTGACGACCTGGAGATCTCGAGAGACGGCACCTTCGTCTTCCCAACCAAGCTCCGCGACGGTGAAGCCTACGAGGTGACAGTGAAGCAGCAGCCGTTCGGAGTCCGGTGTCTGGTCGATTTGGGAGCGGGCGTCATCGATGGGCAAGACGTGACCGATGTCCAGGTCGACTGCGTCAATTACTGCCAGGTCCTCTACCAGGTCATCGACTACCCGGCCGACTTTGCCGCTGCCGGGGCTCCGAACTGTGTGACCGCAAGCCTTCTGGGCAATGGCGACGGGACGGTATCGGACTGGAACAACGACCTCCTGTGGACGAAGGACACCTGGGACACGCAAGGTGGTTCCGGCTACGGCAGTGCTGACCAGTTCTGCGGAAGCCTCGTCCTAGCTGGCCGCGACGACTGGCGGGTTCCGGATGTCGCCCAGCTCCAGACATTGCTGCCCCCGGGGACCTGCGACACAGCTCTGGACGAATGCTGGGCTGACTACGATCCGAACACTCCGGGGCTGGAAGAAGGGGGAATCCACCGTTCCAAGAGCCTGGTGACCTACGAGACCTATTGCCCGCCAGGATCCGGCTGCCGGGCGCACTCGTGGACCGTCGGTTTGGGTCCCGGTGAGTACTTGGATGGCCATGAGTTCTGGGGGCCGGACGAGTGCTGGTCCGGAATCGGCTGCAGGTCGCCGGAGCGGGTATGGTGGCGGGAGAACCTCGAGACTTGGCCCGTTCGCTGTGTCACGGCGATCCGCTGGGAGTAGAGCCAGGCGTCGATCGGGATTCCGCGTCGCGGCATGACCTGCACGCCACTCACTTGACGTAAGCGTTACCCTCCCTGTAGCGTCCATCTCATCCCGCCCGGGCCCCAGATCTCGAAGCGCTCCTCGAAGCGCCCTACAGCGCCCGGATCACGAGCTCCCCGTTCTCGACCTCCACGGAGTAGCGCGTGCCGACCGGAAAGCCGCTCTCCTGGAGCCACCTTCCTGACAACCGGATCATGGGCAGCACCTTCCCAGGCACCGCCCCGTGCTTGGGTCGAAAGAGGGTGTGGATTCGCGCCAGGCGCCGGCCTTGGCGGTCGAACCGCGGTCGCTTGGGACGCAGGTCCAGAGTCACCGCCGCCTGCTCCGCGACCTCGTCAAACTGCCCGAGAAGCGTGGCGGCAAGAGGGCAGGGGCGGTGGAGCTTCGACTTCCGCCGGCTGCTCATCGCTCAGATCCTTCATGCGAGGTCCGAGAGGCCGGAGACGCCGGAGAGGTCGCCCGACTGGGCGCCCTCTTGCACAGAATCCTGCCGCTGCGCGCCAACGCCTCATCGCCTACCGCGAGGAGGCAGTGCGCCAGCGCCAGCGGCTGCCGCCGCAGCTCGTCCAGCACCATCAACGGCTCCATCAACGCCCGGGGCAGCTCCCCGTTCCGGCCGTTCCGGCTGAGGATGAGCTCGTGGTCAACATGGCGCTCGCGACGGCTGGGGGCCTGGCCGGAGGAAGGGCCGGGCGCGGGGCCAGGCGATCGTCCGGTGGGCAACCGCCCGGAGGAGCGGCCCGCCGGGAGTCCGGAACGGGGCTCAGATGGAGACTCGGGCGAAGCTCCGGAGGGAGCCTCGCAGGGGTTGCAGGGCCTCTTGCTACACTGATCTTCAGATCGGCACATGGGTTAGCTCCTTGTGTCGGTTCAGGGCGCGGCAGAGGCGGCTACCTCTGTCGTGCCCGTCTGGTTGGTCTGTCTACCTCGTCGTCAATCGCCTCTACAGAACAGGTGCGAGCTTTCTTGCCCGGCTTGCCGGTGCCTCCATTCGGTGGTTGGAATCGCGTGCGCTCCGCCGGATTTGCGCCTATTTTACGCCTTCGGTGCCGTGCAGTCAAGAAGGCGCTCAACGCCCCGCGCAACCCGTCAGCAGAGCAGCCGGCAATCCCGATCGACGGGCCCCTCCTCTCGAATCACGCGTCGTAGCATCGCCTCCAGAGGCTCCGGTGACACCAGCCCACTCGGGCCACTCGGCAGAGGGGCGTCCTATGCCCCGCCCAACGGCTCGAGCTCTTTCAGACGGACGCCTCGATCGCGCCGACCGTTCACCGCCACCGGCTCCCGGGACTGGAGGCGCCTCTCCAAACAATGGCTGGCACTCCATTCTGCGGCACCCACTTTGTCAGAGGGCCTCTCCCGAGGCGGGTGGCACGCCAACTGGAGGCGATTCCTTCGTACGGAAATATACTTGTTGACGACATCCGTTGATTAGGTTAGATTGATCCCCATAGGAAGGGGGCGAGACCATGGACCAAGAGCTGATCATCTCCAACTTGAAGCGACTCCGCAGCGCAAGGGGCTTGACCCAGCAGGAGTTGGCGGAGAAGGCGGAGATGTCTCGCGCGGGCTACCGGAACATCGAGACCGGAAAGACCAGTCCCCGGTCCTCGACCCTCGAAGCCCTCGCCGATGCTCTGGATGTTCAACTTCAGGAGCTGCTCACCCCGGTCCCCGTCCTGCAGCACGTTCGCTTCCGTTCCTTCAAGAGGCTTCGGACTCGGGAATCCATCCTCGCGGACGTGAGTCGTTGGCTCGTCGACTTCAACGAGCTCGAAGACATCCTGGAAGACCGGGAGTCTTACACCTTGGCCGAGCTGGCGGCTCCGCGGCGCAAGAGGAAGCGCATCGCCGTCCCGGCGATCGAAGAGCTTGCCGAGGAGGTGCGCAAGCGCTTCGGTCTCGGTCCGAGAGAGCCGGTGCGCGACATCTGCGGCCTGCTCGAGTCGAACGGGATCAAGGTCCTGCCCCTGCGGATCGCCTCGGATGCGTTCTTCGGACTCTCGGTGGCTCCGGAGGACGGCGGACCCGCGGTCGTTGTCAACACCTGGGAGCGCATCTCGGTCGAGCGATGGATCTTCTCGGCCGTCCACGAGCTGGGCCACCTCGTGCTCCACGGGCCGGAGTACGAGATCGACCGGACCGAAGAGGAGAAACTCCAGGAGAAGGAGGCCAACCTCTTCGCCAGCTACTTCCTCATGCCCCAAGAAGTCTTCTGGGACGAGTGGAGCGAGGCCCGGGGCTTGCCGTTCGTCGATCGAGTCCTCAAGGTCAAGAGAATCTTCCAGGTCAGCTACAAGACCGTCCTCTATCGGCTGACCGAGACCGCGAAGCCCAAGATCAACGTGTGGCAGCGTTTCCAGGTCGACTACCGTGCCCGCCACGGTCGCACCCTGATGAAGGAAGACGAACCCCAGGCCCTCGCTGCCGACGCCTTCAAGGCCAGCTTTCCCGAGGCCTCCAAAGCCCGGGAGCCCGAAGACCTGTCCGGAGCGGACTTCGTCGAAGATCGCCTCGCCGGGCTGGTGCGCAGTGCAATCGAGACCGGTGCCATCTCGCTCGGCCGCGCCGCCGAGATTCTCCGCCTCCCGCTTCTCGAAATGCGCACCCTCGCCGGCGCTTGGGTGGAGTGAGGGGTGGGCCCGGCTTCGACAGCGCCGCTTCTAGTCGACGCGAACGTCCTGATCGACTTCTGCGACGCGGACCTCACCGTTCTGACACTGGTCGCCCGACATCTCCGCCCAGTCCGCATCCTGCGGCCGTTGCTCAGCGAGGTCAGCCAACTGGATCCTACCGAGTGCGACCGTCACGCACTGGAGGTCTGGGAGCCGTCCACGGATCAGCTCCTGGCCGCGGCAGCCCGCCGGCGATCGCTCTCCTTTGCTGACCGGCTCTGCCTCATCGTGGCTCGGGACGAAGCGTGGGCGTGTGCTACGAACGACAAGGCCCTGCGGCAGGAGTGCAAGGTCGAGGGAGTGCCGACGCGCTGGGGTCTCGAAATCTTGATCGACCTGGTCGAAGCGAGGCAGCTCGGCAGGACGACCGCGATGGACGTCGCGACCGCGATCCATACGAACAACCCGTTCCACATCAACCAGGCCATCCTCGCGCGCTTCGAACGTCGCCTGTGGGCGATCCGGTCCTCCTGAGCCTTCTGGTGCGCTCAAGCCGGAGGTCGATGACGGACTGTCGGATAGAGGCCACTCGCCCGCCCGAAACCGCCAAGAGGATTGGGGCAGCCCCTGCTGCCACATCGACAGGTACACTGACCCACCAATGCTGGATCCCCAATTGATCGCAGCCACTGCGCTGGATCTCCTCGCGATTCTCGGGGGGAGTGCTTTCGTCTGGCGGGTGGTAGACCTGTACCGGGATCGATTGCGGGTGGACGTTTCCGATGTCAGGTACCAGGAGGATGGCGAGGGCGGAGTTGCCGGTCACGTCCTTACGCTCGAGGTGGACAACAACGGGCGCCATGCGTTTCTCCTGAAGCGCTCTGCGGACCTACGTGGGATCTTCCTCGGCTACTTCTCCCGCCGGGGCGGCTGGCTGAGGCCTCGAATACGAGTGACCATGCGCCTTCTGGAGGAAGATCGGAGGATCCCGCCGGTCTCCTCGCGGATCCTCCGATGGAGTCTGAGTGAGGAGGAGCTGCCAAAGGCAGGCCTGACGTTCGTGTACTGGTTTCGAGTCCGACTGCCACTCTCGAACCGCTGGCGAAGCGTGCGAGCTTGGATACCACGAGCCGAGGCGCCACTGGTGGGACCTTGGCGCTACTGGATCGGGTACACCCTGTTCCGATTCACTGGAATCTTGACGAGGTCGGCGAAGGGACGCAAGGAAGACTGAGAGGCTGGGGCACCAGGTTCGCGTTGCCTTTGCCGATCCCCCACGAGCGACCGGGCCGCGACATGCCGGGCCGTTCGTGGGGACGCCCGCGAAGCGGACAGAGAGGAATCAGGCAAGTCTCCGCATGATCGCCCGGCCGAGGAGGTTGAGGATCTCCGTGTCGAGAGCCTCGGCGAGCAGAGAGCGCGGGCGTACCTGGCCCGAGCGCTCGAGCTGGGCGCGCCCGTGGAGGTCCCCGTGGTCGTGGTTGCGGAGACGCTTCGCGGCAGCCCACGAGACGCCCCGGTCCACCGAGTGCTCGAAGCCGTTGGAGCCGTCCCCGAAGCCCGCGAAGCCCACGGCAGGACGGCCGGACGTCTGCTCGGAGCCGCCCGCTCGTCCGACACCGCCGACGCTCTCGTGGTGGCACAGGCCGTCGAGGCCGGCGGGGCGCAGATCCTCACCGATGATCCGGATGACCTCGGCCGGCTGGCGCGGCCTCACCCGGAGGTCTGGGTCCAGGAGCTGTGAGTGACGAGGTTCCCGAGAGTCCACGAGCGGCTCGCGGCCGAACGGCTCGGCGAGGACCACCCCGCGAGACACCTCGGCGTCTCAGGTCTGATCCTGTCAGCGCCTCTCGAAGCCCCTGGCACGTAGGTCCGCGGCTGGGTCTGTTTCCGAGGCCCTCTCCCGAGGTGGGCGGCAGCTCCTGCGCGGGAGACGCCCGCCTGGTTGCCGGCGAGGAGCCGGACCGTCGAGCGTTCTGCTGAGAGGTGGACGACGAGCGTGAAACGGGTGTTCCGCGTCCGTCAGACTCTTCAGTCATCCGCCGCGGGACTCCGATCCGGAAAGCAGCGGCCGATCTCGGAGCCTCCCGCCATTCAGCAAGCTTCGAGCCGAGGAGATCGGTAATGCCCAACCAAGAACCTGAAGAGCTTCCTGACGCTTCGACGGACCAGGTCGGTGGGCCTGAGCCGACGACGCCTGCGAACGGGGGCAGAGATGGGAACGGTGGACCGTCGGACCGTGGCACAGGCAATGGTGGCCCCCTCGAGCGGTACCCCGGGATCTCCCTCTCGATCGTGTCATTGCTCGCGACCGCGGTGATCGGGGTCCTGCTCTACATCATGGCGCGACCCGACGGCTCGGTGGTCTCTCAGCTTTCGGAGTCGGCCTACGCCCGGGGCTTGATCACCTTCCTGTTCACCCTCGGCACGATCGTGATCGCCATCCTGCTCACCCTCAACGCGGTCTCTCGCAGGGCGGGTGATGCCGGAAAGGGCTTCCAGGACGCCAAGGAGATCCTCACCGTCCTGGTGGGGATCCTCGGCACCATCATCGGCTTCTACTTCGGTCAGGAGCAGGCCGAGGGTGGCCGCCCGCTCGGGCTCTCCACAGAGCTCTCCGCGGAAGAGGTCCCGGAGGAGGGCGACGTGACCCTCGCCGCTCTCGGTTCGGGTGGGGTCCCGCCGTACACCTTCGAGGTCGTGGCCGACGGACCGGTGGATTCCGCTCAGTCGACCGGAGAATCGGAGACCGGCTGGTGGCTCGATCAGCTCTCGGCAGCTCAGGTCGATGCGGACAGTCCGGTGCGGATCGACGTGACCGTGACCGACGCCGAGGGGAGCTCGAAGAGCAGCTCGCTGGATCTCCTGGTCCAGGACGGCCAGCAGATCTGAGGTCGCCGGTGAGCCTCGCCCAGGAACTCTCCTGGACGAACTGGTTCAAGGGTTTCTGCTGCCACCGCCTCGATGGCTTCGAGGATGTGCTGGAGTTAGAGGGTATCCCGACTCACAGTGCGACGGCTTCGCTCAGGACCTGGCTGCGAACAGAAGGGGAGAGGGAGCGGTCGGTCACGACATCCACCGGCCGCCCGAGGGCGTCCTCGAGATCCTGTTTCAGGGCCACCAAGTCGAGCAACGAGCGACCCTCTTCGAGGGAAACAACGGCCCGTGGGTGCCAGGGGCCTTTGGTGAGGCCCCCATGATCGAAGCGAGGGTCACCGGTCTCCGGGTGGCTGCGTCTTCTTGGTGTGCCGGTTCCTCCGGGCCGTCGAGGGCGGAACTGCCAGCCCGCCCGCCGGTCAGGCAGGCGGTCCAGGAATCACGGTAGCGCCTTCGAGGGCCAGGTCGTAGTCGGTCCCCCAGACGGTGGTGATTCCGTGGACCTCCAGGCACACAAGGGCTGATGCGTCGACGAAGGTGAGCTTGCGGCCCCGAAGAGAGTCGAGCTTCTCCCAGACTGCCCGGTGGTGGTTCGTGTCCGCGTGGAGGATTCTGAGGGCTGGGAGCTCATCGAGGAACTGACGGAAAGTACGCGCGGCTGGCTCCCCGAGCTTGTGGAGGCACCAGCTATACGTTTCGGAGACCACCAGGATCGACGTGGTGAGACGGGTAGGTGGGCGGCCGAACATTGCCCTCGCTTCCGTGTGCTGGTGGTCTGAGCGGTCCAGGAAGGCGACGAACGCGCCGGAATCGATGAAGGCTTCGGCGGTCAAGGCCTCTCCCGGCCGTACACCACCTCATCGATTGTCGTGCTCGACGACGCGTCTCCGCTCTCCACCGCGCCGGCGAAACGCATCCAGGGTTGGTTCTCGTCCCGGGGAGGGAGAGTCTGAGCGAGGCTTCTGCGCACCAGCTCGGCGAAGGAGATTCCGCGGCGCTTCGCTTCCTCCTTCGCCTCCTCATAGGTCTCGCGGTCGACAGAAATCTGGGTTCGCACCATGGTGATAACAGTATGGCACCCGGCGTTATCAACCTGTTCGCCAGTCGCATCAGCCGAAGCGGAAGCCGAAGAGCCCTCCGTCCTCCGTCGAGTCGGACAGCCGAACAGGGAGGGTGTGTTCCTCGATGCTGAAGCCCTCGGGAACCTCGGTGGGGACGTCGTCCGTGTTGAGGCTCACGATGTACTGGAAGCCGTGTTCCTCGGCGAGGCTCGCACCGAGGGCCAAGGCGGTTCCGACCTGCCGCTCATCGACGCCGTCGAACAGATGGCTGTCGTGGATCAGGAACCCCGGGCTTCGACCTCGCTCGAGGCTCAGTAGCGTGAGCATCATGTCGAAGCAGAAGATCTGCATGTTGCTGACGCCTCGGCTCTTCGCCCCCTGGATCTCGATCTCGAACTCCGGGCCGTTCTCGGTAGGCGTCAGGGTCAGGCTGCCCGCCGCCGAATCCTCGTAGAGCGCCGACGAGATCCTCTGGAACGTCAGGATGGCTCTGTTCACCACGCTCCGCTGCTCGGCGTAGTCCTCACGCAGTCGCTCTTGGAGTCGGGCACGGTCCATCTTGAGTCTGGTGGCACCCGACTCCAGCGCCTCGGCCGTCTCGTACTTCTGCCGGAGCGTTTCGAGCTTCACTTCCGCTCTGGCGATCTCGGATTGGAGCTCGTTGAAATGGTCCAGTGCGCCGCCGGCGTCGAGGATCTTCATGATCTCGGCACGGCGAACGTCCAGTCGCTGTTGCTCCTCGCTCCGCTCCGCAATACGTCTCCTCGCCGCAGTGAGCTCCGTCTGGAGGTACGACCTCCGGTTCTGGAGCACGGACTCGTGGAAGCTCTGCACGTCCTCGAAACGGCGTTGAACGAGGTCTGGAAGGACCACGCCGGCCTCCCGATACAACCTCTCGAGGTCGGGCGGAGAGGGCGGGATCTCCTCCTCCATCGCGCCCTCCAGGTCGCCAATGTAGCGGCGGTCCAGCGTGTTGTCGTCGGCGAGGCCAGCGAGCTCCGTCGTGATCCTCGACGCCTCCTGCTCGAGGTCGTGGTACTCATCGACAACTCGGAAGGCGGCCACCTGCTCCTTGAGACGGCGAACCCGATCCTCGGCGACGACTACTTGCGTCTTCAGCGTTGATGCCTTCTCGATGATTCGGTCAAGGGAGCCTTTCTTCAAGCTCTTTCTGAGTGCAGTGAGGCTCTTCTCTCGCTCTCGAACCTGCTGCCACTCCAGGGGGATCGTCCAATCGAGGCCGAGGAGGTACGACAGGTTGACCTGCTGGTCCACGGTGGCCTGCTTCTCGCTCTGCTTCACCGGGGCGTGCAGGCCACCGCTCTGCTCCCGCCGAGCGAAGTACGAAATCACCGACCTGAACGTTGGTGCCCAGCTCTCTTGGTAATCCTCAAGGCCGAACATCAGCGCTCCGAGAACGAGCTTCCAGTTCCTGTTACTGATCCAGTGGCGTCCGTCCTTGAGTCGTGGTTTCACCGGCCAAGCTGAGAAGTCGCCCTCGACGGCCAACGGGCTCGCCTTCGCTCCTCGCCTCTCGACGGAGGTGCGCTCCTCGGCGAGGTCGAGCTCCATGCCGAATTCGTAGTCAGCAAGCTCGGGCACGCGGAAGAGGGAGCCCTTGGGCGCGTTGGCGCCGAGGAGGAAGTGGACCAGTTCCACCATGCTCGATTTACCGGCTCGGTTGCGGGTGTGCCGTTCAGTGGCCCCTTCGCTCTTCTCGGCCAAGAGAACATTCAGCCCTTCGGTGAACTGAAGCTCCTTGAACGAGGGCAGGCCGCTGTA
>Ga0210123_1001146_pt1 | contig 14196 bp, 12 predicted proteins | sample Muzzi_PWB_D2_FD_185535 | JGI IMG/M metagenome (GOLD analysis project Ga0210123, IMG submission 185535) | Wetland microbial communities from San Francisco Bay, California, USA, that impact long-term carbon sequestration - Muzzi_PWB_D2 (SPAdes) | ecosystem: Environmental > Aquatic > Marine >... | reverse complement strand
GCCACCGATGCGACGCGGTCGAGCGGCAGGCCCCGCGACAGCCGGTCTTCCAGCGCCTGCAGGTAAGTCTCCAGCACCGCGGCATAACGTTCCACCGAGAACAGCAGCGTGACATTGACGTTGATGCCTTCCGCCAGCAGCGTGCGTATCGCGCCCAGCCCTTCTTCGGTGCCGGGGATCTTGATCATGATATTCGGCCGCCGAAGCCGCGCCCACAGCTCGCGCGCCTCGTTCACGGAGGCATCGCTTTCGCGCGCCAGCAACGGCGATACCTCGATGCTGACGTAACCGTCGCGGCCGCCGGTGCGTTCGTACACCGGCAGGAACAGATCCGCCGCGTGGCCGATGTCATCCAGAACCAGCGAGGTGTAGATCGTTTCCGCATTCGCGCCGGCGCGGCCAAGCCGGCTGATGTCGTCGCCGTACGCGGTATGCTTTGAAATGGCTTTCTCGAAAATCGCCGGGTTGGATGTCAGGCCGGCGAGCGCGTCCTGCCGGATCAGGCCCGCCAGGGTACCGTCCGAGAGTATCGAACGATCGATGAAATCCAGCCAGATACTCTGGCCGAGATGATTGAGCCGGGTGAGCGGGTTGTGCTCCATGGGTGAACCTCCGGGAGTTCTGATCACGTATTTCAGGAACGCCCTGACTATATCATCCGCGCATTGCAAAATCATAACCCGGCGTCCGCTCGAGAAAACCGTCAGCGGCACGGATGCGGCTGTCATGACCGTATGGGCGTACTCACTGCGGGTCCCGATTGAAGTTTAGAGTTTCCATGTCACCGGCTAATCGCCGGCGCGGGTTTCACCTTGCGGAGCCGGCCCGCACCACGACGCGAGCCTGCATCACCGGCCCTACCCGCCCCGGCTGTTCGATCCCCGTGACACCTCGGTCACGTTCGGCAGCTGGCCGACCTTGTCCATGATGCGGTTGAGCTGCTGCAGGTCCTGGATTTCGACGGTGACCGCCATGCGCGCGGTCTGGTGTTTTTTGTCCGACAAAGTGTTCACCGCGATCACGTTCACTTTTTCATCGGCGAGTGTTTTCGTGATGTCGCTGAGCAGCCCGGTCCGGTCGACGGCTTCGATCAGCAGGTTGACGGGATAGGTCTGGATGTCGGCATTGCCCCACTCGACCTCGATCAGGCGCTGCCGGTTATCCTCCTCGAGGTTGATGATGTTGCGGCAGTCCTTGCGGTGCACGCTGACGCCCTTGCCGCGGGTGATGAAGCCGATGATTTCATCGCCGGGCACGGGTTTGCAGCAGTTGGCCACCGTGGTCAGCAGGTTGCCGACGCCGAGCACGTTGATGCCGCCGCTGGCGCCGGCCCTTTCGAGGTGGCGGGGTATCTTCGCGATGTCGGGCAGTTCTTCATCCGTCTGTTCCGGCGCGTAGATGTCGTGCAGCGCGGATACGATGCTCGCGCTCGACAGGTCGCCGCGCGCGAGTGCGATATAGAGATCGTCGACTGATTTCTGCTTGAAGTGTTTAACCAGCTGCATCGCATCCGGGCGCACACCGTAGCGCTTGATTTCCCTGTCGTAGATCAGCTTGCCATCCTGCAGGTTCTTCGCCTCGTCCTGCTTGCGGAACCAGCTGCGGATGCGGTGGCGCGCGCGGGACGTGGTGACGTAGCCGAGGTGCGGTATCAGCCAGTCGCGTCTCGGCGCTTCGGTTTTGCTGGTCAGCACCTCGACCTGCTCGCCGTTGCGCAGTTTGTAGGTGAGCTGAACGATATGGCCGTTGACCTTGGCGCCGCGACAGCGATGGCCGACGCCGGTGTGGATTGCATAGGCGAAGTCCAGCGGCGTCGCGCCCTGCGGCAGATCGATCACGCGGCCTTCGGGGGTCAGCACGAATACGCGGTCCTGGAATATCTCGGTCCTGAAATTATCCAGCAGGTCGATTTCATCCGTCTGGTTCGGGTCCAGCAGCCGTCTCAGCGAGTCGATGCCGGCCTGCAGGCTGTTGGCCTTGACCTCGCCTTCCTTGTATCGCCAGTGGGCGGCGACGCCGTGCTCGGCGAATTCATCCATCTGCTGCGTGCGTATCTGCACCTCGACCGGCTTGCCGCCGGGGCCGAATACGGCCGTGTGCAGCGACTGATAGCCGTTTTCTTTCGGGTTGGCGATGTAGTCGTCGAATTCCTGCGCGATATGCCGCCATTGCCCGTGCACCAGGCCGAGCACGGCGTAGCAGTCGGCGATGCTGTCGACCACGATACGCACCGCGCGCACGTCGAACAGCTCGTTGAAATCGCGCTGCTTCGAGATCATCTTTTTCCAGATACTGTAGATGTGCTTGGGCCGGCCGTAGATGCTGGCCCGGATGCCGGCATCGGTGACCAGGGTTCTCAGCTTTGCGACGACATCATGGATGAACTGCACGCGGTCCTCGCGGCGTTCTTCGAGATATTTCGCGATGCGCTTGTAGGTGGACGGCTCCAGGTAACGGAACGACAGGTCTTCCAGCTCCCATTTGAGCTGGCCGATACCGAGTCGGTTCGCGATCGGCGCGTACAGCTCCAGGCTTTCCTGTGCAATGGCCAGGCGGATTTCGGGTTCCGCGTTGGCGAGCTGGCGCAGGCGCTGTACCCGGAAAGCCAGCTTGACCAGCACCGCGCGCACGTCGTCGACCATCGACAGCAGCATGCGCCGCAGGCTCTCGGCCTGCTCCGGCGTGTCCCTGTTGGCGTCGTGCACCTGGAAGCCGTGCAGCTGCACCACGTTTTTAATAATGTCGACAATGGTTCTGCCGTACTCGGCTTCGAGTTCGTCAAGATCGAGCGAGTTCACCAGCCGGGTCGTGCTCAGCAGCGCGACGATCAGCGTGGTCTTGTCGGAACCCAGCTGGCTCAGCAGCAGCGCGACATCCAGGCTGCTGGGCATGTCCTTGTCCGGCGTCTGGTCCCACATGCGCTCGCAGGCCTTGCGCAGCAGACTGTCCTGCTCGACCGGGTGACCCGTGAGCAGCTGCAGGTATTCGTCGACCGAGTAGGTTTCGGGGATGGAGCTGTGTTGCCGTGTGGTTCGCATCAGCCGGGTATTTTACGCCTTCGGGGCAATACGCGGGACCGGCGATGCGATGCCGATTTCATTCAGCGTCGATTGCGAATGTCAGGTGGACTGCTTTTTCTGGCAGGTTGGGCACTTGCCATAGAGCGTCAGGCTGTGGTCGGTGATGGAATAGCCCTTGTTCTCGGCGATTTTCTTCTGCTGGCTTTCGATGATTTCGTCGGTGAATTCCTCGACCTTGCCGCATGAAACGCACACGAGGTGGTCATGATGCCCTTCCCGATTCAGTTCGAATACGGCCTGGCCGCCCTCGAAATGATGGCGCGTGACCAGACCCGCCGATTCGAACTGTGTCAGTACGCGATAAACCGTCGCCAGACCGACTTCTTCATCCAGCTCGAGCAGCGCCCGATAGATATCTTCCGCGCTCTGATGCCTGACGTTCGAGCTTTCCATCAGCTCGAGTATTTTCATTCTTGGCAGTGTGACCTTGAGGCCGGCTTTTTTCAGTTCGGTGGATTCCATGATCGTATGCTGCTTCAGATTATCAAATGGGTTACTATCCTCTCCGGATTCTAACATTACAATCCAGGCATTTCCTTGATGTTTATTCGATATATACCCGATTTATGTATGCGTACCGCCATCGTTCTGATGATGCTCGGCGCGCTCTGCGGCTGCGAATTCCTGCTGCCGGAACCCCACAGAATCGATATCCAGCAGGGTAACCAGATCAAGCAGGAGGATATCGAAAAGCTGTACACCGGTATGAGCCGCGACGAAGTGCTCGCGCTGCTCGGCAAACCCCTGGTCTCGGACCCGTTCCACCCGGACCGCTGGGATTACATCTACCGGCTGCAGCCCGGCAAGGGCGAGCTGCAAAAATCCCGCCTGACCCTCTATTTCAAAAACGACCGCTTGATCCGGGTTGACAGCGATGAATTCAAGGAATACTGAATATTTACCGCGGAGACGCAGAGAACGCAGAGAAAACAGATATGAATGCAGGCCGGGTCAGGCGTTCTTTGCCGTAACCCGACCATGTTCGATGCCGTAATGAAGTGTCGGCTTACGCTGCGCCGACCCGAGCTGCATGAAGCATGGATAATAAATTGTTTTCTCCGCACCTCTGCGGTAAATCAGCCTGCTGGCTGTCATGGCCGCCAGTCTACCCCTTGTCGCTGCTACCGCCCTTTTTTGTGACCTTGCCTTCAGCCGCGCGCTGGCGTCGGACTTCTTTCGGGTCCGCGATCAGCGGGCGGTAAATTTCGACCCGGTCGCCTTCCGACAGTTCCGTCGTCATCGGCATCACCTTGCCGAAGATACCGACTTCAGCATGCTCGATATCGAGATCGGGAAATTCGAGCATCAGGCCCGACTGCACGATCGCGCCGCCGATGGTGGTGCCGGCATCGACGTTGACCGGCAGGATCACCTGTTTTTCCGGCAGCGCGTAGGCGACTTCGACATTGATGCTGTCAGCCGCGCTCACCGTATACCTCGACAGCGCGTTTGCTGAACGAATCGACCAGTGAATTGGCGATCTGGGTGAATACCGGATTGGCCGCGATCGACATCAGCCGGCTGTCGAACTCGAAATCGAGTTCCAGACTAATCTTGCAGGCATTATTGCTTTTCAGCTGGCTGAACTTCCAGAAGCCGCCGAGTTTACGGAACGGCCCGTCGACCAGGCTGATTTCGATCATGCTGTCGGGTTGCAGGCGGTTCCTCGTCGTAAACGTGCTGTTCAGTACACCGCGTGACATTTCGATGCTCGCGATCATCTCCCGATCCGACTGATCGATCACTTTCGACGACTTGCACCAGGGCAAAAACTCGGCATACGCACCGACGTCATTGACCAGGTCGTACATCTCGGCGGGCGAATAATGGACCAGCGCGCTACGTTTGATTTTTGACAAAATAGATCAAGCTCATTTCAGGTGAATGACGCCGATGACGTTCAGGAAAACGATGATGACAGCGACTGGAGTCACGTATTTTACTAGGAAATGCCACAGGCGATACACCGTTTCACGGGTATTGAGCTCATCGCGGGTGGAACTGTCGCGCATCAGCCAGGCCGCGAAAATGGCGATGAACAGGCCGCCCAGCGGCAGCATCACGTTCGCGGTGAGGAAATCGAGGGTATCGAAAAAATTCTTGTTTTCGAACAGAAACGGGATGCTCCAGGTCTTGTCCTCCCAGATATTGAACGAAAATATCGTGCCGAGGCCGAGCAGCCAGGTCACGATGCCGACCCAGACCGCGGCATTGATCCGGCTCAGGCCCCAGTTCTCGACCAGCCAGGCGACGGCCGGTTCGATCAGCGAAATCGCCGACGTCCAGGCCGCGAACACCAGCAGGATGAAAAACGAGGTGCCGACAAGCGTGCCGGCTTCCATGTGCCCGAACGCGAGCGGCAGGGTCTTGAAAATCAGGCCCGGCCCGGCAGCCGGTTCGAGGCCATTGGCGAACACGATCGGAAAGATGGCCATGCCCGCCAGCAGCGCGACCACGGTATCCGCGATCGCGATCATGAACGTAGCCTGGGTGATGGACATGCCCCTGGGCAGGTAGGAGCCGTATACCATGATCGCGCCCATGCCCAGGCTGAGCGTAAAGAACGCGTGACCCATCGCGATCAGTATCGCCTGGCCGGTAATTTTGCCGGGGGTGAACAGGAACGCCAGCCCCTGCATGAAGTGTCCGGTGGTCATCGAGTAGGCCACCGTCATCAGCAGCAGGAACAGCAGCGCCGGCATCATGTAGCGCACCGCGCTTTCGAGTCCGTGCTTGACGCCGCGGGAAACCACGATCATCGTCATCACCAGGAATATGGTATGCCACGCGAGCAGCCGCTCCGGGTCCGAAACCAGTGCGCCGAACAGGCTGCTGACGCCATCCGCGGTGACGCCGATGAACGCGCCGCTGGCGGTCCTGAAAACATAGGACAGCGCCCAGCCGGCGATCACGCTGTAATAGGACAGGATCAGAAAGCCGGCGATCACCCCCATCCAGCCCAGCGCGACCCAGCCCCGGCTGCGCTGTTCCTCATGCGCCAGCGTCGCCATGGTGTTGATCGGACTCTGGCGGCCGCGGCGGCCGATCAGGATTTCGGCCATCATGATCGGGATACCGATCAGCGCGATGCACACCAGGTAGACGAGCACGAAAGTGCCGCCGCCGTTCTCACCGGTGATGTACGGAAATTTCCAGATATTCCCGAGCCCGACGGCCGAGCCGGTTGCGGCGAGAATGAAGGCAACACGGCTGGACCACTGGCCGTGTATGGATACGCGTTTGCTCGTCATGTTGCTATTTTTTATGGGTTATTGTTATGTTCGCCGCCTGCGCGACGGCCCATTTTCAACAAAAACGTCCGCTGACTCAACCGCGACGCGCACAACGCGCCACATCGCACCGGCCGAGGGCCGCGCCGATACAAGCGCTTGCAGAGCATGTATACTTGGCCCCGCCCGGCAGTTGAACAACCATGGCCAAGAATAAAAAATCCTCACCGAACACCATAGCCCTGAATCGCAAGGCGCGCCACGAATTCAGCATCGAGGAAAATTTCGAGGCTGGCCTCGCGCTCACCGGCTGGGAAGTCAAAAGCCTGCGCGCCGGCCGCGTGCAGATGGGCGAGAGTTATGTGCTGGTCAAGGATGGCGAACTGTGGTGGTTCGGCGGTCATATTACACCACTGACATCCGCCTCGACACATGTCGTCACCGATCCGACCCGCACCCGCAAGCTGCTGATGCACAGGACCGAAATCGACCGCCTGACCGGACAGGTCGAACGCAAGGGCTACACCCTGGTGCCGCTGGCGCTGTACTGGAGCCATGGCCGCGCCAAACTCGATGTCGGCCTGGCCAAAGGCAAAAAAGAACACGACAAGCGCTCGGCGGACAGGGAACGGGACTGGAAACGCGAAAAAGAACGTGTTATGAAACACAATCGATAAATTCACGGCGCCGGCCTCGAACAGGATCCCGGCGGAGACAGGCCTGAAAATCAACACTCGAAAATTGCTCGTCCCGGCGATAACGCTGCTTCCGCTGCAGGCCATCGCATCCGCTGTCGAACTGCCGCAAGCGGTCGATCTCACCGATACCACCTACGGCCTGATCGCGGTCATCGTTTTCATCAGCGCGTACGCGCTGGTGGTCGGCGAGGAATTTCTTCACCTGCGGAAATCCAAGCCCGTGATCGTCGCCGCCGGCATCATCTGGATCCTGGTGTCGATCGCTTACGGCCAGAGCGGCGATCACGAAACCGCGGGCGTGCTGATACGGCATAATATCGAGGAATTCGCCGAGCTGATGCTGTTCCTGCTGGCCGCGATGACCTACGTCAACACAATGGAAGAGCGCAATGTCTTCGAGGCGCTGCGTTCGTGGCTGGTATCGCACGGCTTCTCCTACATGGGCGTGTTCTGGATCACCGGCCTGCTCGCGTTCCTTATATCGCCGCTGGCCGACAATCTGACCACGGCGCTGCTGCTGGGCGCGGTGGTCATCGCGATCAGCGATGGTAACCGCAGGTTCACCGTGGTCGCCTGTATCAATATCGTCATCGCCGCGAACGCCGGTGGAGCCTTCAGCCCGTTCGGCGACATCACCACGCTGATGGTCTGGCAAAAAGGCATCATCGATTTCACCGGCTTCTTTGCACTGGTGCTGCCGTCGCTGGTGAACTGGCTGGTGCCGGCCGCGCTGATGTGCATGTCGATCCCCGGCGAGTCGCCGCCGCAGATCAGCGAGTACGTCAGGATCAAACCCTGCGGCATGCTCACGGTACTGCTGTTCCTGGTCACGATCGCGCTGGCGGTCGGCTTTCACAGCCTGCTGCAGCTGCCGCCGATGGTCGGCATGATGACCGGGCTGGGCCTGCTCAAGCTGCTCGGTTACTACCTGCAGCGCAAGCAGGCGCATTTACAGAGTTTCACCGATCATTCGCGGATGCCTATCGATATCGAACCGGCATTCGATATTTTTCATCAGCTGCAACGCGCGGAATGGGACACGCTGTTCTTCTTCTATGGCGTAGTGATGAGCGTCGGCGGCCTCGGCGCCCTCGGCTACCTTGCGGAAATCTCGGCGAACATCTATACGCCGGCGTTTGGCGTTACGCTGGCGAATATCCTGGTCGGCGTGTTCTCGGCCGTGGTCGACAACATCCCGGTCATGTTCGCGGTGTTGTCGATGAACCCGGAAATGCCCCAGGGCCAGTGGCTGCTGGTCACGCTGACCGCCGGCGTCGGCGGCTCGCTGCTGTCCATCGGTTCGGCTGCCGGCGTTGCGCTGATGGGACAGGCGCGCGGTACCTACACCTTTTTCGCCCACCTGAAATGGAGCTGGGCGATCGCGCTGGGATACGCCGCAAGTATCTGGGTTCACCTGCTGCTGAACGCGGACCTTATGTAGATTCCGCTTCGGTGCGGTTCCAGAGACAGGCCTCACCCATCTCGCCGAGAATCGACTCGTGTGCATCGCGTTCGTCGGCGCTGGCGCGGATCACGCGCAACGGCCCCCGGTCCGCCGGTATGCGCGACACGATCGCACCGCCGGCGGCGTCCGTCGCCGGCTCGCTCTCCAGCGCCAGGCGTTCCTGCCCGCCGGTCATGCGCAGATAGACCTCGGACAGAATCTCGGCGTCGAGCAGGGCGCCGTGCAGTTCGCGATGGGTGTTGTTCACCTCGTAACGCCTGCACAGCGCATCCAGGTTGTTTTTCTGCCCCGGGTGCAGCTTGCGCGCCATCTGCAGCGTGTCGATCACGGTGCAGATGTCTTCGATCTGTGCGGCACCGCCGCTCTGCTTCAGTTCGTGATTCAGAAAACCGACGTCGAACGGCGCGTTGTGGATAACCAGCTCGGCGCCGCGCAGATAGCCCATCAGATCCTCGACGATATCGCGAAACCGGGGTTTGTCCTGCAGGAATTCATTGCTGATGCCGTGAACTTCCAGCGCCCCCGCGTCGATCTGGCGATCGGGCTGCAGATACTGGTGGTAGTTGTTGCCGGTCAGGCGCCGGTTGACCATCTCGACACAGCCGATTTCGATGATCCGGTGGCCCTGGCTGGGCTCCAGGCCGGTGGTTTCGGTATCGAGAACGATCAGTCTGCTCATGGGTGACTATTCTGCCTGTTCATTTGTCGGGATACGAGATAAAACCATTCACCGCAAAGGCGCAAGGAACGCAAAGGTCCTGAATATTTTTTCGTTACACACCTGACCATCGGATGACGGCCGGACTCGTCCGGACCTCGGATATTCGATATTTAATTCAGCATCTGTCGTTTCACTTCTTTGCGTTCTTTGCGTTCTTTGCGGTGATTATCGATTTTTCACTTGCCCTGCATCTCGTCGATGGCCTGGTTCGCGAGGGCATCGGCCATTTCATTGCCTTCGTCGCCGGTGTGGCCGCGCACCCACTGCCAGCTGATGTCGTGTCGGTCTGTCGCGGCGTCGAGGCGCTGCCACAGGTCGACGTTCTTCACCGGCTTTTTCGCCGCGGTTTTCCAGCCGCGGCTTTTCCAGCTGGGCATCCAGCTGGTGATGCCCTCGAGCACGTATTTTGAATCGGTGTACAGAACCACGCTGCAGGGACGCGTCAGGCTCTCAAGCCCGATGATCGCCGCCATCAGTTCCATGCGATTATTGGTCGTATCCGCCTCGGCGCCGCACAGGTTCCGGATGCTGCCGTTATATCTCAGGCTGACACCCCAGCCACCGGGACCGGGGTTGCCGCGGCAGGCGCCATCGGTATAGATCGTGACCGGACTTTTCGCGGTGCTTTGCTGTTGTCTCATGGAATCAACTACATACATTGAATCAGGGCACCCGGGCGGCAACGGCTGTCGCTGATCGGCGCACTGTGTGTGTGAAATAATAATTGTGCGCCGGCATTCTGCCAGATTTTTCAGCCGTCAACTATTATAATCCCAGCAGGACCATTACCTTCAATCCGGATACAAAACCCGACCCAAGCCATTTATTTTGAAAAACATTTGCTCACATAAACGCACGCCCGCCAGCTACCTCGGACAATGTCTGCTGGTATCGATCACGCTGACCGGTCTCAGTGCCTGCTACACGCTGAACGAAGCCGTCGAGAATGATCCCGGCGCGATCGCAGGCGGTCAGGCACTTATCCCCGGCAGTCGTCAGAACCGAAACGACGACCCGGCCGGCGTGCGACTCCCCGGTGACGCGCAATCGACCTTCGCGGACGATGGCTTCGATACTGATCCGGACGATATCTTCGACATCGACTATACCGACACAAGCAGTATCTGGCCGCGCGTACGGGACGGGTTCCGGCTCGAATCCGATACACATCACGATCTGCTGCAGTCCGAACTCGACTGGTACCGAAACCATCAGGACTACCTGTACCGCGTGATGGATCGCGCCGAGCCGTTCCTGTACGACATCCTCAGTGAAATCGAGGCACGCAAGCTGCCGTCGGAGCTGGCGCTGCTGCCGATCGTGGAAAGCGCCTACCAGCCGTTCGCGTATTCGCACGGCCGCGCGGCCGGCATCTGGCAGTTCATCCCGTCGACCGGCAGGCTCTATGGCCTGGAGCAGAACTGGTGGTACGACGGCCGCCGCGATATTCACGCGTCGACGCAGGCGGCGCTGCAGTTCCTGCAGAATCTGAACAAGCTGTTCGACGGCGACTGGATGCTGGCGCTGGCCGCGTATAACTCGGGCTCCGGTACGGTGCAGCGTGCGATCAGGCACAATCGCAAGCTGGGTCGGCCGACCGATTTCTGGCATCTGAAACTGCCGAAGGAAACCCTCAGCTACGTTCCCAAGCTGCTGGCGCTGAAGGAACTGATCGAGCATCCCGTCGAGTACGGCGTCAGCCTGCTGTGCATTCCGGATGCGCCCGGATTCGTCCAGGTCGATACCGGTACGCAGATCGATATGGCGCTGGCGGCGGAACTGGCCGATATCGATATCGATATGCTGTACCGTTACAACCCCGCGTTCAACCGCTGGGCCACGGCCCCGGACGGACCGCACATGCTGCTGCTGCCGGCTGATCGCGCGGACATCTTCCGCGCGAACCTCGAAGCGGTACCGGAAGAAGACCGCATCCAGTGGAAGCGCCACAAAATCCGCGACGGAGAAACCCTGAGCGAAATCGCGGTCAAATACCACACCACGGTGCAGCAGCTGCGCAAAACCAACGAGCTGCACAGCAATTCGATCCGGGCCGGCAAATACCTGATCATCCCGGTCTCCAGCAAGTCACCGTCGAGTTATGCGCTGAGCGCGTCGCAGCGCCTGAAATCGATCCAGTCGCACGCCGGCGCATCGGGCGGCAAGACCCGTATCGATCACACGGTGGGCAACGGCGAGAGTTTCTGGACCATAGCCCGCCATTACAAGGTGGACATGCATAAGCTGGCGAAATGGAACGGCATGGCGATAAAGGACACCTTGCGCAAGGGGCAGCACCTGGTGGTATGGACGAACAGCAGTCCGTCGTCCCGAACCGCCGGTTACCATAAACCCGCCGATACCCTGCGCCCGATCTCCTACACGGTCAGAAACGGTGATTCGCTGTCACGCATCGCCGACCGCTACAATATCAGCGTCAATGACCTGCACCGCTGGAACAGCATCAGCGGTAAATACCTGCATCCGGGCCAGCGCCTGAAACTCTATGTCGACGTGACCGAACAGGCCGGGGAAAGCAGCTGAATCGTTCAATGCCAGCGTAATTTGCAAAGTGCGCAAGCAGGCTGTAATTTACGCACTCCGCCGGGCATCGCGGATATAATCAGGGCATAATGACGCAAATGACAAAACAGATCTCGATAACCCAGCTCAGCAAATTCGAACCGCTGAACTCACTGAATCCGGAAAACATAAAGGAAATCGCGACCAAACTCGGTGTTATCGAAATTGCCCGGGGCGGCAGTGTTTTTCTGAAGGGCGACAGCAACGATGACCATATCTTCCTGTTCGAAGGTGAAGTCGAGCTGCGTGAAGGCAGTCGCCCGATAAAAACCATCAGGGCGGGCACTGAAGAATCCCGGCGCGCGCTTGCGCATATCATCCCGAGGGATTTCAGCGCAGTCGCGAAAACGGATGTAACGGTCATATCGGTCAACTCGGATCTGCTGGACCTGATGCTGACCTGGGACCAGACCGGCAGCTTTCAGGTCGAAGACCTCGATATGCAGACCAATGACGACGACTGGATGTCACGCATCCTGCAAACCGAGGCATTCCACCGCATTCCGCCGACCAATATCCAGGCGATATTCACCACGCTGGAAGATGTATCGTACAAGCCCGGCGATATCGTCATCAAACAGGACGACCCCGGCGACTACTTCTATATCATCAAGTCCGGGCGCTGCATGGTCACGCGCAAGATGCCGGGCCAGCCCAAGGAAATCAAGCTGGCCGAACTCAGGGCCGGGGACTCGTTCGGTGAAGAGGCGCTGATATCCGACGCAACCCGCAATGCCACTATCGTGATGCTGACCAGCGGCACACTCAGCCGGCTGTCGAAGAAACAGTTCCTCGAACTGCTGAACGAGCCGATGCTGGAAAAAGTCGACTACAGCACCGCCAGGGCTAAAGTGGACAGCGGCGATGCGGACTGGCTGGATGTGCGCCTGCCGGCCGAACATGCATCCGCGCACATCCGCGACGATCTGAACATCCCGCTGATCTTCCTGCGCATGAAGGCCGCCACGCTGAACCAGGGCAAGCATTACGTGGTTTACTGCGACACGGAACGCCGCAGCTCGTCAGCCTCGTATCTGCTGAACCAGCGCGGTTTCAACACCTCGGTGCTGATCAACGGCGTCAAGGATATTCCAAAGGAAGACATGGTAGGCAGCGCGATCGCCTGAGGCTGGATACTAAAAGCAGCGAATCACCGCAGAGACGCGGAGGACACAAAGAAGAACTTTTTGTCTATTATCATCTCACGTACCCGCTGACCGGATCGGCTTTGAGCGAAATTCTGCGCAGACGGGGCTCAAGCTAAGTAAGCTCAGCAACGGTGTTTCAGCACGCGGTTTTGTCGGGTTGGGCTTCGCTTCACTAACCCGGCCTGCGCGATACTTTAAGAGCCCGTTATATATCCCCCCTGATGTTTTCTCTGCGCACTCTGCGCCTCCGCGGTGAAAACCGTTTATCCGCTCAGGCCGCGTAACCCGGTATATTCGACTCGTCGACCTCGTCGATCTGCTCTTTCGGCAGGAACTTTCTCGCGTACGTCAGGTAGACCTTTTCCCGGATGAACACATCGAAAATATCCGGGTCGATGTGATGATCCTGCTTCATGAAACCGAGGATTCGCAGGCATTCGGTCAGCTTCTTGCCGGTCTTGTACGGTCGGTCGCTGGCGGTCAGGGCTTCGAATATATCGGCGATGCCCATCATGCGCGCCTGCACCGACATCTGTTCGCGCGTCAGTCCTTTCGGGTAACCCTTGCCGTCCATGCGTTCGTGGTGGCCGCCGGCATACTCGGGCACGTTTTTCAGGTGTTTCGGGAACGGCAGCTCATCCAGCATGTTGATGGTGACGACGATATGGTTGTTGATGATCTGGCGTTCGGCATCGTTCAGCGTGCCGCGCTGGATGACCAGGTTCATGACTTCGTTGTCATCCAGCAGGCGTGCATTGACGCCGTTCGCGTCGATCCAGCGGTACTGCGAGATATCGCGGATACGCTGCTGCAGGGCATCGTCCATGAACTCGCCGCCGACATTGCTGGTGCGCACGAAATCGCGGTCATCGTCCAGACGTTTTACCCTGTCTTCATACGCGCGTTCGAGGTCGCCGGTATCCGCGTCCGGGTTGCCGGCAAGCCGCTGCAGCTTCTTTTCCAGCATCTCGATGCGCGCATCGCGCTTCAGCACTTCGAAACGCGTGTCCACGGTATTGATGCGGTCGTAAATGGTTTCGAGTTTGGTCGCCTTGTCGATCACGTATTCAGGCGTCGTCACCTTGCCGCAGTCGTGCAGCCAGCCGGCGATTCGCAGTTCATAGCGATCTTTCTCGGTCATGTGAAAATCTTTCAGCGGGCCGTCCCGCTCCTGATCGCAGGCCTGCGCGATCATCATCGTCAGTTCGGGCAGGCGCTTGCAATGCCCGCCGGTGTAGGGTGATTTTTCGTCGATCGCACTCGCAATCAGC
>Ga0210123_1001145_pt1 | contig 14204 bp, 13 predicted proteins | sample Muzzi_PWB_D2_FD_185535 | JGI IMG/M metagenome (GOLD analysis project Ga0210123, IMG submission 185535) | Wetland microbial communities from San Francisco Bay, California, USA, that impact long-term carbon sequestration - Muzzi_PWB_D2 (SPAdes) | ecosystem: Environmental > Aquatic > Marine >... | reverse complement strand
CCGGCCTGCAGGTATGTCGGCACCTCACCGCCAAGACCGCGGTTGACTGATGCCCTTCATGAAGCTTAAATCGCGAGCACTGCTTTTTAGCCCATCCCCTAAAACATTTGTGCCTGGATTTGACCCGTGGCCCTGTTAATGGATTTGGCACCCGTCCCCCTGCTTAATGGACCTTCCACCGTTTGCAGGGGCGTTCCGGGTGTGGCGTTTCGAACAGGCCCAAACCCGGCCGTGGCGTTCCAGGGCCCCTACAATTTACGGACCCGATGTCGACGTTTTTTGTCATGCACGGCACTATCGTAAGCCCTGATTTTACATAAATTACGGAAAATTAAACACATTATTGAGCTGACCGAAATGGCAGGATATTTGCTCTAATTTTTGTGATGTCCCGGCAGGGCAAACACCCAAATGGTAATTTTATGGCAAAAGCGCCCTTCAAAACCAGACCAGGTCGGAGGTAAATCCCGTGAAGAAAAAAAGATCAGGCCGCACAAAGCTTCTGGCGATCATTGCAGTTCTGATGCTCTGCGGAGCGCTCATCTTTGCTTTTCTGTGGTTAAAACCATTCAAGCCGGCTCCTGCTAAGCCTCCAGCCACCCAGGCCACTGTAAGAGGTAAGATTCCGACACCGCCGCCCTTGCCGGTGCAGCAAACCAACGGTGATGACGAGCAGGCGGATACCCCGCCGCAATCCATGGACGCCCTCCGGGACCAGGCCGCCGATCTAACAGCCACGCCGGCGGCACCTGAGAAAAACAGCATGGATGCGTCCCCCACCCCATTGGCGTCGGCGCCAACTTCACCAACGCCAACTGCCCTGGCCGGGAAAGGTTATTCCGATTCGACAACATCGGTCGTCATTCCATCGCCAGAACGTCCGCAAGCGTCACGGGAAATGCACAACTATGGACCAGCATCCGAAGTCGATACCCCACACAGGCCGGATGCAACCCAGGAGATACCCCGTCCAGCAGCCAATACTGTTGAATCCCCTGCACCAGAACCACCCAAGAGATCTTATTTTACCATCCAAGTCGGCGCCTTTCGAGAGAAAGCCTATGCCCAGCAGTCCTTGGCACAATGGCAGGATCGGGGCTATGGACCTTATATTCTGGAAACCGTCGACGCCCGTGAGCGTCCCTGGTATTTCGTCCGTTTTGGTCAATTCGACAACCGGGAAGAGGCGATATTATCCCTGGCCGGTTTCCAGACCAAAGAAAAAGCATCGGCCATCATTGCGGAATATAAAGCCCCATAGGCACCGGCCGACCATCTCCGCAAGCGATGACGGAAACGGACCTGTTGGGAAAGGATGCCCATCTCGGCCGGTGTCAAAGGGCCATAAGAACCCAGACACGGACAAGTGGCGTGCATTTCAAGTCGAGATGTCCAGTAAAGTGCTACGGCAAGCATCACCTTGCGGGTCTGTCTCAAGACACTGGCGTTCGATAGCGCTGCAGATACGCGCGATCATCTCTGCGGGCAACGGACGCGGTTTGATATGATCGAACAACGTCTCGAATTGCTTGGGGTTAACCACTGGAATGCCATCAGCGGAAGTACGTTTGACAAACCATCCGGGAAGCGCCACCATGGCCCGTGCGCAGACATCTTCGCCCACCGCTTCGGAAAGCCATTGAGATAGCCAGGCCGCCTGATATTTGGCTCGGTCGATGATCTGATGGTCGCTGTATTTCGGAAAGTGCAACATGCGACCGTCATAGGTGACCACGGAATCGGTTTTTCTGTTACGGGACGCACCTTTAAATTGCGTACAGGTGTCGATGGTCATCACACCGGTGGGTCCCACGACCACATGATCGATCTTAACCTGCTGCCCGGGAAAGTCGTGGAATACGTGGTAGCCATTGGATATCAACTGGGTCAGTTCATGCGCGGTCGCCACTTCATCATCGCAGCGCAACTTGGTTTGTCTGCGTCTGGAGAGCAACTGAAGTAATCTGGCGGTGTAACCGCCGGCAAAGAGCAAACCGCTCACAGCGGTAATCGCGAGCCGCACGACGGTCTGGGGTGCATTGAAAATTTGGGAATCCAGCAAGTGTACTGCCACCAGCAGAATCGGTGCGGCCGCAACCGCCGTGATACAAATTTGTATCTCGCCATCGAGGGTATCAATTTGCATCAAAAGGGAGTGCCCGGGGCTGCGCCGGGTTTCGGACACCGACGGTCGGGAGGCCTGCCTTTTATGTTGATACCTTCTGATGATCAAAAGAGAAAGGTATACAAACCCTAAAGCGCTGAAGGCCAACGATAGCGAAATCAAATCATTTTGCAAATCTCAATCTCCAACTTTACTCGCCGATGGGCAGCATCGGCGTTGGACGCCATTTACTTCCACGAGATCTTGGGTATTTTTCTCTCCGGAAGCCGGTGATACTTCACCTGGGAATAGCCGATCATCATGGGGTAGAAATGGGGATACACCTCCGGAATACCCGCTATTGCTTTCAATGCAGGGTTTGACTTAATAGCGCCTTGAAGCAGGCCTGCCCAACATGTGCCCAGCCCGAACACGGGGGCCGCCAGTTCCAAATAAGAAAGGGCCAGGGTCAGATCCACCATGCCGTTGCGATCCTGCTCCGGCGTCATGGCTATTACCAGGCAGGGGGCGCCCCGCAGGACTGCGTCAACACCGTCGTCCCATGCCTGCACCAGCCTGGGCAGATAAGGCATGGCCGCAGCCTGCGGATCTGCTTCCAAAATTGCCCGCATCCATGCCACGACTTCGCCCGACAACGTCTGCAATTGCATCCGGTCATTGATCACCACCCATTCCACCAATTGCTGATTGCTGCCGGTGGGGGCATAGCGGGCAATTTCGATCAGGTGTTGCATGGCCTCCTGCTCCACCGGTCTGTCCTTGAAGCGACGCACGGAACGGCGGGATCTCAAAAACTGCTCGACCTGGGCTTCCGAAACCGCCAAGCGCTTGTCAATGGCCGGGCTGGAAGCCAGAGGCACCAATGCATGGTCCAATGCGCCGTGCGGGCACACGGCCACACAGTGTCCGCAAAGCAGACACATGGCTTCGCCGTTTGAAATCATTTCAGGAACGCTTTCCTTGTCCGCCAATCGAATGATATTGGTGGGACAATCAGCTGCACACAACCCATCCCGTTTGCACTTCTCTGCATCTATGGTCAAGAGACCCATCGGTTTCCTCTCCGGGGGCGGTTTTGTCATTTCGGCAGCCAGGGAACTGACGCCATTACGGATAGTTTCAGTACCCAAGGTCCTTATCAGAAATGACCGTCAAAAATAAAGTCATTTAATCACCACGCCCGGACATCAGCCCTTCGGACAGAATAAAATCAAACAATGAAAACGGCCCCGGCGTCAGGGAGTTCCAAGAGACCCTAATGAACCGTTGCAACTTGGGTTAAAATGCATAATGTATGGTGCCGGGGAGCCAGGCGCCGTCTATGTGCCGGTTTGCACCGCCAACCCAATATTTAAAGAAACCGGGGAGAGGACCACATGAACTACATCAACTTAGGCCGCAGCGGCCTGCAGGTATCCCGCATTTGTCTCGGCATGATGACGTACGGAACCCCGCAGTGGCGTCCCTGGATTCTGGACGAAGCGGCCGGGCGTCCCATCGTCAAGCGCGCCGTTGAACTGGGCATCAACTTTTTCGACACGGCCGACATGTATTCGGCCGGCGTCTCAGAAGAAGTCACCGGCAAATACCTGCGCGAGTTCGTCCACAGGGATGAAGTGGTGATAGCCACCAAGGCCTTCTTTCCGGTGGACCTTGCTTTTAAGGGCGGCGATAACAACGCCAAACCCCAACCACCCAATACGTCCGGTTTGTCACGCAAGCGCCTGTTCGATGCCGTCGAAGGATCTCTCCGAAGACTCGACATTGACCATATCGATCTCTATCAAATCCACCGCTGGGACTATAGGACGTCCATTGAAGAGACCATGGAAGCGCTGCACGACTTGGTCAAGTCAGGCAAAGTCCGATATATCGGAGCCTCCAGCATGTGGGCCTGGCAGTTTACCAAAGCACAGCATATCGCCCGATCCCGTGGATGGACCCCCTTCATTTCCATGCAAAATCATTACAACCTGGCCTATCGTGAAGAAGAGCGCGAGATGATTCCCCTTTGCCGCGATATGGGCGTGGCCCTGATCCCCTGGAGCCCGCTGGCCAGAGGTTTCCTGGCCGGCAACCGCGCAAGTGGCGACGCAGAAACCGGCAAGACCTCGAGGGCCAAAACCGACACCTATGCCCATGAACTTTACTACCGTGAGGAAGATTTCAAGATAGTCGACCGTGTCAGCGAACTGGCCGCCAAACGCAATACAAGCAACGCCCGCATCGCCTATGCCTGGCTGATGCACCAGCCAGGAGTGACCGCACCCATTGTCGGCGCCAGCAAGATCGAACACATCGAAGAAGCAGTAGCAGCCACCGAGATCACCCTCAACGAAGAAGAATTGGAGTTCCTGCAAACCCCCTACAAGCCCCATCCGGTGATGGGTCATTCCTGATATTCGCCCTGAGTTACGGCAAAACTTCGCTTGGCTCAGCTCACCGTTATTGTGTGAAATTCCTACTGCGGAAAGCTCAGTTAATCGCTTGCTGATGGTCCGGCGCTCAGGCCTGAGGTGAGCCGTGATGCGGGGTTGCAGGACATTAGCCATGCGGTTTTAGTGCTGCTTTGGTGCAGCGGAGGATCAGCGTCCCGCACTGTCTGAGCGCAGCGAGTTTGCGGGACGCCCGCAGCGCACCTTAGCAGCACTTGAACCGCTGTGGCGTGTTCTGCAACCCCGCACTACGGCTCACCGGATTCAAAGCAACATGAATATGGATCCTCACGGATTGCTACAACCCGGTAATGGCTGCTTTGAGCCAATGGATTCGATCATGGCAAGCACTAAGAATAATTTAAACTATCGACTTCCAATCAACTTGACCAACGGCCCAAAGCCGGCGCAGCCTGCCCCTGCAAAGGGTAGTGCCAGGGCAACGACGTCATAGAGCCAATGGGGTGCGCCGCCGATTCCTCTCAGGGACAGATACCCCAACCCCGCGCATGTCATGATACACCCCAAATAGAGCCGCCATATGGAGATTTCCATCTGCTTTGCAGACGTTCCGGCATGTTCATAGCGTACGAATCCCAAAAGAAAGGGAACGGTGGCAACAGCAAAAATGCCAATCCACACCGGACGCAGGGCCCACCACACACCGACACCGGGCGCGGCTGAAAAGAGGTCCGGCTGCACGAAAAAACCCAAGCCGATGATCAACATCATAGCGGTGCTGTGCCAGAGGAAAATGGTCATAATCATGCCGTTGATCATCACCGTGGCGGTCCAGGGCGTCAGGCCGTTCAACCACTTGCGAACCGGCTGTTCCAAACTCAACGCCAGGCCGATTTGGGTGAAACCCAGTGCCAGCAAAGGCAATTTGGGCGGCAGCGTATTGCTGATTTCGTCTGTGGGCACGCCCACCAGACTGAGAGGATAAGGCCCCAGGAACACCAGCGCCAGCAACGTTAAAAGCCCCAGAACAAACAGCCCCAGATTTTTCCCGGTAGAGGAAAACCTGCCGTCACGCCAGGCATAACCCAACTGGTGCACGGTCAGCCAGACAAAGAGGTAGTTAAGCCAGCCCGTGAGATGCCAATCGACGGTGAAGAACAGGACGTCCACCCCAGCGGCACAGGCAACGGGCAGTGCAATGGTCCAGAAACCGAACCGATGCCATGCGGCATGGGTGAGCGGCACAAACAATATCACCAGAATATACACCGCCAGAAACCATGTGGGCACCAGGGCGATCCGCGAGCCGACTTGAATGAATCCTCGCGGCACTCCCAAGACCTGGCCGACCAAAGCCAGGATCATCCAGGTGGCCAGCAGAGGCAGCACCGGCCCCAAAAGCCTATGTAAACGACTGCCAAGCCAGGGGCCATACCCCTGCCCCCGGCGAAGCGATGCTTCCCAGGAGGTCATATTGGAAAAACCCCCTACGAAGAAGAAGATCGGCATCACCTGGAAAACCCAGGTCAGCCACTGCGACCAGGGCACCACCGAGAGCAGGTGCCACATATGGGGCCTGCCGCTGTCGAAATAGGGGGCCGCCATCAGCCAGTGGCCGAACACCACCGATAAAATAGAGATGGCGCGCAGCAAATCCACGTAGCGGTTGCGTGTCGCCGGCGTCTGTTCGGCCAGGCGCCGGGCCTGCGCCCAGATTCCCCTCTTACGTGTTGTCGCGCTTCCCTCCGCAGGTTTGCCGTCCGGGTTCGCATGCATACTGTTCATTTTTGACCTCTTGGTGCCGCGCATCATCAGCGATTCAAATTCAAGCATCAACCTATTGTTATGTCATCAGATTATGGAAACTTAGAGGATGGCGGTGACGCTGTCAAAAAAAATCTGCATTTCTTGCATTGATGTAAACTATTCGGGCTTTCAAACGTCTGTATAGGTATTGGTGGCAACTAACCCCTTCAAGGGTGCCAGCCGGACAACCGGGACCGGGACAATCCGCACCGCAGGTTTCGGATCGGCGTTATCTTCGGGCTTCACATGCACAAAGGCGATAATACTATGAATACATTCCACAAATCACTGTACTCTTTGTTAATGCTATTAATCGTAGCAATCGCTTTAAACCTGGCCCATGCCCAGGACCCAGAGTCGTGGGAGGAAACCGACACCATTCTGGTGGGCCGCCTCTCTTACATCGAAGGCGAACTTTCGCGCTATGACCCGGATGCCCGGGACTGGTCCGCCACCGTCGTGGAAGCACCCATTGGGGTCGACGACCTGATGCGCACCGAGGCGGACTCCAGAGCCGAGTTCATTTTTCCCAACAACACCTGGGCACGGATTGACAGCCAGGCCCGCATTCAACTCGTGGCACTGGACACCAGGCTCACCCACGCCGATGTCTCCATCGGAACTGCCAGATTTTACAATAAAAGCACACACTCAGAAATAAAGGCCACCACTCCGTTCGGGTTGGTCATGGCGCCGCCGGGGGCGGTCTTTGATCTGCGTGTCGGGGAAGACGGGGTTGACATCATTGCCATACGTAAGCACGTAAATTTCATCCACAACAAGTCACAGGAAGGGCTTGAAGTCCGATCCGGCGCGCCAGCCCTGTTTGCCGACATGCTGCATGTGAGCGCCGAAGCAGGCGACATTGATGCCGATTGGGTTGCCTGGAACCACGATATGGACGCCCTCTGGGCCGATCGCATGCGCACCGAAGGCGACTCCACCACTTACCTGCCCGAGGAACTGCAAAGCGAGGCCTATGCACTGGACAGACATGGCGTTTGGGAACGCGTCTATTACGATGGCGCCTACTACCGTTTCTGGCGACCGGTTCAAATCAGCGTCGGTTGGACGCCCTTTTCATGGGGTGCCTGGATCGTCTGGCATGGGGATCATGTCTGGGTTCCCCATGAGCCATTCGGCTACGTGACCCACCATTACGGCAATTGGATCTTTACGGCTGGATTTTGGTATTGGGCTCCGCCGGTGACCCGTGTGACCATCCTTGCACACCATTCCCTGCTAAGAATCGGTTTCGGCTGGTACCCCGGTCGGGTGGCATGGCTGCACTTCGGCGCCCATGTGGGCTGGATCCCCCTGGCACCCTTCGAACCCTATTATGCCCACCGCCATTGGGGGCGGCGCTCCATTGTGCTGACCAAACACACCTCTATTCGTCACCCGAACGCTTTCAGGTACCATGACCACGCCGTGGTGATTCACCGCAATCACTTGTACCGCTCCGCCGACTACCGGCAAGCCAGGGTCAAAAGCTTCACCGCCGGTGCTATCCGCACTAAATTTCACACCACCCCGGTGATGGATCAAAGGGTGGTCAAGGACTACCGCACCCTTCGAAACAGGGATCGTTTCAAGATGTCGCATCCTATCAAGCGCCATCATACCATTGGTGGTGGCAGCGAACGATTGGGACCCAATGCTTATGCTGCAAAGAGGCACCAGGGGCGCGGCAGCGCTGAGGCCCGCAGGATGGCTGCGGCCGAGGAGAGGCAGAAAGACAGGCAGGTAAGATCGGTCAAAATACCAAAAGCGCGGCCGCAAGAGCGATCAGCCAAATCAACCGGAGAGGATGAGTCAAAGTGGTACCGGCAGCAGGCCAAAGTCAAGGCACAACTTCAAACCGAGGCCGGAAACACCAGCCAAAGAACAGCTCCGATTCGAAAGAAGACTTCTTTCGAGAACAGAAGGAATAAACCAGCATACGACCCCTCCACCGCGCCACAGAGGCATCGGCGCCTGGTAGATCCTTCAGAATCCCGCCTGCCGAGGCCGCGTTTTGAGAACCAACCTCAATACAGCCACCGACGGTCAAACATCGCTCCTCACAAGCCGTCGGCCGTGCGCACAGCACCCCCACAGAAAAGGGAATTGCCCAAGATTACGTCGGAACGACGCGCACCTGCCAGCAGCCGACAATGGCAGGAAACGCAGCAACGCCCGGAATATAAATCCCAGAGCCCCCGGGGCCGCTTTCGCGAAGACGCCCCTTCGGCCGGCTTCAGTGGATCCCGGGGCAGACAGCGAAATCGGGGCCGCAATTGAAAACCTTAGGATAGGACGGCCAACTCTTTTGGGGGACCCAAAGGGAAGGCAGCGGCGTGGTCATTGACACCGGGGGCCACATCCTGACCATCGGCTACCTGATTCTCGAAGCAGAATCCATTGAAGTGGTTCGGCCCGACGGCGAGTCCATGGCGGCTTCCTGTGTCGTTTATGATCATGCCACGGGTTTCGGAGTGGTCAAAGCCGGACAGCCCCGGGGGCTGGTGGCCATCGAAGTAGGACGGTCTGCGGAGTTGAATGTCGGAGACCAGATCCTGCTGGTCGGCTATGGCGGTGCCGGATCCATCCGTCCCGCCAGCCTGATCGCCCGTAAAAAATTTACCGGCTATTGGGAGTACTTGTTCGACGAGGCCCTTTATTCGGCGCCACCCCACCCTGAATTTGCCGGGGTGCCCATGCGATCAATAAGTGTCGATCAGACCATGCTCAGGCCGTATAGACATTCCGTATTTTCGGTGACGGCGTCCGCAACATCGTTTTCGGGGATTGCTTTGATTTGGGCGATGGCTCGAAGGGCGGTCAGCACATTGGCCGGTTCGTTGCGTTCTTGAGGGTCGGGACCCAGTACCGGGCTGTCGCTTTCCACCAGCAGGCAGGAAAGAGGCAATTGCTTGACAAGCTTTTGCTTCTGACGGGAACGGACCACCGAAGGCGGAATGGAAAAATAGTACCCGGCTTCAACAGCCGGCAGGGCCGCACCGGTTTTGCCGTCAAAGGCGTGCAGGTGCACCTGGCGGGCGTTGTTTTCCAGCAACATGGCTACGGCGTGGCGACCGGCCGAGCGGGAATGAATATTCAGCGGCATCCCCAACTCGATGGACAAGCCAATAAACAATTTAAATATCTCCCTTTGCATGTCCCGGTCGGGCGCATCTTGGACCGCCCAGAAATCCAGCCCCACCTCTCCGATGGCCGCCAGCTGCGATCGGTGCTCCCGTATAAAGGCCGCCATCGCCTGGGCCTGCTCCCAGTCGAGATGGGTGGGGTACAGCCCGGCCGCCGCCCTGAGCATGGGATGCTCGCGGGCCAGGCTCAGATTTTTGCGGGCGTCGACCAGATCTTCGCCCACCGCGATGATCGCACCGACACCGGCCTGTCCGGCGCGCGCCAGCACGGCTTCCCGGTCGTGATCAAAGCTTGCATCACACATATGGGCGTGCACATCCACAAATTTGCTGTCGGCGGTTAAAACATCCATCTCTGTTATCCCAAGATACTTTCAGGCACAAATCCGAATATGTAAAGTAACAGCAATTGGTAACAAAATGCAGCAAAGACTTTTCGAAACCGATAGCGACCCCGACCCCGATGGCTCAGGAACGCTCTTTTCGGCGTCGGTATCGTGCACACCCGTCTTCTAATGGTACCCATATCCAGGATACAACAGGTTGATAAACATTAAATGTACGGGATCGAAGATGTAATCGAATGCTTTCCAGGCAATGAAGATCCCGATGAAAGCGAGGTGGCCGCCATGGATAAAGTCCATATAGGCCAAGGCACGCTCCCGGCTGAGCAGCAGGGGAATGACACCGCTGCCGTCCAGGGGCGGCAGGGGCATGAGGTTGAAGGTGAACAACAACAGATTCAATGAAAACAGGATGCTCAGGAGGGTGGCGACCCCCGCCAGGGTGCCGTCCTGGTGCGAAGCCACAATATGCGACAATGTTAGGCTCTCGGGTGCGTAAAACAAGTCCATGGCCATTCCCAAACGGATGGCCAGGCCGACGACCAGCACCACCAGCAGGTTGGCCAACGGACCGGCCAGGGACATGGCCGCCGACCGTTGCGGATAATTGCGGGCCCACAGTGGATCATAGGGCGCACTGGCCCAACCGATCATCCACCCGCCGACCAGAAAGGAGAGCACCGGGACCACAACGGTCCCCACCGGCTCTCGTTTGATGTGCGGCAAAGGATCGAGGGTCACCTGCCCGCCCTCATAGGCGGTGCGGTCGCCCAGTTTCATGGCCGCAAAGGCATGCGAAGCTTCGTGAATCACCACCGAGAAGAGGAAAGCCAGATACCATAAAAATCCTTCTGCAAGATTGGGCATGCTCAATCGTCCCTTTCTAAGCCGGCGTGCCAGGCTTACGGCGTTTAAACAATATCGAGAAAAAACCCGCAGCAGCTAAGAAGCCGACAATGACGAATTTTTAAAAACCACCAGCAAGCTGCCAAGTTTGGCCAGCAGGGTCACCGCCAGGATCATTACCATGCGAAAAAATCGCATAAGGTCCTCCAAAGACAGGTAGTTATCATCTCACAGCCCTTGAACGAGCTGCTTTGAACACCGCCCAAGGCCGTGCATTGCGAGCGGTAGCCGGAATTGGCGGAAAGACTTTTTTGAGATAGCTTCGGCAATTAAGTTCGCTAAAGTTCAAAACTCATTGGGCTCTGAAGACGATGCGTTCAACTTTGTCCTTCCGCTCATAAATCCTTTCGATTTGAGCAAAGTTCTCCTTTAAGCAATCATAATCCGCGCCCTTGCGTATATCCAGAACGAGAATTCCCCCGCTCCGCAGGCTGCGTTTGGCCAATTCACAATATGTATCGGCCGGATAATGGAATCCCCAGGACAGCAGAGAGATAATGAGATCACTCGGTATGGTCAGTTCAGGATCAATGGGGTGGAAATGAATGTGGGTGGGGTTCACCTGGTTTAACAATAGAAACTTGCGGGTAATACCCAGATGGTTGTAGGGCTGCAACTTGCGGTTGTAGCCGAACTTGACCTCGGCGTCTCCGGTGCCGTCCATCAGCTGGAGATGAACTTGCTTTTGGTAGTGAATATAAAGGACAAGATCGATCCCGGCAATGCCGCATCCGATATCCAGGATGCTTTGGCAATGAATGGGCAGAAACGGCAGGATCATCCGATAGTCTTCAGCCAATGACGCTTTATAGGCTTCGTGCAGATTATCGGTATCAATATGGGTGCGGTGTATGCTGATCCAGGGCAACGCTTCCGGCGGAATGATCATCCTATTGATCCTCAACGCGCGTGTAGGGATGGCGCCATTGCTGAAACAACGGGCCGCGGCCATCCGTTGGAGTTGTCATTGAATCCTGGTTTTGGGCTATTCCTAGCATGATGGATCTATCTATATCCAACTCCGCCGCTTCCTTCAACCTTTTCAGCGACCACCTCCTTGCCTCACAAGGCAAACTGGGCAACCCTGTCGAGTCGCCTGTCTGCATATTTAACAGTTCTCACCTGAAGAAAATTAGGTTATAGGTTCACCACAGCATCCAGGTAATTGCTCCAAATCCCCGACCATGATGAGGAAGCATATCATGCCATCAATCATTGATTTACGTTCCGACACCATCACCCGACCCACCGATGCCATGCGGCGGGCCATGGCCGATGCCGAGGTGGGCGATGATGTGCTGGGCGATGATCCCACGGTTGTCAGGCTCGAATCCATGGCGGCCGAAAGAATGAAAAAAGAGGCGGCGCTGTTCGTGGCCAGCGGCACCATGGGCAATCTGATCTGCCAGATGGTCCATTGCCGGCGGGGCGACGAGATGATTCTGGGCAGTGAATCCCATATTTTCTACTATGAGCAGGGCGGATCGGCGGCCATCGGCAACATTCACTCACGCACGGTGAACAATCAACCCGACGGCACCATGGCCATAGAAGATCTCCAGGCGGCGGTCCGGCCGGAAAACATCCATTTCCCTGAAAGCCGGCTCATCGTCATCGAAAACACCCATAACCGCTGTATGGGCACACCCATCGCCCCGGACTACATGGCGGCCGTCAGAGATCTGACGGACCGACAGGGCATGAAGATCCATGTGGACGGCGCGCGTATATTCAATGCCGCCCTCGCCCTGGGATGTCCTGCGGAAGAGCTGGCCCGGCATGCTGATTCGATCACTTTTTGTTTGAGCAAAGGATTGGCGGCGCCCGTGGGTTCGGTTGTCTGCGGCAATCGTGAGTTCATCCATCAGGCGCGTCGCGTGCGCAAGGTGCTGGGCGGCGGCATGCGCCAGGTCGGCGTGCTGGCCGCCGCAGGCATCGTGTCCCTGACCGAAATGGTGGATCGACTGGCTGAAGACCACGCCAATGCCCACCGACTGGCCCGCGGGCTAGCCGAAATTTCCGGCATTGTGGTTGACCCGATCAAAGTGCGGACCAACATCGTTTATATGAACATTGATCGTCCTGGTATCAATGCTTCAGATCTGGCAGATCGATTGAATACAGCCGGTGTCCGTGTACTGCCCACCGGTCCGCGGCAGATGCGGGCGGTGACCCAGTATCATGTCAGCGCAAAAGATATCGATACGGCCCTGGATATTTTTAAAACCGTGATGGCCGATACTCCGTCCTGACCAGGCACGGAGGCACCGGCTGCGTATGCGGCCCGGAGAGCAATTCTTTCAGAGCCCTGAATCCCTGGCCGTACTGTTCAGGACAGGACCCGATAAGTGCACAATTTGCAGGTCACATCTTCATTTTGCAGGTAATCCGCGTCATGCATGCCCACCAGCTCCCAGGCCTTTTCCTGCTCCAGGGTGATCATGCGCTGGCGATAGCCGTAGTCTTCATATGCACCTTGGCGAATGGTAAAACAGATCATGCCCTCCGGCTTGGTAATGCGGATCAGTTCGTCAAAAGCATGGGCTTTGACGTGACCGTAAGTGAAGGTGCCCGTGCAGACCACGGCATCGTAGCGATTGTCAGGAATATCCAGTGGATGGCTCAGATCGGCCTGAATATGCGTACGGTAAATGTTTTTGAGTTCCGCCTCGTCGAGCATCTCCTTTGAATAGTCCAGCGCATCCATTTTCCGGTATCCCCGCTTGACCAATTCTTCCCCCACCAGGCCTGTGCCGCATCCGGCGTCCAGTATGAAAGCGTCTCTGTCTTCCAAGGCTTTGTCCAGCGCATCGGCCGATACGATATGGGCCACATAGCCGAAACGGCCCACCGTATCATTTTCGTATTCTCCGGCCCAATCCTTATAGGCGTCCATAAGTTCTTCATGATCTTTGGCTGTATATACCTTATCGAGTGTTCGATTATCGCTTACCATCCATGCCTCCTGTTTGCATCGTGGTATTAATTATTAAGCACCTTGTAGGTGCAGAATTTTGCGGTGACGTTCTCCTTGAGCAGGTAGTCCTCTTCGCGTAATTCCTGGAGCTCCCATCTGGCGCAGGCTTCCATCTCCAGCATCTTGTTGCGATACCCATATTCCTGGTACGCGCCGTCTCGAATAGTAAAGCAAATATGACCACCCGGGCGCGTCACCCGGACCAACTCGTCGAAGGCGTGCGGGCCGACATGGGCATAGGTGAAGGTGCCCACGCAGATGGTGGCATCATAGTGTCTATCAGGAATGTCGAGATCGCCATTCATATCCTCTTGAATCAACCGATTGTAAACGGCTTTTTTCTCCGCCTCGTCAAGCATATCACTGGAAAAATCCATGGCATCCACGTTTTCATAACCCATCCGGTTGAGGACTTCTCCCACCAATCCGGTCCCGCAGCCGGCATCGAGCACCCGGCTCTCTTTGGAATCGAGGTGGTGGTCGAGCATGGATGCGGCCACG
>Ga0210123_1001144_pt1 | contig 14226 bp, 7 predicted proteins | sample Muzzi_PWB_D2_FD_185535 | JGI IMG/M metagenome (GOLD analysis project Ga0210123, IMG submission 185535) | Wetland microbial communities from San Francisco Bay, California, USA, that impact long-term carbon sequestration - Muzzi_PWB_D2 (SPAdes) | ecosystem: Environmental > Aquatic > Marine >... | reverse complement strand
CACCTGTCGATCGACCCGGTGGTCATGGCGGCCCAGGCGGTGACCGCGCTCCAGACCATCCGCTCGCGCAACCTCCCGGCCCTCGAGCCGAGCGTGATCACGGTGGGGATCATCCGGGGCGGGGAGCGCTTCAACATCATTCCGGCGAGCGTCCGCCTGGAAGGGACGGTGCGGACCTACAGCACGGAGATCCAGGCCACGATCGAGCGCCGGATGCGCGAGATCCTGGACGGGGTGACCCGGGCGGGGGGCGGCTCCTTCACCCTCGACTACCGCAACAACGCGCCGCCGACGATCAACGACCCCGAGCTCACCGCCCGGGCGCGTGGCAGCCTGGAGCGGGTGCTCGGAGCGGACAACGTGGTCACCCCGGAGCCCTCCATGGCGGGCGAGGACTTCGCCTACTTCGCCAACGAGGTGCCCGCGGTCTACTACCGCCTCGGCGTGGTCGCTCCCGGCACCGAGTCGGGCGCGCTCCACACCCCCACCTTCCGGGGGGACGACAGCGCCCTGGCGGTGGGCATGCGCACCATGGCCACGCTGGTGGTCGACACCCTGGCCGCCGAGGCACGCTCGGGCGGGGAAGGATAGAATCTACTGATCTTCCCCGCGGGGAACGATCGTCGCGGGCTTCCTCCGCCCCGCGAGGCGCCATTCCTGTTGACCTTAGAGATCGAAACACGACTGAATATCGAGAGGACGGTATGGAGAATCGAGGCCCCCACGTCAGCCGGTACGGGCTGGATACGATCGGCATTCCCCAGGCGAAGGTCGTCCACTGGAACCTGGCTCCGGCACGGCTCTACGAGGAGGCGCTCGGCCGCGGCGAGGCCCAACTGGCCTGCTCGGGGCCCCTGGTCGCGGAGACCGGGAGCCATACCGGCCGGTCCCCCAACGACAAGCTCACGGTCCGCGAGGCGGAGACCGGCGACGACATCTGGTGGGGCGACGTCAACCGGCCGTTGGCGCCGGAGCACTTCGAGCGGCTGCACGCCAAGGTGCAGGAGTACGCCGCCGACAAGGATCTGTTCGTCTTCGACGGCTACGCCGGCACCCATCCGGACAACCGGTTGCGGGTGCGCGTGGTCACCCAGTACGCCTGGCACAGCCTGTTCGCCCGCAACATGTTCGTGCGCGAGTACGACGGCGAGAAGCTCCGGGATTTCGAGCCCGAGTTCACGGTGATCGACCTGCCCGGCTTGAAGGCCGATCCGGAGACCGACGGCACGAGCTCGGGCACCTTCATCGTGCTCGACTTCGAGGCCAAGGTCGCTCTCATCGGCGGTACCGAGTACGCCGGCGAGATCAAGAAGAGCATCTTCAGCGTCATGAACTTCGTCCTGCCGAAGCGGGGCGTGCTGTCGATGCACTGCAGCGCCAACTACGGCGCGGACCGGGACGACGCGGCGCTCTTCTTCGGCCTCTCCGGCACCGGCAAGACCACGCTCTCCGCCGACCGCGAGCGCACGCTGATCGGCGACGACGAGCACGGCTGGGCCGACGACGGCGTGTTCAACATCGAGGGCGGCTGCTACGCCAAGGTGATCCGCCTGAACCCGGAGAGCGAGCCGGAGATCTTCGCCACCACCCGGCGCTTCGGCACCATCCTCGAGAACGTGGTCTACGACGCCGAGACCCGGATGCTCGACCTGGACGATGAGACCAAGACCGAAAACACCCGCGCCTCCTACCCGGTCGACCAGCTCGACAACGTCGACCTGACCGGCCGCTGCGGCCACCCCAAGAACGTGATCTTCCTGGCGGCCGACGCCTTTGCCGTGCTGCCGCCCATCGCCCGGCTCAGCCCCGAGCAGGCCATGTACCACTTCCTCTCCGGCTACACCGCCAAGGTCGCCGGAACCGAGCGCGGGGTGACCGAGCCGAAGGCCACCTTCAGCGCCTGCTTCGGCGCCCCGTTCCTGCCGCTCCATCCGGGTGTCTACGCCGGCATGCTCGGCGAGCGGCTGGAGCGTTACGGCGTCAAGGTCTGGCTCGTCAACACCGGCTGGACGGGTGGCCCCTACGGGGTCGGTCACCGCATCGCCCTCGGCCACACCCGGCGCATGGTGCGAGCCGCCCTGTCCGGTGAGCTCGACGGCGTCGAGATGCGCGAGGATCCGATCTTCGGCTTCGAGGTGCCGACGCGGATCGAAGGCATCCCGGAGCCGCTGCTGACGCCGAGCAAGACCTGGGACGATCCGGCGGCCTACGACCGCCAGGCAGAGAAGCTGGCCCAGATGTTCCGGGACAACTTCAAGAAGTTCGCCGACGGGGTGTCGGAGGCGGTGCGGCAGGCGGGGCCGCGGGATTGACCTGATCGCGGCTATTCGATGGATCGCCCCCATCTCCCTCGATCCCTCTTCCCCCTCACGGGGGGAGAGGGACGCCCCCGCACCGCCCGTCTTCTCCTGTGCGTACTCGGTGGAGAGGGGCGCCCACCATTCGATGGATCGCCCCCTTTTCCCTCTTCGTCGAGCTCCGAGCACCGCCGCTCTCGACCGAAGTCAGCGGTAGCGTTGGGCGCATGAGGGGGAAAGGTGAAGTGGGGATGCCTCAGGATCGGCCGGCGGCGCAGTGGAGCATCGTCGGGTTTCGTCAGGAGGTCATCCCCATGAAGAAGCGGCCGGACCTGTGCCGGCCGGATGCGAGCGGAGCGAGCGGCCCTACGAGCGGCCTTCTCGCTGGGCGGGTGTGCCGGCAGTCCTGTACAGTTGCCGTTTGAGCGCGCCCCGTCCGCGGGCCGCGGTCGCTCCCGAGCCCTGCAGGCCATGTCCGAACCGTCGACACGATCCGAGCCAACGGCGCGATCCGGTGCGCCGGAGGGCTCGCGCCCCGCGTCGGGCCCGACCCTGAACCCTCCTCTGAACAAGGGGGTCTGGGGCCGGCGGCTCGTGGGGCTGGTCATCCTGGCGGCGGCCGTTTACCTGATGCATCGCCTGGTCGCCGACATCGGCTGGCCGGAGGTGCGGTCGCGGCTCGGGGAGGCGCGCCTCGCGCTCGCCGCGGCGGGCGCCGCGTGCGTGGCGCTCCAGTTCACCCTCTGGGCGGTGCGCATGCGGATCGCCGTCCGCAGGGTGGTCGATACGCCGCCGGGCTGGGTGGTCTTCCTGTCGCTCCTGGCCACCGCGGCGGCCAACTTCCTGATTCCCTTCGCCCGGTTGGTGGGCGGCCTGCTCCGTGCCCGGTACCTCTCTCAGGCGAGCCGGCCGACGACGCCGAAGCGAGTTTTCTACGGCGCGGTTCTGTTCGATCAGACCGTTCACCTGGCGGTCATGGGGGGGATGACGCTGGTCGCCCTGGTGACCGGTTCCCTGCTTCTCGGGCGTCCGGTCCTGGCCGGGTCGATCGCGCTGGCGCTCGCCGTCGCCGCGGTCCTGGCAACCCTCTGGGTGCGGCGCCGGGCGAGCGGCAGGGAGGGCGTGGTGGCGAGCTTCATCCGCCTGCTCGAGCGCCTGGCGCGGGGCAAGGAGGGCGCTGCCGGCACGTTCTTCTCCGGCAGCGAGGCCGCGGCCAAGATCTACTTCCGTCTGCTGGCGGACGGGTCGCTCTGGTGGCGGACCCTGGGGCTCGGCGCGGGCCTCTTCCTGGCCCTCGCCTCGGCCCAATGGCTGTCCTTCCTGGCCCTCGGCGAGGCGATCGATCCGCTGCTGGTGGTGGTCACCCTGGCCCTGGGTCTCTCCGCGGGCGTGCTCCTCGGCACGCCGGGAGGGCTGGGCACCACCGAGGCCACCATGATCGCCCTCTACGCCGCCCTCGGCGTCGACGGCGTGGACGCGGCGAGCGCGGTGCTCCTGTTCCGGGGGCTCCAGTACGCGGTGGTCCTCGGCCTCGGCCTGCCGGCGATGGTGCTCTTGGAGCTCCACACCGTGGCGCTTCCAGGGAAAGGCAGCGACCGGCCGTCCGACTGAACGGTTCGAACCATACGAGGAGCAGGAGGCGCCATGGCCCAGAAGTACGACGTCGACGATCTGCGCCGGCAGATGCCGATCACGGAAGAGCTGGTCTACCTGAACCATGCTTCCATCGCGCCGCTGCCCGCGCCCGCCGTCGCGCGGATGGCCGGTCTCGCGGAGACGGTGGCGCGGACCGGCGACCGGCGGTGGCCCGAGCGCAACGACCACTGCGAGGTCGTGCGCCGCCAGGCGGCGGACCTGCTGGGTGCCCGCCGGCTCCACGAGGTCGCGTTCACCGGCAACACCTCGGAGGCCCTCTCCGCCCTGGCCTGGGGCGTCGACTGGAAGGCGGGCGACAGCGTGGTGGGCGCCCGGCCCGAGTTCCCGTCGAACCTCTACCCCTGGCTCTCCCTGGCGCCCCTCGGCGTCGAGTGCCGTCTGGTCCCGGAGCGGGAGGGCCGGGTGGAGGCCGAGCGCGTGCTCGAGGCCGTCGACTCGACCACCCGGGTCGTCGCCGTCTCCTGGGTCCAGTACGCGACCGGCTACCGGATCGACCTCGAGCGGCTGGCTGCCGGGTGCCACGAGCGGGACGTGCTGCTGGTGGTCGACGTCATCCAGGGCGCGGGCGCTCTCGCCCTGGACGCGGCCGGCCTCGGCGTCGACGCCGTGGCGCTCGCGTCCCACAAGTGGCTCCTCGGCCCGGAAGGGCTCGGCCTGCTCTACGTCTCGGACCGGGTGATCGACCGGTTCCAGGCCACCCGGCACGGCTGGCGCTCGGTCGCCAACCGCTACGACTGGACGACGATCGATCCGACACCGGCCGCGGGCGCGCTCCGGTTCGAGGCGGGCACGCTCAACTTCTACGGCATCCATGCCCTCGGGGCGAGCCTGGAGCTGCTCCACGGCTTCGGTCCGGCCGCCGCCGAAGAGCGGGTTCTGGCCCTCGCCGGGCGGGTGGCCGCGGGCCTCGAGCGCCTCGGCTTCGAGCTCGCCGTGGCGCGCGACGACGACCATCCGGAGGAGACCTCCGGCATCGTCGCCGGCACCCACCCGGAGCGTCCGGCGGACGAGCTGGCCGAAGCGCTCGAGGAGCACGGCATCGTCGTCTCCCACCGGGCGGGTCGCCTGCGCTTCTCGCCCCACGTCTACAACACCGAAGCGGAGATCGACCGCGCGCTGGAGGCGCTCGCCTCCCTCCTCTGATCGGCCCAGGGCGCTCCGGCCGAGAGCCGGGGAGAGGACCCTGCGGTAGACTCGCGGTCGCTCCCCTGCATTGAAACCCAGTCTGTTTGCGGAGGCCTTCACCATGCGCTCGAGAGTCCGTCTGCGTCCGCTTCTCTACTCGCTGCTGGTCACGGCTGCCCTGGTGCTGGCCGCCGCCTGGACCAGCGCTCGGGTGGCCGAGCCGCCCGCCGCCGCCGGGGGCCTCAAGGCCCTGGTCGGCGGGAGGCTGATCGACGGCTTCGGCGGGCCGCCGATCGGCGACAGCGTGGTGCTGATCGAGGGGGAGCGCATCAAGGCGGTGGGTCGCGTCGGCGAGCTCGCGATCCCGGACGGCGCGGAGGTCGTCTCCACCGAGGGCATGGACGTCCTGCCGGGGCTCTGGGACGCCCACGTGCACCTGATGATCGTCGGCCACTCCGACTACGCCCACTGGGACCGCACCTACCCGCCGATGCTCCGGGACACCATCATGCCGGCCTCCGCCGAGCAGCTCCTGATGGCCGGCGTCACCAGCGCCCGCGACATGGGGGCGCCGCTCGACGACATCCTCGCCGTACGCGACGCGATCGCCGCCGGCGAGATCCCCGGCCCCACGCTCTACGTCTCCGGGCCGTTTCTCCAGCACGAGCCCTATCCGGGCACCGAGGCCTTCCGCTGGGGGATCGCCGGTCCCAACGACGCCCGGGTCAAGGTCAAGCGACTGGCCGACGCGGGGGTCGACTTCATCAAGCTGATCGACCAGGACCAGATGGGCCTGGGCGAGGTCCACGCCGTGGTCGAGGAAGCCCACGACCACGGCCTGACGGTGGTTGCCCACGCCCACCGGGTCGACGAGATCGACAGCGGCCTCGCCGCCGGCGTCGACTGCTTCGAGCACACCGGGCTCGGTACCGCGCCCGAGTATCCGCCGGACATTTTCGAGGGCATCGCCAAGCGCGCCAACACCCTCTACTGGACGCCGACGGTCGCGCCGCTGTTCCTCTACGAAGAGACCCGCGCCAACCCGGAGCGCCTCGACGATCCGCGCTGGAAGCGGGGCCTGCCCGCCGACGTGGTCGCCGACGTGGCGCGGTCGCTGCTCCACTGGGATCGCCTCTCCTACTACCAGGTGATCCCTCAGCGCAGCCCGACGGTGGCGCGCAAGTTCCAGCAGCTTCGTGAGGCGGGGGTGATCCTGCTCATCGGCACCGACAGCGGGGTGCCCGGCGTCTTCCACTCCGACTCCACCTGGCGCGAGCTCGACGCCTGGGTCAACCGCTTCGGCGTCGAGCCGATGGACGCGATCCGCGCCGCCACCTACTGGCCGGCGGTGCAGATGGGCGTGATCGACCGGGTCGGCACCGTCTCGGAGGGCAAGGTGGCCGACATCATCGCCGTCCGGGGGGACGTGCTCCGCCACATCGACCGGCTGTCGGACGTCGACCTGGTGATCAAGGGCGGACGGCGCTACAGGTGAGCGGGGTCTTCCGGCTCAAGCGGTCAGCGCCAAGCTCACCGCCAGGACGGCGTTGGTCGTCAGGTTCCAGATCACGTTGGCGCCCATGGCGGGGATCGGGACCGGCCCGCCCGTCCCGCGGAGGGTCGCGACCACCCATGACGCCGGCTTGGCCAGGAGCAGGCTCGGAGCGATGGCCCAGAGGGCCGGCGGGGGCAGCCATCCGGCAGCGACGGCGAGGGCGATCGACGCCGGGGTCAGGACGCCGGCCGAGAGATAGAGGAACGCCGCCCCCCGTCGGCCGAGGCCGAGCACCAGGTTGCGGCGCCCGCCCCGTCGGTCGGCCGCTTCGTCCGGGAGCTCGTTGAGCAGCAGCAGGTTGAAGGTCATGAAGAAGGCCGGCACCGAGGCCGCCCAGGCCGCTGGCCCCAGGTCACCGTCCTGGACCAGCGCCGTGCCGAGCACCGGGAGCGTTCCGAGCCCCAGGCCGGCGAACAGCTCGCCGACGTAGGCACGGGCCAGGAGGTCCGAGTAGGTGAGGGTCGCCAGCGCCCCGAGGAAGAGGATCGGCAGCAGCTTCCAGCCGACCAGGAGCAGAAACCAGATGCCAATGCCCGTGCCCACGGCGGTCCCGGCCAGCGCCACGGCGCGCCCGGCGGCCGGGCTGAGCCGCCCTTCGGGCAGGGTCTTGCTGCCGCCGGAAAACGGCGTGGCCTCGGTCTCGAGATCGATGCCGCGGTCGAAGTCGCTGACCTCGTTGAAGGCGTTGACCGCCACGTGCATGGCGACCAGGCCAACGAGGGCGAAGAGGGTGCGGGGGAGGTCGAAGCTGCCGTCGACGGCGGAGGCCGCCGCCCCGACCGCCACCAGCACCACCGGCAGCAGCAGGAACGGCGCCCGGGCGACATCGGCATAGGCGCGGAGCATGGAGGGAGTCTACTCGTCCGCCCGGCTTCCAGGCCGGAGCTCAACGCTTCCCGAGCTGCTCGAGGCGCCGTTGAGTCAGGGTCCAGGTGTCGGTGGGGTGGGGCTCCTGCCCCTCCGGCGCCGTCACGCGCTGGTAGTACCTCCGGGCCGCCTCGGTGAAGTCATAGTCCTCGGCGATGAGACCGAAGACGTACCAGTCGTGGGGCTCGATCTCGCCGTTCGTCCGGGCTTCCATCGCCTGGAGCATCACCTGGTAGGCAGCCTTGGGCTGGCCGGCCTGGGCGAAGGCCGCGGCCAGGGTGTGGAGCTCTGGGGCGGAGTCGTAGTCGCTCTCCTCGACCGCCTGCCGGGCCCACTCGAGGGCTCGCTCGTCCACGGCTCCCCGCGCCACCGCGAGCCATGCGGCCGAGTTGTAAAGGAAGGAAGGGGGGTCGGACCCCGCCAGGATCTGGGTGAACGCCTCCGCCGCCTCGTCCAGCTTCCCCTGGTCCATGAGGATGTTGACCCGGGCCGTGGCGAGCAGGTCCTCGTCCGACTTCTTCTTGGCCGTGCGCTCGACCAGCTCGAGAAGGTCGTCGTACCGCTTCAGCCGGCGCAGGGCGACGGAGGCGTAGAAATCCTCCTCCGTCGCGTCGAAGATGCGCTGTCCGACCTCCAGGAGCTCCTCGGGCTCGTCGCGACCGAGCAGGGTCCTCGCGAGCGCGTGATCGAGGGCGATTCGGAGATCCCCTTCAGGCGCGTCCGTGCGCGCTCGTCGCAGGACCTCGATCACGGCCTCGTCCCCGAAGTCTTCGGACGAGAGCATCGCAGCGGCGACTTCGACCGACGGCGGTTCGACCCCTTCGTGATGCTCCCAAGCCTGGTGAAACAGACCCTCCGCGGACGGCGTGGTGTCCCAATCCTCCGGTGGGTCGGTCAGCTCGTATGCTCGCTCGAGCCAGGGCCGTGCGGCTTCGGCCTTCCCCTTCTGCGTCAGGGCGAACGCGTAGCGGCCGAGGGTGGCGGGCTGGTCCTCGGACGCGGCGAACCGGTAGGTCCCGTCCTGGCGCACGACGATCATGCCCTTGTCACTGCCGGGCACCGGCAGATCGGTCTCGAGGTGAATCGTCCATCCGATACCGGGCAGCTCCGCGGCGACCAGGTTCCCCAGGCCGAAGAGCATGTCGAGGGCCATGTCGGCCGCGTTGGCGGGGATGGTCGGGCCGCCGGGCGCGGCGAAGGAGAGCTCCTCCTCGACCATCTCGGCGAGGTGCTCATTCTCCAGCTCGTCCCGCCACACGTCCGCCATGAACGGCCGAAGCTCCGACAGAGTGGGTGGACCCTCCTGCTTGGATAGCGCGATCAAGCGGTAGGCGAGCGACACCGGCGAGTCGGGATCGTCGACGACGACCTCTTCCCAGCGGTGTGCGTTCTCGATCATCCGTAGCATCCCTTGGAGACGGGCCGGGTTGGACGAGGTTTCGCTGGCGGCTCGCAGGAGCGCCGTCGCCTCGGGGTAGCGGCGCTGTGCGACGAGCGTCTGGCTCGCCGACTGCAGGACCCGGGCCCGGGTGGCGCCGTCTCCCGGGTAGAAGCGCTCGACGTGCCGGATGGCGGTTTCGGGATCGTCCGTCAGAGCCTCGGCGGCCGCGAGGAGGGCCCGCTGTGGCGCCGTGCCCGAGCCCTCTTTCAGCAGGTCGCGGACCTCTTCCGGATGGCCGAGCCAGAGGAGCGCGACCGGGAGGTTGAGCTCGTGCTTCGTGCCCTTCAGGTCGTCCTGAATCTCCCGATAGATCGCGACCGCCTTCTCAAGCTCCTTCGGATCCTGGTAGCGGTGGCCTTGCGCGTCGTTCTCGTGGAGGAGCGCGAGGTTGACGGAGGTCTCCACCGTGGTCGGGTCGAGCTCGTGGGCACGCTCGAAGGCCGCCAGGGCGCCCGCGCGGTCGAAGCCGGGGCGGAACTGTCGTCCGGCCGGATCGTGCAGCAGGGTCACTCCGAGGGCCTGGTAGGCCACGAACCAGTCCGGCTCAAGCTCAACCGCTTTGCGGGCCTCCAGACGGGCCTCTTCGACCAGGCCCGCGGTGAGCGCCGTCTGGGCGAGCTGGACCCGGTGAAGCGCCTCGTCGGGATGGAGCGCCGCCAGCCGCCGGAGCTCCTCGAACGCCTCGTTCATCCGGCCGGCGGCGGCGTGGCGAGCCGCCGTCTGGTCGAACCAGAGGAGCAGGTTCCCCTCCTCGTTGAGATCCTTGACCCCTCGGCGCAGGGCCGCGAGCTCCTCGGGGGTGAGCCGGCGGGCGTCGAGCCGCATCTCGAGCGTCGCCCGGACCTCCCGGTCCACCTGTTCGAACCGGGCCGTATAGACGGCGGGGCCCATCTCCCTGCGGTCTTCCTCGGGCAGCTCACGGGGTGCGAAGCCCTCCGGAACATGGATCCGGTACTGCCACGTGACCGAGTGGGGCTCGTCCACGATGAAGTCGCTGGGCCGTTGCTCGCCCTCCTCCGGCTGCCAGAGGACGGCATAGGGCATGCGCTGGAGCAGGCTGGTGCGGGGGATGGCGACGAGGCCCTGGACCAGGTCCGTGACCGCCCATGCCGCCTCCTCGACTTCGAATCGGCTGGTCACCGGGCCGCTCAGATCATCGGCCGGAGTGTGCTCGACGCCGGTCGCGATGGCGGTGCCGTACTCGCTTTCCGCGTAGGAGGCGAGCCCTTCGGCGATCTCCTCTTCAGTGGCGGTGGCCCAGTAGCCGCGAAGCCCGCGGGCCGCTGCCCCGTGCAGCTCGCTCGTCTCGACGACCCGGCCTTTGCCGAGCTCCGGGAGGAAGACCTCGCGGGTCTCGGAGATCCGGTTGTCGTCGGCCCCGGTGACCGGGGTCCGGATCAGCCGTTCGGTGTTCGGGCTCGCGATCAGGGCGAGGCGCCCCTGGTCGGCGGCCGCCAGCTCGCCCAGGGCGCTGTAGGGGTCGGTGGCGTCGATCCAGAGCGCCGGGGTGCCCGGCACGTAGACGATCACGTGATCGAAGCCGCCGGCGCCCAGGCCGGGCATCTCGGGGTCGATGTCGTCGGGCGACCCCGCTCGGAGCAGGGCCACGTAGGCGGGGATTCCCAGCTCTCTGAGCGCGGCCACCAGGAGGGTCGCCTTGTCCTTGCAGTCGCCGTAGCGACGGGCCAGGGTCTGAGCCGGGGGCCGGGGGACGATCGCGGCCTCCCCCAGGTTGATCCCCGTGTAGCGGACGGCGCTCTGCATCCAGGCGACCCTTGCGGCGATCTGCTCCCACTGGCTGGGGAGCTCTTCGCCGGGGACGTCTACGTTCCCCAGGTCGGAGCCCTCGACCTGCCGATCCACGATCCCGTGGTAGGCGCGGGCCACCTCCTGCCAGGAGCGGCCGGTGGTGAACGCCACGTACGGGTAATGGGTCTCCTCCGGCGGAAGCCCCACGGGCCGGTAGCCGATCGTCTCGTCGGGGCGCGCCTCGAAGACCTCTCGGATTCGGCCGTCAGCCCGTGCGACGGTCGGCTCCGGCCGGCTCGCCGGGTCCGCGCCGATGGGCTGGGCGACGACGTGCCGGAGCGGCAGGGACTCCGGGCGGTCGATCGTCACGCGGACCAGGCGCATGGGCACCGGCGAGGCCAGCGGCACCCGATGGACCGTACCGGCGTCGAAGAGCGGTGCCTCGTCGCGCAGCTCGACCAGGGTCTCGACCACCGCGCCCTTCTCCACGGCGGGCAGCGGCGCCACCAGCCGCCGGCGGTCCTGGTAGACGTCCGGCATGTCGCTTTCGAGAGAGATCTCGGAGATCGTCTCCGGATCCAGGGTATAGACCCTGCCCTGGGGGGTGATCACCCGCGCTCGCAGGGTCGGACGCCTCTGGTACCAGGGGGAATAGTCGATGGAGATCTCGTTCCACAGCTCCGCGCCTTCGGAGCTGAGGATGCGGTAGACCTCATGGCGCGAGAGGGCCGCCGCACCGTTCTCCCGGAACGAGAAGACAGTCGATTGGAAGAGGATCTCGACGGCCGAGCCTTCGGCCAGAGCCTGCGAGCCGTCCGTGCTTCGAGCGGCGGTGAGGAGACGCTCCGCCGGGAGGGAGAAGGCCGGGTGGTCCGCCAGCTCCTCGGCGCCCGCGGCCGGGGCGGCGAGGGCGAGGAGCGCAACGGCCATCAGCGCGATCGTGGACAGGCAGGCGAGCGGGTGGCCCGTGGACGGGCGATGGGATCGGTACATTGGCTACGACTCCAGGGTGCTCCACGGGTTCGGCCGGGTGCGCATCCGGCTCGGACCGCAGATTCAGACTCGCCGACCGACGGACCCTGTGCAGGTGCGCGCCGCCGTGGTCAGCTCGGTAGACCTCAAGCTCAGGTGGGTCGGAGGGCCCGCAGTATTTCATGTAGCCCGTGTGGGGCGGGTCCGGTGGGCCGCGCGTGCCCCCGCGCCGGCGTAGCCTGCGGCGCGGGGGCACACGGGGTCAGGGGCTCAGTAGGAGCAGTAGTTGTTGCCGAGCAGCGCGTCGCACTCGGCGCCGCCCCACTTTTCGTAGCAGCAGATCAACGAGCCCGACCAGCTATAGACGCCATAGCAGTAGTTGGTCTCCTCGCCCTCGTAGCGGTACTCGTCCGGGTTGCCGCAGGAGCTGTCGTCCGTGTAGTAACCCTCCCAGCGGCGGTCCTGCTTGTAGCCGTAAATGTGGGAGATGTTGCGGATGTAGCAGGGGGCGGCCCAGACCAGGCGCCAGTCGGCGTTCTCGCTGTCGCAGGCGTCGCCGATGCCGTCGCCGTCGCAGTCGGCCTGGTTCGGGTTGTAGGTGTAGCGGCAGTTGTCGGCGAAGTTGTAGACGCCGTCATTGTCGTCGTCCGGGTTCTGGTAGCAGACCCCGTAGGCGCCGCAGGTGGTGAAGAGCGAGCCATCGATACAGTCGAGGCTGCAGTCGCTCTGCCAGGTGCAGAAGACGTCGCAGTCCAGGTCGCCCTGGGCCCGGGCGGTGGCCGGCAGAAGGGCTCCGAGCACGCACAGCACGAACGCCAGCAGACAGAGTTTCTTCATGGTTTTCCTCCTCAGTGGAGTTGATGGAACGGTCGACGGAGCCGGAGGCTCCGCGCCGGTGAAAGGGGAGTGAGCTAGGAGCCCGCTTATGGCGATCCCTCCAGCGGTTCCGGCTCGAGAACGGTTCGCGTGGGTGGCTGGACCACCACCCCCTCGGCGCGCCAGCGGCGTCCGTCCGCCGCGTCGACGACAACGGTCCAGGAGCCGGCGGGGACGCCGTCCAGGAGGGCGCGGCCGAAGGCCATGGGCCGCTCGGGCGTCAGGCGGCCTCCCGGGCCGAGCGGCAGCCAGGGCCGCCCGTCCCGCCGGGCCAGGCGCACCACCGCCGTAACGCCGTCGTTGGCCAGGGCCGGCACGCGCACGTCGAGGCTTCCCCCGGCTGGCAGGGTGAGCGGCACCGGCGGGCTCGGCACGCTCACCTGCACCGTGGCGGTGGCCGTGCCGGGGGCCGAGATCAGGAGGCGCCAGGCACCGGCCGGCGCGCCCTCGACGAGCGAGCGGCCGCTCCGGTCGACGGCGTACGTGCCGGCAGCGATCTCCCCGCCGGCGGCGTCGACGAGCAGGGTGTTCACCTGCCGCGGCCGGCCTCCGGAGGCGAGCGAGACGTCGAGGGCGAGCCCTTCGGTGTGGGCGAGGCGGAGGGTGAGGTTGGCCCTCTCTTCGCCGGGGGCGAGCTCGACCGAGACCTGGGCCTCGGCGAAGCCCTCGTGCCGGGCGGAGAGGCGGTAGAGCCCCGGCAGCACGTCGTCGAAGCGGAAGGAGCCGTCATCGCCGCTCCGGCCGGTCGCGGTCGCCGCGCCGTCGAGCCGCCGCAGGGAGAGGGCCGCCTCCGCCACCGGTGTGCCGTCGGTGTCCATCGTCCAGCCGGCGACCAGACCGCCGTCGAGGGAGATCAGCAGGTCGTCCGCCCCCGGCACCCGCACCTCTTCGCCATGGGTGAGGCCGCGGGCCGGGTCGGTGACCTCGAGCGTGTAGCTGCCCGGCGTCAGGCCGTCGATCCGGAACCGGCCCCGGCGGTCGGTGGCGACCGCGGGTAGGGGGACGCCGTCGGCCGGCACCAGGGAGATCCGGGCGCCCGCCAACGGCCCACCGCCGAGGAGCACGCGGCCGGCGGCGCTCAGGCCGTCCTCGAAGTCGAGGTCGAGCACCGCCCGGGCCTCGCCGGGAGCGAGGCTCACCTCGCCTCTCGCCCGGCGGCCGTCCGGCAGCTCGGCCGCCACCCACCACCGTCCGGCGCCGACGCCGCGGATGCGGTAGCCGTCCGGAGCGGTGGCGGCGCCCCGGACCACCCGCCGCCCGCCGTCGAAGGCCGTCACCTCGACCCGCGCCAGGTCGTCCAGGCCGAGCCCGCCCAGGCGGCCGACGATCGCCGCCGCCGGCTCGAGCAGAACCTCGACGCCGGCGACGCCGGGCTCGGTCACGTCGAGCGGCTCCGGCAGGACGGTCTCCGCCCACCCCTCCTTCGAGCCCCTCAGCGTGTAGCGCCCCCCGGCGACACCGGAGAAGCGGAAGGAGCCGTCGGCCTCGCTCTCGGTCGCGAAGGGCGGTGCGTCGGCACGCTCGAGGCGGAGGCTCGCCCCCGGCACCGGCTCGCCGCCCGGGCCGGAGACGCGGCCGGTGACCGAGGCGCCGGCCTCGAAGGTGAGGTCGAGGGCGTTGTCTCCAGGGCCGACCTCGAGCCGCTCGACGAGCGGGGGGAAGGCGTCGTGACGCGCCTCGACCAGGCG
>Ga0210123_1001140_pt1 | contig 14259 bp, 10 predicted proteins | sample Muzzi_PWB_D2_FD_185535 | JGI IMG/M metagenome (GOLD analysis project Ga0210123, IMG submission 185535) | Wetland microbial communities from San Francisco Bay, California, USA, that impact long-term carbon sequestration - Muzzi_PWB_D2 (SPAdes) | ecosystem: Environmental > Aquatic > Marine >... | reverse complement strand
GGCCTTCATCTCATCCCATGTCCGGTAACCACCGTCCGGTTTTTTCATGGCGTTGATCAGCATCTGGCATCCGTTGATGATGGCGTTGCCTGTGACGACCTGCTGGCGACTGCCGCCCGAAGGCCCGCTGTTGGGCGTCAATCCCGTATCGTTCATCACCAGATTGATTTGTTCCGGCGTCAATCCCAGTGGACGCAAGGCCTCATGGGCCGTTCCCAGGGTCCCGATGTCGGCCCCCTGCCCGTGGTCCTCCCAGGAATTGAGGACCGTCACGGTATTATCCGGGTTGAGCTCCACCCGCACGGCGGAGGCATCCGCGCCGTCCAGACCGCAGCCGTAAATGCCCAGGGATATGCCCACACCCTTTTTGACATCGGCGGTGGACCCTTTTTTGGCTTTATCCTTGGCCTTTTTGTATAGCGGGCGCAGTATTTCCACCATCTCCGCAAGGCTGTATACTTCCGGTGACTGCCCGGTGGGGGTGGTGTCTCCATTTTGGTAGATATTGCGCGCACGCAATTCCAGGGGATCCTCGCCCATCTTTTCAGCCAGTTCATCTATCAGGCTCTCGCTGGCCAAAAAGCTCTGGGGTGATCCGTATGACCGGAAGGCTGAACCCCAGGCATGGTTGGTGGCCACGGTGCGGCCGAGTCCGCGAATATTGGGGATGCCGTAGCCGGCCCCGATGAACTGGGCGCCGCGCATGGTCAGCAGATCGCCGAACTCGGAATATGGTCCGTGATCGACACTCCAGTCGCTCTCCATGGCCACAATCTTGCCCTGGGCGTCGGCGCCGTATTTGAGCTTCAGCCAGAAGGGCGACCGTTTGCCGGTGTAGGTAATATGCTGGTAGTAATTGTAGCGCAGATACACGGGCCGGTTGGTGGCCATACAAGCCACTCCGACAAGGGCTTCCATGGTGGGGCTGAATTTATAGCCGAAAGTACCGCCGGTTGGGTTTTGTACAAGGCGCAGTTTTTCCGGATCGATGCCCAGTCCCGGGGCGATCATGGCATGGTGCAGGTGAATGCCGATGCTCTTGGAGTGGATGGTCAAGCGTCCCGCATCGTCCATATACGCACATCCCACGTCCGGCTCCATGGTCAGGTGGGGCTGCCGCTGGAGATAGTACTCGCCCTCCACCACATGAGCGGCTTTGTCCATCAGCGGCGCCGTCTCTTCACCCTTTTTTATGGGGATCTCGTAGTAAACATTGGGAGTTCCCGGATGGATCTCCATGGCATCCTCGGCCATGGCCGCCGGTGCGCTCAGATAAGCCGGCAGCTGTTCCAACTCCACCTTGACCTTCTCGGCAGCGGCCTGGGCCTGGTCCATGGTATCGGCGCATACGATGGCAATGGCGTCGCCCAACTGGTAGACTTTCTCGTCGCACAGGATCGGCCGATCCCACCCATCCCCTTTATTGGTGGGGAAAGTGATCAGTCCGGTGATACGGTTTTTGCCTTTGACGTCCTTATGGGTCACGACCTTGACCACACCGGGCATCTTCTCGGCTTCGCCCGTGTCGATGGCCTTGATATTGGCATGGGACACTTTGGCTTGGACCAGCGCCAGCTGCAAGGTCCCTTCGGGCATTTTCAGGCCCAGGTCCGCACCGTAATTGATGGTACCGGTGGCTTTGGCCACTGCTGTGGGGCGCGGGTGCCTGGTACCCCAAACATCGCCGCTGGCGGGTACCTTGTACATCAGTTCTTCAGCCTTCATCTCCCCGCGCAGAACTTTGGCCGCATCCAGGACGGCGTCCACAATTTGCTTATACCCGGTGCAGCGGCAGGCATTGCGGTACTTGTTAAACCATTCGCGCACATCTTCCCGGGTGGGCTTGGGTCTTTCGTCCAGCAAAGCCTTGGCCGAAACGATAAAACCCGGTGTGCAAAAACCGCACTGGATCGCGCCATGGACAATGAAAGCCAACTGCAACGGATGCATGTGGTTGGGCGTACCGACGCCTTCGATGGTGGTGATCGAGGCCCCTTCGGCCACTTTGGAGATTTTGGTCACGCATGAACGCACCAGTTTGTTGTCGACAATGACATTACAGCAACCACACTGTGCTTCTCCGCAGCCCACTTTGGTACCAGTCAGACCGAGCTGGCCGCGCAGCACATTGGCCAGAGATGCATCCGCCGGCGCCACGACCGGTACGGCCGTCCCGTTGACATTGATCATTCTTTTAATCATCCTGCCTCCTCCTTTGCATGCTTGAACTATTCATCTATTTGATTAACGAACCCAATGAGTCGGTCACGCTTTGCCGAAACCGCATACCGGATATCGGCACTCCGTACAGCCAACGCAGAACCCGCCGTGCCCCAACCCCGCAATGTCTTCGTGCAGGAGCCGCTCTCCTGCCATCAAGCGTGGTACGACAAGGTCAAAAATGCTGGTGCGATGGTACATCACACAACCCGGAAGTCCCAGCACCGGAACATCGCCGATATATGCCAGCATGAACATCGCCCCTGGAAATGTTGGCGCCCCGTAGGTCACCACTTCGGCGCCGGCGGATCTGATCCCGGTCGCAGTAAGGTCATCCGGGTCCACGGACATACCGCCGGTCAGTACCACCATCTGGACGCCGTCTTCCATCAGCGACCGGACAGCCTCGACCGTTCTGGCGACATCGTCGGAAACGTAGATCCGCCGCGTGATGCTGCTGCCCAGTGCTTTGAATTTCTTATCAACCACCGGCCCGAATTGATCTTTTATGCGCCCCAGAAATACTTCGCAGCCGGTGACGATCATCCCCACCCGCAAAGCATCAAAGGATTTCAAGGCAATGAGGGGTTGATTCCGGCGGCATACCATTTCAGCTTCCGCCACCAGTCGTTCTGGGACCGCCAGGGGAATCACCCGCGTTCCGGCCACCGGTTGTCCTGCATCGACGCGATGGTTGCTGTGCAGGGTGGCAAAAACCACATCCTGGATAGTATTCAGACTGCGCAATGCCGGCACATCCACTTTAAGCAAACCCGGGAATTCGGCAATCAGGTTGATACGGCCTTCGGCGGGAAGGCTCATCTTGAGCCCCGGACCGGCTGCTGCGGCGGCGATACGCCGAGCGGCGTCATCCTCGTGCACCTGGTCGGAAGAAAGTTTGAGCACGTAAATATTGGCCTTGCCCATATCGAGCAGCGGCTCGATATCCTGTTCCCGCACAATATGGCCTTTTTTGAATGCCGGCCCTTTGCTCCGGCCCGGCACGATGCGCGTTACATCATGGGCCAACACGCAACCGACCGCTTGATGAATGGGCAATGAATGCATCATTTCAATATCAATTCCGACATGTATGATAATTTATCCGGTTTATTATCCAAGATGAAGATCTTACATTCATTATTGCTAACGTTTAATTGTCGTGGTTTTATAAAATGCTGTGCTTGTATGAACCGTTGCGAAGGCAGTAAACAACTTCTACCATACATCACCTGTTTTATGTCATGCTTGATATAACGTATCACCATATGCACAGGTTATGCCGGTTCATCAGCCTCCCGTGCAAATCTATTCAATCTTCGGCAGGCGATTTAAATAAGCTTGAAATATCAACCGGATATTTAAAAAATGAATGGCAGGCTTCCCAAGCGGGAAGACAGTCAAAGATGTTTCCTGATTGGATCGCCGAAGTGCTGTTGAGACAAAAATTCCCACCTGGATAGCTGCATGCGCACTGATCCTAGAAAAATCAAGCATTGATGGAGTAAAACGTTTGGGGTCAATTGGGACTTCCGGCCCCAATATTGAGACTGCAAATAAAGAAATACAGCTAAATCAGGCGAAGAAATCCTGAAACAGAGATTCTCTTTGGTTGCAGAAGCTAACCAGTGTATCTCTTGATTGATAAATGAATGTCTGTTAGAGTAATTTTTCGTAATTCAGAAGCAAACTAAGAATAACAACTGCACAATTGCAGTTTGAAATCTGGATCATAATTTAATGAAACCCCAAGAATTGGATTTTTCCGTCCGCTCCAAAATCTGGATCGAAGATTCCAAAGGCAAAGTGATATTCGGTCTGGGGCGTTACCGAATCCTGGAAGCCATCCGCCGTCTGGGATCCATGAACGCGGCCGCCAAAGAGCTGCGCATGAGCTACCGGGCGGTCTGGATGCGCATTCGCAGTTCGGAAAAACGAATTGGCAAAATCCTCATCGTACGGGAAGGCAAAGGCTCGCGATTAACCCCCTTTGCCGAAAACCTGATGAAGCAGTACCGAAGGCTGCAATCGGTTGTGCAGGCTGAAACCGATGAAGTTTACGAGAGCTTGATAACCGATCATCTGAGTTGACGGTTCTGCAATAATGCCACTACTCCGCTTTGCACCAGAAACCAAACAAAAGAGAGTGCCCGTCTCAGTTGGTCATTATCAGCCTTCTTTATTGCGGCTGAAAGGGTTCGACGACCGTCAATGCGGTTCAGCAGGCTGATCTCCGGCTTAGCAACCCTGATCGGCACCTGTCGCTCATGCCTGGTGAACAGCAGAAAATCGCTTTCGCTTCCAGGAACGATAACCGGTGCGCTGTTTGCGCCGCTGTATTCTGTCGACAAATGCTCGAGCGCAAATCGAGAGCGATACAGGCCATAGGGTTGCATCAGCCGGGGAGTAAGTTTCTGAAAATTTTTAAAGCGTCCCTGTGAACCATTCACCTCGAGCTGTCGCCGCTGCCGTGCCAAGTCAGTCTTTTCATCCTGTCGCAGGCGTTTCAGGATATCCGGACCCAGGGTGTAGTACAGGAACCCATGGTTGGTGCAGAGCCCTCCCACATATGGATAGTCATCAATGACAAAGATCTCTTCCAAACGATTCAACCGCGCGTACAACTTGTTGACGCTTTGCAGCGACATGCGGGTGTCCGACCACCAGACCGGCTCTGGTGTTTTGAGTGGATTGCGCTCATAGCTGATGGCGGTCACCCCGTGGGCCTCGGGGTCGCGGTGCATCCTGGAGCCGGGCAATACCATCAACAACCCCATGACATAGTAGGAGATATAATCCGCATGGGCTTCCAGAAAACGCACGGTCTCTTCTCCATCGGCCTCACGCTCCCCGGGCATACCGAAAATACCCATGGCCTGGGTTGCCACCCCTGCAGCATATAAATTCTGCATGACACACGCAACGACGTCCACCTGCTTGCCTTTATCCATGGCGTCCAAGGTTTTCTGACAACCACTTTCAAACCCGATGGCCACACTTTTGAGGCCGGCACGGGCCATCAATCGGCAGGTTTGGGCATCATAGGCCTTTTCGGCCCGCAGATCAGTGTTCCAGAAAAAACCCCGCCCGCTGTCCAGCAACGCCCGGCTGAGTTTTTTCAAGTAGCCCGGGTCCACGACATCGTTGCTGAAATTAAAATGATTGCTGCCTAACTGGTGTGAGAGCCGGGTCATTTCATCCACCGCTTTCTCCACCGCCACGGTCTGGTAGCGGCGCATGCGATGGTCACCGTAGCGGTTCTGACAAAATACGCACCGCCCCCAATAACACCCGCGGCTGATGCAATAGGGAATGACGATCTGGGGCGCCAGGTAGGCCTCCATGTCCAGATCGGAGAAATCGGGGGGCGGTTGATCGGTGATGTCGGTGTAATTGAGATGATCGCAGCGGACCACATGCCGGCCTGCCTCATCCCGGCAAATTAGGTTGGGCGTATTCGCAGGCGATGAGTTGCGCAGTACGCGAGCCAAAAGATCGGTGAGGGCCTGCTCGCCTTCGCCGCAGACGATGCTGTCGGCACAGGTCAGCAACTGCTCCAGGTGCGGATTGTCGGCCGTCATGGCCCATTGTGAGAGATAAGCGCCCCCCAGGGTCACATGGACATCCGGAAACCGCGCTTTGATCATCCGGCCCAGCACCAGGGCCTGCACCGACTGATTGGCGAAGACCATGGAGATTCCCACAAGGGCTGGTCGCAGCTCTTCGATGTATGGCAGAAGGACCTCATCATAGTATCGGACATAGGGATTTACGGTCGGCTTTTGATGGGCCAGGATAGCGTCCATGCGCTTGAGCACGGTGGCCGTGGGATACGCCGCCGCCGTGAGCGTCGTGGGATAATGCAGGGCGCTGAGCAGATCGAAGAAGGCGTTCAACCCCCTGCGGGCCTGCTTGTAGCGGCGATAATCAAAAAAGGCATCGGGCTGCCGGAACAGCTGAAAACATTCTGAAAACCATTCGGGATGGCCATGGGACGGCAAGGCAGCCAGCAAACCACCGTACTGCTGCTGCTGCCCCGCATCCAGCGATGTAGAATCTTCCAGCCGTTGGCAGCGCCGGCGGACCCCCTCCAGCATTTCGGCCACGCAATCCGGCCGCGACAGGTAATGCAGCGCTTCAATGCCCAGATCCTTGACCACCAAACGGTACCCCTGCCCGGCAGCATAAGACTTCAAGTAGCACAATGCCGGATAGGGTCCGGTGACATCGCCGGGAGGCGGTTGCAGCAAAAGCGCATGACAAGGAGTTTCCAGGGTCAATTTACTTCTCCAGTATACAAGCCAGTGGAGATGCCTCCAACACGGATCGCGCCACCACACGGTACGCGGGTCGGTTCAACCGCCTATAGCTTTCTGAATGGCTGAGTACCGGTACCTGCCGGATGCGGCGCATCAACTCGCGCAACTCGATTAAAAACGTCTCCACCCATTCGGATGGGAAGGCGAAGACATGCCCGCCCAGGGCGATATCACCGGACCGATTCAGCATCATGAAGGCGTCCAGGCTATCGAAAAAGCGCGTATTAACGCCCCGGATGACATGGGCCGATTCGATACAGACCTGTGCCAGTTCATCCGCCGCCCGGCCTGCGTCATCGCAAAATGCTGTCCGCAAGGCGCGCAGATTGACCCTGAGCACCCTGTCATCCGTGGCAAGGCTCTCAACCGCCGGCTCACGGAGCGACTCCGGAACAGCGCCCTCCAGCATCTCCTGGCGCAGCCGGAGTTTGAAACCCTCTGACTGGTCAATGATGTGCCCCACCCCGAACTCGCCCTGATGAAGACATTTGTAGATATCGATCAAACCGTGGGCTACGGGTACCCGGGGAGGATGTTCCCGTCCGCTGCCGGCCTCCAAGGCATGATGTTCCACCTCATGCAGCAAATATTGCTGGACAAGCACCTGCCGAAGATCGGCCATATGGTCTGTACCGACCGTCATGATTTCAACCCCACCTCTGGATGAATTCCCGCAGCTCTGCCATGACCTGCGGATCGTCCGCCCGGAATGGATCATCCAGGCAAATGCCCATGCTGTTCACCGCGCATTTGACCCGATTGAAGCAATGGCGTGCCTGCGGGTCGTTGCTTCGCGCCCGAACCTTGATGCGCTCCCAATTCTCCACTTCCACCGCCACATTCCTGCCGAAGGTCTGCTGGACCACCATTCCCCTGAGGCGGGCGCGTGTATTGTCGGGCGGCTCCCGGCGGGCCTTGGCGATATCCTTCTCGGGGATCAACCGATCAACGAGATCCAGCACCAGACATCGCTCATAGAGACCGCTGGCCGGATTAAGGTCATGGTATTTCAAATCCAGCGATTTCAACTGAACCTCATCAGCCCCTTTGGAGCGACTGCGGTCCAGGAGCCATAGCTTCAGAATCCAGTCGATTTTTCGTTTCAGATCATTGTCGTCCTTCTCCAGGACCATCTCGGACTGGCGGACCTTGAGATGCTTCATCCCCTCCAAAACTTGCACCCACCTGTCCAGCCACTGCGCCTCTTCAGGTCCGGGCGGGTGGGCTGCATAGAACCGCAAGGCTTTTTCCAGGCAGATGGTCTGAATATCCAGGGCGGTATAAACCGTTCGACGCCCATGACGTTGCGCCGCCACCCCGGCATGCAGGTCCCGGGACACCGCCTTGAGCGCCGCTGCCGGCGAGACCAGTTCGAACTCCTCATCCAGCTCGCCCTCTTCCAAAAGGCGCAGCATCAGCACTAGTGTTCCGATCTTCAAACCCAAAGTGAATTGCGCCATGTTGCTGTCGCCGATGATCAAGTGCAGCCGCCGGGCCTGATCCATGCGGGTGATTTCACGCTTGCGGATATTAATGATGCCGCGGACTTCGGAGGTCCTGTCGCTGTAAGTGCAGTCGAAAAAATCGGCCCGCTGGCTGATTTGAAATCCGAACATACCGTCCTGATCACGTGTCATGGCTTTGCCAGCGCCGGCATAGATCTGGCGGGTGACCAGAAACGGAATCAGCCGGGAGATCTTCTCCATGCCCCTGGAGGAAACCAGGTAATTTTCGTGCCCGCCATATGTGTGACCGAAACAATCCACATTATTTTTGTAGACATGCAGGTGGAGCATCTCCTGCGGGTCGGCAATGGTTTCCGTCGATTCCTGGACCAGACGATCACCGGCCAGTTCATAAGCCACCAGATCCTCAACACTGCGGCACTCCGGCGTGGCGTATTCGGGATGCCCGCCCCGGTCCACGTAAAGCCGCCCGCCATTGCCCAAATATTCACCCGCCACGGCCAACGACAGGCCCCGGGCGGCAGCCACTATGCGCACAGCGATGTTTTTCTGGTGCGCAAGCAGATCTTCCCGGCATTCCTGAGCCTGGACGCATTCCGGTGGGCGGTGGACCACCGGCGCATACTCGCATTCGGTGCCGAAGATTCGCTGCCGCACGCCTACTGACCTTCGATCTGCTTGAATTGATCCAGGAAATCCTCCCCGGCCTCTTCCAGGACATCTTCGATGTAATTGTCCAGATCCTCGAGCTTTTCTTTCTTCTCCCTGGATAGCTGTTCCGGCGCCGCCTGCCCGTTTTCCTTCTTACGGACATTCTTCTTCTTGGATTTTTTTATCTGCCTTGATTCAGGCATACACCCTCCCTGGTTTTTTTCGCCCCGGCGGTAATCGCTTCAAGCGGCATCGGCTTCCAAAGCCGACATCATTGCGATGGAATCCGCGGCGTTGTCGAACAGTGTTTCAAACTGCTCCCGGGTTCCCTGGAGTGGATTGAGCAACGGCACCATGCGGTGCACTTCTCCGTTGTCGAACCCAACCACTTCCCAATTGAGCAAATACATCTCCCGGGCGTACTTTTGAATGCAGCGGCTGCGAAAATACGCGCGCGTATCTTCCGGGGCGTGCTCCACAAAATGCGCAACCTGCCCGTCATCACAAAGCCGATCCGTCATCTTGTCCTGTTGAAGTTTATAAAAGATCCCGTCCATGCTGTCCACCCGATGATATTGCAGATCGAGCACCTTCAATAGCGGATGATCCCATGAACTGCTGCGCGTGCTTCGATAGCGGTTAAGCAACCACAATTTAAGCGCCCAATCCAGTTTTCTGCACAGCGCGCCCGGATCGTCTTCGATATCAAAGTCGGGGGACAATTTCAGCCGGTCCAGGCCATCCAGCACATCGGCCCAGCAGGCCAGGATCGCGTCATATTCCGGGATGGCCGCTGCGCCGGCTGTGCCGGCAAACGCTTCGGCGCGTTCCAGAAACCGACGCTGAATCTGGACCGCCGTCATCCGATGGCCGTTGTCTAACGCTATGGCGGTGTCATACTTTCGCGATATGCGCCCCAGGGCGTCGATGGGATCCCGGAAAGCCAGGTCTTCGTCAAGGAACCCGTCCTCCATCATCTGCAAAACGATCTGGGTGGCCCCCAGCTTCAAAAAACCTGCTGTCTCGCACATATTGGCATCCCCGATAATCAGGTGCAGCCGCCGAAATCGACTTGCGTCGGCATGGTGTTCCGCACGGGTATTGATGATGGGGCGTGCGTGGGTGGTTTCCAGGCCGAAGAGGTTTTCCATGAAGTCTGCACGCTGTGAAATCTGGTATGCGGCCCCCCGGGAGTGCGCCGCTTCGCCGCCCACTTTACCCGCACCGGTAAACACCTGGCGGGTGACCAGAAAGGGGATCAACACCCTGCCCGCCGCCCGGGCATCTCCGGCGAGGAACTGATCATGCCCGCGTGCATCCAGCAGATAATTTTCATGACAGCCGTAACTGTGGCCTTTGTGATCGCTGTTGTTCTTATACAGGGTAATGCCCACTTCCGGGCAGAGCTGTTTCAATTGCGCGGCCGCTTTGCGCAGGATGGTTTCTCCGGCTTTGTCGCAGGCGATGGCCTGCCTCGCGCCTCGGCTCTCGGCCGTGGAGTACTCCGGGTGCGCATGATCCGTGTAAAACCGGGCACCGTTGGGCAACCCGGCATTGATGCGCAGATTATCTTCATCTGAAACCACCTGGCGGGTGGCGCTTTTGCGGAACAGCCTGCCGCGGATATCCTCATACGGTGTCTCGTGGGCATAGTCCCAGAGCACCTGTGAGCCGGGTTCGCGTAATCCCACACTGCGGGCGTACGCATTGACCAGCATGCAGGAAGCTTCAAAAGCCGTCAGGGAAGGATCGCCCTTCAGCTGGATGGCATATTCCTGCTCGATACCGACAATCTTGGGAATACTCATGCAACTGTCCTTCTATCCGCCCTTTATCCCGACCGTAAAGACCGGAAACCACAAACCAGGAACTTATTTCAGTTTATCCGGCACTGCGACAGTCTTCTTTTTCTTTGGTGGCTGTTTGCGGGCTGCCCTCTGCTCCCGCAGGGACCGTATACGGATGACCCGCTCGCCCCCCTTGCCGATGATCCGGTACCATTCAGCCGGGTTGGAATTGCTGGGCAATTCTTCATTTTCTTCAAACTCGTTGCGCAAAGCTGCGATGATGTGATCAAGACTGATGCCTTTGCGGCCTTTGCCGATCAGGTCTTTGACAGCAAGGTATTTGGCCCGATTGACAATATTCTCGATAATCGCCCCGCTGCACAAGTCTTTGGTATACAGCGTCTTGCGATGACCATCGGCGAAGGTTATTTCGATCAGCTCGTTTTCAGGCCTGAGGCTGTAGAGCTCTTCCACCGCCTGGTCGATCATCCATTGGACGGCTTTGCGGGAATCTCCCAGCGTGTCTACATGACACGCGTCCAGCGGCAGTTCAGGGGTCAGGTACTTGGCAAAAATTTCCGCTGCCGCCTGCTGCTCGGGCCTCGGGATTCGGATCTTGCGATCCAGGCGGCCGGGACGCAAGATGGCCGGATCGATAAGATCCTCGCGATTTGTAGCTCCGATGATCACCACATTTTCCAGGGATTGCAGACCGTCCAGCTCGGACAGGAATTGCGGCACGATGGTGGCTTCCATGTCCGAAGAGATTCCCGATCCGCGCACCCGGAACATGGCATCCATCTCGTCGAAAAAAATTACCACCGGTGTGCGGTAGGTCGCCTGGTTGCGGGCCCTGGCAAACAGGTCCCGGATGGCCTGTTCCGTTTCGCCCACGTATTTATTCAACAGCTCGGGCCCCTTGACATTCAGGAAATAGCTTTCACCTTTTTCACCGGTTTTTTCGCGGATGCTCTTGGCCAGACTGTTGGCCACGGCCTTGGCCACCAGGGTCTTGCCGCACCCGGGGGGCCCATATAGCAATATGCCTTTGGGTGGCACGAGAGAATGCTCACGAAAGTATTCGGGATAAATATGGGGCAATTCGATGGCGTCCCGAATCTGTTGAATTGCATCGGCCAGGCCGCCGATGTGGCTGTAACTGATATCGGGAACCTTTTCCAGGACCAGGCGGTCCACCTGGCTTTTGGGCAGCAGGCTGTAAACAAACAGCGAGTCGGGGTCATATTCCACGTTGTCCCCGATCACGATGCTGACCTTTTTCATCGGTGCGGCGCGGCTCACCAAAATGGTTTCGTCACCCACGGTGCGCACCAGCAACTTCTGGTCACTGAGCACCTGCTCAACGGTGGCCAGGCTGCCGCACACGAGATCGAATCCCCGGGCTTCGATAATATGCAGATCGTTGTTGAGCAGCAGCAGTTCACCCGGTTTGAATCCCTCTCGCAGGGCATCGTTCTTCAGGTTTTGCTGGCGCAGGGCATGAAAGGTGGCAGCCTTGGGTCCGGGGGTGTCGTATTCTTCGGGTTCCATGATCTTGGCCTCGTAAAGGCGGCCGTGGTGACGAATAATCGCTGTATCACCTTCAGGCGTTCTACGTCCTTCCCGCACGAATACCCCGAAGGGCAGGGCGCGATCTTCCTCCTCGCCGGGGAGCCCTCTGATTTTCCGCAATGTATCCCTGGAAGTATGCAGCGCCTCAGCCAACTTAAGGCGCTTTTGCTCAGAGTCCGCCAGGTCCTCTTTCAGCCGGGCGAACTGTTCTGTGGGTGTGGGGGAGTTGGGTGCTGAGTCCTCAGCTTCGGCCACAATGGCATCAATCTTTTTCTGCTGGCACGCGGAGATCCGCTTACGCGTATTGGACTTTGGCATTTTTTTTTCAGCGCCCATAACCTTTCCTTTCCCGGGGTGGCTTCGAATGCTTTGCTGCGAAACCTATGCTATCTCTTTTTTTTGCCTTTGGAATAATACATCTTGCGCGTCTGTTGATCGAACTCAATCCGATGTACCAGCCAATCGATCGCTTTTTGACGCTCCCAGTCTTTGTACTGACAGATAAAATCAATGACCCCGCCGCCCACATCCTCGCAGGTTTTGCATAAAAAACTGTTCCGGGCGACATTGAAGAACAGTGACGGCTCGCCCTGCCCCGCATGCCGTTCGGCACGAAAACAAACCCCCAGATTCTTCCGCACCTGGAGCCCCAGTTCCACAGCCACCTCGATAATCGCGTTGGCTTGTTCGATATGTTTTATCTCTTTCTCTTCCATAGGCCTCGCTTATTTCACTTCAACGGTCATTAGCTTTTGCCATCTTTTTATGCAGCGTTGATGCTATCTCTAGCGCTAACGCTGCAGACGCCGAAGGGCTTCAGAGCTTAGGCGCCAAGGGCGCAGCCGTAGTCGTCTTCTGCAAGCCCTTGGCAACGCCGGATCTGGAGTCCTCCGGCGTCTGCAGCGTTAGCGTTAATGCAGGTAGCCTTTGGCGCGTCTTAGCAGCTCGATCTTCGCCGCAACCAACTCTTTGTCCATGGCTGCCGGGGTCACCTCAAGATAGCGTTCCAGATCCCGGACGGCGAAGACATTGTTGCCCATGGCTTCGTACAAAAGGCCACGCTCCTTCAACTCCACGGGTTCGTCCGGGTCCACGGCCAGAATCCACTGGAGCATCTCAAAAGCTTGCAGGTCCTGGTTTAGTTGGCGGTAGATTCCCTTCAGATTCCTGAGCATACGTTTGAGAATCAACTTCTTGGCAGCCGGCGTTATCCAGCTTGCATCCGCTGCCGCCTCCAACCCGTAACGTGCTTGAATCATTTCCCGGCACTCTTCTTCGGTCAGTATCTCCCCTCGGTTGAACGGATCGACATACAATGTACCCGCCGCATGCGGCAGACCGGCGATAAAATGTCCCGGCAACGCAATGCCATACACGGGAAACCCGGCCCGGCGTCCGACTTCGCAGTAGACCAGGGACAGGGTGATGGGAATTCCCAGTTTGCGCTCCAACACTCGATTTAGAAAGCTGTTCTGCGGGTCATAGTATTGATCCTGGTTGCCCCGAAACCCTTCTTCGTCGAACATGATCCGGTTCAAATTGCCCAGGATGTCACCTGCACCGGGAGACGTGCCGAGACCATGGCGGAATCGCTCTGCCCAGCGATTCAAAAGCTCCGTGTAACGCGAGCTGATCAAGTCCGGAAAAGCCGTTCGCGCAATCAGCAATGCGGCTTCCACCAGATCGATGCTTTCTTCGGAACCTTGCACCAAATTGGTGAATTGACCGCGAATGACCTCCAGGTGGCGCATATAGCGACCTTCCTTTAAATAGTGCTTTGATATTACCGGCTGCCAGGCGTCCAGCTGCTTATTTAAAGCGGACAATTTCAAGACAACCCCAACAATCTGGCGGCGTTCTTTCCCAAAATCTTATGCTTTTCCTTGGGGGTCAGATTGGAATTGGTCTGGACCCGTTTAACGATATAGGCCCAACTGACCCCCGCCGCCAACGGCAGAGGATAATCCGTGGCGAACAGGACCCGGTCGAATCCGATGGTCTTGCGTATTTCCTGGATTACAATCTCCCTGTCCAGCAGCCAGTCCACCGCCGCCAGATCGATATACACATTGGAATGGGCCTTGCCCAACTGCAGGGCTTCAAAAAGCCAGATGCCCGGAATCTCGGTGCTGTAAGCACCTGCATGGGCCAATACCACGGGGACGTGGGGATACTTTTTCAGCCAGGGTTCCCACAACGACGGATGGGAATTTTGACTCAGTTCGATGATTTCGAACGGTCCCG
>Ga0210123_1001138_pt1 | contig 14278 bp, 14 predicted proteins | sample Muzzi_PWB_D2_FD_185535 | JGI IMG/M metagenome (GOLD analysis project Ga0210123, IMG submission 185535) | Wetland microbial communities from San Francisco Bay, California, USA, that impact long-term carbon sequestration - Muzzi_PWB_D2 (SPAdes) | ecosystem: Environmental > Aquatic > Marine >... | reverse complement strand
GAGACGTCGGTAACCTCGGAGGGTGTCGGCAGCGTGTCGGGGTCTTCCTCCGGGTAGGCGGCCGCTCGCATGTCCGTCCGCATGCTGCCCGGGTCGACCGCGTTGGACCGGATTCCGTCGCCCTCCAGCTCGCCGGCCAGCATCTCCGACAGCGCCTCGAGGCCGTTCTTCGACGTGCAGTAGGCCCCCCAGTACGGGCGGCCGTGGTTCCCGACTCCGGAGGACACGTGGATCATTGAGCCCTTCGATGCGCGCAGCGCCGGGATCGCTTCACGAGCGCAGAGAAAGGCGCCCGTCAGGTTCACGTCGTGGACCTTCCGCCACTCGGAGAGCGGATACTCCTCGATGCCGACGCGCGGGCCGAGCAGCGAGGCGTTGTTGATCAGCACGTCGATGCGCCCGAACCGGTCGAGAGTCGCTTCGACCCACGCCTTCACGTCTTCTTCCTTCGAGATGTCTGCGGCCAGGGTGAGCACTTCGGCGCCACCCTCGACCAGCGTGTCGCCCATATCCGCCAGGTCGCTCCCGCCGCGGGCGCACAGCGACAGCCGGGCGCCCTCGTCGGCAAACCGGCGCGCGAGCGCGGCTCCCAGCCCCTTCGAGCCCCCCGAGATCATCACCACTTTTCCTTCGAGCTGCATATGTCCGTCCGCCTTCCCTGATTGTCTTCGTTGACGCTCCTGCCGCGTGCGAGTTAGCCTGACGCGATGAGCCAACGCACCCACCAGCCCGGTCCCGGCAACCTGCCGCCGCGCATCGTCGCGCCCCCTCCGGGCCCCGTCTCGCAACGGCTGTCGGGACGGCTGGCCGGCGTGGAGTCGCGCAACGTGACGTACCGGTCCCGCGAGTTTCCCATCTTCTGGGAGAAGGCCCGCGGCAGCAACGTGTGGGATCCGGACGGAAACCGGTACGTCGACCTCACCGCGGGCTTCGGTGTGGTGGCGGCCGGCCACGCGAACCGCCGGGTGGTGACGGCGCTTCGGAAGCAGATCGCGCGGCAGTTGCACGGGTTGGGAGACGTTCACCCGCCGGTCGCGAAGCTGAAGCTCCTGGAGGTCCTTGCGGAGCGGAGCCCCTACGCCGAGACGCGCACCATCCTCGGCAACTCCGGCAGCGAGGCCGTCGAGGCGGCTCTCAAGACGGCGCGGCTGGCGACCGGAAGGCCGGGCGTCCTGGCGTTCAAGGGGGCTTACCATGGCCTGACGTATGGCGCGCTCGCCCTCACCGATCGGATGCACTTCCGCGGGCCGTTTCTGGACCAGCTGAACCCGCACGTCGCGTGGGCCCCGTTCCCGTCCGGCCCCGAGGCCGCCGCGGACACCGGGCTCGCCGCCGTGGAGGCCGCGCTCGATTCGCCCGAGGGTGAGCAGGTCGGTTGCGGGATCGTCGAGCCGATCCAGGGCCGCGGCGGGATCGTCGAGCCGCCGCCGGGCTTCCTGCCGGGTCTGAAGAACCTGTTCGCGCGACGCGGCCTGCTGCTCATCTTCGACGAGATCTACACGGGCTGCGGCCGGACCGGGCACTGGTTCGCCCTCGAGCACGAAAACGTCGTGCCCGACCTGCTCTGTCTTGGAAAGGCAATGTCGGGCGCCCTCCCGGTGTCGGCCTGCCTGGGACCGGCAGGTCTCATGGAGGCGTGGCCGCCGTCCGAGGGCGAGGCGATCCACACCTCGACCTTCCTCGGCAATCCCGTCGCCTGCGCGACGGCGACGGCCTCGCTGCGTGAGATCGAGCGCCGCGGTCTACCGGAGCGGGCCGCGACCGTAGGCGCCATCTGGCGGGCAGGGCTGGAAGCGCTGGCCGGACGGCACGCAATCGTGCGCGGCGTGCGCGGCCGCGGGCTGATGCTCGGCCTGGAGCTCGTAGATCCGCAGACGGGCAAACCCGCCACCGAGCGAGCGCTACGCCTGGTGAACGAGATGCTGCGGCGGGGCTGGATCGTCCTGCCCGACGGAGAGCACGCGAACGTCGTATCGTTGACGCCACCGCTGACGATCGCCGAGGCGCTGCTCGAGCGGGCGACGACGACGCTGGACGAGTTGCTCGACTGACCGTCGGTTCGCGGGTACATTCGCACGCGGCGTCCGACGATCCGCCCGCCATCGCAATGGAGCACAGGAGATCCACCATGTCGTCGCCCTCCATCCAGGTGCAGGGAACCCCGAATCCGAACGCGGCGAAGTTCGTTCTCGGCCGGAGCGTGCTGGGCGACGAGGGGCGGACGTTCTTCGACGCGAAGGCGGCCGCGGAGAATCCGCTGGCGGCGAAGCTGTTCGAGGTGGAGGGAGTACGGGCGCTGTTCATGGTGGATAATTTCATCACGGTAACGAAGGCGGAGGCTGCGGCGTGGGACGACCTCGTCGAGCCGATCCGCATGGCGATTCAACAGGAGCTGCAAGAGTGATAGATCGACACGAGGCGGGTCGCGGTGCGGCCACGTTGTTGCTGGCCCTCGCGCTGGCGGCGGGATGTTCGGGGGGGGGCGCGCAGCAGGGCGCGGAAGACGGTGCGTCGAACGACGCCGACGTGACCATGGCCCCGGCGACGAACCCCGGCTTCGAGACTGGCTCGGTGGCCGTCGACTCGCTGATCGACGAGCGCGAGGTGCACTTCGCCAACCTCCGCCAGCTGACGTACGGCGGGCAGAACGCGGAGGCGTACTTTTCGCCCGACGACCAGCGGTTGATCTTCCAGGCGACGCCGCGTGACGGGACGTGCGACCAGCAGTTCACGATGCGCACGGACGGCAGCGACCTCCGGCTCGTCAGCACCGGCAACGGCCGCACGACTTGCGGCTACTTCATCCCCGGCACGGACCGCCTGTTGTACTCGTCGACCCATCTCGCCGGCGAGGCGTGCCCGGTCGAGCCTGACCGCTCGCAGGGCTACGTGTGGGGAATCTATCCGGGCTACGACGTGTTCGAGGCGAACCTAGACGGGAGCGACCTGACCCGAATCACCGATACCGAGGGGTATGACGCCGAGGCGACGCTGTCGCGCGACGGCGAGTGGATCGTGTTCACATCGACCCGCGACGACGACCTCGACATCTACAAGATGCGCCCGGACGGCTCCGAGGTGACCCGGCTCACCGAACAGGTTGGCTACGACGGCGGCCCGTTCTTCTCCTACGACGGCACGAAGATCGTCTACCGCGCCTCGCACCCGACCGACGAGGAAGAGCTCGCCGACTATCAGCGGTTGCTCGGCCAGGACATGATCCGACCGTCGCAACTGGACATCTGGGTGATGGACGCCGACGGCTCGAACAAGACGCGGCTGACCGACAATGGGGCCGCGAACTTCGGACCTTACTTCTTCCCGAACGGGGAGCGGGTGATCTTCTCGTCTAACATGGGCGATCCGACCGGGCGCGAGTTCGACCTCTACGCGGTCGACGTGACGAGCGAGAATCTGGAGCGCATCACGTACGCGGGAGACTTCGACGGCTTCCCGATGTTCAACTCCGACGGGTCCCAGCTCGTGTTCGCCTCGAATCGCGGCAACGAGCTGCCGCGCGAGACGAACCTGTTCATGGTGGACTGGGTGAATTAGCCCGTCAGGGCGTGGAGTCGCGCACCTCGTAGATGACCCCGGTGTAGGGGGCGACCTCGGCGGAAAACACTTCGCGCACGCGGTCGGGGTGGAGCCGGGCGAAGGCAGCCATCGTCGCTCCCGCGCGCCCCTCGTCCTTCACGACGGCGATCCAGCGCGGCCCCGTCTCCTCGATGATCTGCTCGAGGTCGCCGGCCAGCTCCTCGTCCATCCCTTCGAAGGAACCGAAATTCGGGGCGCGGTACTGCGAGCCCGGCACGGCGTACCGGCCGGTCTCCCAGTACACGTGCGGATCGAGGGTGGCCGCGATCACGGCGTCCGGCGGCGTGTTCTCCCGGATCCACTCATTGAGCGGCTCGAACACGGCCGCCGGGGTGGCCTGGAAGCCGGCCCACGCCCGATTCGCGTGACCACGCAGCTCGTACTTCACGGTGTTCAACAGCAGCAGCCCGGCCACGAGGACGACTAGTGCCCCTCCCCACTTCGGGAGGTCGCGCTGGATGAGATCGGCGAACACGAGGACGCCGGCCGCGACGAACAGGGTGAGGGTCGGAAGCACCGCGTAGATGAACCGGTCGGGTTCGAACGGCCACACGAGCACGATGGCCAGGTAGATCGCCGGGAACAGGGCGAGCGCGAGATTGCTGCGGGCGATGCGGACCATGCCGGCGATCGCGGTCACGCCCAGCACGATGAGCACGAAGTCAGCCGTCGTGACGGCGGCGTCGGGAATCCACAGGAGCTCGAGGTTCATCACCAGCGGCCCCCAGTGCTCCGCGATCAGCGCGAGCAGTCGCCGAATGGGCTCTCCGCCGAGCGCCTCGGCGAACCAGCGGAAGTATGTGCCGTACTGCCCCGCCAGCGACACGGGTACCTCCGACGCATGGAGCCTGCTCCACGCGACCCAGGCGAGGCAGGGCGCGCCGGCGCTCGCCACGACGACGCCGAAGCGTTGCCACCGACCGTTTCGCCACGGGCGATGCCGGAACAGCTCCCCCAGGAGCACGGCCGCGACCACCGCGATTCCGATCCCGCGGACGAGGAAGGAGGCCGCCGCCGCTAGGCCGAGCAGGACGGGATGTACGTTGCGGCGACCTGCCAGCCACAGCGCGGCGAAGGCCGCGACGAGCCAGAGCGGCTCGGACATCAGCGCTGTCGCCACGGTCATCGTCTGCGCCGACGCGTAGCCGAGTAGAGCGGCGACGGCGAAGGCGGCCAACGGGGCGATCCGGCCAATCCGGCCGGGTCCGCCGTCCGCTTCGGCGCCGTCCTCCCGGGGGCTCCGCCAGGCGCGCAAGAAAACCAGGAACGACAGCGCCGCCGCCAGGCCAGTCAGAATCCCGTTCAGCGCCTTCAGGGTGTCGAGGTTCTCCGGATAGGGCGGGAGCACCTTCAATGCGGCCGCCAGCATGGCCGGGTAGCCCGGCGGATATTTCACGCCTGGCACGTGCCCCGGCAGGTTCGCGTACGTGTAGCCGTCACCGCGGGCCAGTGAATGGGCGATCGCGAGGTAGATGCCGTCGTCGGGGTAAATCCCGGCGCCCGCGGGCACGATTCCACGGATCGCCACCACGGCCACGAACAGGGCGATCGCGCCCGCGACGAGCCGACGTCGGCCGGCGGTCCGCGCCGCCGGCTGCCCGGGCATCACGATCCCCCGCAGGCGGTCCGGTCTCACGTCACGCCGATCCGGCGCAGGAAGTCCTCGACGATCATTAACGTCATCCCCCACACGACGGCCCCCGCGTACTCGATCGTCTCGAACTCTCGCGGAACGGGCACCTCGCGGCGGAAGCTCGAGCGCCGCTCCGGGTCGACGAGCTCGGTGATCGGGATCCACAGGTGGCCGGCGAGCTCGTAGTTTTCGCGCACGGCGGGTCGTTCCGGCCACCAGGCGACGAAGGGCGACACCACGATCGACGGCAGGTGGATGGCCTGCGGATGGAGATCGTCGAGTCGTCCGACGAACGCCTCGCGAGGCACCTCGATCGCCGTCTCTTCCCGGAGCTCCCGGCGCGCCGTATCGATGAGATCTTCGTCATCCGCGTCCTCGCGACCGCCGGGCAGGGCGACGTGGCCGGACCACGGATCGCCCTCCACCTCGGCCCGCAGGCCGAACAGGATCTCGATCTCGTCGGGGCGCCGCGGCTCGGGCGTCAGCAGCAGGGTCACGGCGGCGCGGCGCTCGGCCGTTCCGGGAGGATGGACGAGCGGATCGGGCGTGGCCAGAAGGCGCGGGAGGGCAGAGAGGTCAAGGCTCGCTCGACCACTGTCTCCCGCCCGGGGCGCATCGGCCTCACCCGGGCGCTGTCGCCGTCGCTCTGACACGAGGACTCCTCGTCGGACGATGAAAAATGCCCGGATCGGTTTCCGAACCTAGCCTCGGTCTGCCGGTCCGGCACGATCGGCCCGCGTGCGGTACCATGTCATTCGGAGGTGCTGCCACGGAGGTCTCGAAGCCCGTCGCCCGTCGCGTAGGTGTCCGGCGTGCCGTCGTGCAGGCGACCTTCCACGGAAACGCTCGGGAGGAACCCACCCTTGGCTTCCCGGATCCTCGCACCGGCGATCTCGTCGTCGAGCCGGGCCTGCGCCTGCGCGGGGGTCGCGGCCGCGGCCGCGGCGAACAGGGCAACTACCAGAATCGCAGACTGATCTCGCATCTTCCTTCCGACGGGTGGAGAGTAAGTCGAAAGGTGCAAGGGTAAGGGAAGAATCCTTACGAGAGACTAACACTCAACGTGAGGCGTCCGGGTGGAACAGCAGTTACCGCCATCAGCCGGCGTCCTTACCGCCCCCGACCCGCGCCTGTTCCTCGAGCTCTTCCGCCTCGCCGAGCAGGGTCAGGTAGCTCGTGTGGCGGCGGGGGAGGATGTCTCCCGACTCCACCGCGTCGAGGATCGCGCAGCCCGGTTCCTCGCGGTGCCGGCAGTTCGCGAACCGGCAGCCGCCCAGCCAGGGTCCGAACTCACGGAACGCGTACCCCAGCGTTGCCGGCTCGAGTTCCGCCGGGACGAAGTGCTGGATGCCCGGCGTATCGGCGATGTAGGTCTCGTCCTCGACCGGGATGAGCCGCGCCAGGGTCGTCGTGTGCCGACCGCGGCCCGAGCGGTCGCCCACGTCGCCGACCCGGAGCTCGAGGCCGGGGAACAGGGCGTTGAGCAGGCTCGATTTGCCGACGCCGGAGGCCCCGGCAAGGACGGTGATCCGTCCGACCAGTCGTTCCCGCAGGACCTCGATGCCGGCGCCGCGCGTGGCGCATGTGGGAAAGACGTCGTAACCGATGGTCTCGTAGGCGGCGATGTCCGCGGGCAGCGTATCCTCGCCGCCCGGTCCCAGCTCGTCGGTCTTGTTGAAGACCACGAAGGCCCCGAGCTCGTCGAACTCCGCCACGGCCAGCAGGCGGTCGAGCATGTAGAGGTCGGGCTCGGGGCGGGCGGCGGAGATCACGGCGGCGACCTGGTCGACGTTTGCCGCCATCACCTGGTTCTTCCGGCGGGCGACGGCCCGGCGGATCAGGGCGCTGCGGCGGGGCAGGACTTCGACGATCCGGCAGCTGCCGTCCTCCAGTTCCTCCACCTCGACGCGGTCGCCCACGGCGACGGAACCGCTCTCGTCCTGCTTGAGCTTGCCGCGCAGCGAACAGTCGAACTCGCGTCCCCCGGCCCGGACACGGTAGGTGCCCCCACCGGCCTGGAGGACGCGGGCGATCATGCGTCGGGCCCGACCAGTTCCTCGAGGCAGTTCCAGGCGAGGAGCGCGCACTTCACGCGCACGGGGAACTTCGACACGCCCTGCAGCGCCCGGAGATCGCCGAGCTCGGCGTCGTCCGCGGCCTCCCCGTCGCCGTGCAGCATCTTCGTGAACGTGCCCGAGAGGGCAAGCGCCTCGTCGACGGTCATCCCCTTGAGGCGCTCGGTCATCATCGAGGCCGAGGCCTGGCTGATCGAACAGCCCTTTCCCTTGAAGCCGATGTCGGCGATCCGTCCGCCCTTCACCTGGATGAGGAGGTCGATGACGTCGCCGCACAGCGGATTGTTCATCGTGATGGTGTGCGTCACGTCCTCGACGTCGCCCTTGTTCCGGGGCTTCCGGTAGTGATCGAGGATGACTTCCTGGTAGAGCTGGCTCAGGGAGGCGTCGTCGAGCGAGCCGTGGGACGGTTTCGAGTCGTTCATCGGTTCCCGAAGGGAGAATGGCCGCGCGTACGTGGACGCATCGCTCAGGCGAAGCCTCCGAACAGGTCGCGCGCGGCGAACAGGGCTTCGACCAGAATGTCGATATCGGCTCGTGAAGTATAGAGGTAGAAGCTGGCGCGCGCCGTAGCGTCGACGCCGAGGTAGTCCATCAGTGGCTGATTGCAGTGGTGCCCCGCCCGGATCGCGACCCCGCGCCGGTCAAGGATCGTCGCGAGATCGTGGGCGTGAATGTCGCCGTACAGGAACGAGATGACGCCCAGGCGGTCGCGCGTAGGGCCGACGATGCGCAGATGGTCGAGCTCGCCGAGGCGGTCCAGCGCATAACGGGCGATCTCCTCCTCGTGGGCCCGGATCGCGTCGAGGCCGGCGGACTCGAGGTAGTCGATCGCCGCTCCGAAACCCACGGCCTCGGCGATTGCCGGTGTACCGGCCTCGAACTTCTGAGGTACGGGGGCCCAGGTGGACCCTTCGAGCCGCACCTCGGAGATCATTTCGCCGCCGCCCTGGAACGGAGGCATCGCCTCGAGCAGCTCGGGGCGCGCCCACAGGGCGCCGATGCCGGTGGGACCACACATCTTGTGGGCGCTGAACGCGTAGAAGTCGCAGCCCAGGGCCCGCACGTCGACCGCCCCGTGCGGCGCGGCCTGCGCGCCGTCGACCAGGCAAAGGGCGCCGGCCTCGTGGGTGATCTCCGCGATCTCGGCCACCGGGTTCATGACACCCAGGGTGTTCGAGACGTGGGTCACGCCGACGAGCTTCGTGGCCGGACCGATCAGCGAGGCGAGGTGATCGACGTCAAGACGACCCTCGGGCGTAAGGGTCGCGTAGCGGATCACGGCGCCCGTGCGCTCGGCCAGGAGCTGCCACGGCACGATGTTCGAGTGGTGCTCCATCACCGTGAGCACGATCTCGTCGCCGGGCTCCACCGACCGACCCCAGGCGTAGGCGACCAGATTGATCGATTCGGTGGTGCCGCGGGTGAAGACGACCTCATCGGGGCTTGCCGCGCCGATGAAGCCCGCGACCCTCGCGCGCGCGCCCTCGTAGGCGTCGGTCGCCTCGACACTCAGTTGGTGGGCGCCGCGGTGTACGTTGGAATGGTGGGAGGACAGGTAGTCAGACATCGCGTCGATGACCGCCCGCGGCTTCTGCGAGCTTGCGGCACTGTCCAGGTACACGAGCGGACGCCCGTGCACTTCGCGTCCGAGAATCGGAAAGTCGCCGCGGACCTTCGCGACATCCAGCGCCGCCAGCGTCTTCATGTCCTCTTCGTTCTCCCGCGGCTCTCCGGCTCCGGCCCTACAGCCGGACCTGGATCTCGCCGTTCTCGACGCGGCAATCGTAGGCCCGCACCGGCCGCACGGCCGGCAGCGCCTTCGGCTTGCCCGTCTTCAGGTCGAACCGGGCACCGTGCAGGATGCACTCCACCTGGCCATCGACCACGTCGCCCTCCGAGAGCGGAAACTCTTCGTGCGAGCACTCGTCGTACAGGGCGAAGATCTCACCGCCCGACTCGGCGAGCACGATCTTCGTCCCGTCGACCTCGATGCCCTTGAGCCCGCCCTCCGGCACGTCCTCGAGCCGGGCGACGGTGCGGAATTCCGCCTCGGGCATCAGATGTCGATCTTCCGCTCGATCGCGTCGGTCATCCGGTCGCGCACGCTCTCGACCGGCATCCGCGCCAGCACCTCGCCGAAGAAACCGAATACGAGCAGCCGCTCGGCCTGCTCACGAGTGAGTCCACGGCTCGTGAGGTAGAACAGCTGGTGCTCGTCCACCTGGCCGACCGTCGCACCGTGCGAGCAGCGGACGTCGTCGGCCGCGATCTCGAGGCTCGGCAGCGTGGTCGCCTGGCTCTCCTCGGAGAGCAGCAGGTTGCGATTGGTCTGGTAGGCGTCGGTGAGCTGCGCCCCCTCGTCCACCCGGATCAGCCCGCGGAACACGCTCTCGGCCGAATCGCTGAGCGCGCCCTTGAACAGCAGGTCGCTCCGCGCGCTCGGCGCCGCGTGGTGCTGAAGCGTGTGATAGTCGAAGTGCTGCGTGCCGTCGCCGAACCAGAGCGCGAGCATCTCGCTGTCGGCCCCGGCGCCGAGCAGGTGGCTCGTGATGTCGCACCGGGACAGGTCGCCGCCGAGGGTGATGTTGAAGCTGTTCAGCGTGCAGTCCTTCGGGGTGTTGGCGTGCTGCATGCTGAAGTGCTTCACGCCTCGCCCGTAGCGCTGCAGGCCCAGATAGTTCACCAGGGCGCGCTCGCCGCCGAACACCTCGACGCCGTTCAGGCTGAGCGCCTCGCCGTCCAGGTCGTCCGAGAGGAACTCGTCGATGACGGTGACCTCGGCGTCTCGCTCGACCACGATCAGCGAGTGGGTGGCGAGCAGCGTACCGGCCGTCGAGAGCCAGCGAAGCACGTGCACGGGGTGCTCGACCTTCACGTTATTCGGCACGAACAGGACGTATCCGCCCGACAGCGCCGCCGTGTGAAGCGCCCACATCTTCTTTTCCATCGGGGCGATGTCGCTGCTGAACAGGAACCGCTCGAGCAGCTCGGGGCGATCCTCGGCGATCTGCGCGATCGGCGCGAACACCACCCCGGCGTCGGCGGCCTCGGGCTCGAGATCGAGCCGCGCCAGCCGGGCGTCGAGCTCGATCATCGTGCCACTGCGCACGCCCTCGCCTTCGAGGATCTCGCGCACGGCCCGCGGGAGGTCGTCGGCCGGCACCGGCTCGACGGTGCGACCCGACGTGTCGACCAGCGGTTCGAACGCCTCGGGCTCGAGCTTCGTGAGGTCGGTGTAGCGCCACTCCTCGGTCTTCTTGGTGGGCGTCGGGAGTGAGAGATACTCCTCCCGCGCTGCCCGCCGCAGATCCTCCAGCGACATCGCCGTACCGGCCGGTTCAGGTCGGGTCATGATTCCGTCCGCCAAGCTGCCTCCATGTATCTGCGGGTGGGAGCCGGCCTCAGCCGACGCTCCCTTCCATTTCCAGTTCGATCAGTCGGTTGAGCTCGATCGCGTACTCCAGCGGCAACTCCTTGGCGATCGGCTCGATGAACCCACGGACGACCATCGTCATCGCCTCTGCCTCGCTGAGGCCGCGGCTCATCAAGTAGAACAGCTGCTCTTCGCCCACCTTCGAGACCGAGGCCTCGTGGCCGATGGAGGACTGGTTCTCGTCGATCTCGATGTACGGATACGTGTCCGTGCGCGAGGTGTCGTTCATCAGCAGCGCGTCGCACTCGACGTTGGACTTCGAACCCACCGCTCCCTCGTAGACCTTGCAGAGGCCCCGGTACGAGCTGCGCCCGGTGCCCTTGCTGATCGACTTCGAGACAATCATCGACGTCGTGTTCGGCGCGGCGTGGATCACCTTGCCGCCGGTGTCCTGGTGCTGGCCGTCGCCGGCGTACGCGATCGACAGGATCTCGCCGTGGGCGCCCTCGCCCACCAGGAAGCACGACGGGTACTTCATCGTCAGCTTAGAGCCGAGGTTGCCGTCGAGCCACTCCATGTTGGCGTTCTCGTGCACCATCGCCCGCTGCGTGACGAGGTTGTACATGTTGCTCGACCAGTTCTGGATGGTCGTGTAGCGGAAGCGGGCGTTCGGCTTCACGACGATCTCGATCACGCCGGAATGGAACGACTCGGTCGAGTACATCGGGGCCGTGCAGCCCTCGATGTAATGGGCCTGGGCTCCCTCTTCGACGATGATCAGCGTGCGCTCGAACTGTCCCATCTGCTCGGCGTTCACCCGGAAGTACGCCTGCAGCGGGATGTCGACCTTCACGCCCTTCGGGATGTAGACGAACGACCCGCCCGACCACACGGCGGAGTTCAACGCCGCGAACTTGTTATCGCCGGGTGGGACGATGGTCGCGAAGTACTCCCTGAAGATCTCGGGATAGAGTTTGAGGCCGTCCTCGATCGATTCGAAGATGATGCCCTGCTCCGTCCACTCTTCCTTCAGCGAGTGGTAGACCATCTCCGATTCGAACTGCGCGCCGACGCCGGCAAGGATGTTCCGCTCGGCCTCGGGGATCCCGAGCCGCTCGAAGGTATTCTTGATATCGTCGGGCACGTCGTCCCACGAGCGCTCCATCCGGTCCTGGGGACGCAGATAGAAGTAGATCTCGTCGAGGTTCAGCGTGCTCAGGTCGCCGCCCCAGTCGGGCATCGGCTTCGAGTTGAAGATGTCGAGCGCCTTGAGCCGGAAGTCGAGCATCCACTGCGGCTCGCCCTTGTGGCTGGAAATCTGGCGCACGACTTCTTCGCTCAGGCCCTTCTGGGCCTTGTAGACCGGCTTGTCTTCGGTCCTGAAGTCGTACTTGTAATCGTCGAGCCCCAGCTGGGCGACCGTCTCGTTTTTTGGCATATCCTGCGCCTTCCTTCGGCCTGTCAGTGCTGCGTCAGTGCTTCGTCGGTGCGTCGTGCCTCGTCGATTCGCGCGGCGGACTCAGCCCACCGGGGCGGGCTCGGGCTCGTCGAGCCAGTCGTAGCCCATCTCCTCGAGCTGGTCGGCCAGTTCCGGGCCACCACTCTGGGCGATCTTGCCGTTCATCATGACGTGGACGTGGTCCGGCTCGAGGTATTCCAGGATGCGCTTGTAGTGGGTGATCATCAGCACGCCCATCCCGGTGTGCTCGTCCCGCAGCGTGTTCACGCCGTCGGCCACGATGCGCAGCGCGTCGATGTCGAGCCCACTGTCCGTCTCGTCGAGGACGGCCATGAGCGGCTCGAGCATCGCCATCTGCAGGATCTCGTTCCGCTTCTTCTCACCGCCGCTGAACCCGTCGTTGACGTGCCGGCTCGCGAACGACTTGTCGACCTTCAGAAGCTCGAGCTTCCTGGTGAGCTGCTGCTGGAAGTCAAGCACGCCGATGTCGCCCTCCTCCTCGCCGCGCCGCGCGTTCACAGCCGTGCGGAGGAAGTTCGAGATGGACACGCCCGGAATCTCCGCCGGGTACTGAAACGCGAGGAACACGCCGGCCCGGCTGCGCTCGTCGGGTTCCATGTCGAGGATGTCCTCGCCGTTCAGCAGCACCTCGCCCCCCGTGACCTCGTAGCCGGGGTGCCCGGCGATCACCTTGGCCAGCGTGCTCTTGCCGGACCCGTTGGGGCCCATGAGGGCGTGCAGCTCACCCGGGCGGATGACCAGATCGACACCTTTGAGAATGTCGGTCTCCTGGTCCTCCACGCGTGCGTGTAGATCCTTGATTTCCAGTAGATATTCGGACATACGACAGTCAGCTCCGTTGCGTCGGGTCGAAGAAGGCGAATCCCCGGGACGGAGAGGCACGTTGGTGCCGTCCCCGTAACGGCCCCCCAAGGTATGCCAGTTGAGACCCGGTATCAAGTAGAAAGATCCAGCGCGGGAACGACGTTCCCGGGCCTTGCCCGACGACTGGCCGGAAGTTCGGTTAGGCGTTCATGAAAGCTGCGTTCTTCCGCCGCCACGGTGGACCCGACGTGCTGGAGGTCGGCGAGGCACCGGAGCCGGTGGTGGCCGCCGGGACCGTCGTGGTGCGGGTGCATGCGGTCAGCGTGAACCACCTCGACATCTGGACCCGGCGCGGACTGCCCGGCCTCGAGCTCGAGATGCCGCATATCGTCGGCTCCGACGCCGCCGGCGTCGTCGAGGCGGTGGGCGCCGGCGTCACAGGCTGGGCGCCGGGGGACCGTGTGGTGATCAACGCCGGCCTGTTCTGCGGGATCTGTGACTTCTGCCAGGCCGGCGATGAGGCCCTGTGCCGGCGCTTCCGGGTGCTCGGGGAGCACGTTCCGGGCGCCGCCGCCGAGTTCGTCCGCGTGCCGGCGACGAACCTGTTCCGCCTTCCGGACGACTACCCGTTCGAGCAGGCGGCCGCCGCGTCTCTCGTATTTCAGACCGCCTGGCGGGGCCTCGCGTCCCGTGGCCGGCTGCTGGCGGGCGAGACCCTGCTGGTGACCGGCGCCTCCGGGGGGGTGGCCACGGCCGGCGTGCAGATCGGCCGCCACCTGGGCGCCCGGGTGATTGCGATTAGCTCGGGGCCCGAGAATGTCCGCCGGGTCGGAGAGCTCGGCGCCGACGTGGTGATCGACCGGCTGGCGGAAGACGTAGACGCGCGGATCGTCGACGCCACGGCCGGCCGCGGCGTCGACGTGGTGCTTGACAGCGTGGGCGAGGCGACGTGGAAGACGCTCCTGCGCGCCCTCGGCCCCGGCGGGCGCGTGGTCGTTTACGGAGCGACCACCGGGCCGAAGGTCAACTTGCATCTCGCCCACGTGTTCTGGAAGCAACTGAGCGTGATCGGCACGACGATGTCGTCCCGGCGGGAATTCGAGGAAGTCATGTCGCGCGTCGTCGCTGGCGAACTCCAGCCGGTGGTGGACGCGATGCTGCCGCTCGAGCAGATTCGAAACGCGCACGAACGCCTCGAATCGGGCAACGTCTTCGGAAAGCTGGTGCTCCGGCTGTGAAACGAAACACTCGTCGGGTCGGACTATGGGTCGTCGCCAGCCTGTTCGCCGCCGGATGCGGCGGTGCCGGCAAGG
>Ga0210123_1001137_pt1 | contig 14287 bp, 10 predicted proteins | sample Muzzi_PWB_D2_FD_185535 | JGI IMG/M metagenome (GOLD analysis project Ga0210123, IMG submission 185535) | Wetland microbial communities from San Francisco Bay, California, USA, that impact long-term carbon sequestration - Muzzi_PWB_D2 (SPAdes) | ecosystem: Environmental > Aquatic > Marine >... | reverse complement strand
GGCAAGATTGTATGAATAGACTCGGGAATGAAAGGAGGAACGGGCCTCCATTGAGGCTGAGAGTGGGGGGGGTAATGTGTTCTGACCCGAAACAGTTCGTATCGTACTTGTAATCTCTTTGTTTGTAGATAGTTAGCCTATGTGCGGCGGGTTGCCGACCGAGGGGCAAGCAGGCTATATTTCCCTCTTCCAGCGCCCCATCTTCCGGGGCCGTCCCCGGGCCTCTAACAACACCCCGACATGACCGCACCGAATAGCCGCGAGCGCATCCTTCCTCGCCTGATCGAGGACGAGATGCAGCAGTCGTTCATCAACTACTCCATGAGCGTCATCGTCTCGCGCGCCCTCCCGGACGTGCGCGACGGCCTCAAGCCGGTCCACCGGCGGATCCTCTACGCGATGAACGAGCTGGGCCTGGTGCCCGGCCGGCCCTTCAAGAAGTCCGCCACGGTGGTGGGCGACGTGCTCGGCAAATACCACCCCCACGGCGACCAATCGGTCTACGACGCCCTGGTCCGGATGGTCCAGGACTTCTCCCTCCGTTACCCGCTGATCGCGGGGCAGGGGAACTTCGGCTCGATCGACGGCGACTCGGCCGCCGCCTACCGCTACACCGAGGCCAAGCTGACCCCGGTGGCGATGGCGATGCTGGAGGACATCGACAAGAACACGGTGGCCTTCGTCCCCAACTTCGACGACCGGCTCCAGGAACCCTCCGTCCTCCCGTCCAAGCTCCCCAACCTCCTGGTCAACGGCTCGAGCGGAATCGCGGTGGGGATGGCGACCAATATCCCGCCCCACAACCTCACCGAGGTCGCCAAGGCGGTCGAGCTCCTGATCGATAACCCCGACGCGTCGATCGCCGACATCCGGAAGGTGATCAAGGGCCCCGACTTCCCCACCGGCGGCTTCATCTACGGCCGCCAGGGCGTCAAGGAGGCCTACGAGACGGGCCGCGGCCGCGTGATCATGCGGGCCCGAGCCCAGATCGAAGAGAAGGAATCCACGGGGAAGACCTCGATCGTGGTGACCGAGATCCCCTACCAGGTCAACAAGGAGAACCTGGTGCGGAACATCGCCGAGCTGGCGATCGCCAAGAAGCTGGAGGGGATCAGCGGCGTCCGCGACGAGAGCGACAAGGACGGGATGCGGATCGTGGTGGAGCTCAAGCGCGACGCGATCCCCAACGTGGTGCTCAACCAGCTGTACAAACACACCGCGATGCAGAGCACCTTCGGCGTGATCATGCTGGCGCTCGACCAGGGCGTCCCCAGGGTCATGAACCTGAAGCAGCTGCTCGAGCGCTACCTGACCCACCGCCACGAGGTCGTGGTCCGCCGCACCCAGTTCGACCTCGACGCGGCCGAGGCGCGGGAGCACATCCTGAACGGCCTCAAGATTGCCGTCGACAACATCGACGAGGTCGTGGAGATCATCAAGAAGTCTAAGGACCCCGCCGCCGCGGACACCCGGCTCCGCAAGCGCTTCAAGCTGTCCGAGAAGCAGTCCGACGCCATCCTCAACATGCGCCTGGCCCGCCTCACCGGCCTCGAGATCGACAAGCTGAAGGCGGAGATCAAGGAGGTCCGCGCCACGATCAAGGAGCTCAAGGGCATCCTCGGCTCCAAGCCAAAGCGGATGGCCATCCTCAAGGCCGAGATGGCGGAGATGGTCGCCAAGTTTGGCGACAAGCGCCGCACCGAGATCGTGGCCGACCAGGGGGAGTTCTCCGTCGAGGACCTGATCGCCGAAGAGGACATGGTGATCACCATCTCCCACACCGGCTACATCAAGCGGATCCCCGTCTCCACCTACCGGCGCCAGCGCCGCGGCGGGCGCGGGCTGGCCGGGATGGGCACCAAGGAAGACGACTGGGTGGAGCACCTATTCATCGCCTCGACCCACGACTACCTGATGTTCTTCTCGAGCCGCGGCCGGGTCTACTGGCTCAAGGTGCACGAGATCCCGCAGGGCGGCCGGGCCGCGCGCGGCAAGCCGGTGGTCCACTGCATCAACGTCCAGCCGGGCGAGCACATCGCCGCCACGGTGGCGGTGCGCGAGTTTTCCGAGGACCTGTGGCTGATGTTCGCCACCCGCGAGGGGACGGTAAAGAAGACGCGGCTCTCCGCCTACGGCCACGTCCGCTCCACCGGGATCAACGCCATCAACGTGACTCAGAGCGACGAGCTGATCGACGTTCAGGTGTGCGACGCCAATAGCGACATCGTCCTGGCCACGCGCGACGGGATGAGCATCCGCTTCCACCAGACGGACGTCCGCGAGATGGGGCGGACGGCCACTGGCGTCCGCGGCATTGAGCTGTCCAAGGACGACCGGGTGATCGACATGGTGGTGACCCGGCGCGACGCCACCCTCCTGGTGGTGAGCGAGAAGGGCTTCGGGAAGCGCTCCGAGCTGGTGGACTACCGCGTCCAGCGCCGCGGCGGGAAGGGGATCATCACCCTGAAGCGCACCCCCAAGACCGGCGCCATGATCTCCATGAAGGAAGTCCAACCCAACGACGAGCTGGTGATGATCACCCGCGCCGGCGTCATCATCCGCGTCCCCGTCGACGGCATCCGGGTGAGCGGTCGGAACACCCAGGGGGTCAAGGTGATGAATCTCGATGCGGGAGACGCGGTGGTCGACGTAGCCCGCATCGTCCCCGACGACACGGTGGCGGAGGGCGCGGTGGAACCGCCGGCGACGCCGGTGGAGAGGCCGAGGACGAATGACAGCGTCCCCGCCCCGATGAGCGCCACCGCCACCGACGTCCCCTTCGAATCGGTGACCCGCGCCGCCCGCGACCTCGAGGGGGTGGCGGTGCGAACTCGGCTCGTCCCGCTCTCCCTCCCGGACACGGCCCGCCTCGGCGGGCCGGTCTTTCTCAAGTGCGAGCAGGACCAGCCGATCGGGGCCTTCAAGATCCGGGGCGCCTACACCGCCATCGTCAGGCTCCCCGAGGAGCGCCGCACCGGCGGCGTGATCACCTACTCCAGCGGCAACCACGGCCAAGCGGTGGCCTTTGCGGCGAGGGAGCTGGGCCTCCGGGCGGTCGTGGTGGTCAACAGCGGCGCTCCCGCGGTCAAGCTCGAGGGCATCCGTCGGCTGGGCGGCGAGGTGGTGGACGGCGGCCCCACGTCGGTGAGCCGCCAGGAGCGCGCCGAGGCGATCGCGCGGGAGGAGGGCCTCGCCATCGTCCCCCCCTTCGATCATCCCGACGTGATCGCCGGCCAGGCCACCTGCACCCTCGAGATCCTGGAGGACTGCCCCGACATCGCCACGCTGGTGATCCCGGTGGGTGGCGGCGGGCTCCTGGCCGGTGCCTGTGTGGTGGCACGCGAGCGGCGCCCCGGCCTTCGGATCGTCGCGGTCGAGCCGGTGGGCGCGGCCAAGCTCTCGGCGGCGCTCGAAGCCGGCCGGCCGGTCCCGCTCGAGTCCACCGCGTCCCTCGCCGACGGGCTCCTCCCCCTATCCATCGGACGGCTCACCTTTCCGCTGATCCAGCCCCTCTTGGACCGGGCGGTGCGGGTCACGGACGAGCAGATCGCCGAGGCGGTCAAATACCTGAGCCACACGGCTAACTTGCGGGTGGAGCCGTCGGGGGCCGCCACCACGGCGGCGATCCTGGCCGGGCTGGTTCCCCCGGCCGCCGAGGCCGGGGCGACGGTGGCGATCGTGAGCGGAGGCAACGTGGATGACGCGGTGTTCCAGCGTCTGGTCGGTTGAATGAGTCTCGCGCCCAAGATCCTGGTCGCGGATGACGACCAAGCGCTGTCCCGCACCCTCTCCTGGATCCTCAAGGACAACGGCTTTGACGTTTTGACGGTGCCCGGGGGCGAAGGCCTCCTGGAGCACCTCCTGGCCGACCAGTACGACCTCCTCCTCCTCGACATCATGATGCCGAAGGTGGATGGCCTCCAGCTCCTCGAGAAGGTCAAGGAGGAGCCCCGACTCAAGGACCTCCCGGTCCTGATGATCTCCTCGATGCAGCCGGAGGAAGCGACGGTAAAGGCCCTGGGCCTCGGCGCCTCCGACTTCATCGCCAAGCCGTTCCGTGTGCGCGAGCTCCTGGCCCGGGTCAAGGCGCACCTCCGGGTGGGGCGCGAGCTCAACCAGGCGCGGGCGGAGGCCCGGTCCCGCTCCGAAATGGTCGATATCCTCCAGGAGGTGACGGCCTCCCTCAAGCCGGACGAGATCTACCAGATCCTGGTGCGGCGGGTAGCCCGCGGGCTCACCATCTCCAAGTGCTCGATCATCGTGGCCAACCCTGGGGAGGACGTCGGCACAGTGGTGGCGGCCAACGAGAACCCGATGCTCCGGAACCTCCAGGTGGATTTGAACCGCTACCCGGAGATCCGCCGCGCACTCGAGACCGGCCAGGAAGTCCTGGTGCGGGACGTCCTGACCGACGAGCTCTACAGTGAGGTGCGGGGCGAGTGGGAATCGGAGGGGGTGGCGGTAGTGACCCGCTCCGTGATCGCCATCCCGTTCAACCTGAAGGACCTCCCGGCCGGCGTCTTCTTCTTGCGGACGGGCACCGACGACCCGCCCCTCAACGAGCAAGACGCCCACTTTGCCGGCCAGGTGATCGAGGCGGCCGTGGCGGCGCTGGAGAAGGCGTACGACCTCGAGAACGCGGTGCTGGGGCAGGAGCAGATGCGGCGCCTAGCGGAGACGGACCCGCTCACGGAGACGTTCAACCGGCGGGCACTCATCGAGAAACTGGCGCAGGAGATGGACCGGGCGGAGCGGTACGATACGGTGCTGGCCTGCCTGATGATCGACATCGACAACTTCAAGTCGGTGAACGACACCCACGGCCACCTGATCGGCGACCGCATCCTCCGTCAGATGGCCAATCTCCTCAAGCGCGAGCAGCGCGCGGTGGACATCGTGGCCCGCTACGGCGGGGAGGAGTTCGTCATCCTCCTCCCGGAGACGGGGATCACCGGCGCGCGCATCTTTGCAGAGCGGATCCTCCGCCGGGTGTCGTCGCACGACTTTGGGGAGCCGGGGCGCCCGGTGCACGTGACCACCAGCATCGGGGTCTCCACCTTCCCCGACGAGCGGGTGAGCGACACCGACAGCATGCTCTCCCTGGCCGACGAGAACCTGTACAAAGCCAAGAACGACGGCCGCAACCGGTTCCGGGATTGACCACGCGCCGCTGTCCCCGCTGCCAATCGACGTATCACGCCCCGGCGCGCTTCTGCGTGCGGGACGGCTCCCCCCTGGTGGACGTGGGGGAGGGGGGCGCCACCCGGCCGGTGGGGCTCACCCGGACGGTGGAGCTCCGCCTCTCCGCCGGCGACAAGGCCGGCACTCTCAGCGACACGGTCATTGACCGCCGCTATCAGATTCGTCGCCGCCTGGGCGAGGGGGGGATGGCCTACGTCTACCTGGCCATCGACATGGAGGATCACCGCGAGGTGGCGGTCAAGGTGCTCTCCCCCAAGCTGGCGACCGACGAGAACTCGATGGCGCGGCTCCGCCGGGAGGCGGAGCTGGCGATGCGGCTCGACCACCCGCACATCTGCCCGATCTATCGCCTGGGGGAGACACCGGACGGACTCCGCTACCTGGTGATGCCGTACCTCGAAGGAGAGACGCTGAGTGACATCGAGCTGGCGCACGGCCCGATCGAGCTCGCCGACGGCGTCCCCCTCCTGATGCAGATCTGCCGCGGCCTCCACCACGCGCACGGCGAGGGCGTCCTCCACCGCGATCTCAAGCCGGAAAACGTGATGCTGGTGGGGACGGACCCGTCTCTGGAGAAGCGGCGCGCGGTGGTCATGGACTTTGGCCTGGCTAAGGAGCTCCGCGCCTCGCGCGAGATGATGCGGCTCACCTCGGCCGGCGTGGTGCTGGGAACACCCGAGTTCATGAGCCCCGAGCAGATCCGCGGGAAGGAGCTGGACCCCCGGAGCGACGTCTACGCCGTGGGCGTGCTGGCCTTCGAGATGTTCACGGGGGAGCTCCCCTTCACGGGGGAATCGCCCCAGGACATGATGATCGCCCGCCTCCGCGGCGAACCCCGCCTCCTCCGCGCGGTGCGGCCGACCCTGTCCGCCAAGCTGGAGGAAGTGATCGCCAGGTCGCTTGCCCGGGAGCGGGAGGACCGCTATCCCTCGATTGAGGCATTTGCCGCCGACGTGGCTGGCACCGAGCACGTCGGCCTCCTGCAGCGGCTCTTTGGACGGTAACTGACACGGCATGAAGCGCTTTCCGGCCTTCGATCCCCCCGAGTATCTCCAGTGGCGCCCCGATCCGGACCTCGTGGCGGCATATCGGGCCACGCTCGACCGGGATGCGGAGCGCGCCGCGGTTGTGGCGGAGCTCGATGCGTCCGACCGGCTGGAGCTCTACCGCCGCCTCCTCCGTGCCCGGCTCCACGACATCACCCTCAAGCGCTGGGTGCGCCTCGGCACGATCTCCAAGGCGTGGCTCGGCACCGGGGAGGAGGCCGCCACGGTCGGCCCGACGTTCGCGTTGGATCCGGAAGTCGACTACGTCTCTCCGATGATCCGGAACGCGGCCGCATGCGTGGACATGGGCATGCCGGTGGAGGCCTCGTTTCGGGCCTATCTGGCGAGCGCCGACTCGCCCTCCGGCGGGAAAGACCTCCACGCCGGCTCCTTTGTCCATCACGTCCTCCAGCCGGTCTCGCCGGTGGGGCTCATGGTGCCGGTGACCGCGGGGATCGCCCTGGCGGCGCGGATGCGAGGGGAGCGGAGCGTGGCGCTCACCTGGATCGGCGACGGGACCACCAAGTCGGCGCCGTGCCACGAGGGGCTCAACTTTGCCGCAGTCCAGCGGCTCCCGGCCATCTTCATCATCCAAAACAATCAGGTGGCGCTGGGCACCCGTCTCGAGCAGCACCACCTCCCCGGCGACTTCAACGACTTCCCGGCCGCCTACGGCGCGGCCGGCTGGACGTTCGACGGGAACAACGTCCTCGACGCCTACGCAGCGACGGCGTTGGCCGTAACCCGCTGTCGCGCCGGGGAGGGGCCGGTGATCCTGGTGGCGGAGACGTTCCGGATGGGGGGCCACGCCACTCATGACGAGCGGGAGGCGCGGGCCACCTTCCCGGCGGAGCTGTTCTCGTCGTGGGGGAAGCGTGACCCGATCGGCCTCTACGAGGAGTACCTGAAGGGCGAGGGGATCGACGGGGACGCGCTGGCGGCGGTGGAGGCGGAGGTGACCGACGCCATCGCCGACGCGGAGACGCGGGCACTGGCCAGTCGTGATGCACCGCCCGCCAAGGAAAGCGCCCTCGCGGGCGTGTATGCGGACGGGCGGGAGCGCTCGTGACGACGCCTCGGCCGCCGGAAGGACACGCCGGGGAGGGGCACTGGGGCCACGGGTTTGGGACCGCGCCGGTCTTCCTGGCGAGCATCAGTACCATCCTCGGCGCCATCCTGTTCCTCCGCTTTGGCTACGCAGTGGCGCACACCGGGTTCGTCGGCACCATCCTCATCATCCTGATCGGCCACCTCGTCACCATCCCCACGGCGTTGGCAATCGCGGAGATCGCGACCAACCGCCGGGTGGAGGGGGGTGGCGAGTATTTCATCATCTCGCGCTCATTCGGGACGACGATCGGCGGGGCGATCGGCGTGTCGCTCTATCTGTCGCAGGCTATCTCCGTGGCGTTCTACATGATCGCCTTTGCCGAGGCGTTCCGGCCGCTGGCCGGCCTGGTGCCGTGGATGACCCCGGAGACGTTTGACCCCCGGCTGGTGTCGGTCCCGGCGATGGGCGCGCTGGCGATCCTGGTGCTGACGCGGGGGGCGGACCTCGGCGTCCGGGCGCTGTGGGCGGTGGCGGGCATCCTGGCGCTGTCCCTCGTCCTCTTCTTCCTGGGGAAGGGGACCGGGAGCGGGGCGGAGATCATGAGCCTTTCCCGCGTCCCCACGCACGACCCGTTCATCCTGGTCTTCGCCATCGTGTTCCCCGGCTTTACCGGGATGACAGCAGGCGTGGGTCTCTCGGGCGACCTCCGCAATCCGCGGAAGTCGATCCCCCTCGGCGTGCTGTCGGCCACGCTCGTGGGGATGGTGGTGTACGTCCTGGTGGCCCTCAAGCTGGCCGGCAGCGCCTCGGCGGCGGAGCTGGCCTCGGATCCGCTGATCATGTCACGGATTGCGCTCTGGGCGCCGATCATCCCGATCGGGCTGGCCTGCGCCACGATCTCCTCGGCGATCGGTTCGATCCTGGTGGCGCCGCGGACGCTCCAAGCGCTGGCCGGCGACAAGTTGATCCCCAACCAGCGCTTCAACGACCTGGTGGCGGAGGGGAAGGGGAAGAAGAACGAGCCGCGGAATGCCACCCTCGTGACCGTGGCGATCGCGCTGGCGACGGTGCTGGTGGGGAACGTCGACCTGGTCGCGCGGATCGTGTCGATGTTCTTCATGGTGACGTACGGCGCGCTCTGCTCCATCAGCGCGCTGGAGCACTTTGCCGCCCGCCCGAGCTACCGGCCGACGTTTCGGTCCAAGTGGTATCTGAGTCTGATGGGGTCGGTGCTCTGTGTCCTCCTGATGTTCCAAATGGACCCCTTCTACGCCATCGTGGCCGTGGTGATCATGGTGGCGCTCTACTACATGATCAAAGTGACGCGCGGTGCGGACGACCTGGCGGCCCTCTTCCAGGGCGCGTTGACGCAGGCCACCCGCTACTCGCAGATCAAGCTGCAGGCGGCGACCAACCGGCGGGTGGACGGCGAATGGCGTCCATCGGTCATCATGGTCAACGGACGGACGTTCGACCGAACGTCGCCGTTCCAGTTCTTCTCCTGGCTGTGCCACCGCTACGGCTTTGGCACCTATCTCCATCATGTCCCCGGCCAGTTGACCGAGGAGACGTTTACCAAGAGCCGGGCGCTCCTGGCGCAGCTGATCGACATGACGCAGGCGCGACGGAGCTCGATCTTCGTCGACACCCTCATCTCCCCCTCGGTCGCCTCGGCGCTGGCGCAGGCGCTGCAGCTCCCCGGCATCTCGGGGATGGAAAACAACTCGATCATGTTCGAGTTCGGCGCGACGGACGGCGCGGAGGTCACGGAGGAGGTCGAAAAGGGCGTCCGCCTGGCCGGTGCGGCCCGGATGAACAGCCTGGTGCTCCGCCACGGCGAGCACTTCTTCGGGAGCCGCGCCACGCTCCACATCTGGCTCAGCTGGCATGACTACGAAAACGCCAACCTGATGATCCTCCTGGCCTACATCCTGTTGGGGCACCCCGACTGGGAGGACGCCGAAATCCGGATCTTTGCCGCGGTGCCGCGGGCGGAGGCCGCGGAGCGGCGCGCTACGCTCATGGAGATGGTGGATTCCGGCCGGCTCCCCATCAGCCAGAAAAACCTCCGCATCATCCCCACCGACGACCGCGTCGACTTCGAGCGCCTGGTCGCGGCCCGCTCGGACAGCGCCGACCTGGTGGTGCTCGGCTTTACCGAGCAGTGGCTGGCCGCCAGGGGACAGGAGCTGTTCCGCCGCCATACCACCCTCCGCGACGTCCTCTTCGTCGCGGCCAAGCAGCGCATCCTCATCGAGTGAGCCGGCGCCGTCCCGCCGCCGCCGGCATCCTGGCGCTGGCGAGCGCCTGCCACCTCACCCCACTTGGCAACAGCATCCAAGTGGGGCAGGAGTCATACGTGGTCTTCGCCGGGGACGGCGTGGAGGGCGCGGGAGACCTGTATCTCGTCCGGAGCGACGGAGGCGAGGTCTTCCCCCTGACATACACCCGCCTCGAGGAGCGGCTCCCCGCGCTCGACCCCAGCGGCGTACAGGTCGCCTTTGCCCGTGCCCGGCGGCCGGAGGGCGCCGCCTACCGTGTAGTGGTGATGAATCTCCTGAACGGCGCCGAGCGGGTGCTCCTGGATTCAGTCGCCGTTCCGACCGGGATTGCCTGGGAGGCGGACGGCACCGCCGTGTTTGTCCGAATCGGCGACCGCGTCATCCGGGCCTCGCCGCCGCCGTCGGAGCCCGACCCCCAGCCGGTGTCCGCGGGCGAGGCGCCGTCGGCGGACAGCGCCCTCGGGACGGTGCTCGGCGATCCTCCCTTTGCCATGGTGGTGCCGTGCGACTCCGCCGGCCTCTGCCTCCGGCTGGGGGATGGGACCATGCATCCCCTCGACCCGGCGGTGGACGAGGCGGCGCGCTGGGGCGCCGATTCGATGGCGTATGTGGTGGGATCTCGGATCGAGGTGCGAGCGCTCGGGCCGGGGGTGCTCCGCACGCTGAACCTGTCGCGCGCTCCGCCCCATCCGCGCGAACTCAGTGTGTTCTTGGCGGGGGCGGCGGTGGCAAGGGGGCAGTAGGCCGCAGGGAGAGTGGCGCCCCGCAGTCACAGCCGAGGACTAACCACCGCGCCGAGCCGTGACTCCCTCCCGCTTTGGCTCCCTACGCTACGCAGGCTCGCCCGGCCGGATGCCGAGGCCGTGCGCGTAGGCCTCGACCGCCTGGTAGTCGGCGATGATGCGGGCGAGGCGCTCGCCTCCCTTACTCAGGTCACCGTTCCGCGCCTCGGTTTCGAGGGCGCCGGCCTCTGCGGCCAGCGTTGCCATCCCCATCGTCGCGGAGGCACCCTTGATGGCGTGGGCCACGCGGCGGACGTCCTCGGCGGCGCCGTTTCCCAGTGCCGTACGCAGGCTCTCGATGCGCGCGGGGGTGTCGCTCAGGAAGAGCCCCAACAGTTCGTGCACCATCTCCATCCCGAACATCAACTCGAACTCGTGCATCTGATGCCGCACACCCTCCGATGCGTCAGGAGCGGCCGGCGCGGCACCGGGTGCGACCGAGCGGATGGTTCGGTCGAGCTGGTCCCGGGTGATCGGCTTGCCGAGGTAGCCGGTCATCCCGGCCGCCAGGCACTCGGCCTCGAGCTCCGGAGAGTTGGTGGCGGTCAACGCGATGATGGCCGGCCCCGATCTGTTCCACCGGGCACGGATGGCTCGGGCGGCCTCGAGACCGTCCATCTCCGGCATGTTGACGTCCATGAGGACCGCGGCGTAGGGCGTGGCGGCCACAGCCTCGACCGCCTCGCGACCGTTGGCAACAACGTCCACCGCATACCCGAGCTTCTCGAGCATCTTGGTGGTCACCGTCTGATTGACGGCGTTGTCCTCCGCCAAGAGGAGGCGGAACCGTGGCGATTCCGCGGCGGGTCGGTCGGTCACGAGCTCCCCGATCGTCGGTAACGGCCGGCCTGGATGGACGGCGTGGTGGCACAGTACCGTTATCGGCAGAACCCGTGGAAAACTTAAGGGATGGGGGAGTCGGACTGTCCGGCGATGGCGGCCCAGGCGGCGCCGAGGACGTGGTGGACGTGGGTGGAATCCGGAGCCCAGTCCCGCGCGGCGACGCGGTGAAGGGCCAGCCCCACGAGTCGGAGCCACACCGCGCCCCAGAGCTCCACCGGGCCGGCGCGGACGGTCCCCGCGGCCTTGCCGACGGCGATGATCTGCTCCAGGGCGGCGCGGAACTGGGCGGCGGCGGCGCGGCTCCGGTCGCTCAGGAGTCGCTCCTCCGGATGGGAGATGAGCATCCGTGCGGCGGCGGGGTCTCGCGTCGCCGACTCGATCAGCCGGATCCCCAGGGCGAGGAGGCGGTCGCGTGCCGAGCCGGCGGGGGTTTGCTCCACGTCGCGCACCAGGTCGAGGGCCCAACGTTGGGTGGCGAGATAGACCTCGTCATAGAGTTCGCGCTTCCCGCGGAAGTGGCGGTAGATCGTCCCCTCGGCTACTCCGGCCCGCCGCGCAATCACCGGCGTGGTGGTGCCGCGGAATCCCATCGTCATGAACAGATCCATGGCGGCCCGGAGGAGCTTCTGCCGGGTGGTGGCGCCGTCGCGCTGGGTCATGGAATGGGGAGGGGCGGACATCTCGAAGGGCGTGAAGTCAGGAAAGTGGTGAAAGTCGTGAAGGCGTAATGGGCATGATGCCGCTTGGAATAATCTACAGCCGGAGCGGGGGTTGGATAGGGTGGGTGGCGATGGGCGGTCGTAACGGGCGTGACGGGGCGAACGATGTCATAGGCGCAACACGGCGTCGGCTGTTCTCGCGCATCGACCGGCCTCGGAATGGTGCGTCGCGAAGCGACATCGTGCCGAGCAGCGACGCTGGTCGTGGGACGGCGTGGAGGGCGGAGAGAGGGCGTGAAAGTCGAAGGGGGCATCAACGACCTAAAGCGCGTGGCTGCATAGCCACCACGCTGCCCTGCCGTCCCCGGCTTGAATCCGACTCGCAAGTCGGGGTAAATTCGGGCTCTTTTGCCGTCCCCATTCCTTAATATTCCCCGCCAGTCGAGGGCTTCCGAATGAAGATGTTGGTGTTGGGTGCCGGGCTCCAGGGCTCCGCGTGTGCCTACGACCTCCTCCAGACTCCCGCGGTCGAGCGGGTGACCATCGCCGACCTCCGGGTCGACCGGCTCCCCGGGTTCCTGCGCGGCACCGGCGGGGAGAGGCTCTCGCCGGTGACGGTCAACGCCAAAGACGAGGCGGCTGTCGCCGCCCTCATGGCCGAGCATGACGCCACGATGAGCGCCCTCCCCTATTACTTCAACGACAAGATGGCCGCGCTGGCGGTCGACGCCGGGTGCCACTTTGCCGACCTCGGCGGGAACACGGAGATCGTCCAGGAACAACAAAAGCTGGATGCCGCCGCCCGCCAGAAGAACCTCTCGATCATCCCCGACTGCGGACTGGCCCCTGGGATGGTGAACATCCTCTCGGCGGAGGGGATCCGCCGCCTGGATGTGACGGCGAAGGTCAAGATCTACGTCGGCGGGCTCCCCCAGCACCCCGAACCGCCCCTCAACTACCAGATCGTCTACTCGTTGGAGGGTGCCATCGACTACTACACTACGCCGTCCTGGATTCTCCGGGACGGGAAGCGGGTGCAGGTGGAGGCGCTGAGTGAGCTCGAGGACGTGGAGTTCCCGGCGCCCGTCGGGACGCTGGAGGCATTCCACACCGGCGGCGGGATCAGCACCATGCCGTGGCTCTACGAGGGGAAGGTCGGGGTGATGGAATACAAGACGCTTCGCTACCCGGGCCACGTCGCCATCATGAAGCCGATCCGTGAGCTCGGCCTCCTCGCCCTCGAGCCGGTGACGATCAAGGGCGGCGGACGGGTCGTCCCGCGCGACGTCTTCATCGCGGCCGTGAGCCCCAAACTCACCAAGCCGGAGGGAGAGGATCTGGTGGCCCTCCGGATCGAGGTCTCCGGCACCAAGGACGGGAAGCCCCTGATCCATCGCTGGCAGCTGATCGACCGGTATGACACGAAGCACAAGATCTCGGCGATGATGCGCACCACCGGCTACTCCCTCTCCATCACCGGCCAGCTCCAGGCCGCCGGGAAGATCGGCTCCGCGGGCGTTCTCACGCCCGACCTGGCGACGCCGTACGAGCCGTATGTCACCGGCCTGGCCGAGCGCGGCGTGAAGATCGAGGAACTCGGCTAGCCCCACCGGCGTTACCGCTCGTACGGACAGCCCGCGCCGGGCGTCCTCCACGAGAGGAAGTGATAGACATGTTGGACTTCGCGCAGCTCTGGTCGGAGGCAATCGCTTACGACGATTTCGTGGCTGCCAGCGCCCAGCACAAGGGTCTCTGGGAAGGGCTGTACCGGTTGGCGCGGCTCCCGACGTGGCTGCCGCGGCGATTGGAGGACGGCCACGCACGCCGCCTCCTGGTGCTGGCGGAGGACTGGTGCGGGGACGCGTCCAACACCATCCCGATTCTGGCCAAGTGGGCCGATACCGCGTCCGGTGTCGAGCTCCGAATCCTCCGGCGCGACGACTATCCGGACATCATGAATCGCTATTTGACGGGCCAGTCGCGCTCCATCCCGATCGTCATCGCCCTGGACACCGCCTTCCGCGAGGTGGGCCATTGGGGCCCGCGGCCGGGGGAGCTGCAGGCCTGGGTCATGGCCAATCGGGGCGTGGTCCCCAAGCCAGAGCTGTATCCCAAGGTGCGGCGCTGGTATGCCCACGATCGGGGGGAGACGACGCTCCGGGAGGTGGCGGCGGCGGCGGGGATCCCGCTCGCAGCATCGGACGCTGCCTAGGCGGAGGCGGCGGAGGAGTGTGAAACTGAGCGACTCGACGGGCTTGCCTGGTGCTGTCCTGACTGTCCAACTGTTACCGCTCCCCCGCCGTCGACTACCCCCTCCTAAAACGTCCACCCCCACGTCACCAGCGCGTGGAAACCGTCCTCCCCACCCGCAAACGTAACCGTCCAAATGTTGGACTTGAGCACCCGGAGCATGACGCCCCCG
>Ga0210123_1001136_pt1 | contig 14292 bp, 12 predicted proteins | sample Muzzi_PWB_D2_FD_185535 | JGI IMG/M metagenome (GOLD analysis project Ga0210123, IMG submission 185535) | Wetland microbial communities from San Francisco Bay, California, USA, that impact long-term carbon sequestration - Muzzi_PWB_D2 (SPAdes) | ecosystem: Environmental > Aquatic > Marine >... | reverse complement strand
CTCCTCAAAGCGAATGGGCGTCCCCCTGTATTTATCGGCCAGCTCCACGCCGCGTTCGAAGGTGCGGTTGGCCACATAGATATCGTCGCTCCTATTGCGGATCAGGTGTTCCACAGCCAGCTCGGCCATTTCTCCGGCGCCGATGAGCAATACTTTTTTGCCGGCCAGCTCGCCGAATATTTTGCGGCCCAGCTCGATGGCGGCATAGCTGATGGAAACCGCGTGGTCGCCGACGCCGGTTTCGGAACGGATCCGTTTGGCCACCGAGAAGGTCCGGTGCAGCAGTCGGTTGAGAATAACCCCCGAGGATTTCTCTTCCGTGGCTTTGCGATAGGCGCTTTTAACCTGGCCGAGAATCTGCGGTTCGCCCACCATCATGGAGTCCAGGCTGGCGGCCACCCGAAAGATATGCCGTACGGCTTCCTCGCCCTGATGCAGGTAGAGGGTTGATTCAAAATCATCCAGGGGCACCTTTTTAAACCCGGCCAAAAAGGTCTTGGCCTGATCGATGGCCGCATCGATCTCCCGTGCGGTGATCAGCAGTTCCACCCGGTTGCAGGTCGAGAAAAGGATGGCCTCCTCAATGGCGGCAAGCCCCCTCAGGGCAGTCATGGCCGAACGGGATTCATCGTCATTGAACGCCAGACACTCCCGAATGTCCACGGGTGCGGTTTTGTGGTTGAGACCGATGAGAATAATTCTGTTCATGTTGATGATGTAACCTTGCCTTACCAGCGGGTAAACTGGCCGTGGTGTCCCTTCAACAGAAAATTGACCCCCAGGAACGTAAAAAGCAGCACGCCGAATCCCACAATGGCCATAATGGCGGCCCGGCGTCCCCGCCAACCCACGGTCAGGCGTTCATGCAGCAAGGCGGCATAAAAAATCCAGGTGATGGCGGACCAGACCTCTTTGGGGTCCCAGCTCCAAAAACGGCCCCATATGTTCTTGGCATAGACCATGCCGGTGACCAGGCCGACGGTGAGCAGCGTAAAGCCGATGACCACGCATGCGTAGCCGGTATTGTCCAATAGCTCCAAGGAAGGCAGGCGCTTAAAAAAGAATCCCCGGCTTTTGCTTTTGATGCCACGCTCCTGAATCAAATACAGGATACCCACGCCGCAAGCCAGTGCAAAGCCTGCGTCGCCCAGAAAAATTGTGATGATGTGGACCACCAACCAGAAGCCCTTGAGCAGGTTTTGCGGCTGCAACGGCTCTTTGGGAAACTGGCTGGCGGCAAACAGCACGAAGGCGGCCAAGGGCGCCACGTAGACCCCCAATATTTTGACCCGCAGCTTCAAGTGCAACACCAGAAAAGCTGCCACCAGGGCCCAGGCGACCCACGCGAGGGTTTCGTGCAGGTTATTCGCCGGCATATGGCCCTCCGTGACAAACGCCGCGATGATGACCACGCTCTGGCATGTAAGCCCTGCCACCAATAGACCGTAGCCGACTTGTTGCAGCACGTTGCGCTGAATGAAAAGATAGGCAAAATAGCCGGCGGAGCTGAGCATGTAACAGAGGACGGCCAGAACAAACAGGATTTGCATGGGGTCTTCCTTATCGCTGGTCTATCAATTCTTCATATGTGAAATCCGGCCCTAAAACATCCTGCAAAAGGGTGTTGATCCCCGGATAGTCGTTTGCTGCGATCAGTTCGAGCAATTGACCCTGAATCAGCTGTTCGAACAAGGGCTTATGCGCTTCAGGCGCGTGCTCGTCCGATAGCAGGCGTTTTCGAATGGCCCCCATCAAGTCGAGCATACGGCCGTAATGCGGACCGAACTGACTTTGAAGCTGCCGGCGTAGATGCTTGGCAAAGGCCGGGCTTTTGCCGGCTGTCGAAATGGCAATGCTCAAATCGCCCTGATTGATGATGGACGGCAACACAAAGTTGCACAGTGCGGGCTGATCCGCGATGTTGCACAGCCGTTGCGCCGCCTCGGCATCCTGATGGATTTGGCGGTTGAAGGCCTGGTCGTCTGTGGCGCCGATGACCAGGAAGGCTGTCTCCAGATCGCCGCTGCAGTAATTGCGCCGGTGCAGGTCGATGAGGCCCTGGGCCGCCATTTTGTCCAGTTCGGCGGTCACTTCGGGGCTCACCACCACAACCCTGGCCCCGCATGCCAGCAGTGTTTTGACTTTGCGTGTGCCGACCCGTCCGCCGCCTACCACCAGGCAGGAGCGATCTTGGATGTCTAAAAAAACGGGGTAGTATCTCATTTGGCTTAGAGTTCCCAAAATCGTATTTTACAATATTTCGAACGCAATTATAGCCGAAATGTCATGAGATCTTCGGCCACGAAAATTTTTCCTTTATACGTGCTGCGGGCTTGTTTGGCAATATCCACCGCATCGCATTGGGGGTAGAGGTGGGTCAGCACCAGCCGGTCCGCCCCGGCCTTGGCCGCCAGCCCTCCGGCCAGGGAAGGGGTCAGATGCCCGGGCACTTTCATTTCATCCGGCATGGCGGATTCACAAATGAAGAGATCGGCTTTGTGCGCCAAGCCCACCAACTCCTCGCATTCATCCGTATCGCCTGAGTAGACGATGGCATGGCCATGGCGGTCCTCGATACGAAATGCCAGGCTTTCGGGACGATGAAAGGTCGGACGCGCGGAAAGCTTAAATTCGCCCAGATCCAGCGGTGCAATGCGTTGGGTATCCAGCTCGTGCATGGCCATTTGCCCTTTGGGCAGCACGATCCAATCCCCATAAGCCGATTGCAGGCCGGCATAGAACGCATTGAGGCCCGGACCGCCGAAAACGTTGAGACGTTTGTCGCGTCGTCGATCGGCCGGATATTTGGTGGCAAAAATAAAGGGCACCAGTTCCGCACTGTGGTCGGGATGAAAATGGCTCAGCATGAGATGGGTGATATCAAAGATCGAAACCCCGTATTCCAGCAGACGACGTATGGTGCCGGGACCCAGGTCCATCAGAATTTTGGCGGATCCTGTCTCGATCAGGGCGGCGCAGGCGCTGCGATCAAGGCGCGGAACACAGGTGCCGGAACCCAGTATGGTAACCTTGGTCTCGCTCAATTCTTTTTATCCGCCTTTTTCCAGATTTGGTTCATGATCCATAGGGCCATGGTACGGCGGTCGTTGCTGTCCGCCATCTCCTGAATGGCATCCAGAGGAACCTCAGCCCGGGCCGCGCTTTTATGGCCACCGGCCGAACCCCAGCGGCCGAAGCTCTCTTTGGCCAGGGTGCCGGCATTTTTGCGAATGCCGTCGTTTCGGAAAATGACCACCAATCGGTGCTGATGCAACCCCGAAACAATGCTCCAGTTGATCGTGTTCACCCGCAGGAAGAAATCAGCAATCTGGACGCACACATCGGGATGGATCACCGCGCCCAGATGGACAAACGCGCGCCCCTTCCTGAAATGGCGCTCCTCGATGGCGCGCTTGAAATATTTTAAAAACCCCACATGCATCTCGGCCTGTTCGATACGGTAGGCCAGGGCCGTGTTGGCGTACCCGAACACATACTGGAACGCGTGAAGGTCCTCCATGGTGGTCGTGCGTTCAAAATTGCTCGTGTCTGTTTTGATGGCCAGGTAAAGGCTGGTGGCCAATTTGACCGAGGGCTTTATTTTGGCAGCCCGCAGATATTCGATCAAGATGCTGGCCGTGGCGCCATAGTGGGGACGAATATCCATATATCCCGCATCGATACGAAGTTCCATCGGATGATGATCGATGATGACCCGGGGCGCCAGGGCGGTCAGTTTTTCGTGGTGATCCGGTTGCGAGTCCACCATGGCGATGCAATTGTAACGGTCAAGGTCAATCTCCTTGAAGGGGATCAACTGCACGCCCACCAGTCGGATCATGGTTAAATTATCGGGGCGTTTGATCTCATTGACATTGGAGATGGTTACACTGGCGATTTTGCGCCACAGCAGCCGCTTGAGGGCCATGGCGCTGGCGATGGCATCCGGGTCGGCGTTGATGGGAATCAGAACATGATCCTCGCCGCTGAATTGTTGATAAAGCCGTCTCAGTCGCTCTTTCGTGGAGATGCGCATGATTTGAATGAACGTCCCTTTCCATTGTTATCATTGCAGCTTTTATTACTACCTGGAGAATTGAGGATTGACAACCCAATTAAAAAGCAGTCGTCGATGTGGCGATAGGGTTATCCAGGGGGAAAAGTCAGGCGATTCCCAGAAGGGCTTTTAGGCTGCGGGTGATCTCTTCGGAAGATGCCGGCTTGGGCAGATAGTCATCGGCCGGCATGCCGGTGCCATCGAAATGGGTATAGCGGGTCGAGGTGACATGCGAGGCAACGGCGGTGAGCATGATCACAGGAATGGTGGCCAGATGCCTGTCAGTCTTTATTTCCGTAAAGACAGCATAGCCGTCTTTATCCGGCATGACGATATCCAGCACAATGGCATCCGGCGGATTGGATTTAACTTTGGCCAGGCATTCATTGCCGTCGTAGGCCACGTCCACTTCAAAACCTGCTTTTTCCAGGTTTCTCTGCACGAGGGAACAAAAATCCGGCTCATCATCCACCACCAGGATTTTTTTTCTTTTGGTCATCGATTTTCTTTTGCGATGGGCTGGCTTGGTAAGAAGCGGACCGGTGAATGGCGCCACCGGTCCGCGGCAATCGTCAATCGGTTAACAAGGGAAGGAATGCGCTAATCCACCTGGGGCCGCGGCAACACACCGGCCCGTTTGGCAATTTCAGGCACCTTGTGTTCCCATTCGATGGCCATCAGATGCACGCCAGCCACCCCTTCCATCGCTTTGAACTCCTCGATCTGTTCGCAGGCGAATTTGATGCCTTCCTCGGCCATTTTGCCCTTGCCGGCATCTTCAATGCGCTTGATCAGCTCTTGGGGCACATCCATGCCGGGAACGAACTTGGCCATGTATTTGGCCATACCCGCGCTTTTCATGGGTGTGACGCCCGCCAGGATGTAGCATTTTTCCGCCAGCCCCATGTCCACGGCCTTTTTCATGAACTCGCGAAAGCGGGGCATGTTGTAAATGCACTGGGTCTGGATGAAGTCGGCGCCGGCATCGATCTTGTTGGCCAGCCGGTAGATGCGGTAGTCCACGGGATCGGCAAAGGGGTTGGAAGCGGCGCCGATGAAGAGTTTGGGCGGCACATCGATGTCGTCATCGTTGTCGAATTTGCCCTCGTCGCGCATCTTTTTCACCAGGGCGATCAGTTGCATGGAGTCGATGTCATAGACATTTTTAGACTGGGGATGGTTGCCGAAATTCTGGTGGTCGCCGGATAGGCAGAGCATGTTGCGAATACCCAGGGAATAGGCTCCCAGAATGTCGCTTTGCATGGCGATGCGATTGCGATCGCGGCAAACCATCTGGAAGTTGGGTTCCAAGCCGCCTTGCACGAGCAGGGCGCTGGCCGCCTTGCTGGACATGCGCACCACGGCGGTCTGGTTGTCGGTGACATTGACGGCGTCCACGTTGCCGCGCAATGGTTCCATCTTTTCTTTCAGGTGCTCCACATTAGCGCCTTTGGGGGGCCCACATTCTCCAGTAAAGGCAAAATGGCCGGCCTTGAGCACTTTTTCCAGGTTGCTTCCGGATTTATAGCCGTTGTCACTCATTGCACCAACTCCTCCCTTATGCTCTTGCGCGGTCCGCCGTCACGGGCCGTACGCCAATCTTTGTTCGGGCGCTGAATACGCAGATCTTCAAGGCGACCCTGCTCCATCTTCTTTTTGACGATGGTGTCCCAGATGCACTCGATCTCCTGGGAGACTTCGCACTTTCCTCCGGCGCTGCCGCCGCAGGGGCCGTGCAGCAGGCTTTTGGAGCAGCGCGCCACCGGGCAGAGGCCATCATAATAGTGAATCACGCAGGTGCCGCAGCCGGCGCAGCGTTCTTCCCAGATGCCGTGGGTCACGGCGCCGCCCATGAACTTGGTGTTTACCGTGGGGAAGAAGCGTTGGCTGGGATAGGCTTCGGACAGAAATTGGGGGCCCACGCCGCAGGCCATGCTCAGCACAGCGTCATATTTGTCATAGCTGTCGCGGATTTGTTCGACATACTCGGGATCGCACTGGCGTTCCAGCATGCGCTCTTCGATCTGCAGGGGACGGCCCTCCTTCTTGCGGGCGATGCGCAGGGTGGAGGCCAGGATCTCGACTTCCTTTAAGCCGCCGACATTACAGACGGTGACGCATCCCTTACAGCCGACCAGCATGATGTTATCGAAATCCTTGATCATCTCCTGAATCTCTTCCAGGGGTTTTCGGTCAGCGATTATCATGTTTCACCTCGTTAAAATGGTTTGTAGCGTTTTTCTCTCTACACACATGGGTTCAAAGGACTCGGGCCCAGCGCTTTGACCTTGTCGGTCATCTCCGTTGCGATCTCGGCGAAGCGGGGTCCCTGGGCGGACGAGAGGTTGAACATCTCGATGCGCTCAGGCTCCATGTGAATATCGGTTAAAGTTCTTTTAACGTATTCGACTTTGCGACGGGTTTTAAGATTTCCTTCCAGGAAATGACATTCACCCTCCAGTCACCCAGCCACGTAAACACCGTCGGCGCCCTCCTCGATGGCGCGCAACAGATGCAGAATGTCCACTCGGCCGGTGCACGGCACTTGGACCACCTTGACATTGGGCGGGTAATTCAGCCGCATGGACCCTGCCAGGTCGCCGGCTGCGTACGCGCAGTACTTGCAGCAGAAAGCGACGATTTGGGGTTCGAAAGTTGCACTCATGGCACTCCTCTTCCTTTCGTTATCTAAATGACATTAAGCCGTTACACATTCCGTAAACAGCGCCACCGTCTTGGCGATGAGTTGCTGGTCGGTAAAGTGATTCAAGGTGATGGCCTTGCCCGGGCACTCCGCCACGCAGCATCCGCATCCCTGGCACCCGGCGGCATCGATCACCGCGTGGCCTTCCGGACCGATCATGGGCACATTGTACGGGCAGGTGCGCACACAGGTGCAGCACACCGCGCACTTGTCCGCATCGACTACGGCGGTGACGCCGCCCACCATGATGCTCGGCTTGCTCAGCACGGTGGAGGCGCGTGAAACCGCCGCCTGGGCCTGGGAGATGGTTTCATCGATGGATTTGGGGTAATGGGCCAGGCCGGCCATAAAAATACCTTCCGAGCCAAAATCCACCGGCCGCAGTTTGGCATGGGCTTCCACCAGGAACCCCTCGGCGTTGATGGGCACCTTGAACAGTTCAAACAGGTCCTTGTTCTCATTGGGTCGAATACCGGTGGCCAGGATCAGCAGATCGGGGTTGATCTCGATGGGACGCCCCAGCACATGGTCTTTCACCGTCACGCTGATTTGATCTCCGTCGCCGTTGACCACTTTAGGCGGTGCCTGCTGATCGAAGCGGATGAAGATCACCCCCAGCTCGCGGGCTTTGCGATAGAGATCCTCGCGGAAGCCGTAGGTGCGGATATCCCGGTAGGTGATGTAGACGTTCATCTCCGGTTTTTGCTTTTTCAAGGCGATGGCGGTTTTGACGCTGTGGGTGCAGCAGACGCGGCTGCATGACGGGAACTCTTCGTTGCGCGATCCCACGCACTGGATGAAAACTGCGCTGTCGGCCGCCGCAATGCGCGGATCCTCGGCGGTCATGGCTTCGTCCATCTCCTTGTGGCTCAGCACGTTGGGGTGCTTGCCGTAGAGGAATTCGTTGGGCTCGTATTGCTTGCCGCCCGTGGCGATGATGGTCACGCCATGTTCCACGGCCACGGTGGTCATGGTCTCGCCGCCCGTACCCAGGGTGGAGGTGAAGTTGCCCAGAATACCGCCGGTCTCGATGACTTCAGTATTCAGGAAAGCGCGGATATGGGCGTGGTTTTCAACCCGGTCGATGAGGGCCGTCACATGGGGCTTGATCTCCTCGCCCTGCCAGGTTTGCCGCAGCCACAGGGCGTTGCCGCCCAACTGGTCGGAGCGCTCCACCAGGTAAGCCTGGAATCCCTGGTCGGCGATGCCCAGCGCGGCTTCCATGCCGGCCACGCCGCCGCCGACGACCAGGGCGGACTGGGTGACATCCAGGCTGACCTGGTGCAGGGGCTCGATGTAAGCTGCTTTGGCCACGGCCATGCGGATCAGGTCTTTGGCTTTTTCCGTGGCCTTTTCCGGGTTGTTCATGTGCACCCAGGTGTTCTGGTCGCGGATGTTGGCCATTTCGAACAGGTACTTGTTCAGGCCGGCCTCGCGAATGGTTTCCTGGAACAGGGGCTCATGGGTGCGCGGCGAGCATGAGGCCACCACCACCCGGTTGATATTGTTTTCCTGAATCACCACCTTCATTTTGTCCTGGGTGTCCTGGGAGCAGGTGAACAGGTTGTCTTCCACATGCACCACATGGGGCAGGGTGCGGGCGTACTCCCTTACGGCGGGCACGTCCGCCACGCCGCCGATGTTGATGCCGCAGTTGCACACAAACACGCCCACCCGGGGTTCTTGTTCGGCCACATCCTGCTCGGGCGGCAGTTGTTTTGTGCGCGTCAGGGTGCCGCGCGCCATGGACAGGTTTTTGGCCGCCGCCGCCGACGCGGCCGAGGCCTCCATCACCGATTGGGGAATATCCTTGGGGCCCTGGAAGACGCCGCAGACATAAATACCTTCACGGTTGGTGGCCACCGGCGCCAGGTCGCTGGTTTGGGCAAACTTGTGGCTGTTGAGTTCGACGCCCATGGTGTCGGCCAGTTGAATGGCCTGTTCGTTGGGGGCCAGCCCGATGGACAGCACCACCATGTCAAAGAGCTCTTCCACGATTTCACCGTCTTCGTTGACATAGCGCAGCCGCAGGTTGTCGTCCTCCACCGGATCGATGGTGTGTACCCGGGAGCGCACGAAACGGACCCCGTGTTCGTCCTTGCACCGGTTGTAGTAGCGCTCGAAGTCCTTGCCGTAGGTGCGCATGTCCATGAAAAAGACGGCTGTATCCAGGTTCTTGTCGCTGTGCTCCTTGGCGATGACGGTTTGTTTGGCGGCGTACATGCAGCAGACGCCCGAGCAGTAAGCGTGATCGCATTGGTTGATGTCGCGGGAGCCGATGCATTGCAGCCAGGCGATCTTTTCAGGCTCCCTGTGATCCGACGGCCGCATCAGATGCCCCTGGTAGGGGCCCGAGGCCGACAGCACGCGTTCGAATTCAAGCGCGGTCAACACGTTGGGATGATTGGCGTAGGCATAGTACGCATGCTTGCTGGGATCGTAGGGCGTAAAGCCCGGCGCCAGAATCACCGAGCCCACTTCCACCACCGTGCGTTTGGGCTGCATGTCATGGTTGACGGCCTTGGCCAGGCAGGCGTCCACGCACTGGTAACACTCGGAGCAGATGCCGCATTTGAGGCAGCGCTCGGCTTCATTTTTGGCCTCATTTTCATCGTAACCAAAGGAGACTTCCAGAAAGTTGCACTCCCTGGCTTCGGGGTCCAGGCAGCGCACCGTGGTGCGCGCTTTCAGCGGTTCGTTGGCAATATCGGGCTTGACGAACTCCCACTTTTTGTCCCGGCCCTCGGTGAGATCCAGGCCGTTGATGAAGCGGTGGATGGATTCGGCCGCTTCCTTTCCGCAGGAGACGGCGTCCACCACCGATTTGGGACCGTAGAAGGCGTCGCCTCCGGCAAAGACCCAGTCAATGGGCGTTTGCAACGTCACCGGATCGGCTTCCAGGCCGCCGGGCCGGGAGATGGCAATGCCCTGTTCTTTAATGCCTTCCAGGTTGGTGCTCTGGCCGATGGACACGATGATCGTGTCGCCGAAATAGGGCTGGCAGGCATTGTCGTCGTACTGGGGATTGAAACGGCCATCGGTGTCGAAGACCGCCGTACAGGTCTTGAATTCGATACCCGATACCTTGTTGCCCTTGTCGATGAAAAAGGATTTGGGGCCGAAAGAGTTGACGATGGTAATGTCACCCTCCAGGGCCTCTTCGATTTCATGCTCCCAGGCGGGCATCTCTTCGCGTTTTTCCAGGCAGATCAGGGTGACGTTTTTGGCGCCCTTGCGTTTGGCGGTCAAGGCCACGTCGATGGCCACGTTGCCGCCGCCCACCACGACGACATCCTCGCCGATTTCAACGTCCTTGCCCATGGCGGCGTCGCGCAGGAAGTCCACACCCTGCAGCACGCCGGGTGCATCCTCGTTTTCAACGCCCAGGTTGCGGCCGCCGTGCAGGCCGATGGCCATGAAGCAGGCGGCATAGCCTTCGGATTTAAGGCTCTCCAGGGTAATGTCCTTGCCGAAGGTGACGCCGCACTTGATTTCGGCGCCCATTTTTTGGATTACATTGATTTCGTCGGCCAGAATATCACGGGGCAGGCGGTATTCGGGAATGCCCACCCGCATCATGCCGCCGGGTTCGGGCAATTTTTCAAATATGGTGACCCCATAACCTTGTTGCAGCAGGTAATACGCCGCGGTGAGTCCGGCAGGACCGGAGCCGACGACGGCCACTTTCTCGTCGCGTTTTTCGGCCTCGATCTCCGGGATGTAGAATTCACCGCTCTGTTTTTCATAGTCCGCCAGAAAACGGTGCAGTTCACGGATGGCCAGGGGTTGGTCCACATCGTTGCGGGTGCACTCGCCCTCACAAGGATGATGGCATACACGGCCGCACACGGCGGGAAAGGGATGGTCCTGCTTGAACAATTTGAGGGCTTCTTTGTAACGTCCGTCGTTGATCAGTGCGATGTAGCCCTGAATACTCACATGAGCCGGGCAGGTGGCCTTGCAGGGAGCCGTGCCCCGTTTGTCGATGGCAAAGGCGCTGGGCATGCCCTGGGGGTAAAGCTTGTAGGCGGCTTTACGTTCGCGCAGGTTCATGTCGAATTGATTGGGTACATCGATGGGGCAAACTTTGGTGCACTCGCCGCAGGCCGTACATTTGTCCATTTCGATGTAGCGGGGCCGCTCGAGCAGCGTAACCTTGAAATTGCCGGCCTCGCCTTCGATTTTTTCCACCTCGGTGGTGGTGAAAAGATCGATGTTGAGATGGCGGCCGGCCTCCACCAGCTTGGGTGAGATCACGCACATGGCGCAGTCATTGGTGGGGAAGGTTTTGTCCAACTGGGCCATCACGCCGCCAATGGCCGATTGGCCTTCGACCATTTTGACCAGATAGCCGGAATCCGCAAGATCCAGCGAGGCCTGAATGCCGGCAATGCCGCCGCCGACCACAAGTACGGAACCGACCACATCGTTGCTCTTGTTTGCTGTTGTCATGAGAAGAACCTCTAAAGTTAATATGTTCAAATTATCCGCAAGCGCGGATCACTTCCCTTGGGGCGCACCAATTTCACCATTGCCGGCGATGCGGCAGCGGTGAAACCGAATGTTCAGAACTTGGCAATTGGTATGCCCATTAAATTAAGGATAAGCCTGACTGCTGCATATCGATCAATTCATTGGAGGATGTCAAACCAAAATTCATCTTCCTGTGAAGACAAAGCAATCCATATGCCAAAATGGGACTAATTCGCAACGATCAATAAAAGCGTAGTATTATCAAATAGATATATGTCGTCGATGCTTTATTGGAGGTGAAGAAGGCGAGGTGTAGGAAAATCATGACCATCCCAAAATGGCATGATGTGTTATAAAAATATAATGAATATAGTATATTGAATGATTAGCGTGCCATAATGGCACTGTGGTCGCAGATGACGCCATAATGGCACATAAGCGCTTGGTGGGTATCAATTTCAAAATCCCACCCCACCGACTGAAATTCACATGGGTCGTTTCGGTGGCGCCGCCATGGGAGGAGGAGGAGGATAGTTTTTTGACATCGTCATTTTTGGTCCAACCTTACCATTATGCAAGGCTTGAACTTCAAAAATGTAAGAAAGCGCAGCGCTTTTTCTTGCATTATTGCCGTGCGGCGCGTTCTTTTTTCTGCCATCAGAATATAAGTCGTGGAATTACAGATGATTAGGGAGATTGTCGTCATTTAACCGGTTTAGGCATATGACTTGCTATTACTTTGAGCAAATGTTGTGAATGCCGTGCGACGATGAGATTTGTGGAATTTCAAGCTGAACAGCGGATAATAAGGAGTGCCCTGACAATGATTGATCGATTCTCAAGATACAGACTCCCAGCCACGGTTGACGAGGCTGTTGATATTCTTGTTTCAGATCTGACCACCCAGCAGATGGCGGCCATGGGAGATCTGACCGACCAGGCGTTTGACCGGTTGTGCGACGCGCTGGTTCCCCACTTGCAGCACGATTTTCGACTCTGGACAGGCAATGACCGCCTGCTCCTGGCCTGTTTTGAAACTGTAGACAACAATTCCAGCACCGATCCCATGCGGATTATTATGGATGCATTGCGAACAAGGATTCAGTCGCTGGACGATGTCATTATTGCTGTTTAGACGGGCCTGACAGGTACATGCTCTGTGCTGTAATCGTGTGTCCGAGGGGAGACCCGTTGATCGTGCAAGCATGACAATGCTATGAAGCACGTCACGGCCTTGGTTTGGCGCGACAGACCATGGCGTTAAACCAAAAGGCAGGGTTTGCCCTGCCTTTTGGTTTTGGAATATGAGATTTGTGGGGATTCTATTTCTGGAGTTTTTTACGACCAACGCCGGCCAGGGCGATCAGGCCGGTACCCAGCAGCAGCATGGTGGCGGGCTCCGGTACGGGAGCGGCCACCAACTGGCTCTGGGCGTACGCACCGGTACGGTTGTTGATGATGTTCATTACTTTTACGCCACCAAAAGTTGTGCTGAAAGGGTTGTTCAGGAAATCCATGGCGGCCGTATAGACATAAGCATAGCCGGCCGGTATATTCGCCGGCGCTTTTTCGCCTTCAAAGGCCCAAATAGCATACTGCACGGCGTTGGCACCCTGGTATGAATAACTGAACCCTTCAATAGCTTCGTCCAGCGTGTCATTGGCATAGTGCCAATAGAGCCACTTGGTCGCGTCCTGAAGATAGTCTCTGCCGCCGGTCGCACCGGTGATGCCGCCATACGCCGCATAATCCGAGATGTCGGTCACTTTAAAGCTGTCGGAGTAATTAATGTGTTCGTTATATTCAAGGCAGAACGTGACGAATAGATTTTCACGGGTTTGGGCATCCGAGATGATGAATTCGCCGCCACCGGTTCCGCCGCCGAGGCCGTGCGAAAATTTAACCAGATCGCCCTGGGCGACGGGATAGGCCAATCCATTGCCAACCATTAATAAGGAGATGCAACCCAATATGAGCAGTGTTTTGGTGAGTACCTTCATGATGAATTCCTTTTCATAGTCCAGAATGAGCGCATATGAACCATTGACCCATTTATCGTTTTATTGGCAATTATTCAGCACATACCGTACCAAAATTAATATATGTTTTATTTATAATGACTTAAAGAAATTTCACATAGATGTAGCCTGTATGCCCGCCTGGAATGGTAAGGCAATTACCCAAGATTTGGGTAGCGATGTAAACAAATCAATGGTGTTTGTGTAGTGATTTGCCCATCGCTCGTATCAGAGCCTGGCATGTACCCCACACCTCTGTGAAGCGGCACATTTTGCCTGCGGAGAGCAGTTGACAGGTGCGTGGTGTTGAAGTATCAACCCAGAATGAATGATTATTCATTCTGGGTTGATCGCAGTTCCCGCGTTTCATTCCCATTGCACCGCGAGCTGCTGCACCGGGGTATGGACATCATGGATTGAAATCATTCTGTTAATCCATTAACTGAAAAGGCGGGATATAGATGCAAGCGCCATCGATGGCATCGTGACCATCACCCGCTTTCCATCATTCCTGCGAACCACCGGCGCCCGGTGAGTTACTACGGCTCCAGCCCTGAAGGGGCTGCGGGCCTTTTACGCAACTAAGGATTCCGAAAATACTCTCCAAGGCAAAACAGGACAAGCGGCAGCTATGACGGGCAAAAAAGACGAACATTTGAGCTTGATATGCGATATCGGCGAGTTGGCCAACCTGATGTCGGAAAGCAAAGACATTCACTCGTTTCTACAGCAGGTTGTGCAGCTTGTGGCTGCTCATCTGCAAGCAGATGTCGGATCGATCTATCTTTATGATGATGCTTCCGATGAACTGGTATTAGCCGCCACCATTGGGCTCAATCCCGATGCCGTGGGCAATATCCGCATGAAAACCAATGAAGGCTTGGTGGGGCACACCATGTCCCAGATGTCCCCAGTTTGTGAAGGATGCGCAGGGGATGATCCGCGCTTCAAGTATTTTGAGGCATCCAATGAGGAGCGATTCAACTCTTTCTTGTCGGTGCCCATATCCCTGGGCAAAGAGAAGATCGGTGTCCTGGTGG
>Ga0210123_1001132_pt1 | contig 14313 bp, 13 predicted proteins | sample Muzzi_PWB_D2_FD_185535 | JGI IMG/M metagenome (GOLD analysis project Ga0210123, IMG submission 185535) | Wetland microbial communities from San Francisco Bay, California, USA, that impact long-term carbon sequestration - Muzzi_PWB_D2 (SPAdes) | ecosystem: Environmental > Aquatic > Marine >... | reverse complement strand
GATCTGACAAAGGATGAGGCTCTTGATCTGCACGACGAGTGGAAGGAGCTCGGTGAACCGGGTCCCGAAGGGAAGCCGTCCCAACCAGCGCCTGATGGCGACCATGTCGAACCCTCCGACCCTCAGCAGTATTGCCCGATCGATCCGCAGGCCGCACCTTCTGCCATCGATGTCGGAGGAGTCCTGCTGGGGGCAAGCATCATCGTAGGTACGCTAGCCGAAGATGTCTTCACTGGTGGAGCTGGGTTACTGGATGACCCGGTTACCATCGGTGTCGGAATTGGCCTTATTCTGGGAAATACGACAGGCACAGAACCCTCGGGTGTACCCACCAACGACGGCGGAGAGATCTGAGAGGATGCCCAGGGTGTCAGGAGCTTCAATGAGCGAGTACCTAGCCTCTGTCGACATCGTCAGCAGGTCGCACAGCCTCGAGCAACTCTCAGAAGCCCTCTGTGCTCAGCCCGGAGGAGGCTCCCACTCTCGCGGTGAGCCAAGACCGGGCGGTCGGAGGTGGAGCGTTTCCGTGTGGAGGTTGAGCTCAGACCAGCACGACGAGACTTCCCTGGTGGACCAGGTCCGTCGGCTCGAAGAACGGAGCCGCGAACTCGAGCTCCTATCCCCCGGGCGACTCCCACAAGGAGCCACCGCAATCCTGAACATCGGCGTCATCTCCGACACATCGACCCTGACCGTAGACCTGCCACCCCAGAGCCTGCTGCCCTTCCTGAAGGCGGGCTTCAGGCTGGAGATCAGCTTCTATCCCGCGGAGGGCGGAGATTGAGCGCTACTCGCCGTCCGAGTGGGTCTCCGCCCCGAATCCCGCGTAAATGCCTGCCTCTCTTGACGATCTGCTACGCCCTGGTCTTTGCCTGGTCCTGCGGGATCGGAAGTCGCCTCGGAGAGGGCGTGACGAAGGAGAGACTGTTGCGCTTGCGACCGGGGCTTGACGAGAGCCAGGTCGTCGAGCATCTGGGACCCTCTCTCGCCCGTCAGGAGAAGAGCTCTTCGAACTCAGCCGCTGATGGCCCATCGGACCATTCGGTCGTCTTGGTCTACGGTGAACCCGGCCCACTCCAGGACGGCTTCGAGATCTGGGTCGTCTTGAAGAATGGTGGGTTGGTGAACGCGAGTGTCGAGGAGAATGACCTGGGAGAGAGACGGACGAGGGCTTTCCAGTGTTCTCTGTGTCTTCAGGCGCGAAGCCCATCACTCCAGAGATGGTTCGCCGCGCCCTGGACGAGCCGTGATCGCGCTTCTGGACGTCAACGTCCTGGTCGCGCTCGCCTGGCCCAATCATGTCCATCACAGGCCGGCGTTGCGGTGGTTTCGGGAGAATCGAGACGACGGCTGGGCGACCTGCCCCCTGACCCAGAGCGGTTTCGTTCGCGTCTCCTCCAACCGCTCGGCCCTTCCGGACGCGAAGTCACCGCACGAGACCGTCCTTCTTCTGCGGCGTATCGTCGATCTGCCTGGTCACATCTTCTGGGATGACGACATCGCCATGGCCACTTCCAAGGAGGTCGAGCCGTCGAGGCTCCAGGGCCACCGCCAAGTGACCGACGCACATCTCGTCGCTCTCGCGATCCGGCGGAACGGTTGCCTCGCGACCTTCGACGGAGGAGTCCGCCAGCTCATCCCGAAGGAGCGCGGTTCTGAAGAGGCGGTCCGCGTGATCTCCGCCGATCTCGACAGCGGGTGATTCACGCCGGGAGAGGTTGAGGAGGTGCCTGGTAGCTGGCCCCACTCCGATAAAGTCTCTCCAACCATGCCCCCCACCCCCACCACCCTAGCCCGCCTGGACGCCCTCGCCCGTCCGCTCCTGGTCCGCCTCCCCCCCGCCCTGGCGGTCCGCATCTACTCCGCCGGCCGCCGCCACTTCCTGAATCGCCTGGTCGCCTCCGCCGCCAGCATCGCCCCAACCCCGCTCCCAACCCAACCCGCCGCCGCCCTCGCCCGCACCCTCTGGGGCATCCACTTCCGCTCCCCCCTGGGCAACGCGGCCGGGATGTTCAAGAACGGCCAGGGCTATCCGCTCGTCTCCCGCCAGGGCGCCGGCTACTACCTCGCGGGTACCACGACCGCCGCCCCCCGCCCGGGGAACGTCCGCGCCGGCGTTCGCCAGCCCTTCGCCCCGTACCCGCGCTCCGGTGCCGCGTCCAACTGGCTCGGGCTGCCCAACGAGGGCCACGCGGCCGTCGCCGCCCGCCTAGCCCGGGTCGTCCGCGACGAGCGCATCGACGGCTGCCCGATCGGCGCGAGCCTGGCCAGCCTGCCTGGCTGCAGCTCCTCCCCGTCAGACGCCGAGCGCACCTCCGCCCTGGTCGAGGGACTGGAGCGCTACACGGACGCCGGGGTCGATTTCCTGGAGATCAACGAGAGCTGTCCGAACACGGAGGAGGGTGCCGCCTCGGTGGCGAGTGAGTGGGAAGAGCTTCGGCACCGTCTGGAGGCCCTCGCCGAGGGCTTTTTCGCCCGGCACCGGGAGCGGCCGCCGGTGATCGTGAAGTTCTCCCTCGACACCACGGAAGAGCAGGCGGCTGAGCTGGTCGATCTGCTGGCCGAGCTCGGGTTCGACGGCATCGACCTGGGGAACACGTCGACCGCGTACGCCGTCCGGCGGGAGTCGATCGACCGGCGGGAGCGGAGCCTCTTCGACCACTTCACCGGCCGCTACGGCGGCGGGGTGAGCGGGCGGCCCGTGAAAGGCGCCTCCCTCGCCCTGGCCCGGGCGGCGGTCGAGCGGGTGCGGGAGATCGGGCCGGAGCGGGAGCTCCATGTGGTGCGCACCGGTGGGATCGAGACCGCAGGGGATCTCGCCGAGTCAGCCCGGGCGGGGGTCGCCCTCGACGGCTGGTACACCGGCTACTTCGAGGCATTCGCCGCCCACGGACACCGGCTGTACGCGCGGGTTTACCGGGAGTTGGAGGAGCTGCTGGAGGAGCCGCTCGAGGAGAAGGCCGCCGCCGGTTCGGACCTGGCCGACCGGGAGACGACGGCCACCTGACCGAGGACTACCGCCGCGGCCTCACGATCTGGCAGCCGCTACTTTCTCGTGGAGCCAGAGGTTGACCAACGTCTCCGAGCTGACGCCTCGGGAGCGGGCGATCTCCTCGAGCTTGCGGGCGAGCTGGCGTTCTACGGGGAAGAGGAACCGCTCCGATTCGAGATCCACCTCGAGCTCGACCGGCTTCGTGTGCTCCCAGACGTCGCCGAGATCATGAGTGTCCCAGAACTCGCCTGCATCCACGTAGCTCTCTGCCTTGGAGATTCTTCCCTTACCTTTGCTCATGCCGCTTCCTCTTGGTGTCGCTCATGTCCCGAGCCGAGACCACGAGCGCCTGCCCGTCTTTCTTCAGAACGAAGAAGACCGTGAGGTATCTTCCGACCTCCGCTCGTACGCGAGGATTCACGAGTAGCTGTTGGAGGAGCTGGCGGCCGAGCCGGCCCGCACCCGTCGGGAGACGACCGCCACCTGACCGAGCGCCACCGCCACGGCCGCTTCGGTGGTCAGGACCCAGGGGCCGAAGGAGGCGCGCCGGAAGCCGGCGCGGTCGAAGCTCTCGAGCTCCGGCTCGATCCAGCCGCCTTCGGGGCCGATGGCGAGCAGGCAGCCGGCTTCGAGGCCCGTCCCGCCACCCTCCTCCCCCGACGCCTGCGCGCCCGTCACCTGCTCCCCCGACGCCACCTCGATCAGAGGCGCCCCCGGGTGGGCCAGGATCCTCGGCCTCTTGTCCTCCTCCGTCTCCAGGCCCGAGACGAACGGCACGAAGAACCTTTCCAATCCAACCTCCGGCAGCCTGGCCGTCCCGCCCTGCTCGGCCCCGAGCAGAAGCTCCTTGTGGATCGCCTCCGGCTCGAGAAGCGGCGACTGGAAGTAGCTCTTCTCCACCCGCCATGCGTTGATCAGCGTGAGTCGCCGGACGCCCATGGCGGCGGTGAGCCGGAGGATGCGCCGGAGGGCTTTGGGCCGCGGGAGGGCGAGGATGAGGTTGACCGGCGGGCCGGCTGCTACCCGGTCCGGCGCCTGATCCGACGCCTGATCCGACGCAGGGCCCACGCCCTCCCCCACTCCCTCGACGACCACCTCCACCGCCCTGGTCTCGACCGCGACCACCCGGGCCGTCCCCAGGCCCCGGCCGACGACTCCTGCCCGGAGGACCTTGCCCTCGGTGACCCCGAGCACCCGGAGCAGGTGCTTGGCCCGCCGGCCCTCCAGGCGGACTCGGCCGTCCGGCCCCACCTCTTCCGGCGTGACCAGCAGCAGGTTCACGCGGATCTCCTCGGGACGTCGCCCGTCCGAGGACCGCGCCTGGTTCTCGGACCGACCCTCGGCCCAGCCCCGGGGCCACGTCCTCGGCACCCATCCTGAAGGCCCGAGACCACCATCGCCACACCCGCGCCCAAGCTCAGTGGCTCGCCGCCTTCGGCACGTAGACCCCGGCTTCGAACCGCTCGAACAGCTCGCCCACCAGGGGGTGGCTGATCGGCCCGGCGGCCTCTTCCGGTTCCAGGGCCCGGAGGTTGCGCTCGGCCACGTAGGTCGTGTGGGTCCCACCGTCGGGAAGCACGTGGTACCAGGGCCGATCGCGAGGCGGGCGACTTTTGGCCATCTGCTCGTACCACTCCTCGGTACCGGAAAAGACCGGGTCCACGTCAAAGATCACCCCCCGGTAGTCGAACATCCGGTGGTGGACGACTTCGCCGACATCGAACTTGGCCGCGCTCGCCGGGCTCATGCCTCCACCTCCTCGGTCTCCATCACCTCGCCGGCCTCGCTCACCTCGTCAGCCTCCCAGGCCTTCTCCGCCGCCTCCGCCTTCTCGGCCTCCAGCCCTCTCTGGTCCTCGTCCAGGATCGGCCGTTCGAGCGCCCTCTCCTTGGTCAGCCGCTCCTCGGCGGCGTGGATCAGATCCCGGAAGCCCTTCCGCCGGAGCGCCGACACCGCCACGCCCTCGTAGCGGCGGGCGATCGCTTCCGCCTGGCCTTCGGGGAGGAGGTCCGCCTTGTTGACCACGGTGAGGCGGGGGATCTCCCCCAGATCCAGATCCTCGAGCAATCCGACCACCGCCTGGACCTTCTGCTCCAGGTGCTCGTCCGCGGCGTCCACCACGTGGAGCAGAAGGTCGGCGTCCCCCAGCTCTTCGAGGGTGGCCCGGAAGGCGGTCACCAGGTCTTTGGGCAGGTCGGCGATGAACCCCACCGTGTCGGTGATGATGACCTCGCCCTCCCGCGGGAAGCGGAGGCGCCGGCTGGTGGGGTCGAGGGTCATGAAGAGCTGGTCCTCGGCCTCCACCTCGCTGTTGGTCATGGCATTGAGCAGCGTCGACTTGCCGGCGTTGGTGTAGCCGACGATCGAGAGGATCGGGATCGGCTGCTCCCGGCGCCGGCGGCGGCGGACGTCCCGGCTCTTCGAAAGCTGGTCGATCTGCTTTTCGAGCTTCCTGATGCGGTCGTTGATCCGCCGCCGGCCCACCTCGAGCACCGTCTCACCCGGGCCCCGGCCGCCGATGCCGCCGGTCAGCCGCGAGAGCCCCTCATCCTTCGCCGTGAGCCGGGGGAGCGAGTACTTGAGCTGGGCGAGCTCCACCTGGAGCTTGCCGTCCCGGCTCTTGGCGCGCTGGGCGAAGATGTCGAGGATGAGCTGGGTGCGATCGATCGCCTTCAAGCCGGTGGCGTCCTCGAAGGAGCGGGCCTGGCCCGGCTTCAAGTCGATGTCGAAGATGGCGACCTCGGCGTTCCGGCGCATGCCCTCGAGGACGATGTCCTGGAGCTTGCCCCGGCCGACGGCGGTCTTGGGGTGGACCTTGAAGCGCTTCTGGCGCACGGTGCCGGCGATCTCGACGCCGGACGCCCGGACCAGCTCCAGGGTCTCCTCGAAGTGGTCGTCGTCCGGGATGACGCCGATGACCAGCGCCCGCTCCTTGCCCTGGGCGGAGGCCGACTTGGCGGCGCGGGAGAGCTCGGCCTCGAGGGCACGGATGGTGCGCTGGAAGTCGAAGTCGAGGCGGTGGACGTCCGGCGCCTTGACGTGGATGAACGGGTCGGCCGGGGGCTCGCCCTCCTTCGCCTCTTGGGGGGCGGGCTTTCCGGTGACCTCGGCCGGGTTGAGGTAGGCGACCTCGACGCGGCCGGCGCGGCCCTCCTCATCGGTGTCGATCATGGCGATGAGATCGAGCCGGAGGAGGGCGAGGTCGTTCAGGTCGTCCCGGGTGAGGTCCTCGCCGCGGAGATGGGTGTGGACGAGGCGGAGGCCCCGGAAGCGCCCGGTGCCGCCCCGGAGACGGCCGATGTCCGGGAGGACGAGCTGGTGGGCGTCGCCGACGATGACGTCCTCGACGGTGCCCTGGCGCGAGAGGAGCACGCCGACCTGGCGGCCCAGGTCGCGGGAGACCTCGGCCAGGTGCCGGGCGAGCTCGGGGGAGACGACGTCGCGCGGGGAGACGCGCCGGCGGTAGGTGCGCTCGAGGGCCCGGCGTTGGGAGGTTTTGATGCCGCTGGTGTTGCCTTCGATCTTTTGGGAGATGGGTGGGTCTCCTGGGTGGTGCGTCGGTGGACGTGGGTCGGTTCAGAGCTTGGCGTGATCGGGCTGGTGCTCATTCAATGAGAACGATTCGGCGGGCGCGGCGCTTCCCCGGGGGGCGTTGGTGATGGCCGGGTCCGTGGTCGGGGCGTTCGGGCGAGGGCCGGCTCGGCTGCTGGGACTTCGGTGCGTAGGCCTCGCCTGCCCATCGGGCGCGTTCGCCTGGGCTGGACTCCGAGAGGTTGTCGTGAGCGCGCCCGCTGAGCACCCGTCGCCCGAACGCCCCGACCACGGACCCTACCGGTGACGCGTCGTAGGGCCCAGGGGGGCTGGGTCTGCGATCCGTGGTCAAAAGGCCGCGCCCTGGCGGGCGCAGTCGGCCGGCAGGGGCGCCGGCCGCTTCACCTGGAGATTGTGCCTCCGACTGGCAATCCGTGATCGAAGCGGCCGGCGTCCCTGCCGGCCGAGTGCGAGCGGAGCGAGCGACCTTTCACCGGCGATCCCCTCACTCCTTGAGCTTCTCCCGCAGCTCGTGGAGGAGGTTCAGGGCGTCGAGCGGGGTCATGCGGTCGAGGTGGGCTTCGCGGATGGCCTGGGCTACGACCTCTTCGGTGGTGGTAAAGAGGGCGAGCTGGTCCTGGCGGCCTTTCTGCTTGGGGGCCCGCTTGCCCCGGGCGATTCTGGGCTTGCCGGTGAGGTCGTACTCCTGGGCTTCGAGGTTGCCCAGGACCTCTTCGGCCCGCTCCAACACCCGGTTGGGCAGGCCCGCGAGGCGCGCCACCTGAATGCCGTAGGACTTGTCCGCGCTCCCCGGGACGACGCGGCGGAGGAAGACGATCCGCTCGTCCCACTCTTTGACCGAGAGCGTCCGGTTGACCACCCGGGGCAGCATGGCCGAGAGCTCCGTCAGCTCGTGGTAGTGGGTGGCGAAGAGGGTCTTGGGGCCCTTCCCCTCCCCCATGCTCTCGTGCAGGAATTCGACGATCGCCCAGGCGAGGGAGAGGCCGTCGAAGGTGGCCGTGCCGCGGCCGACCTCGTCCAGGATCACCAGGCTCTGGGGTGTGGCGTGGTGGAGGATGTTGGCGGTCTCGATCATCTCCACCATGAAGGTCGACTCGCCCCGGGCCAGGTCGTCGCTCGCGCCGACCCTGGTGAAGATGCGGTCGACGACGCCGATCTCGGCGCTCTCCGCCGGCACGAAGCTCCCGGCCTGGGCCATCAAGACGATCAACGCCACCTGCCGCAGGTAGGTCGACTTGCCGCCCATGTTCGGGCCGGTCAGGACGACGATCTGGCCGCTGTCGCCGTCGAGCTCCGTGTCGTTGGGCACGAAGGCGTCCGAGGAGGCGGTCTCGACCACCGGGTGGCGCCCCTCGGCGATCCGGATGGTTCCACCCGGGGGGCCCATGACCGGCTCCACGTAGCGGTTCCGGACCGCCACCTCCGCCAGGCCGGCGAGCGCATCGAGCACGCCCGTCGCCCGCGCCGCCACGGTCAGCGCCGGCCCCGCCGCCACCACCTCGGCCACCAGGCGCCGGTAGAGCTCGTCTTCCAAGGCGAGCTGGCGCTCCTCGGCGGAGAGGATCTTCTCTTCGAGCTCCTTGATCTCCGGGGTGACGTAGCGCTCGGCGTTGACCAGGGTCTGCTTGCGGATGTAGTGCTCCGGCACCAGGTGGCTGTTCGCCTTGGTGACCTCCAGGTAGTAACCGAACACCCGGTTGTAGCGGATCTTCAGCGACCCGATACCGGTCGCCTGCCGCTCCCGCTCCTCGAGAGCCAGGATGTGGCGCTTCGAGTCCCGGGTGAGCGAGCGGGACTCGTCGAGCTCCGGGTTGACGCCCTCCGCGATCACGCCGCCGTCCGTGAGCTTGGTCGAAGGGTCCGGGTCGAGGACGCGCTCCATCTCGGCGGCGAGGGCGGCCACCGGGTCGGTGCCGGCGAGCTCGGCCAGGAGCTCGGACGGCGAGCCGGCGAGCTCGCCGAAGAGGCCGGGAAGCTCCGCCAGGCTGTCCCGGAGCGTCGCCGCCTCCCGCGGGGCGAGCCGGCCGAGGACCGCCCGGGTCAGCAGCCGCTCGAGATCCCCTACCCGGCCCAGGCGCTCGCGCAGGCGCCCGCGCAGATCCGGGTCCTCCACCAGCGCCCGCACGGCATCGTGGCGGTGGCCGATCTCGGTCTGATCTTTCAACGGCCGGGCGAGCCAGTCCCGGAGCATCCGGCCACCCGGGGCGGTGGCGGTCCGATCGAGGACGGAGATGAGCGTGCCCTTCCGCCCTCCCTCCCGGAGGCTTCGGAAGATCTCCAGGTTGGCGAGGGTCGTCGGGTCGAGAACCAGCCGCTCGCGGCGGTCCCGGACCGCGAGCTCGCGCACGTGGTCGAGCTCGCTGAACTGGGTGTCCCGGGCGTAGGCGAGGGCCGCCGCCGCGGCCTGGACCGCCGGCTCCTTCTCGTCGAGGCCGAAGCCCCGGAGTGTCGAGACGCCGAACTGCCGCTCGAGAAGATCCGTCGCCCGCTTGGCGTCCGGCCAACGCTCCGGCCCGAGGGGCGAGACGCAGGGCTCCTCCCGGTCGAGCCAGGCGGCGATCTCGGGCGGCAGGGTGTCCGTGGCGCCGCCGTCCGGGTCGGCGCGGAAGAGCACCTCCCGGGGTGCCAGCACCCGGAGGTCGTCCACCCCTTCGCTCGGGCTGCCCCACCGGCGGACGAAGAAGTGCCCGGTCGAGAGCTCGAGGAACGCTCCCGCTCCGCCAGCGGCTCCCCGGGAGCCGTCGCCGTTCCAGACGATGCTCGCCAGGAGGTTCTCCTCCTTGCCGTCGAGGAGCTCGGGATCCGAGAGCGTGCCCGGGGTGACCACGCGGGTCACCTCCCGCTTGACCAGGCCCTTGGCCTCCGCCGGGTCCTCCACCTGGTCGCAGATCGCCACCTTGTAGCCCGCCTCGAGCGCTTTCGCCAGGTAGCTCTCGAGCGCGTGGTGCGGCACGCCGCACATGGGGACCTCGCTCTCCTTGCCCTTGTGGCGGGCGGTGAGCGTCACCTCGAGCACGGGCGCCGCGGTCCGGGCGTCGTCGAAGAACATCTCGTAGAAGTCGCCCATCCGGTAGAAGAGGAGCGCGTCCGGATGCTCCGCCTTGACCTCCAGGTAGTGGCGGAGCATGGGCGTGAGCTGGGTTGTGGCGGCCTTGGCCATGGGGGCGAAAGTATACTGCCGCGATGGGCGGCTCCAGCGCACCGCGGAACCCACTACGAGAGATGGCCCCTGGTCTGGATCGGGCCCTCCTCCTGGCCATGGACACGGCCTCGCCGACGGTGAGCGTGGCGGTCGGCCGGGGCGGTGTGTGTCTCGCCCGGCGTTCGGTGGAGCTCCGGCGCTCGTCCGAGAACCTGCTGCGGCTGGTCGACGAGGCCCTCGCGGAGGCGGGGGCGACGCTCGAAGAGCTCGACGGCGTGATCGCCCTCCGGGGGCCTGGCAGCTTCACGGGGCTCCGCGTGGGCCTCGCCACCTGCCTCGGGATCCACCAGGCTCTCGGCCTGCCGGCGACCGCGGTGCCGACCCTCGAGGTGTTGGCCGAGGCTGCCCGAGACTCCGCCGAGCCCAGCGGGACCAGCGGCCCGGTCGTCGCGGTGGTCGACGCGCTCCGGGGCGAGTGGTTCAGCCAGCTCTTCGCGCCCTCGGGGGAGCCGCTCGAAGCCGCGCCCGCGATCCGCACGCCGGAGGAGATCGCAGCCCTCGACCCGGCCCTGGTGATCGGCTTCGGCGCCCGCCGGCTGGCGGAGTCCGACGGCTGGTCCCCGAACCCGGTCGACCCGGCCGGCCCGGCCGGCGCGCCCCGGGCCCGGGTCCTCGACCTGGCCGCGGACGGCCCGGGTGAGCTGGCGCCGGCCGCCCTCCGGCTGGCGGCCCGCATGGCGGTGGAAGCACCGGAGCGGATCGACTGGTCGCCCACCACCCTCACCTCGCCCCTCTACCTCCGACCACCGGCGACCACGCTACCCAAGCCCCGGGGCCGGGCGAAGGCCGGGGCGCGGGCGAGCAAACCCGCCCAGGACCCGGCCGGATGAGCGCGGCGCCCGACGCCGCCCCCTCCATCCGGCGCGCCGGCACCGCGGACCTCCGAGCGCTCGTCGCTCTCGAAGCGGGCTCGTTCGAGCATCCCTGGTCGGCGGCGCTGCTGCGAACGGAGCTCGAGTCGCCCCACTCGGTCGTGCTCCTCGCCTGCCGGCCGGGGGCCGCGGGCGGAGTCAGCGGCTACGCCGCGTTCCAGATCGCCGCCGACGAGGCGGAGCTCCTGCGCGTGGCGGTCCACCCGGGCGAGCGCCGTCGCGGCCTGGGTGCCGACCTGGTGCGGGCCGGGATCGCCCGGGCGGTGGCGCGTGGAGCCGCGCGCTGCTTTCTCGAGGTGCGCACGAACAACCGGCCGGCGATCGAGCTCTACCGGCGGCTCGGGTTTGGCGAACGGGGCCGGCGGAGCGACTACTACGCCGACGGCGCAGACGCCCTGGTGATGGCGCTCGAGCTTGCGGATCAAGGCGGTCTACGGATCGGTCGGCGAAGCGGCGGGCCGCCCTCCTGATCCGTGCTCTGGGCCCTGCCCTGGGCCCTACCCTGGATCGGGCCCTGGGTCGGGTCCCGACCGCCCTCGGGCAACCTTGATCCCCCTCCGGCCGGGTGGTATTCTTCGCTCACTCCGAAGACCATGAAGAAGCCTTCGGGACAACCCATGACCGCCACCGCCCACCGCACGGAGCGAGCCGGAGCGCCGGCGGCCTCATGGACCTCGACGGAGGCCGGCGAGCGTTGAGCTGCCGGCGCCCACTCCCCCTCTCACAAACCACTGTCTCAGTGCATCCCTGCCCGGCGGCCTCGGGGCTGTCAGCCGATGCCGTGCGGGATCGATCGATTCAGAGGTATTCGAAGGAGGACGACGGATGACAGCCGAAGACCATGATGCGCTCGTTCGAGAGCTCCTCGAGACCGACACCGACTTCCGCCGCCTGCACGAGGAGCACCAGGAGTGCGAGCGGCGCCTCGAGGAGCTCACTCAGAAGTCGCTTCTGTCCCAGGACGACGAGATCGAAGAGAAAAAGATCAAGGTCCACAAGCTCGCCTTGAAGGACCAGATGGAGCTCAGGCTCCGCATCCAGGACGAAGCCCGGGCGACCGCTTGACCCCCGGGCCGAGGGCAGACACCTGAACGCCCTCAGCGGGCACAGAAACTCGCAACACGACGTTCGCGACTCTGTCGCCGCGGCCCCTCCGGCTCCCCGGTAGACTATGCTGCCGAGGAGACAGCCGGAGGGGTCGGTGTGTCTGCCGCCCTACTCGCCGGCGCGGCACGAAGACCGTCCGGCGGCGGCACGACCGTCCCGTCGAGCACTTCCACTGACACTACTGGACTACTGACGCCGCGAGAGATTCGCGCCGAGCGACTGCGACCGAATGATGCGATTTGCCCGAGAGGCCTGGCCCTTCGTCCTCCCCTTCGTCCTGCTGGGGGCGCTCCTGCTCGTGTTCGGCCAGCTCGGCTGGGCCGTGGCCGCGCTGGTGGTCGCCCTGGCGGTGCTGCTCTTCTTCCGTGATCCGCGCCGCGAGCCGGCCGGCGGACCGGCCTCGGTGCTCTCCGCCGCCGACGGGCTGGTGACCCGGGTCGACCAGGTCGAGGACCCGGAGGTCGGCCCCGGCACGTTCCGGCGCGTCGTCACCTTCCTCTCGGTGTTCGACGTCCACGTGCAGAAGACGCCGGTGGCCGGGAAGGTGATCCGGACGCACTACATGCCGGGACGGAAGGTCGCCGCCTTCCGGGAGGACGCCGGTCAGGTCAACGAGCAGCTCCTGACGGTGATCGAGCGGCCGGACGGCGGGCGCGTCGGGGTGCGCCAGATCGCCGGGCTCCTCGCGCGGCGGGTGGTTTGCAGCCTCGCCGAGGGGGACGCGGTCGAGCGGGCCCAGCCGATGGGCCTGATCAAGTTCGGCTCGCGGGTCGACGTGCTGGTGCCCGTGGGCTACCGGATCACCGTCGCCAAGGGCGACCGGGTACAAAACGGCGCCACCGTCATCGCGGAGCCGGTCGCCGCCGCGGTCCGAGACGGCGTCAGGGATGGGGACGACGGCGGAGACGAGGAGAGCTGATGGCCCGAACGACGACAGGCAAGCGCTTCGTGCGGCGTGGGAACCGCAACGGTCTCCGCTTCCGCCGCGGCGCCTATCTCCTGCCGAGCCTGTTCACGATCGGCAACATGTTGCTCGGGTTCTACGCTGTGGTGATGGCCTTTCGTGGCAGCCGCATGGGAAGCCACGAGCTCGCGGACCCCTATTTCGTGCGTGCTGCGCTCTCCGTCTTCATCGCCGGCATCCTCGACACCCTCGACGGCAAGATCGCCCGCATGATGGGCACGGACAGCGACTTCGGCCGCGAGTACGACTCGCTGGCGGACCTCTTCACCTTCGGCGCGGTGCCGGCCCTGATGACCCACTTCTGGGGCCTCTACGAGCTCGGGCGGATCGGCTGGTTGATCCCGCTCTACTACATGGTGTGCACCGCCACCCGGCTCGCCCGGTTCAACGTCCAGACCAAGGTGACCGACAGCCGCTACTTCGTCGGCCTGCCGTCGCCGGCGGCGGCGGGCGCGGTCTGCTCGCTGCTCTTTTACGTGCCGGGGCCAGAATGGCGGGACCTCTGGAGCGGCATGATGCTCGCGACGCTCGCCACGGTCGGCACGCTCGAGGTGACCACGTTCCGCTACTGGAGCCTCAAGCAGATCGACTTCAAGCGCCGCTGGAGCTACCGCGCCGCCCTGCCGCTCGCGCTGATCATCCTGGTGATCGCCTTCGAGCCCAAGGCGTTCTTCCTCGCGGTCGCGATCGTCTACGGGGCCTCCGGCCCCCTGGCCTGGGTCGCCGGCCGCCTGCGCCGCAAGCCGGAGGACAACGAGGATCTCGCCACCGGCACCGCCGACCCGGGCGACCCGGGCGGGCCGGCCGAGACGAACGCCGGCGCCGAAACCCCGGAGAGACCATGACCCGAGCCGCCGTTCTGGGCCCCACCACGCTCCTCGGCCGCGAGGTGCGCAACCTCCTGGGCGCTCGCCGCGACCGCTGGACCGAGGTCGTGCTGCTGGCGACGAGCGAAGAGGAGGTCGGCACGGTCACCGAGCTCGCCGGCACCGCCGCCCTCGTCACGGAGGGCTCGCCCGAGGCGCTCGAGGGGGTGGACCTGCTCCTCTCCTGCGGTCCCCTGGAGCGGGACCTGCCCCTGATCGAGAAGCGGCCGGCCGGCACCAGCGCGATTCTCCTCTCCCCTGCCGCGACCACGGAGCACGGCACGCCGGTGGTCGTCGGCCTGAACCCGGAGGCCGCGACGGCCGGCGAGGTGATCGTCTCGCCCCATCCGGCGGCGGTCGCGCTCTCCTACCTGTTGGCGCCGCTCGCGGACATGGGCCTCGAGGGCGCGTCGGCGACGGTGATCCAGCCGGTCTCGATGTTCGGGGACCAGGGACTGGACGATCTCCTGAACCAGGCCCGGGAGATCTTGGCCATGGCCGGAGAGCGCCGGGAGACAGTCTTCGAACGGCAGCTCGCGTTCAACCTCTACCCGGTGCCGGAGGGGTCCGCCGCCCTCGCCGACCTGGTGCGCGGGACAACCGGGATCGAAGCGCCGCTCGCGATCCACTCCATGCAGGCTTCGGTCTTCCACGGGCTGTCGCTCAGCCTGTTCGCGCGCTTCGGCGAGGACCCGGGCGAGGAGCGCCTGCGCGAGGCCCTGGCCGCCCAGACCCATGTCACCGTGCGGGAGCTCGAG
>Ga0210123_1001131_pt1 | contig 14317 bp, 9 predicted proteins | sample Muzzi_PWB_D2_FD_185535 | JGI IMG/M metagenome (GOLD analysis project Ga0210123, IMG submission 185535) | Wetland microbial communities from San Francisco Bay, California, USA, that impact long-term carbon sequestration - Muzzi_PWB_D2 (SPAdes) | ecosystem: Environmental > Aquatic > Marine >... | reverse complement strand
GCCATCGGCGGGTTGTTCGGCCTCCTGGTCGCCGCGTGGAGCCGGCGACTCCTCGCCCTCCTCCTCGGTCCCGAGCTGGTCGCCGACATGCGCTTCGACTACCGGGTTCTCGGGCTCTCGCTGGTGGTCTGCCTCGTCGTCACGCTCCTCTCCGGCCTCGTGCCGGCTCTGACCACGTCGCAGGTCGACCTGACGACGCCTCTCCGGGGTGGCCGGGCCGCGGGGTCTCCCCGACACCTGAAACGGCACCTGGGCCAGGGCCTGGGCCGGCGCCTGGCGGCCGGGCCGCTCCTGGCGGCGGGCCAGATCGCCCTCTCCCTGGTCCTCGCCAGCGCCACTCTGCACCTGGTTCGCGACCTCGCCGCGCTCCAGTCGGCTGACCTCGGCATCTCCACCGAGCGTCGCCTCCGAGCGGGCATCGACCTCTCCCAGGCCCGCTACGAGCCCCATGAGGGCCGGGCCGTCATCCACCGCATCGCCGAGCGGGCCCGGGCGCTGCCCGGAGTCGAGACGGCGGGCTTCGGCCTCCTCGTGCCGCCGGTCCTTCTCGAGGCCGAGACCCGGTTCCGCCTCCCCGGGGCACCGGACGACGTCCGGGTGAGCCGCCTCGACTTCGCCGGCCCGGGCTACTTCGGCGCCCTCGGTCTGACCGTGCTCCGGGGGCGCGGGTTCGAACGGCGGGACGGCGAGCTCGGCCACGGCGTGGTGGTGGTGAATCAGGCCTTGGCAGAGGAGCTGTGGCCGGGCGAGGATCCCCTGGGCCGCCAGATTCTCGTCGAGCGGCACCGTCCCGGGGAGCCGGGGCCCGAGTACGAGGTGGTGGGGGTCGTCGCCTCCAGCTCCCAGTTCGTCCGCGCCACTGGGCCGGAGCCGATCCTCTACTTCTCCCTCGATCAGCGGCACCGCTCCATCATCTCCCTGGTCCTTCGGGCCGGGGGCGCTCCGGCGGACACCTTCGCCGCGCTGCGCCGGACGCTGCGGGAGATCGACCCCAGCCTCGTCGTCAGGTCTGCGGCGACCCTCGAGGAGAACCGGCGGGAGGCGTTGGTGATCGAGCGTTTCCACGTCCGCACCGTCGGTGCCTTCGGGCTCGTCGGCCTCTTCCTCGCCCTCCTCGGCGTGTTCGCCGTGACCGGCTACGGGGTCAGCCGGCGGCGGGCGGAGATCGGGATCCGGATGGCGCTGGGTGCCCACCGGCGGGACGTTCTCGCCTGGGTCCTGCGCGGCACTCTCGCCGTCGGTCTGGGCGGCATCGCGCTCGGGCTCCTGGCCTCGTTCTGGGCCCTCCAGGGTTTGCGGCACTACCTCCCGGAGCTCGGCACCGCCGATCCGCTGGTCCTGCTGGCGGTTGCCGCCGCCCTCCTCGTCTGCACCCTGGCGGCCGCCCTCCTCCCGGCGCGGCGGGCATCCCTGATCGATCCCCGCACCGCGCTCGAGGGCGAGTAGGCGAGCTCCGAAGGGGAGGTGCCAGGGACCTCGCGGTTGAGCGACAGCAGGTCCGCCCAGGGAAACCGTGGCGCGGGTTAGAATCCTGCCGAAGCATCCTCTTTCTTGAAGGTTTGCAGAGCGTCCGTCGCCGACGAGGATGGGATCTGCTCGCTCCGCGCGAGCTCGGTCTGGGATGTCTGCCACCGCTACCACCCGACATGGTGCGGCTCTCCGGGGCGGCGCCCAGGAACCGGAAGGAGCTCGACATGTCACGCCGCTGGCCTGCTGCCGCCCTCGCCCTGCTCTTGCTCGCTCCGGCTGCGGCCGGGGCCGAGAGGGAGAAGACCTGGAAGGACCACGTCAAGTCCGCCGTCGGCTCCGGTCTGCTGTGGGCCGGCGAGCAGGTCCTCACCCAGTTCGCCGCCGGCCTCTACGGCCTGGAGTGCAAGGACGGAAAGGCGGCGCCGGACAAGGTGCCTGCAGTTGTCGACGACCTGGTGTGCTCCGTGGCTGGGGACATGTCGGGGCGCTCGGAAGCAGACTGGCAGCAGAGCGTGAGCCGGGACCTCGAAGTCATCCAGGGGCAGCTCGACAAGGTTCTCAAGGGGCAGAAGGATCTGACCGACGCCATGAACCGCCAGAGCGCGGCGGTGAGGAAGGCCTTTGACGACATGCCCACCAAGATCGGGGTGAAGAACAGCGTCAGGCAGATCCAGACGGCCTGGGGGCTCTTCAACGACTTCTATGCCAAGGTCGGTGCGGGAAAGAGGACCTCGGAGGTGCAGCAGTTACAGAAGGAAGTCGCCCACAAGCTTCTCGATAGCTACAAAGTCGACGACCACGCCCGGACGCTGCGCACGGTGATCATCGATGGTGCCGACAACGAGCCGCCTCTCCCCATGCTTCTGGCGCGCGAGATCGACCAGTGGAACCGGGCCCGACTCCCCAAGGCGGCCTGGAGCTACCAGGACCCGCAGTGTAGGAAGGGAAGCCCGTACCCCTGCGTCGACCTGGCGCGGGACTACGAGGGCCTCGAGATCGCCATGCAGACCTGGTTGCTGCGACAAAAGCAGGCACAGGTGATGAATCTCTGGGCCCGTCAGACGCTCGGCACCGGCATCGGCCTGGCGGAGCTCGAGCTCGAGTCGCACGAGAAAGACCTCGAGGCACAGCTCGAGTCCTTCGAGCACGCCGTGGAGTGGCTGGTGCTGGCCAGCAGTGCTCCGCGCAGCCCGTTCGCCAACTTCCTGGCCGAGGGGGCGGACGAAGCCTTCGCCCGCGTGGACGCCTTGAAGGGTCTCCATCTCTCCTCTCGGATCGATCCTGGGAAGGCCGCGGAGGGCAGGGCGGTCTGGGGCCGGGTCATCAGCATGGGGGAGTCCTTCGCGGGTCAGCTCGGCCTGGGGATTCCGGGCAAGGGCCAGACCTCTTTCGCGGCCCGGCAGATCGACGGGAAGCCTTTCCGCGAGTACGGAGTGCAGGGTTTCGAGGGGGAGCTCGACTGGTGGACCGCGTCGAATTCCGCGAATCCGGCCGCCTACGACACACCCCACTTCGCCAAGGCGTGGAGGATCTACCGCTTCAAGTACCCTCTCGGCGCCAACGCACCCCTTGGCGACTACAGTCTCACCTCGAAGCAGCACCTCCCATACCTTCCCGCGACGGTTCCGGTGGACTCCAAGATCCTCGGTGATCTGGCCGGTCAAGGGGTCCCGTTCGGCAGCTTCGTCGGGATCGCCCGGGCCGGGGGCGGCTACGCCCTTTTCAGCGGCGAGCTCGTGGCGGACGACCTCAGCCAGTGGGGAGGAGCTTCCGAGGTCCGGGACGCGGTTGCGGTGACGGCGCAGTTCTCCGACGTGAACCGTCGGGGCTCGATGCCGCGCGTCGCCATCGGGGAGAAAGCCTCGACCAACGTCGTCCAACAACACACTCAGGAAGGAAGGAAGCCACGAAAGTTCGACGTCGACCGCCGGGTCGTGGTGCGCCGGGTCAGCCAGAAGAGGGTCCGCACCGCTGACGGCCAGCCGGGCGGCTTCGACCTCCACGTACTGTGGAACGCGGACGACCTGGGGGCCGGATCCCTCGGGGAGGTGGGAAACCGAGGCGTCGTGATGATCAACAATTGGAACTCCTTCGACATGGCCTGGCTGACCGAGGCGGAGTACAAGGTCACGGCCGGTGTCGTCCTCGGCTATTTGGGGCAGAATCCCGGGAACGGCATCAGCCTGACCAAGGCCGGCACGAACGACGAGGCTCGGACCGAGTTCATCGCGCGCGAGGCCGGGGCTCACGACTGCAAGCGCGTTTCGACGCTGCCACCGAGCTTCCTGCCGGTCTCCGTCGGGGCGGAGATCCATCTGAAGCTGCCCGGAGTGGCAAAGAAGCGGTCGTGGACCATGCTGGCCAAGACGTCGCTCCAGACGGCCTACCTGACCCGGGCCGGAGGACCGAGCCCCTGCCCCTGAGGCTCCGACTCGCGAACCGGAAGGGTGTGTCCCTGGAGGTCACCGAGAACAAGCCACGGCTAGCCAGCACCTCCTTCGCCCGCCTCGGGACCGCCCGCGGTTTCCCGCGGCTCCGCGTGCTTGACGTACTTGTCGAACCACCGGAGCTGCTCCCACAACACGTGCTCGATGGTCTCCAGCCCGCGGTAGCCGTGGTCCTCGAACGGCAGCAGCACGAGCCGAGCGGTGCCTCCGGAGCCGCGCACCGCCTCGAAGAAGACCTCGCTCTGGAAGGTCAGGGTGCCCGGGTTGGAGTCGTCGTCGCCGTGGATGATGAGGACCGGCTCATTGACCTGGTCGGCGAAGAAGGTCGGCGAGACCTGGATGTAGACGTCCCGGGCCTCGAACAGCGAACGGCGCTCGGACTGGAACCCGAACGGCTGGTTCGTCTTGTTGTACGAGCCGCTCCGGGCGATGCCGGCCCGGAAGAGATCGGTGTGGGCGAGGAGGTTGGCGACCATCAGGGCGCCGTGGCTGTGGCCGATGACGCCGATCCGATCGGGGTCGGCGACGCCCAGCTCGACGGCTTTGGCGACGGCGGCCTCGGCGTCGGCGACGAGCTGGGGCACGAACGTGTCGTAGGTCGTCTCGGGATCGCCGATCATCGGCATGGCGGTCTGGTCGAGCACGGCGTAGCCGCGGAGCAGGAAGTAGAGGTGCGACGCTCCCCAGAAGCGGCTGAAACGCTGCTCCGAGCCACGGACCTGGCCCGCGGTGGCGGCACCGGAGTACTCCAGCGGATAGGCGTAGAGCACCGTCGGGAGCCTCGTTCCCTCCTCGTAGCCGGGGGGCAGGTGGAGCGTGAAGCTGAGCGGCACGCCGTCTTCGCGTTCGTAGCGCACGATGCGCTTCTCGATCTGGCGCAGTTGCGGTGCCGGGTCCTCGATGTGGGTGATCGGCTCGCGCGTGACCGTGTGGATCGCCTCTCCGGCGTCCGCCGAGGTCGTGGCGCCGAGCGAGGCCACGTAGTAGTTCGGGACGTCGACCGACGATTCGGAGCGGATCACCAGGCGATCGTCGTCCATGACGGCGATGGGGACCTCATAGCGGTCCGGTGCGGAGCGGAACACCCGCTCGGCCGCGCCGGTCTCTAGGGGGCGTAGATCGAGGAACGGCCGGTCCCCCGCGTCCGTGGCGCCGCTGCCGCGGAAGTAGACCGCGCCTCCCCGCTGGTGCATCACCATCTGCCCGTTCGCGAGCGGTCGCTCTAGCGGGAACCCCGGGTCGCCGTAGCGGTCGTCTTCGTCGAGATCGAACCACCGGCGCGCCGTGCCCTCGTCGACATCCAGGAGCCACACATAGCGCCAGCGGCGGATCCGCTCGCGCTCGGTGATCATGAGCGTGCCCCCTTCGGCGCCCCAGGCGCTGCCCCAGGGTTGGATCCGGTGCTCGGCCCGGAACACCTCTTCAGGGTCGCCGGAGAAGGGTTCTTTCAGGCGCATCAGGCGGTCGCGGTGCGGAACCTCGGCCACCGGGTCGCCGCCGTCGAGGGCCTCGACCCAGTACAGAGTGTGGGGGGCGGTGGCGCGCCAGGAGACGGCGCGCGGCCCCTCGGGCACCCCGTGGACCGGCACCTCGTCGGCCAGGGGGAGGGAGGCCACCGTCGCGACGCGCTCGCCCTCCGCGTTCCACACCTCGACCTTGCTACCGAAGCGCCACCACGCCACCTCGTGGGACCAGGGCTCGACCAGGCGCTCGACGAGCAGATAGCCGCCGTCGGGTGAGAACACCGCAGTCATGTAGGGCGCAGGCTTCCCGAGGGCCTTGATCTCGCTCCGCTCCGGATCGACGATCGCCAGCTCGGAGGTGGTGTAGTACTCGAAGAGGGCGTCGTCGTGGTCCGTCTGGAGGAGGTTCCGTGCCTCGTAGGTCGAGCGGGCCGACCCTCCCTCGCCCTCGACGATCTTCGGGCCGGCGGGGATGGCGGGCGGCTCGGGTGCGGGGCCGCGGCCGGCGGGGATGCGCCGGACCAGGAGCCGCTTCTGATCGGGCAGCCAGCTCACAGGGGGGCCGAGGAGCGGGTTGAGGGCGACCTTCTCGATCTCCTTCACCCGCCCGTCCACCGAGCCGACCCAGAGCCCGATGTGGTCGCCCTGCCCGACGATCAACGCGAAGCGAAGGCCGTCCGCGGTCCAGCTCACGTCGTGGACCTCGGCGCCCGCCGGCAGATCGAGCGGGGTCGTCTCGCCGGTGTCGCTCCGGACAAGCCGCGGGGAGGTGCCGCCGTGGCGGCCGTGGAAGCCGTTGAGCTTGGGGTCGACCCGCATCCCGGCGAGCTTGTGCATGGTCGCCCCCAGCTCCGCCAGAGGTGGGTAGAGCACCGGGTCGGCGAGGAGCAGGTGCCCGGCATCGGGGGCCGTCCAGACCAGGGGAAGCTGCAGTGCGTGCAGCACCTCGAGGATGTCTTCGGGCGGTGACTGCCAGCCGGTCACCGGCTGCTGCTCGCCAGCCTCCGCCGCGGCGAGACTTCCCGTGAAGAGGATGACGGTGGAGAGGATCGCCGCGGACAGGATCAGGAGTGTGAACCGGGTCGGGAAACGGGGCATCGGACTTCTCCTCGTAAGAATTCGCCGGCAACATACCACCTGGCCACACCACCTCCCCGTTCGCCACGGTTTCCCTGGCACCCTCTCTGGTCGGCGTGGCGGCGGTCATTACGGATATTTCGGAGTCATTCGATTGCGCAGTCGAGAATATTCGTATACAGTGCCGGGGAACCACCATTCATGTCATCGAGTAATGAGGGCATCTTACGGTCCTTCCTCCTCCCCGGGACCGCCTCCTGATTGCAGAGCTTCCCGGCCCGCGTCCTCGTGGAGCGCGGGCGCCGACGGGAGACACCGCCGACCCGACCGGGTGAGCCGGGTGGCGGCTTTCAGGTCGCCACGAGGAAGAGGAGGACAGAATGAGACTTACCACCGCTTTGACAGTCAGTCTTGTCGCGTTGGTCGTATTTGCCAGTGGCGGAGCTGCCGCTGCGGCGGGATCGGGCCCCGAGGTCTCTGTGAAACCGGGCCAACCCGATGCGGCGCCAGAGCCCTTCGATTACCCTCTGGAGTACCTGCAGCAGGACGGTTGGGAAGTGATCGCGCCCGACGTCATGCGGCGGGAGCTCGAAGATGGCCGGGTCGAGACTTGGGCCTCCGGCGTACGCGGCTTGGTGTGGGCAGTCCAGAGCCTGGCCGACGAGCTCCTGGTCATGGAGCACGACTACGCCGAAGCCCCTTCGGGCGAGCTTTGGGATGCGATCGTCACCCACCAGGAAATGCTCGACGACGCCCGCACCAAGCTCGATAGCGCCTTGCGGCAAGAGAGCCCCGGCATCCAACCCAAGCTCCTGCCGCCGGCGGATTGCACCGTTTCCTGGGGCTATCACGCCAACGCCTACCGGGGTGCAACCGCCCAGGCGGACTCCTACTTCAACAACGATTGCGGCTATTTGGCCACGACCTACGCCTACGCGTACGTGACGACCACGACGAACGGCGTCATCGACACCCGGAGCCAGACCGACCCCAGTGGACCGGGCACGAACATCAGCAGCTACGCCTCCGCCTCGCTGCCGGGGACGGCGGACAGTTGCTACTCCTACGCGCGGGCGTACGTGAACAGCCCCTTCGGATACTTCGAGACGACCGACAGCGACTCCAGGTGCGACCCGGTTTCGGTCTATATCTCCGGAACGACCTACGTCTACGTGCCGTTCAGTTGCAAGACGTACACGTGGACCGCCAACCCCTCTGGAGGCACCGGCACGTACACCGGCTACCAGTGGACCTACAATGGATCCGCGGTCGGTACGGGTTCTACGTACTCGCGGACCTACTGCGCCACCAAGTTCTGGACCTACCGTACGGACACGTTGGGCGTGACGGTCACCGACAGCAACGGTGAGTCGGCCGCCGACACCCACAACGTGACGGTCGAGCTCGGGCCGACGGACCCCTGCATCGAGCCGCTGAGCAAGCAGGCGGGTGGGGAGGTGCTCCCACAGCCCTGTCCGTACTAGTCACCCTGTCATGGCGCTTTGACGCTCCCCCCTCCCGCCCGGGCCGGATCGGCCGGGTGGGAGGGGAGCGCCGGCTCGGTTGGCCGTTCGACGAGATCGGTCACTGCAGCGACGATGAGCTGGATGCCGCCGAAGAGGCCCTGTGCATCTGGCAGCCACGACTTGGCACCGCGGGTCGGGTTTCTGGACCGCATCGCCACCCACATCCTCAGCTTCGAGGGGGAGAAGGTCTCCTTCCCAGAATGTCGAGTGTTGTAGGATTCGCAGGTTAGATCTACAAAGGATTGTTTCGATGTCTGGGAGCTTGACGAATCCACCGGCGGAGGGGGAGATTACCCGTCTGCTCCGGTCTTGGCGTGAAGGCAGCAGGGAGTCGCACGACGCCCTGTGGCGGATCGTGTACGACGAGCTTCGAGGCCTCGCGGCGAGCATCCTCCGCGGGCGCGGCGCGGCCGGGAGGCGCCAGCCGACGAGCCTGGTGCACCAGGCATACCTGCGCCTGCTGGGCGCCGAGGTCGACTGGAACGATCGTCGCCATTTCTTCGCCGTCGCCGCCCGGGCGATGCGCTTCGTGCTTGCCGACGAGGCCCGCCGCCAGTTGAGCGGCAAGCGTGGCGGAGGAGAGGTCTCGGCACTCGACGACATGGCGGTGGAGGTGGCCGATCCCGTCGCCCGGCAACCGGAGGAGGTGCTGGCGGTCCATCAGGCGCTCGAGCGGCTGGCGACGATCCGTCCCCGTTACGAGCAGATGGTCGAGCTGCGTCATTTCGCCGGGTTGTCGGTCGCCGAGACGGCCGACGTCCTCGGCGTCACCCCGCGCACGGTGGCCCGCGACTGGAAGGCCGTGAAGGGGTGGATGCACGGCGAGCTGAAGCAAGCGCCCGGCCTTTCGGCCACGTCATGAGCGAGCGCACGCGCCTCGACGAAATCCTGCTCGACGCCGCCGTGCTGGAGGAGCAAGAGCGGCGGGACTACATCCACGAGCTCGCCGCCACCGAGCCGATCCTGGCAGAGATCGCTCGCCACCGCTTGGCCGCCGCCGAGAAGCTCTCGGGCTCATTCCTCGAGCGACCCGCGGCCGAACGCCTGCAGGGTGCGGGCGGTGCCGAGCCACCAGCGGCGGAGCTCCCGGGGGGGCCAGACCCGGTGCCCTCCCCGGAGGAGCGCTACGAGATCGGCGAGTGTCTCGGCCGGGGCGGCATGGGGCGGGTGGTCGAAGCCCACGACCGCTGGCTCGGCCGCCGAGTGGCCCTCAAATTCCTGACCTCGGACGACCCGGCGATCCGGGCCCTGTTCCTGCGGGAGGCCCGCGCCCAGGCGCGCGTGCGCCATGAGCACGTGCTCGAGATTTACGACAGCGGTGTGCTCGCCGGCCAGCCCTTCCTCTCCATGCGCCACGTCGGTGGTGGATCCCTCGGTGAGGTGGCCCCGAAGCTCTCCTTGGAGCACAAGGTCAAGCTGTTCATCCAGGTGGCCGAGGGCCTCCAGGCCGCCCATCGCGAGGGCCTCCTGCACCGGGACGTCAAGCCGTCGAACGTGCTCGTGGAGGAGACGGCGGACGGCGACCTCGTCGCCTACGTGAGCGACTTCGGGATCGCCGCGGATCTCACGGAGCCGGATGGTCTCGCCGGCACCGCCGTCGCCGGCTCACCCCACTACATCGCGCCGGAGCGACTCGACGGGGCCGGGGCGGTCGACCGCCGCTCCGACCTCTACAGCCTCGGCGTCACGATGTACCGGCTCCTGACCGGGTCGCTGCCGTACTCCGGTCCTCTGACGATCGACGTGCTTCGCCAGACGGTCTGCGCGGATCCGCCGCCGCCGCGGGAGCGCCAGCCGAACCTGCCGACGGAGCTCGAGGCGATCGTGCTCCGGTGCCTCGCCAGGGACCCAGCCGAGCGCTACGCCTCGGCGCGGTCGGTGGCCGAGGACCTGGCCCGCTTCCTCGACGGCGAGGTGGTCGAGGCCTACGCCGCCGGGCTCGCCTACCGCCTGACCCGGTTCGTCCTGCGCTACCGGCTGCTGGTCGGGATGGCGGCGCTCGCGGTGGTGGCCTTGACGGCGGCCTCGATCGCGGTGTGGATCTTCGCCCTACGCGCGGACGCCGCCCGCGAGCGCGCCGAGCGCCGACAGGCCCAGGCCGAGGAGCTGATCGGCTTCATGGTGGGAGATCTCCAGGAGAAGCTCGAGCCGGTGAGCCGCCTGGCGGTGCTCGACGACGTTGCCCACGCCGCGAGCGATTACTTCGTGGCGGTACCGGAGGACGAGCTCTCGGAGGGCGAGCTCCTGCGCCGGTCCCGCATGCTCTACCAGCTCGGCGATCTGCGCATCCGTCAGGGGAATCTCGCCGGCGCGACGGCGCCGCTGCGGGATTCGCTGGCGCTCAACCGTCGGCTTCACCGGCTCGCCCCCGACGATCCGGAGCGCCTCTTCGAGCTCGGCCAGAGCTGGTACTGGGTCGGCTTCGTCGCCTGGGAGCGGGGGAGCCTGGCGGAGGCCCGGGACGCGTTCGAGGAGTACCTCGCGATCTCCCGGCGCCTGACACGGATCGACCCGGACCGTCCCGACTGGCAGCTCGAGCTCTCGTACGCCCACAGCAACCTGGGCTCGGTGCTCCAGGCGGAAGGACGGTTGGCCGAGGCGCTCGCACGGTTCGAGGAGTCCCTGGTGATCAAGCAGAGGTTGGTCCGCGGCGCCCCCGAGAGCAGAACGTGGCGTTCCGATCTCGCCGCCAGTCACAACACGGTCGGCGTCGTGCTGCTCCTCCTCGACCGGCCGGACGAGGCGTGGAAGCACCTCGAGCGGGAGCTCGCCCTCCGCGAGGCCCTCCTCGCCGAGGAGCCGGAGAACCGGCGATATCAGAGCGCTCTCGCGACCTCCCACGCGTATCTGGCCAAACACCTGGCCGGAGTGGGGGAGCTGGAGCGGTCGCGGGAGCACGCGGAGGCGGGGCGGGACCTCTTGAACCGCCTGGCAGAGCACGATCCGGACGACAGCGCCGTCCAGAACAAGCGGTTCTGGATTCACATCGAGCTGGGCCGGCTGGCCTTCGCCCGCGGCGAGGTGGCGAGCGCCGAGCGCGAGTGGCGGACCGCCCGGGCGATCGCCGAGCGGCATCTCACCGCCGTTGGGAAGCAGACCTCCATCCACCAACGGAGGGCCCAGGCGGCGCTCGCCTATCACTACGCGCTGGCGGGTGTGGCGCGCGACGATCCGCGGGTACGGAGCGATCTCCGGGCCGCCTTCGAACGGCTCGAGAGCCCGGTCGAGGAACTGTCCGCGGACTCCCAGGGTGCGCGCTGGTGGGGGTGGAGCTACCTGCTGTTGAGCTCCCTCGAGCCGGAGCCCGCCGCCGCCCGGGTGGCTCTGGAGCGCGCGGTCCGGCTGCTCGAGGGTACGGCGTCCCAGGGGGGCACGGCGGCTCCCGGGGCGTCTGACCCCGAATGCCTGGAGTGGGAGCCTGATCTCCAGGGGGATCTCGGGTCGGAGGGTGCGCTCCGGCATGCTGCCAGAGACGCACCCCTCGACCCACTGCTCTGCCGGCTCCTGAACGAGCGGCGGCGACGCCAATCTTAGGCGGAGCCTCGCCCTTCAGGGGTTGGAGGACAAGAAGGAGGCTCGTCCCCCACGTTCTCGATCTGGGGGTCGTACCAGGTTCCATTGATCAAGAGGCCGAAGTGCCACGAGTGGGTTTCGGTACTCCCCCGGTTGTCATCACAGAAGATGATGATGTCCTCCTCGCTCTTGACGAGGAGGGAGGGGGCCACCGGTACGTAACTCCCGGATGCCAGGTCGGTTCTGAACCGGATCTCCGTCGGCCGCGAGGGGGATTCGATGACCGCTTCCACCAGAGCCAACTCTCCTTTCGGAACGATGATCTTGTTGCCACACAGGACTGGGTGCGCAGTAGGGGCAATCGGGTTGGCCCTCTGAGTCCTTCCCCAGTTTTGGTTTTCGGCGATCCTCAACGTCAGGTTGCCGCTCTGCTGCGGCGTTGCGGTCAACCTGGCCACGAGGATCCCGACCTTGGAATTGCCCTGGGCGTCGAGACAGGGAACGCTCTGGGCCTGTGGGGGAGTCTGCGCCTGAGCGACGGATGAAGCGATCGCCAGGCAAAGGATCAGTGTGCATGACCAGCGGGTCGTTCGGTTCTGCCTACATGGCTTCATGCTCTTCTCCTTCATTCTGGTTCTTCTTCGTTCGGATCGGTCCTCGGCCGGGCGGTGGAGCGAACCCGGGAGCTCACCACTCGTCTACGACGAGCTGCGCCGTCTGGCACGCGCGCGGATCGCCCGCGTCGGTCCCGCCGAGACCTTCACCCCCACGGACCTGGTGCACGAGACGTACGTGCGCCTGGCCGACGGCCGGCGCGACACCTTCGAAGGGCGCCGGCACTTCTTCTTCGCCGCCGCTCGGACGATGCGCGACATCCTCGTGGAGAAGGCCCGCCGGAAGGCGAGCCTCAAGCGCGGAGGCGACGCGGTCAAGGTGACGCTCGACGGCTTCGAGGTCGCCGTCGGGGAGCCGCGTGTGAACCTGCTCGATCTGAACCGAGCCCTCGACAGGCTCGAACGCGAGAGCCCGGAGCGCGCCCACGTGGTGATGCTCAGTTACTTCGGTGGCCTTACCCACCCGGAGATCGGGGAGGTGCTCGGCATCTCCCGGGCGACGGTGGAGCGGCGCTGGGCCTACGCCCGGGCGTGGCTGCGGCGGGAGCTGTCGTGTGAGGGCGTCTCGGCGGCATGAGTCGCGGCGACCGGGCGCGCCGCGCCGAGGAGATCTTCGCCCAAGCCCTGGCGCGTCCACCGAGCGAGCGCTCCGCCTTCCTCGAGCGTGCCTGCGCCGGAGATGCGGCGCTCTTCCGGGAGCTGTCCGATCTCCTGCCCCACGCCGAGGGGGGGCCGGACTTCCTGGTGAACCCGTTTCTCCCCCCGCTCCCACCCGACCTGGCGGAGCTCTTCGGGAGGGACGGAAGTGACGGCTCCGCGCTCTTGCCCGAGCAGGTCGGCGGCTACTCGATCGTCAGTGTGCTGGGCCGCGGCGCCACCGGGGTGGTGTATGAGGCGCGCCAGGACCGGCCGCCGCGCCCGGTGGCCGTGAAGGTCTTCGCTCCGGTGCCAGCCAACTCGTCGCGGCTCTCGCGGTTCGTCACCGAGGCCCAGCTCCTCGCCCGCCTCGACCACCCCGGCATCGCCCGCTTCTACGCGTCGGGTGTGGAGGCGGTTCCCGGTCCCGCGGGCACCTCCCTCCATCGGTTCTTCCTGGTGATGGAGCACGTCCAGGGGCAGTCGCTCGACCGGTGGGCGGACCGCCCCGACCTCTCCTTGGCCGAGCTGCTCGATACCTTCGCCGAGGTCTGTGACGCCGTCGCCCACGCCCACCGCCGCGGTGTGCTCCACCGGGATCTCAAGCCGGGCAACATCCTGGTCACCGTGGACGGCCACCCCAAAGTGCTCGATTTCGGCATCGCCTGCACTGGCGAGGTGGCGGAGCCTGGGCGGACGAGGTTCACCGCCTCCGGCCGGATCCTCGGCAGCCTCGCCTTCATGAGCCCGGAGCAGCTCTGGCAACCCCGGCAGGTGGACGAGCGCTCGGACGTCTACTCCCTCGGGGTGATCCTCTACCGCCTGCTCGCCTGCCGCCTGCCGTACGACCTCTCCGGCCTCTCGTTCGGCAAAGCGGCGGCGGCCCGAGCGGGCGCTCCGCCGCCGTTGAGCCGCCACCATTGCGCCTTCGGCGGCGAGCTCGAGAGCCTGGTGGCCACCGCGATGGCCTGGAGCCCCTTCGAGCGCTACCCGTCCGTCAGCGACCTCGCCGACGACGTGCGGCGCTACCTGGCCCACCAGCCGATCCGGGGCAGGGGGCGGTGGGAATGAGGGGGGATGAGGGGTTTCGGCGGCGGATCTCAGCTTGTCCATCGAGCTTGCCCACGACGTGAGCTCGCGATCGGAACCAACTGCCCACGCCGGTCCGAGACCGGATGGGACAAACGACACGAGGGAGTTTGAACCATGCGCAAGATCCTGCTTCTCGCCGCCTGTTTCGCGCTGCTGACCGCCGGCGCTGCCCTGGCGGACAACGTCACCATCACCTCGAAGGCTTCGTTCTCCACTCCGGGGGGCATGCTCGAGTCGACCAACACCTTCCCGTTCCGGGGTACCCAGACCATCACGTTCCAGGTGGCCGGGAAGACGTGCAACCTGAACGGCTCGGCGCGCGGTAGCGTGCCGACGGGCTGCAACTACCACCTCACCGTCGCGCCGGACGGCTCGATCACCGGCGAGCTGGCGGCGGGCAATCAGGTCTGCACCCAGACCCGGGACATCGCCGCGTCCTGCAAGTAGGAGTCTTCCGTGACGGTCGATGCGGCGGGCCG
>Ga0210123_1001129_pt1 | contig 14332 bp, 10 predicted proteins | sample Muzzi_PWB_D2_FD_185535 | JGI IMG/M metagenome (GOLD analysis project Ga0210123, IMG submission 185535) | Wetland microbial communities from San Francisco Bay, California, USA, that impact long-term carbon sequestration - Muzzi_PWB_D2 (SPAdes) | ecosystem: Environmental > Aquatic > Marine >... | reverse complement strand
TTGCAGGTATAAATTTTCATACTGCGTTTCAAGATTGGCTGTATTTAACCCTTGGAGCAACCTTATCGATAATTAATGTTAACATCTTCTTAGCCCACTCAAATCTTTCGCCGGGTGGTGTTACCGGAATTGCTATCATCATTAATGAGTTCACTAGTTGGCCGATCGGCGGAATAATGCTAATATTAAACATCCCCATGTTGGTTTTGGGCTTTTTGTATTTAGGCCGATTTCGCTTTCTTACCAGCACGCTTTACGTTGTGTTGCTATACAACCTGGGGGTTGATTTTTTTGCTCGCTGGCTACCGTCGGGTATTACTGATGATCTCCTACTCAATGCGCTGTACAGCGCGGTTGTTGGTGGTATCGGCAGTGGCTTGATTTATCGAGGCCGTGGAACAGCCGCTGGTACGGGGGTCTTGGGTCGGGTGATACAATTTAAGACCGGTATCCCGTTAAGCCAGGTCTATTTGATAACCGATGGTGGTGTAATTATAGCCGCCGGGCTGCTTTTCGGCTGGGAAATCGCCCTGTATTCTATGTTGACCCTTTTTGTCTGGGGGTTGGTCACAGATTATGTTTTAGAAGGCCCCAGCGTGATTCGTACCGCCTTTGTTGTAACCGACTCACCCAAAGATATCGCCAATGCAGTCTTCGAGCGGCTGGGAATAGGTATGACGGCCTGGATGGGACAGGGAATGTTCACCACAAAACAACGTTCTGTACTTTTTTGTACTGTCAATCGACCTGATGTGAATGCACTCAAGAGCATAATTACCGAAGTAGACCCGGACGCCTTTGTGGTTATTGGGCAAGGGCAGCAGGCTACGGGTGGGGTGTTGCGACAGCAGCCTAAAACCGTTACAAAACAGAAAATTCCGATAAAGAAATTTGTCGGAAGAGTATAGAAATAGGAGATGTTTATGAAGCTAGGTGTTGTATTTCCTCAAACTGAAATTGGTGCAGATCCGGCGGTCATCAAGGATTATGCCCAAACCGTAGAGGGGCTGGGTTACGATTACCTGCTGGCCTTCGACCATGTGCTTGGGGCTAACCCGGATAGACCGGGAGGGTGGACAGGTCCCTATACCTATAAGCACCCTTTCCACGAGCCTTTTGTTCTTTTTGGCTATCTGGCTGGTGTGACCCAAACTTTGGAGTTTGTCACCGGTATTATTATTTTGCCCCAACGACAGACGGTCTTAGTCGCCAAACAGGCGGCTGAAGTTGATGTACTTTCCGGTGGACGCTTGCGCTTGGGCGTTGGTATCGGCTGGAATCCCGTTGAATTTCAAGTATTAAACCGTAATTTTCATGATCGGGGTAAACGTATTGCAGAGCAAGTCACTCTCATGCAAGAATTGTGGACCAATGAACTGGTCACTTTCGAAGGAACAGATCACACCATTGAAGATGCGGGGCTGAATCCGCTTCCGGTTCAACGGCCTATTCCTACCTGGTTCGGGGGTTCGGCTGACGTTGCTTTAAGACGGATGGCTCGCCTGGGAGATGGCTGGATGCCCGGTAGTCGCTTGCCGGATAGCAATACTCAAGCCATCGTTGAACGGCTGCACCATTATCTAACAGAAGGAGATCGCGACCCAACCACATTTGGTATCGACCCCTGGATTACTGTTGCCAACCATCCTCAATCAGAATGGACTGATTTAGCCAATCGCTGGCGTACGTTGGGAGCAACGCACATAGGTGTAAATACAATGCGGGCCGGATTTACCTCACCTCAAGAACATATTGAGGCTATTCGCCACTTTAAGGCAATTGTAGGTTAGACCATAAACTTTTCTCCAAGTATCCCTCTCCATAATCGTACAAAACTACGACAGATTTTAGCAAGAACCGGGTGGATTACGCGTTGTTCGTATGTTATCCTCAGAGAAATTGTAATTATCCACTGGTGAATATTGAAAGGAGAACATCATGTTTCATGGGACGATTATGGAAGAGGTAGCGGCGGGACAGCGCTCTGATCGATTAAAGAAGGCAGAGATGGCTCGATTACTCCAAGCAACTCGGTTGGGTAACACTAAACGTGAGCCTCACTATCTACAAGACACTCGTGATTTTGTCAATAGGTTGAAGCTGAATGGCATGAGACAAATAACAGCCGTATTTGCTAGTTTGAGTTAAGGTGATTTCTTTTGTAAAAATAGAAGTGAGCAAACTTCAACAAACAGGAGAAAACTACTATCAACGATGATTTTATCATAACAAACTATCTATCCTAGAGAAGGTGTGCCAAAACGTGATCGGTAAAGCTAAATACATATCTAAAATAAGCCCAGAAAACTTTACCTGGGCAAAACCCTAACAATTTTCCGATAATATTGAACTTTGGCCTATGCTTGGGCTAACTAAATACTTGACGGTTTGGATATTTTGGCTAGTATACAATAGCAATAATTTATATAGTCAAAAGAAAAAAACCGGAGTCAAATTGTGAAAATTGGGTTGCAAATTTTGAGTTTTAATTGGCCGGGTAGCCCGGAGAACATCGGGCCAAAATTGGCCGAAATTGCCAGAACGGCTGATGAGCTAGGCTTTGAAAGTATCTGGGTGATGGATCACCTTTTCCAGATGGACATGGCCCCGATGGACCTATCACCCGAACAGCCGATGCTGGATGGATATACTGCGCTCAGCTACATTGCGGCGGTGACAAAGCGAGCCCGCCTGGGGACAATGGTCACGGGTGTGACCTATCGCCAGCCCGGTCATCTAGTCAAAATTGTTTCCAACTTGGATGTGCTATCGGGTGGACGGGCCAATCTGGGTATTGGCGCGGCCTGGTATGAACGCGAGGCGCTGGGCCTGGGTCTTCCCTTTCCGCCACTGAAGGAGCGCTTTGAACGACTGGAAGAGACGCTCCAAATTGCCAAACAGATGTGGTCGGGCCAGGTCAAACCTTATAATGGTCAATACTACCACCTGACCGAACCAATCAACAACCCCATGCCACTCTCAAATCCCCACCCGCCAATTCTCATTGGTGGAACGGGCGAAAAGAAAACGCTGCGGCTGGTGGCCCAATATGCGGATGCCTGTAATTTCTTTACCTTTATAGGGAACGAAGCGATAGCCAAAAAACTGGATGTGCTGAAGGGTCACTGTGATGATGTTGGCCGACCCTATGATGAGATTGAGCGGACCGGGTTAAGCCAACTCAATCTTGGCAATGGAGGTATGTCGCCATCTGAAGCGATCAATATGTGCCGTGGGTTGGCAGATGCTGGCCTTCAACAGGTCATCTTCAACATGCCTAACAATTACGAGATATCGCTAATTGAAACCATCGGTCGTGAGATTATCCCGGCAGTCGCTGACTTCTAAGTCGTAAGGGGATTTGAGTTTGAAGAGATTAAAGATTTGAAATTGCCAATTGCCAAATCTCTAATCTTCGGATTAGAGAAATCTAAGTCCAGTAGCGAGGTGCTGGGCTTTTTATTTTAGCAAAGAAGTGTGGCATAATACGGCACACCAGTTTAGTGATAAGTTATTACGCCTGGTGCGGGATCATAGTCAACGTTGGTAAAGTTGAGATAAATCAAAAGCGCCAGATACCAGAATGACTGAGGAATAGCTGTGCCAGAACGTGTTAACCGTATCGCCTTTGTCAATTTAGAGGGGCAATTAGTCACAATTGACCCAAATGGTCGTAGCCAGCATTTACTCACCCCAAAAGGTTCTATTTTTCAATTTCCAGCCTGGTCTCCAAATGGCAGTTATATTGCCGCTATCGGCAGCGATGAGGTTGGGGCTGGTGTTTATATAACATCTGACCAGGCTAACCTCCTCGAACCTCGCACGCTTCACTACGGTAGTTCTGAAATACCGATATACCTTTACTGGTCACCAGATAGCCATTGGGTCAGCTTTCTTGCCAGCCATCCAACCACAGGACTTGGGCTGTATTTGGCCTCGATAAATGGCGATGGAGGGCGTCTACTAACCACAGGCCAACCCTTTTTCTGGGATTGGGCTTCCGATGGTAACCGGCTATTGATTCATACCAATGTTACCAGTTCAGACGCTCGACTGGCCTTTATCGATCGGAAAGGGGAGGAACAAGGTAAAAATTTAGCCAGACCCGGCCTCTTTCAAACGCCGGGAATCGCTACTAATGGTCGCTTTTGGGCTTATGCCGAAATGGACGAATTTGACAACGGTCAACTTGTAGTTGCAAGTAGGGATACGGACGCGCATATCACAGTTCCATATGAAGGTGCAATTGCTTTTAGTTGGAATCCCATGAGTGAACAACTGACTTTTATCAGCCCACCGGTAGCGGTACAGCGTTTTTACGGTCCACTATCTTTGTTGGATACTGCTACAAAGCGAGTTGATGTCCTGGTCGAGGCTACGGTTTTGGCCTTCTTCTGGTCTCCGAACGGCCAATACATCGCTTACTTAATTCTGGCCGGTACCGAAGGCAACAGCGACCCCGATAGAGTGACCGCAGCCACCACCGGGCATCGTGTTGGCATCCATACTAATGGCCGAACGGCCCCTCGAACAAACACGGGCCAATTCAGTCAGGACACGCTACAACTAGAGCTTTGGTTAGTAGAGCCAGCCACGGGGCGTAATCGCTATTTGACAACATTCACCCCATCGCCACTCTTTATCAACCAATTTCTACCCTTTTTTGACCAGTACGCTTTGAGCCACCATCTATGGTCTCCGGCCAGCGAGGCCCTGGCGCTGCCGATAATGGATGGTAACACCCCTCGCATTATCATCGTTCCGATAGATGGTGGCCCACTTCAGCCCCTTGCCGAGGGGATCATGGCCTTTTGGAGTTGGCAGTAAATGGTTGGATCAGACAAAAAGTGGCGTCATTTCCAACTTATCAACCTCTGCTTGCATCTCCTCTTCGGATGGCCCGGTTTGGAATCGGGTGGCGGCGTCTAAAACTTTGGGAAGTAGATGAATATCGGCCACGGTGTTGAGAAAGATGTTCGGCTGGTTGAGAACCCAATGGACGGCTCGGTCAATGTCAGCTTGTTCCTCCAGAGGTTCATACCAGGTGGAGTGAGTCTGCGGTTTGTCACCCCACGGCCCCTGGGCAATCGACTTAATGGTCTGAACAGCCACATTACGTCCCTGGCATATTGTCAGCAGCTCTTCAAAATCGGCCGCGTATTGAGTATTTTGCATCATCACGTAGTTGTAGGGCAGCAGAACCGAGTCGAAATCAAACCGTTCTAAACTACGCTTATGCATTGCAGCTATGGTGGTGCCGTGACCCGTTACTCCCAGAAACCGTACCAGCCCTTGTTCGCGAGCTTCAATAAAGGCCTCCAAGGCACCGCCTGGTCCCATAGCGACCTGCCATTCCTGTGGGTCTACTAAAATATGCATTTGCCACAAATCTACCGAGGCCACCCCCATCCTGTCAAATGAGCGATGAAGTTCGTCACGAGCCTCCTGGTAGGTACGTTTTTCTGTCTTCGTCGCTAGAAAAAAATCCTGGCGATGATGTTTTAGCCACGGGCCGAGTCGCAGTTCAGAGTCACCATAGCTGGCAGCGGTATCGATGTGGTTAATCCCATACTCAAGAAGCACATCCAGGGTACGGTCAGCCTCATCTTGCGTCACTGCGCCGAGAGCCGCGCCACCAAAAATTATGCGCGTACTCATATGGCCGGTTCGTCCAAATGGTTGTTGAGTAATCATATCATTCTCCTATAATAGGTTTTGATATCTTCCAATTTAGGTTAATAGTTGTTGCTATTTGCTATCAGTATACCATAAATCCACTTTGATTCAAGCATCGTGTAGGCTATAACACTCTTATTTGTCCATAGAGCTATTGTCTCTGTTGACAACATGATGTATATTCTTTAGGAGTAGTTCAACCCAAACTAATCCGCCCCATTGGGCAGGTAAGCAGGATGAGCGCACAATCTCAAAATTTAAATCAAGCAATCCTTGATGCGATGGATAGATACGCCGAGCGGGTTTGCTTCCGAATTAAGCAAGGGCTGCATTATAAAGATATTAAATACCGGCGACTTCGGACATCCAGCTTGCGTCTGGCCGTCTTTTTTCAACAACAAGGAATCACTAAAGGGGAACGAATAGTCATCGTTGCCCACAATTCCCTGGAATGGATGGCAGCCCATATGGCCTGTCTGTTTTGCGGGGGTGTTGTCGTACCATTGCAAATCTCTTTGACCTCCGAAATGCTTCACTTCATCTTACAAGATTGCGGAGCCTCTATCGTGATGGTCGAGAATGAAAAACAAAGCCAGCTTATTGAAGAGGTACGGGATGATTTACCAGAACTCAGAACTGTAGTGGTCAGAAGCGAAATCGAGAATCCATCTGCCATTGCTCTCCCGATTCCCACAATTTTAGGTGATCCTTTATCTTCTGAGGAGGAAAAAACGGTCGAGACCCTGGCTGGAGATATTGAGTCCGAGGCTCTAGCGACAATTTTCTATACGGCTGGTGAGGCAGGTAGACCCAAAGGCGCTGTATTCAACCAAACGCAACGGTTACAAACCTGGCAATACATGGCCGAATGGTTCGAGCTAAATGATGATGATCTGGCTTTCACGCTTCTTCCTTGGGGCCATCCTGGCAGCCTAAACGCCGCACTCCATTATTTTTTATCGGGCGTTGCAAATGTTTTGGCCGAGAATGCTGGAACGGTACAAGAAAATATGCAGCAAACAAGCCCAACTGTAACCTTGAATAACCCGTATTTTATGGAGCGTTTTTATGATACGATCATGGATTCGGTGGCCCAAATGCCTAAAACCAGTCAAGAAGTTTTTCACTGGGCCGTAGGCAAAGCCAAGGAGCTAAAGGCGGCAGGCAAGGATGCCTCAGCAGAGCTACGTCAGGAATATGCTCGGGCTGACCTGACTTTTTTTAGCCAAATTAGAGGTAGTGTTGGGGGACGATTGCGCCGCCTTTATTCGGTGGGCGCTCCCTTACCTCAAGAGTTGGGGGAATTCTTTGGAGCAATTGGGCTATTATCGCTCAATGTTTACAGTGTTACCGAGGCTGGTGGCTTTCCTGCGGTTAACCAACCGGCGGACCATCGCCCCGACTGCTGTGGTCGGGTTGCCCCTGGCTTTGAGATTCGAATTGCCGATGATGGTGAAGTATTAGTAAAATCACCGACGATTATGCAGGGTTATTGGCAACGTCCTGCCGAAGCCCAGCAGATAATCGATACCGATGGCTGGCTGCACACCGGTGACCTGGGGCACATAGACCAAGATGGCTATTTATACCTCACAGATCGTAAGGAAGCCCTGGTTGTACTCTCCACAGGCCGGAAAGTTATGCCTTCAAGAATTGAAAAGGCATTAATGGATAGCCCTTTTGTTGCTCAAGCTGTTGTTTTTGGCGAAGGTAGACCCTATGTTTCAGCCCTCATTGTCCCAGATTTAGAGGTGTTGGCGAGCGATTTTCAAGAAGAATTCACGGATGAGGACGAAGCGATCAGTCCTCCACCAGGTCCAGACGCCCTCAAGTGGTTCTGGCAACTGGAAAACCAAGAGGGTGTATCGCTGACCAGCATGGCTCACCCTAAAATAAAGGCGCGTTTGGATAAATTGTTGGCCGATGTTAACAGCCGCTTGGATGGTTGGGAACAAATTAGGGCTTATAACCTATTAGAACAAGCCCATAGCAAAGCGGCCAATGAACTGGTCGAGCTAATTACAACCAATCGCAACCGGATTGCCGAATTGTATATTAACCAAATTGAGTCAATGTATCCCCAAACCCGGCAAATAGAAGAAAGGGAAATCACCCGGGTTCAGATGAACCCAGAAAGGTTGCGCGCACTGTTAGAGAAGGAGAGTATCCTCGATGCCTGGTTAGCAGATGCGGGTATTGAGTTTCTCTTTGAATTGGCCCGTGAGAAACAGATTGATGCCCCGTCGATGGTTCACCTTTGCGATACAGCAGCCAGTATCGCCCAGATGGTCAATGAGGGTAAACCACTGTCCACGGCCTTGATTGTTGGCGATCCGGTCCGGATAGGCCGCATTCTTCCGCCCAGTCAAATACAGCTTCTTCGCCACGACCATATTCGTCGTATGCGCCACAATTTGGTGACGTTAGCCACAATGGTCGATGGACTGGTACTGGGCTTTGCGGTTGATAAGCACGGCTATTTGCGAGGCATCCACAAAGTAGACGTAAATCTTGAAGAACAACCGTCTACTCTTTTATTAGGCCCTCAATTTCGCCGACACGCTTCTATATCCGGTACGTGTGACGCCATTGTATTCTTTGTTCCAGCCGGGGGTAAACAGGTACGGGTCTTTGCCAATGGCGAATTGGCAGGCCGCTACTCCAATGGCGATTGGGCGCCAGAAAGTATGTATCGGGTTGGTAACAGAATGGCTAAAGTGATTGAGCAGAAGAACTATGACGTATCACTAATACAACGTGTGTTACGCTGTGCCTTTCAAATGTCGGAGAGAAACTTGGGAGCCATCTTTGTGGTCGGTAACGCCGATAAAATTTTGGAACATTCTGATGCTCCGGAAATTAGCCATTTTGCCTGGATTGCGAACGCCGATTTAGCGACAGTGACCGATGAGGAACTGATAAACTTTGCCAAACAAGATGGAGCCACCGTCATCGATGCTCAGGGCAAGTTCCGAGGCTGCATGGTCTTATTGCGACCAGGGGCCGATACCGAAGCCGAGATTGGGCCAGGCAAAGGGGCCAGGCATAGTAGCGCCGCTAAAATGAGTGCCGAGGCTCAGTGTTTGGCAATTGCTATTTCACAAGATGGCCCTATTTCAATATATGAAAGCGGACGCCGGATACTCTCGCTATAGAGGCAAATACCGTTCAAATAATGCTACAAGAACAATCTTCATGGACTGGAAAGAATTTCGCCAACTTCGAACCGAACTGAAACGGCCTCTGATTATGGCTCATCGGGGAGCCTCAGCCATAATGCCAGAGAATACCCTCTCGTCATTTCGGCGTGCAATTGATGATGGGGCCGATATTATTGAAACCGACCTGCATTTCACCAAAGATGACGAAATCGTCCTTATGCACGATAGTACTCTAGATCGCACGGTTGATGCGACCGGCCATGTGCGTGATTATACACTGAGCCAGCTAAAAAAATTCAAGATAAAGCAATCACCCTCAGAACAAAATAGAGAAGAGCACATTCCAACCTTAAAAGAGTTGATTGAATTCACAAATGCCCAGATTCCTTTAGCCTTAGAATTGAAAGACCCTCTTTTTGACCAGGCATTCTATGGCGAAAAGCTCATCACTATCTTGAGCGACAGCGGGCTATTGGGTAGATGCACAGTGATATCATTTAACAAAAGCAGGCTGAAATTGGTAGAAGGACTGGCTCCGTCGCTGATGGGGGGCTGGATTACAATGAGTAATATATGGCCGGTTCATCCCGTTGAATTTCTCGGCCCATTTTGGCCACTATTAATTATAAATCCACTTTATGTGTTATGGGCCCATAAACTGGGCAAAATTGTCACCCCGCTTGACCCTACCCCAGAACGGCGATTGGGTCTTTATCTAAGACTTGGGGTTGATGTTATCTTAAGTGATAACCCCGGCTTAACCTTGAGGGAAATTGAGCGGCGTCTGGCTTCTCAAACGCGGAAATGACATTTAGCAAGCTTGTAATTAACACGGCATATCTATTCAACAGTCACCACTAAAGCACTGATTTGATAGCGGGGATTAGGAGATTGGGGGATTTTTTATTAATTTTATCCCCTTATCCCCAAATCCCGGCAAAAAACTACCGGTTTTGTCGGTGTGCTGAATAGTTACAACACGGCAACAAAGCTACAAATATGTCTTTAAGAGCGCCTGCTAGGATGAACCTCAGCAGGCGCTCTTTAAAGAACTAATTACAGGCTTGACCTCAAGCTATTATTGAGTTTCCTCAATCGCTTGCACGGCCTTACCATTCAATTCATCCAACAGGGTGGGAATGTCATCAGGGCTACCCTGAATGATAGCATTGAAGGAATCGGCTACATCACGGCGGACAGTGGTCCACGAGGCCCAAGCCGGTTCGGCCTTGCCGGAATCGAGGAAGGTTAGGCCATATGACCAAATCTCATTCTCAGCCCCATAATCTGCGATGAGTGGCAGAGTGTCAATGCGGGTTGGATAGTAGGCACTGCCCTCAATCCACTTTGCCTGAACTTCTGGGGATGTCAGGTATTTAACAAAGACCCAGGTAGCCATCATGCGCTCAGGATTGGTATTGGCAATGGCAACATACTGACCAAACAAATCGACTGCCTCGCCGCCATCTTTACCGGGAAATGGCGCAATCGTCCAATCGTCTTTGATCGCGTCCGCTTCTTCAAAGGCGGCGACCTGATAAGGCAGACCGGCGGTGGAACTCATCGTGAAGAGCGCTTTGCGCGAGGCGAACTCCGGGTTCGGGTAGGACTCGGTGGCAAAGGCGCAGCCGCTGTCCCACAGGTCTTTCATGAATTCGGCCGTCTCAACTACAGTCGGGTCGGTGAAATCGTAGCCATCACCCGACGCATTCAGCATATTGCCGCCGTTGGCAAAGACGAAAGAAGCCACGTTGGAAGCGCCAGCGTAGAGTACCAGGCCGCCCGTACCATCGTTATCAGGATTGTCATCGTTGGTGTTGGCCTCGGCCGCAGCACAAGCCTGTGCTTTGAACTCTTCGTAGTTGGTGGGCGGATTATCGAAGCCGAGTTCTTTAGCCCAGCCGGAATTATAAAATAGTACGTTTTCAGATTGGCTGATGGGGAAGGCAAAGAGCGTGCCATCGGGGGCTTTACCACCATCCAGAGAACCTTGGAAGAAGGCTCCCTGCTCTTCGGCAGTCAGACCAAAGGAAGAATCATTGACGTAGGGACTTAGGTCAACAATAGAGTCCACGGCATACCAGTTAGCCATTGCATTGGTATAGCCAGTGACCAGATCAGGAAGATCGCCGGATTGAATGGCAGCGTTGAGGGCATCTTCCAGGTCGTTATATTGGCCTTGCTCTAAGGCTTCCACAGTGATGCCCCACTCGTTAGTGGCGTTGAACTCATCAACGATGCCGAGCATGGCTTCACTAGGCGTGCCAGTACCCCAAACATGCCAGAAGGTAATGTTTTGACCCGTAGGGTCAACTTCGGACATCATAGCTTCTTCGGTCGGGCCTGCATCTTCTAATGCGGCAGTAGCTTCGGCAGCGCTAGGGATACACAACTTCCAACCGGGTTCAATCAGGTCCGGGTTGGCAATTGCGGTATAACTGTCATCGCTGGCGGCGGCGGCATTGGTCGCTTCAACAATGGCCGGGTAGGCCAGAACATCGCCGTAAAATTTATCGGCAATTTTTGATAGCCAGTCATCAGCCTGCACCACTACGTCTGACTCGCAAGCGGGCGCACTCTGGGCCAGGGTGTGGGTAGGTGTCAGCATTAATGCAAATACCATTAATATCGCTATACTTCGAAGATATTTCTTCAACATCTTGTTCATTTGAATCTCTCCTTATTGATATATTTATAAGCTAAATAATTTTTAATTTTGATGTTATGAACTGTTTGCTTATATATATTCACCTCCTGGCTTTAGTTTATCCCTTCAGCCCACTGCGAGAAATACTCTCGGTGAACTGTTTTTGGGTGAAGAAATATAGCACCAGAACGGGGATGATGACAATGAACGCCCCAGCCATCATCAGGTTGAGCATCTGGCCGGCCTCGTCGATAAAGCTATATAGCCCAACTGAAACTGGTCGCCAGTCTGGCGAGTTGGTCACCAGCAAGGGCCAGGCCAGGGCGTTCCAGGTATAGATAAAGGACAGGATGATGACGACCATTAATGGTGCTTTGGAGAGCGGCAAGACCACGTTCCAAAGGAAACGCAAATGTCCAGCCCCATCGATTTGGGCAGAATCGAAAAGTTCGTCTGGTATCTGGATAAAGAACTGGCGCAGTAGGAATATCGAGATGATGTTGCCCATAAATGGAATTGTCAATGCGGGCCAGTTGTTGATCCATTTGAGGGGGCCGATGCGTCCCAGCCAGGTGACGGTCAAGAAGTTGGGGATAATGAGCACCATGATGGGGATCATTATGGTGCTTAGGAGGACACCAAAGATCAGGTCACGGCCAGGAAATTTGATGCGAGCAAAAGCATAAGCTGCCAAAATGCTGACCACCAACTCACCAGCCAGAGTTATACCAGTGATGCGGACACTATTCCACATGTAGAGCGAGAACTTGGCTTCTCGCCAGGCATTGACATAATTTTCAAGATGAATAGCCGATGGTATCAGACGAGTCCCTTGCGCTTCTCCCAACGACATGAGCGAGGTGGAGATCATCCAATAGAAGGGAAAAACGGCAATAACGACCCCAATGGACAACATCAGATAAGTCATGATGTTGCGTATCAAAATCCAGGTGGGGGTGTGACCACGTTTTATACGGGAGGCAGAAGATTTCTTAACCATAAAATACTCGCGATCCTTGAATTTTATTATTAATTAAGGTCAATGCCAGAATAATGGCGAACAGAATGAAGGCCATGGCCGAAGCGTAACCATAGCGCAGTTTTTCGAAAAATTCGGTAAAGATAACCACGCTGAAGGTATCGGTTGTGCCGAGTGCATTTTCGAGACGCATGACCCAGATATGGTTAAAGGCCTTAAATGTGCCGATGACCGAAATCAGGGTCAAAAAATAGGTGGTAGGCGAGAGCAAGGGGAAAGTAATATAACGGAAAACCTGCCAGCGATTAGCCCCGTCTACTTCAGCGGCTTCACCCAATTCTCTGGGGATATTGCCCAGCCCGGCCAGATAGATGACTGTGTCGTAACCAACGAAAACCCAGATGGAGTAGATCATAATAACGACCAATGCCAAACTGGGACCGTCTGCCCAGGCAGGCCAATTCTCCAGCCCCATGTTCGTCGCCATCAAACGTAAGATACCCTTTGGTTCCCACAACCATTGCAGCGGTTCCAGTCCTAGCAACCTCATCCCGGCATTGACAGGGGCTTGCAGTCGATTCGAGAAGAGTTGGCGAAAGACTGCGGCGCTGGCAACTGTCGGTGTGACATAGGGCATGAAATACATCATGCGGAAGAACTGCGACCCCACCAGATTCTGGAAAAGTAGAACAGCCAAAAAAAGGGAAATACTAAGCTGGAAAGGAATTGTACCCAAAGAATAAAAGAGTGTGGCTCTCAGCCCCACCCACAGGTCAGGGTCTCCTGCCGCCACAACGACCGGTAACTCGCCAACCATGATCCAACCACCCACCATAAAGACCATCGCCCCCACCAACCGCACAAAAAACAGGAAGGTACTGGGTTGCTCTGTGGCCCGTTGCCATATCTTCCAGCCAATAAAAAGCAAAATCAACCCCGTAGAGATACTGACCAACTGCGGTAGGATACCGGGGTCTTTCCCGCTCTGAACCGTAATATTGTAGGCTTCCATCATTTGGGTGTAAACATAACCCAGCAAGATTGCCCCGACCCCAATCAGGAACCAGTGAAAAGCTAACTCAAATTGCTGTTGCAAGGTTTCGGGGGTACGCCATAGATACATCGCAACCGCTACCGTTATTACTGCGCCTAAAATAAGCCAGAACATACTCGCCCGAGCAGCCAGTACGGCATCCACGGTGAAGGCTTCGTACAGCAGTTGCATAAACAATGTTCGAGTTTTGTCTACGCCTCTGATTTTATCCGCAATATCCAGAATGTTCGGGAGCAAAACGACGGTCCAGTTGATGAAACTCAACCCCACCGAGGCCAGCAAGATACCAGATAGGTTCAGCAACCCGAAGCGCCATAGACTACCTTCGAAATCTTTATATATACGTCGGAGTTTGAAAAATGCCCAAACCAACAACCCCACACCAAAGGCGAAGCCTAGCAGATACGCCAACGGCCCAATAGCGTTGGTATAATTGACCATGCCAATGATGTCACCGCGTTTAAGCCGCCATTTGTGCAGGCTCACGAACAGGGCAAAGCCGACCGGAAAAATACCAAAGATAAAAATCAGGGTTACGGCTGGCGCGATCATTAGATAGGCGGTTAAGTTTTCGTGCCATTTGCGCAGACGGCGTGGCGTGAGCCATTCGGTTAGGTGGCGCTTGCTCGGTTGCACGGCATCAAATAGACTCACAGACAAACTCCTGTTTTTATTTTGTATCCCATTCTACTTGAGAACTAGGCGGGAAAGGCGTTGCCCCACGCAGAAACGAAAATCCCGCTGCACCTGCGTGCCCACCGCCACCATAACGTTTGGCAATGACAGAGACATCCACTTGATTCGAATACAATGTC
>Ga0210123_1001125_pt1 | contig 14355 bp, 15 predicted proteins | sample Muzzi_PWB_D2_FD_185535 | JGI IMG/M metagenome (GOLD analysis project Ga0210123, IMG submission 185535) | Wetland microbial communities from San Francisco Bay, California, USA, that impact long-term carbon sequestration - Muzzi_PWB_D2 (SPAdes) | ecosystem: Environmental > Aquatic > Marine >... | reverse complement strand
TGACCCGTTTTGGCGCCAATTTTAAAAGCGACAAAATAACCGGTAATGTTGAACTGGATGCCAGACCAGGCGGCGCCGGTACAACCGGTAATATTGAATCTGACAGCGGCGCTTCTCGTCTTGGCAACATGAGGCTGAGACATCTCTGGGGCCAATATGATTTTGGCGCCGGCAAGCTCCTGATCGGCCAGACTTGGCCGTTATACGAGTTGCCGGTTTCCGGCATCAATTACTATTCCGGCGGCCTGCAACAATTAGGCGGTATGGGATATAATGTAAACCGCACCTCACAGATCCGCCTGACCTTTGGGGATTTCAAAGTTGCATTTTTGAGCCCGGATACTTCAAAAACGATCCCTGGAGGGACCAATACAGTTGCCTATAGTGAAGTTAACACCACCTTTCCCAAAGTCGAAGTTGCATACGACTTGAAGATGGATGCATTTGCACTCAACTTTATGGGCGGGTGGCAAACCTATGAAATCGAGGATTATAACCAAGCTGCAAACACAGGCTCAAAAGCTACCGAAGATGTGACCAGTTACGTGCTCGGCGTCAGGGGAAAAGCCAATTTCGGTCCGGGTTATGCCGGTCTTGGCCTGACCTATCGTGTAAATGGTAACAACTACGGTGCGTGGACGGTATCTGCCCATGAATCTCCCATATTCCAGGGGAATGACTTAAAGGATGCCACTGCATTTGGCGTTGTGGCTGCTTTGGGATATAAAATCAATGACAGGTTCACCCTCGAGGGCAGCTATGCCATGCTGAACAGCGAAGTAGATACAGCCGCAGATAACGAAGATGACATGGTGACATATGGTGTAATCGCCAAAATTACCATGGCTCCGGGCGTCTACATTATTCCTGAACTCATCTTCCAGGATAATAAAGACGTGAAAACCAACGGTGTAGCCACCGAACAGGGTGACGCCACCATCTTTGGTGTGTTCTGGAGAATTGATTTCAAATAATTCTGTCTGAACAGGATTAACATTAAAAAAGCCCGGAGGCGGATTTCCGCCTCCGGGCTTTTTTTTAGAGTTTCTCAAAATTTTTGCTTGACATCAATTCATCGTTACTGATACTACAATGTATCACAACCAAACGTAATTGCCATGACAACGAATGATCCATCCATATCGAACGTTTACAGCATGATGTCCATGATGCCCGCTCAAGGTGCGCCCATGGATTGATCATTCGGGATTTTCGATCGATAAAGCCGTGGGTGCTAAAAAACCCGCGGCTTTTTTTATTGACAACATTACAAACCAAAAAAACAAAACTATCGACGATTAAGAGGAACCATTGAATGTTTTTACCGCCCTTTAAATCAAATATGCACTTTATCGCCCCGCATGTCCGGTTCTGCCTATGGATAATGTCCAGGCTCCTTAGAGGAGCTGTTTCATCAAAGTTTATCCTGCTTTCATTAATTTATATCTGATAAGGAGATAGACCATGGCCAAAACCATAGAAGAAATCAATGCCAAAATCCGTTCCGGAAAGGTGGTGGTGTTCACCGCCGAAGAGATTATCGATGTGGTTCAAGAAAAAGGGATCAAACAGGCTGTTCGGGAGGTGGATGTCGTTACCACCGGAACCTTTAGTCCCATGTGTTCTTCTGGCGCTTTTTTCAACATAAAACAGCCAAAAGAAAAGATGAAGCTCGGAGGAGGATTCGCTACGTTAAACAGCGTGCCGGCGTATGCCGGTTTGGCGGCTGCCGACATCTATATAGGGGCAACAGCAATTCCCGACGGCGACCCGCGCAACAGTAACGGACTTCCCGGAAAATATCGGTATGGCGGTGCGCACGTCATCGAGGAGCTGGTTGCCGGGAAAAAGGTCCTGCTTAAAGGCGGCGCTTACGGTACCGATTGTTATCCGCTAAAAACCCGCGAACAGATGGTCGGTTTGGAAGACATGAACGATGCGTTCCTCTTCAACCCGAGGAACTGCTATCAGAATTATAATGTTGCCGTAAACCTTTCAGACAAACCCATATATACTTATATGGGCAAACTCAAACCAAAACTGGGGAATGCTTATTACTGCAGTGCCGGTCAGCTGTCACCCCTGTTTAATGATCCGTATTTTCGTACCATCGGTATTGGCACCCGGGTATTTTTATGCGGCGCAGAGGGTTATGTTGCCTGGCCTGGTACCCAGCACAATCCCAATGCGCCGCGGCTGCAAAACGGCACCCCGCAAACCCCGGCCGGAACCATTGCCCTGATCGGGGATATGCGACAGATGAGCCCCGAGTGGCTTCGGGCGGTTTCCTATACAGGATACGGCGTAACGCTGAGCGTGGCCGTGGGCGTCCCCATTCCCATTCTGGATGAAGACATGCTGCGCTCGGTTTCAATTACCGACGAGCAGCTTAAAGCACCGGTGGTTGATTACAGTGAATTCTATCCAACCGGTCAAGGGGAAGCAAAGCTGGGTGAGGTCTCTTATAAGGAATTGAAATCCGGAAGCATTCACATTAAAGGCCAGGATGTACCTACCGGGTCGTTTTCCAGTTATGCCCTGGCCCGCAAGGTGGCCCATCACCTCAAACAGCTTATCCAGGACGGCGATTTTTTACTGACACAATTCCAAGCACCGCTTCCGGGTGCTGCCGTAGAAAAGGAGACTACAAAATGAAACAAATGAAACTTGTTTTTATTTTTCCGGAAAATATTGTCGAAGAGCCCGTAACCTACCATTTGATTGCCGATTATGGCGTCCGGGTCAATATATTGCGCGCCAGCATCAATCCTGGAAAGCAGGGTCGAATGGTAGTAGAATTGGCCGGCGAGGAGGTCCAAATTTCCCAGGGACTGAACTATCTTGAAAAGGTCGGAGTGTTGGTTACGCCATTGGCAAAGGAGATCCGGCATCTCGAAGACCGATGTACCAGCTGCACGTCCTGTGTGCCTCACTGTCCGACTCAGGCGCTGGACGTAGATCGTGAAACCTGGAATGTATCCTTTGATCCTGAAAAGTGTATTGTCTGTTTCTCCTGTTTAGAGGTCTGCATCTATCAGGCCATGTCTGTAGAGGAACAGTTGGCTTAACGATTCAACTTTTGTCACCGCGCCGCAGTCGTCAAAACGTCTGCGGCGCTGCCGTAATTATTGGATCTTCATTGAAGAAAATAGGTTTTATGACAGAACACTGTCCTGATCCGGAAGATGACATTTATAGATAGACACTATTTGTATCGCTCAACACATGCCTCAAGGCATATTTTACATTTTTCCGCATCCTGCTTGTCTTTTGAGTAATAATTAACAAATGCCTGTATCCAATCCTCTCCGGTTCTGGGACATTTATGAATATACTCGATAAACTGAACGAGTCTGTCGATGACCGCTTTGTCCATTGCATGCTCCATCCGGCAGGCATTTTCTTCAGCCTTGTCCGGTGGCAGCAGCAATACGCATTGAAGAAAGTCTTTAATCACTTCATGTCGTCTGGCGATTTCTTTGGCAATGCCAACGCCTTTTCGGGTTAAGGTGATAAAACTGTAAGGCTCATAATTGATCATACCCTTCTCAGCCAAAGTTTTTAAAGCACCAGTGACCGAGCCCTGCAATACACCCATTTTATTCGCGATATCTTTGACCCTGGCTACCTTGTTTGCCGTTTCCAAAAAAAGAATGGTTTCCAAGTAATCCTCCAAACTTTCGGATAACCCTGCCTTTTCAAGAATCACATTAACCTCCGGTTTATGACCTTAGTTTGTTTCTCTTACAAGATGTTCAATTATAACCGATTACCATTTACCCAGCGTAAAGTCAAAACAAACTATTTAGGTAAATAACAAGAAAATATGTTGACATGATTGATTGTTTGGTATACCAAACTTTATATGGAACATAAAACATATATATCGGAGGAATTCATGAACAGAATCAGCATGAGACAGATGATACCCCACCAATCCGGTGTGATTTCAAAAATCAAAGCCAACGGCGAGCTGGGCAGAAGAATTCGGGACATGGGGATTGTACCGGGAACTTCAATAAAAATCATAGGAAGGGCTCCACTTTATGATCCCGTGGCATTGAGAGTGATGGGGTTTACACTCACCCTTCGAAACAACGAGGCAGACTTAATAGAAGTGGAGGTGGACTAATTCTATGGAAGTAACAATTGCTTTGGCAGGAAACCCGAACTCCGGGAAAACCACACTTTTCAACGAACTCACAGGGGCACGCCAGCATGTCGGAAACTATCCGGGGGTTACGGTTGAGAAAAAACAGGGCCGATACCGCCGCAACGGATCTAATCTAATTATTGTCGATCTTCCCGGGACTTACTCCCTTACAGCATATTCAATGGAAGAGATCGTTGCGAGAAATTTTCTGGTATCTGAAAAGCCGTCGGCGGTCATCAATATCATTGATGCATCCAATCTGGAACGAAATCTTTATTTGACGATTCAGTTTCTGGAAATGGGTGTTCCGGTCTGCCTGGCGTTAAACATGATCGATGTGGCCCGCCATCGGGGTATTGATATCGATGCCGGCGCGCTTTCCGAGTGTTTGGGTATCCCGGCGGTACCCACCGTAGCACGCAATGGCAAGGGCAAAGCAGAGCTCATACAGGCCGTGGTGCAAATGGTACAAAGCAAAAATTCCTCAACAACGATACGGATCTCTTATGGTGAAGATATCGACCGAACCCTGGACAAAATGGAATACATTGTTCGCAAGAATCACTTTCTGACCGATCAATATCTGCCCCGGTGGGTTGCATTAAAATTTATCGAAAACGACGAACAAATCATTGCTTTGGGCAGACAGCATAATGCTCAAACCGCCACTCTTTTGGAAAAGATGGTTCATCAATTGGCGGTCCATATCGATAAAACCCTTGACAGCTTTCCGGAGGCGATTATTGCCGACTACCGTTACGGTTATATCAAATCGATACTTAAAGAGGGTATCGTACGCCATTACGGAGATCGAAACCGCCTGTTCATTTCAGACAAGATTGACAAGATCGTGATCAACCGTTTTGCCGGACCATTGATCATGCTGGCGGTACTTTTTGGACTTTATCATTTTACATTTACTTACAGTGAAGCGCCGGTAAGGTGGCTCGAGCAGTCCTTCGGCTTACTCGGCGACCTTGCAGGAACCTATTTACCGCAAGGACTTCTCAAATCCCTGATTCTCGCTGGTATTCTTGACGGATTGGGAGGTGTGTTGGGATTTATACCCCTGATCATGTTCATGTTTTTCGGCATCTCATTGCTGGAGGACTCGGGCTATCTGGCCCGTGTGGCGTTTATGCTGGATCGTATTTTCAGGGTTTTCGGACTGCACGGCAGTTCGGTTATGCCCTTTATCGTCTCCGGCGGAATTGCCGGCGGTTGTGCCGTGCCCGGCGTAATGGCCACCCGCACGCTGAAATCCCCGCGCGAGCGCCTGGCCACCCTACTCACTGTTCCATTCATGAATTGCGGCGCCAAACTGCCGGTATTCGCCTTGCTGATCGCGGCATTCTTTATTCATTACAAGGCAACAATGATGTTTTCAATCACACTCATCTCCTGGACCGGCGCCCTAATGGTCGCCAAGCTGTTGCGCATCACCGTCATCAAAGGGGCCGCCACTCCCTTTGTCATGGAATTACCGCCTTATCGAATGCCGACGTTTAAAGGTTTGGCCATTCACACCTGGGAAAGGACTTGGCAGTATATTCGCAAAGCAGGTACCATCATCCTGGGCGTTTCCATTATCCTTTGGGCCCTGATGACATTTCCCACTTTGCCCGCTTCCCGTATCCAGGCCTTCGAAAGCCAGCGGCAAACCCTGAGGTCGGCCGCAGAGACCAAGGTGACGGCACAATTGGCAACAAACAAGCAGGCTGCATCACTCTCCGAGGCAGCGATGATACTGAGTCGGCAGCTTTTGAAGGTGGATAACCAGGAAGCTGAAGCCATGCTGAAGCATTCCATTGCCGGACGCCTGGGAACAGCCATGGAGACGTTCAGCCGCTGGGCAGGCTTTGATTGGCGCACCAACATTGCTCTGATCGGCGGGTTTGCCGCCAAAGAAGTCATTGTTTCCACCTTGGGAACAGCCTATTCTTTGGGCGAAGTTGACCCGGAGCAGATCGGATCACTTGCTCAAACTTTGGCAAATTCAGCCTACTGGAGCCCGCTGTCGGCTTTTAGTCTCATCATCTTCGTGATGTTCTATTCTCCCTGTTTTGTGGCCACGGTTTGTATCGTCAGAGAAACCGGCGCCATAAAGTGGGGTGCCTTCGCTATGATTTTCAATACCGTGCTGGCCTTTACACTGGCTGTCGCCGTATTTCAGGTCGGGCGACTCATCGGTTTTTAATGGAGGATAAAATGGAAACCTTAATTGTTATTCTTATTGTCGGTTTTGCAGCCATCTACGTTGGGCGCAGATTTTTCAATAATTTAAAAAAAGGTTCGCAATCATCCTGCGGTTGCGGATGCAGCACCTGCGATGTCCAAAGCGACTGTGAAGATCCGCGAAAAGCGCATGACTCGCAAATGTTGGACACGAACCTTTAATGAACCAGGAATAGTTATTTTAACTCTCTGGGCGTTATTATAAAAAGTTGATTCATTGAGTGTCCTTTTTTAAACCGCGTGAACTCGCTGCAAGAGAACGCCTCGGGTATGATTAATTTTTTTCTGGCAGAACTGTAGAGAACGCCTTGTAATGGGAGTAGAAGCAACATTGATATCATGGAAAAAAAGTTCGGCCTTTTTTATGATTCTGATCCAGGGGATTGTTTTTAGCGTTGTAATGCGAGCGTCGGCCTTTGACTTGACGGACAGGGTAACTATCGGTGGAGTTTTGACTGCTGCCTACCAATACCAGATGGTCAGCGGGACCACGGACTTTGAAGATACAGGACGGGGAGTTGCGGTCTTTCAACCCGATATTCACGTGGCCCTCACCGAAAAGGATGAGGTTTTTGCCAAATTTGGTTTTGCTGCCGGCAATGTGCTAAATGACGGGACCTCTCCTTTCCACATCGCTCCCTGGGCGGCCGATCTTGAGGATGATATCAAGGACATCAACGGTCGCAATAGAAATTATTTGCTGACAGCCTGGTACAAGCACACTTTTGCTGTTGGCCCTAACAACTCTCTCGGGATAACCGGCGGCATTATCGATGCCGCCGACTACCTGGACGAAAACGCTTATGCCGGATATGAGTACATCCAATTCATGAACGGCCCTGGTCCACAAGGTCCACGATTTTTTTCCGTCATACGACTTGGGTGCAGTGGCCGAATGGAATATCGGCACCATGACCGTTAAAGGGGTGGTGATGAATGTGGGCGCCTGGTTCCGGTTCGGGCGACAAGACGACGATGCGGCTATTGATTATCAAAATCTTTATTCCGGCGGCCTCAATATACTCGGTAAACTCTGGAATTGCGAAAAAAGACAATGTGGGTCTGGCTTATGCCATAATGAACGGCGGAAACCTTTCCTTAGATAAATCACAGGTGCTGGAAGTCTATTATCGTCTTGTTCTCAACGATTATCTTGCGATCTCGGCAGATGTGCTGTATTTGCAGGACGATCTCAAAGATGCGAAAAATCCCTCCGGATGAATACTCGGTACCCGTTTAACAGTTATATTTTGAAACTTCAAAGGCTGATGATATATCTTTTCACTTGAAATGATACGACTTATAGAGTTATTTAAACGCAAGCCGTTGAAAAACTAAAATAGCTATATGGCAAAACACCTGCGGGGAAAATAATGTATAACGACCTAAAAGTTTTTTCCGGAAACTCAAACAAGGGCCTTGCAAAGGAAATATGCCGGCATCTCAACATCAGGCTCAGCAAAATGGATATCTCGAGATTTTCCAATGACAACCTGTTCGTACAGGTCAAGGAAAACGTGAGAGAAAAAGATGTTTTTGTGATTCAGTCTTTCAGCCGGCCCGTCAGCAATCACATTATGGAATTGTTGATCACCCTTGATGCCATGCGCAGCGCTTCTGCCAAGAGGATTACCGCCATTGTTCCATATTATTCGTATGCCAGATCCGATAAAAAAGACGCCCCCAGAATCTCCATTGCCGGAAGACTTATGGCAGATCTGCTCAAAACCGCAGGCGCAAACCGAGTACTGACTATGGATCTTCATGCCGATTCGGTACACGGGTTCTTCAGCATACCGGTTGATCATCTTACCGCCATTCCTATTATCTGCGGCCACTTTCAGCATCGTCTTGATATTTCGAGTACCGTTGCCGTTGCAACAGATGCCGGAGGTGCCAAGAGAGTCGGGCGTTTTGCCAAAAAGATGAACACCTCCATGGCAATCATCGACAAAAGACGGATCAGTGATACCGATGTTGTTCAAGGATTGGTCGTGGGCGAAGTAAAAGGAAAAGATGCGATTATTTTCGATGATGAAATTTCCACAGGCAGCACAATAATAGCTTCGATAGAAACGCTTGAAAAAGCCGGGGTCAGAAAAATCTATGTGGGGGCAACACATCCGGTTCTTTCCGGGCCGGCAACTAAAAACCTTAAGGATCTGTGTGTGGAAGAAATCGTTGTGACAGATACAGTAGATGTTCCCGGTAAAAAAATGATGAAACACTTAAAAATTCTGTCTGTGGGGCCTCTATTTGCCGAAGCAATAAAGCGCATACACTGCGGAGAAAGTGTGGGGGCTCTTTTCACATGATCGCTTCTCTTTTGAAGACACCATAGCCAGTGCGTATTCTTTTCACGGATCTAACCTTCTCTTTACCTCGGCATTATCCATGCCGGTTTTTTTTGCCATCATCTTTTTAACTTTATCATCAATCTGCCTCAACTCAACATACTGATAGGCTATAGTTTTTATCAGAACAACATTATGTTTTAACTACAGGATAATTCCGCAAACAAATTTGTCCTTGACTGAAATATTAAAACACTTTACATTTCGTTATATGGCGAAATGACGGATTAAAGACAGGGAAAATCGGTTATGTTTTCTTTCATGACGATCACCAAAGCACTATCTGATGAAAACCGGGTTCGTATGTTACTGGCATTGGACGGCCGGGAACTCTGTGTGTGCCAGATTATTGAACTTTTAGGACTGGCACCGTCAACGGTTTCCAAGCATATGTCGATTCTTGCCAATGCCCGCCTCGTAGAAGGTCGACAGAAGGGCCGATGGCGATTTTATCGACTGGCCGGAGATGACGCACCGGATGAGGTGCAAGAAGCCATTGCATGGACGTTTAGGTCAATTTCGAAAATCCCGCAAATTCGCCGGGATTCAGAACGCATAAAGGAAGTATTAAAAATCGATCCCGAAGTGCTGTGCAAGGCTCAAAACCGAGCATGATTTAGAGATAATTTTTTCATAAAAGGAGGCTCAAGATGTTACTGAAATCCTATAAAAAGGAGATTTTCAGAGCCGAGTGCAACCCGGGATTTGAAGCGTTGCACTGTTTCGCCCATCTGGACCAGGATGTTGGTGAAGCGATTCCCTATCTGAACGCCGTCCTAGGTGGGTTTACCTATCAAAAAGAGCCGCCGAGTGTGACATTCAAAGCCCAAGGAAAACTGATCACCGTTCACGCCAAAAAGATCGCTATCAATGCCCTTAAAGATGAAGACGAAGCCACCAAAATTATTGAGTGGTTGAAACGCGAGATCAATTCCGCATGGGAAAACCGGGAAAAGATTGAACCCATGTACGAAGCGGCCCCACAGCCCAAGGTCATTGAAATCCTTAAACTGCTGCCAAAGACCAATTGCAAAGAATGCGGTCAACCCACCTGTATGGTTTTTGCGACCCAGGTTGCCGAAGGGGCTAAAGGACCTGAGAACTGCCCGCCCTTGGACAACGCAAACAGGGAACGACTGTCGAGTTATCTGGGGCAATTTCATTTTGAATTATAATTGCTAAGGAGGAAGAAACGACCGATGAACAACGATGCTGTATTGAACAATGATCGAAAAATGACCAGTATTTTCGAACGATTCCTTTCCCTGTGGGTGGTGTTATGCATTATTGCCGGTATTCTTTTAGGGGAAATCGCTCCCGGCGTGTCACAATACCTCGATGGGTTGGCCATCTATGTCAAGGGAGCGCCGGTGGTGTCCATTCCCATTGCCATCTGTCTGTTCTTCATGATGTACCCCATTATGGTAAAGATCGATTTCGGCGAAGTCATTAAGGCGGGCAAGAGCGGGAAACCGGTATTTTTAACCCTGTTTGTCAACTGGTGCATCAAGCCGTTTACCATGTATGGCATTGCCCTCTTTTTCTTGGGAACCCTTTTTTACGGCTTTATAGGGCCGGATGCCGTGGATTTGGTCAAGATGCCGTTCGGTCTCGATCTTCCGGTGGGTGCGGCCCACGGAGCGGGTACGGTGGTGATGGCCGGCGGTGTAAAAATGCTCCAAGTGCCCCTTTGGCGAAGCTATTTGGCCGGTTGTATTCTTTTAGGGGTTGCGCCGTGTACTGCCATGGTGCTGGTTTGGAGCTATCTGGCACGAGGCAATGACGGGCTGACACTGGTCATGGTGGCCATCAACTCTTTGACCATGCTCGTGCTTTATGGCGTTCTGGGCGGATTTTTGCTGGGTGTGGGGCGATTGCCGGTGCCCTGGCAGGCGTTGCTGCTGTCCATCAGCATATACGTGGCGCTTCCTTTGGTGGCGGGCTATCTTTCACGCAAGTGGATCATATCCGCAAAAGGCGATACCTGGTTTAAGGAAAAATTCTTGCACGTGTTAACCCCGGTAACCATTATCGCACTGCTGATTACACTGGTGTTGCTGTTCAGTTTCAAAGGGGAAGTCATTATTGCCAATCCACTGACAATCCTCTGGATCGCTATCCCTTTGTTTATCCAGACGAACCTGATATTTTGGCTCGGATACGGTCTGGCGCGGCTGTTGAAACTCCGCTACGTGGATGCGGCGCCGGCGGCCATGATCGGTGCTTCCAATCATTTTGAAGTGGCCATTGCCACCTCGACCATGCTTTTCGGACTGTCGTCCGGCGCTGCCCTGGCCACCGTAGTAGGAGTGCTCATTGAAGTCCCGGTGATGCTCATGCTGGTTAAAATCTGTTTGAAAACCCCTCACTGGTTTAAAGAGGCAACATTGGAAACCGCACAGGTCAAACAGACAACGATAGGATAACTATCTTTTCATCGATATTCTATATTACTTTTATACAAAAAGGATCTTATAGATGTGCCTGAATTATAATGTCTAATGGATTTGTTGACCATAACCTCTTTGGAAACCTGGAATGATGGGATGCTGGGATATCGGGTGTTTTAAAAAGGAACCAAATAGATACCGCCGCCAATTCCGACGGTTCCGGCGATGAACCCAAGCACACACCCCGCAATGAAGGAAAGTATCGTCTTTTGGGCATTCCCCATACAGACCTTCAGGGCTGTATTTTCCCAGGCATAAATCCTCAAAGCAACAAATACCAGGCTGATAAGTAAAATCCAGTAAAAAATATCCCGGGGCAGCCTGAGGGAGCCGCCCAAATAAGAAAGGGGTATTGAGCCGACAAAAAAGGGAAGAATAAGGGTTGGACGCGCATGCTTTTTGCGGATGAAATTAAAGCTGCCGACGGAAGTAACAAACAGGTTCAGTGTCAATGAAATGGTTGGGATCTGAAGATAACTGACGCCGGAAATCGCCATTAATGCCGTGTACGAAGATCCTCCCCCCAGTCCAACGGATGAATATACAAAAGCCACTGTAAAAAAGAGTACAGCTAAAAAATAGGGTGATATTGCAAGTCCGTCCATAGTGCTGTTCAACCCCTTATTATCCTCCGATCGCCCGCATGGTTCGCCCGGATGCGTTTAAGGGAGAACTTTCGTTGAGTGGATGACTTTTTGGTTTTTCTCGGATCGCCTGTTTGATAATTAATGCCAGGTCTTTCATGGATGCGCCTTTTCGCAAAGATCCCTTGATATCTACTTCTTTTTCAGAAAAAAGGCAGGTCCTGAGCTTTCCATCGGCTGTGAGCCTCAACCGGTTGCAGGTACCGCAGAAATGACGGCTCAACGGCGCAATGAAACCCACTTTGCCGGCGGCTCCGGGAAAAGAGCAGAGTTTTGCCGGCCCAAAGGATTTTGTTTTCGCCTCTAATTGTAGATTACCAATCCCTTTTACACGGTCAATCATTTCGCCCATGGGTACAAAAAGAGAATGATGATTTTCCATGGAGTGACCCTGTGTGGGCATGAGTTCGATAAACCGGACGTGATAGGGCTTCTCCAGCGTAAGTTCGGCAAGATCTTCAATTTCGTCATCGTTAATCCCGCGCATGACCACCGTGTTGATCTTGATGGGACTCAGTCCGACCTTTTCCGACACGTCGATTCCCTCAAGCACCCGATAAAGAAGATCGCCGCCGGTAATCTTTTTAAATCGTTCGGGTTTTAACGTATCGAGGCTCACATTTATCCGGCGAACTCCGGTCTCGAAAAGGGGTCCTGCCAGCTCCTTCAAAAGAATGCCGTTGGTGGTAACGGCAAGGCTTTCAATGCCGTCGATATCAGCGAGCATCCGGCAAAGTCTGACCATTCCTCTTCTTTGGAGCGGTTCTCCGCCGGTAATCCGTATCTTTGAAATTCCCTCCCGGACCGCGGCCTTTGCTATCCGGAGAATCTCTTCGTAAGAGAGTATTTCAGAATGAGAGAGTCTGGTGCGACCGCCAAAAGGGGTGCAATAGAGACAATCGAGATTGCAACGGTCGGTTATGGAGATGCGAAGGTAATCGATGGTTCTATCGTAAGAATCTATAAGTTTCGCCATAGTGAATAAATCCTCAATTATCATTAAAGATTTGGATGCCGTCCGCGGGTCCGATGGTTCCCCCCTTGAGAACCTTTACAAAAATGCCTTCTCTAGGCATCACACAATCCCCTACCTGATGATAAATGGCGCAGCGGTCATGGCATTCTTTGCCGATCTGGGTGACTTCAACCAACGCTTCTTCTCCCAGTTTCATCCGTGTTCCCACAGGCAGTTCCCAGAGTCTGATGCCTTCGGTGGTAATGTTTTCGGCAAAATCGCCTGGATGAACGTCAAGGCCTTTCTCCCGAATTTTGGCAATACTTTCAATGGCCAAAAGACTGACCTGGCGATGCCAATCACCGGCATGGGCGTCGTTTTCCAGGCCGTAGTTTTCGATAAGGCTGCCCTGAAGTATGTTTGTTTTTTTGACGCTTTTTTTGAGACTAACGGATACGGCGACGATACGCCCGTCATAAGTTGGTTCAACATCGGTCATTTTATTTTTTCCACCTTTTGGTTTGAATTTTCCGTTAGCTCCCTTTGCCGAACGCGCAATGCGGATAGGTGCATTCCGGGCAATCTTGGCAAAGCCCGCCGTGACCTAAAAACGCCAGTTCTTTTTTACCGATTTTTTCTCCAGCCAGAGTACGGGGCAGAACCAGATCGAGAACGGTCGTGCGGTGATGAAGACCGCAGGCCGGCACGCCGATCAACGGTACTTCCCCAATATAAGCCACCAGAAACATGGCGCCCGGAAGCGCTGCAGCGCCATAATGCATCTCATCAGCACCTGCCAGACGAATTCCTTTGCGGGTGACGTCGTCGGGGTCCACGCTCATGCCTCCGCTCAAAAGAATCAGATCACAACCTCGCTCAATATGAGCGCAGATCGCCTGGCGAATGATTTCAGTATCGTCCGGAGCAAAACTGATGCTGTTCACCTCGCATCCCATTTCTGTTAGTTTTCGAGTCAAAATAGGAGCAAACCGGTCTTCGATGAGACCGTGATACACCTCGTTTCCCGTGATGATCAGGCCGACTTTTCCATGCCGAAGGGGACGAATGGAAACTACGCCGCCGTTTTGTCCGGCAATAGCGGCGGCCCGCTCGATGGGCGCCCGTTTCATGACCAGAGGTATGGCCCGGGTGGCAGCCACCAGATCACCGGCTTTCACCAAGGTATGGTTATGCAAAGTGGCGCACATAACTTCCTCGATCATGTTAAATGCTGCCAGTGAGGCCGTATCGACGGTCAACAATCCGTCTATTTCAGCCATTAATCCGATTTTTCCTTCACTCGGCTCATTTTTCCAGACTATCCCTTTACCGGCCAGTGCTTCGGCTACAATAGCGGCCGCTTCGTTTTCGTGAATTTCATCTGCTTCAAGATCAATGAGGTAAAGGTGATTTTTCCCCAATTTTTGCAGGCGGCATAAATCTTCATTGCACACGGTGTGCCCTTTTCGAAATGCAGCACCCTTGAATTCGCCGGGACGGATTTCGGTGATGTCGTGGGCCAGTTTCGTGCCCACCGCGTCTTTTAATTTGATGGTTTTAATCA
>Ga0210123_1001123_pt1 | contig 14370 bp, 9 predicted proteins | sample Muzzi_PWB_D2_FD_185535 | JGI IMG/M metagenome (GOLD analysis project Ga0210123, IMG submission 185535) | Wetland microbial communities from San Francisco Bay, California, USA, that impact long-term carbon sequestration - Muzzi_PWB_D2 (SPAdes) | ecosystem: Environmental > Aquatic > Marine >... | reverse complement strand
GCCGGGCTCCAACTGCGTCCCGGAAGCACCCCCTGGCTGGCGCTGGAGGAGGCCCTGCGGGCCGCCCGCCACGACGCCCCCCCGGAAGGGGTGCGGCGCATCGAGCGCTTCCTCGCCGAGGCGGGTTTCTCGGATCATTACCTGGACCGCCTGGTCCACGGCGACCGCTACGAGCGGGCCACGGCGGCCGTGCGCCTGGCGGAGCACCGCAACCCCCGCACCGTGCCGGCCCTGATCGTGGCCGTCTCCGACCCGGACCGGGACGTGCGCACCGCGGCGGTGCGGGCCCTGGGCTACCTGGGCAGCCCGGCGGCCGTCGAGGCCCTGGCGCAGGTCCTGGCCCGGGGCATCGCCGCCCCGGGGAAGGCCGACGTGGCGCCCCGGGTGGTGGCGGGCACCCTGGTCCGCTTCGGCCCCCAGGCCGTCGACACCCTGGCCCCCCTCCTGGCCCACCCCTCCTGGCGGGTGCGGGGGGCGGCGGCCTACCTGGTGGGGGAGCTGGGGGCCAGCCGCGCGGTCCCGGCCCTGATCCTGGCCCTGGCGGACCCGGAGCCGGACGTGCGCGCCAAGGCGGCCCAGGCCCTGGGTCGGCTGGAGGCCCGCAGCGCCCTGTTCCCCCTGCTGGGCCGGCTGGAGGACCCGGCGTGGCTGGTGCGGATGCACGCGATCCGGGCCCTGGGGGCCCTGGTCGAGCCCACCGCCGCCGAGCCCGTCGGCCGGCGTCTGCGGGACGCCCACTGGCGGGTGCGGCAGGAGGCGGGCGCCGCCCTGGCGCGCATGGGGCGCCGGGCCCAGGAGGTGCTCACCCAGACCCTGCTGACCGCCGACGACCCGTACGCCCGCGAGCAGGTGGTCGAGGAGCTGCAGCGGACCCCGGTGCTGGACGAGGCCCTCGACCACCTGGGGGGCCAGGTGGCCGAATCGGGCGAGCCCCAGGGGCCGGCCGGCCGTCTGCTGGCGGCGGTGGCGGACACCGGGGCCCACAGCCGCCTGCTGGCGGCCCTGGATGGCGGCCACCCCGACCCGGCGGTGCGGGTGGCCCTGACCCGCCTGCTGGGGGGGCGAGAGGCCCCCCGGGTGCGGACCGCCCTGGCGCGGGCCGCCGACGCCGATCCCGACCCCATGGTGCGCCGCGAGGCCGCCCTGAAGCTCCAGGCTGCGGGCGCCGGGACCGACACGGGGTAGAAGGGGGAGACGCCGGTGCCGCACGCCCTGCACGAGGCCCTGGTCGCGGTCGTTCCGTGGGCCAACCTGTTCATCCTGGGCTACTACGTCCTGGTGAACGGGGTCTACTTCGCGCTGCTGCTGGTGGCCTCGGTGGCCACCGAGCGGCACCGCAAGGGCCTGCGCTACGGCCTGTTCTCCACCCTGGCCGACTCCCCCACCACGCCCCCCGTGTCGGTGATCGTCCCCGCCTACAACGAGGCCACCAACATCGTCGAGACGGTGCGCTCCCTGCTGGCCCTCAACTACCCCTCCCACGAGGTGATCGTGGTGGACGACGGCTCCACCGACGGCACCCTGGACCGGCTGATCGCGGACTTCGCCCTGGTGGAGGTGGACCTGATCTACCGGGCCCACATCCCCACCGGGCCGGTCGAGCGGTTCCTCGTCAGCCCGAAGTTCCCGGGCCTGACGGTGGTCCGCAAGGCCAACACGGGCAAGGCCGACTCCCTCAACGTGGGCATCAACCTGGCCCGCTCCCCCTACTTCTGCTCCGTGGACGCCGACTCCATTCTGGAGCGCAACGCCCTGCTGCGCCTGATGGGCCCCATCGTGGCGGCCCCGGACCGGGTGGTGGCCACCGGGGGCATCGTGCGCATCGCCAACGGCTGCGTGGTGGAGGGGGGCGAGGTGACCGAGGTCCGCCTGCCGAAGGACTTCCTGTCGCGCCTCCAGGTGGTCGAGTACCTGCGCTGCTTCCTGTTCGGGCGCACCGGCTGGAGCAGCCTGGGCTCGCTCCTGATCCTGTCGGGCACGTTCTCCCTGTTCCACCGCCAAGCGGTGGTCGAGGCGGGGGGCTACGACCGGCGCACCGTGTCGGAGGACATGGAGCTGGTCGTGCGCCTGCACAACCGCCTCAAGGAACGGGGCGCGCCCTACCGCATCACCTTCGTGGCCGACCCGATCTGCTGGACCGAGGCCCCCGCCACCCTGCGCCAGCTCGGCCGCCAGCGGCGGCGCTGGCACTGCGGCCTGGGGGAGTCGGTCTTAAGCCACTGGCGCATGATCGCCAACCCCCGCTACGGGGAGGTGGGCCTCCTGGGCATGCCGTTCCAGCTCGTGGAGCTGTTCGGCCCGTTGGTGGAGCTGGGGGGGTACCTGGTCGTGGCGGTTTCGGCACTCCTCGGTGTGCTCTCGACACGCTTTCTGGTCCTCTACATCGTCCTGTCGCTCCTGATGGGGGTCTTCCTGTCCCTGGGGGCGGTGCTCCTGGAGGAGCTCACGGAGCGCCGCTACCCGCGCTGGGGCGACCTGGTCCGGCTGCTGCTGTTCGCGGTGGCCGAGAACTTCGGCTACCGTCAGCTCAACGTCCTGTGGCGGGTGGGGGGGCTGTTCCAGCTCCTCAAGGCCCACCGCCGCTGGGAAGTGGTGGAGAAGGAGGGCCTCTCGGCCCCGGCGGCGGCCGCGGGGGCCCGGCGGTGAGGCGCCCCGTCCGCATCGGACTCCTGGCGGCGGCCGTGCTCGCCGGGGCCCTGGCCGGGCCCGTGCCGGCAGGGGCGGACCCGGACGGCCTCCTGGCCCAGCTCGGCTTCGGGAGCGGGGACGCCCCCCGCCTGGCCGCCGCCCGGGAGACCCGTTCCCCGGAGGAATGGCTGGCGGAGGGCCACGCCGCCCGGGCCCGCAACGAGCTGGAGCGGGCCATCGCCCTCTACCGGCGCGCCGGCGACGGGGCCGACGCCCTGTTCTGGCTCGCCACGGTGCAGCGCTGGGTGGGGGACCTGGACGGCGCCGCCGCCACCTACGCCCGCCTGCTGGAGCGCTTCCCGGACCACGTGGACGGCCTGCTGGGGGACGCCCGGGTGGCCCTCCGCACCGGCGCGACGGGCCGTGCCGTAACGGACCTTACCCGCGCGGCGGACCTGGACCCCGACCGCGCCGAGGCCCGCCAGCTGCTGGTGCGCGCCCACGCGGCGCGGGGCGACTGGGGCCGGGCCTACGCCCTGGCGGACCGGGCCTTCGCGGGCGACGAGCGCCTGCGGGCCCGGGCCGACATCGCCTTCCGGGCCCGCTGGTACGGCCGCGCCGCCCGGGACTACCGGGCCCTGCTGAACGGCCACCCGGACGACCCGGACCTGGCCCTGGCCCTGGGGCGGACCTACGAGCGCCAGGGCTACCTGGACCGGGCCGCCACCGTCTATGCCGACGCCCTCCGGTCCCACCCGGACCACGCCGACCTCCAGGTCCGCGCCGCCGCCGTGCAGCGCTGGCTGGGGGAGGCGGACGCCGCCCGCCGCCACGCCGACGCCGCCCTGGCCGCCGCCCCCGACCGGCCCGACGCCCTGATCGAGCGCGCCTACCAGGAGCTGGCCCGGGACCACCTGGACGGCCCTACCCGCACCGTCCTGGTCCCCGTCGAGGCCCCTCCCACGGCGCCGACAGCTCCCGCCGAGCCCGCGGAGCCGGAAGTGCCGGAACCCACGGCCGAGGCCCCGGCCCAGCCTTCGCCCCCCGCCGGGGCGCCCGTGGCCCCGCCGCCGCCCCTGGTGATCGTCCACCGGGTGGTCCCCGGCGACACCCTGGGGGGCTTGGCGCAGGCCTTCCTGGGGGATGCCACCCGCTGGGGGGAGGTGTGGGAGGCCAACCCGTTCGTCACCGACCCGGACCGGATCTACCCGGGGCAGAAGCTGCTGATCCTGGTGCAGGGCGCCGGGGTGCGCCAGGTGCCCCACCGCGTGCGGCGGGGGGAGTCCCTGAGCCGCATCGCCCGGGCCTACCTGGGCGATGCCGGCATGTGGCCCCTGGTGTGGCTGGCCAACCCGGCGGTGATCGATCCCGACCGCATCGAGCCCGGCCAGACCATCCGGGTGCCGATCCCGCGTCCGGAGCTGCCCCCCGGCATGGGCCTGGTGCCCCACGTGGTCCGTCCGGGGGAGACCCTGGGAAGCATCGCCCGGGACCACTTGGGGGACGCGGCCCGCTGGACGATGGTGTGGCGGGTGAACCCCGAGCTGAAGGACCCCAACCGGATCCGCGTGGGGCACGTGCTGAACGTGCCCCGGGCCGTGGCGGCCCCGTCGGTGCCGGTGGCGGCCGCGCCGGCGCCCCCGGCCGCCGCGCCCCGGGCCACCCCCCCGGCGCCGGAGGTCCCCACGCCCGCCCCCGCCCCGCGCCTGGTGGCCCTGCGGGACGACTGGGGCGCCGCCCAGTGGGCCCGCCGCGCCGTCACCGTGGCCCCCGCCTCCCGCGAGGGGCGTGCCCTGGTGGCGCGGGTGGCCCTGCGCCGCCTTCGGCTGGCAGACGCCCGCGAGGGGTTCGACGCCCTCCACGCCGAGGCCCCTCCGGCCTGCGACCTGTGCGCCGAGCGCATCGCCGCCCGGGAGGCCACCGCGCCGGTGCTCGACGCCTCGTTCGGCTACGACGTCACCCGCGACCTGGACGGCCGCGCCGACCCCACGGTGGCCGTGCCCACCCCGGTGCGCTACCGCACCGTGGAGTGGGGCCTGGGGGCCCGCCACCGGGTGGCGGCCCGCCTCACCCTGGGGGCCCGCTACGGGGTCGTCGACACCTCCCTGACCAACCGCAACACCGGGGCGCGCATCTACGACTACGCCGCCCGCACCGGCGAGCTGGCCGCCACCGTCCACCTGGGGGACCGCCACACCCTCACCGCCGCCGGGGGCGCCACCGACTACCGGCCCGACAGCGCCGGCTCCATCGCCGACCGCCGCTTCACCCGCCTGCGCCTGGCGTGGGACCGGACCCGCTGGAACGGCGCCTGGCACGTTTCAGCCGCCCAGGGCCCCTACCTGGGGCGCAGCATCCCGCCCCAGGCGGCCTACACCCTGTTCCGCGAGCGGCGCCTGGACGCGGCCGCCGAGCGGCGCCTGACCCCCCGGGCCACGGCCTTCGCCCGCTACGCCCACGCCGCCTACCAGGGCGGCCCGACCCTGAACGAGGGTGCCCTGGGGGCCCGCCTGCGCTTGGGCACCCACCACCTGACGGCCGAGTACGCCCAGGAGCATCAGCCGGGCCGCTTCCTCGACGAGGCCGGCGGCGGCCTCGCCCCCGTGTTCGTGCGGGCCCGCCGGGCCGAGGTGAGCGACCGCTGGCGCTGGCCCTTCCCGTTCCGCTTCGCGGCGTCCGCCCGGGTGCGCACCCTGGAGGCGAACACCCTCACCGTGGGGGGCACCCCCTACGCCTCCCCGAGCAACCGCGAGACCGCCGCCTCGTTGGAGGCGGCGTACGCCCACCCGGCCCTGTCGCCCCTCGCCTTCGGCGCCGGGTACGACTACGTCGATTTCGACAAGAACGCCTTCGCCTACGACACCGTGGACAGCCGGGGGCCCGACCTGTTCGCCGAGCTGGCCGACGCCGACGGCGACTGCTGGAGCTACCGTCTGCGCTACACGTGGGGGGTGCGCTGGGACGAGGACCCCGCCAACGCCCACTACGTGCGCCACCTCCTGGAGGGCACGGCCCGGGTCAATGCCGGCGCCCGCCTCTCCGCCGGGCTGTCGGGGCGCTACTTCCGCGCCGCGGCCTACGACGGGGAGCAGGTGCGCCTGACCGCCGACCTCACCTGGCGCTTCTGAGGCGCCCCAAAGCCGGCGCCGGCCCCCCGCCGCCGCGTCGGATCCCCGGGCCGTTTCCTTGACAGGCCCGCTCCAGCCGGCTATGCTGACCAATTCCGCAGGGGTCGGGCTGCCGGGGGGCGCCCGGCGCCCCGCGGAGACGACGGGCGCGCACCATCGATGACATTGCGGGACCGGCTCCAAGACGACCTCAAGTCCGCCCTGAAAGGGGGGAACAAGGACGCGGTCCGGACCCTTCGGCTGCTCCAGGCCGGGCTGAAGAACCGGGAGATCGAGTTGCGCCGTCCCCTCGCGGACGACGACGTGGTGAAGGTCCTCCAGACGGCGGTCAAGCAGCGCAAGGAGGCCATCGCCCAGTACGAGGCCGGCGGCCGCGCCGACCTGGTGGCCCAGGAGCGGGCCGAGCTGGAGGTGCTGTCGGGCTACCTGCCGGATCAGCTCGGCGAGGCCGAGCTGGCGGCCCTGGTGGACGCGGCCATCGCCGAGGTGGGGGCCACCGGCCCCAAGGACCTGGGCGCCGTCATGAAGCGGGTTCTGGCCCAGGCGGCCGGACGCGCCGACGGGGCCGCCGTGAACGCCCTGGTCCGCGCCCGACTCGCGTAGAGGGCGCGGGTTGGCTATATAGGAAGCAAGGGGGGTCGCCGCAAGCGCGCCGGATGCACATACCCGAGGACCAGATCGAGCGGGTGCGCGCGGCGGCGAACCTGGTGGAGATCGTCTCCGCGCATGTGAGTCTGAAGCGCAGGGGACAGAACCACGTCGGGCTGTGTCCGTTTCACCCGGAGAAGACGCCTTCCTTCACGGTCAGCGAGACGAAGCAGATCTATCACTGCTTCGGCTGTGGTGAAGGCGGCAACGCGATCTCGTTCGTGATGAAGATGGAGGCCATGGAATTCCCCGCCGCCGTGCGCCGCCTGGCCGAGCGCTACGGCGTGCCCCTGGCGGCGGACCGCTCCCCGGGCGCGGCCCGCAAGGGCGAGGAGCGCGACCGGGTGCGGCGGGTCAACGACCTGGCCCTGGCCTTCTTCCGCGCCCGCCTGGCGGAGGCCGGGCCCGACAGCCCGGTGCGCCGCTACCTGGCTCGGCGCGGCCTGGACGCGGGCGCCGTGGAGGACTTCGAGCTGGGCTGGGCGCCGGACGAGTGGCGGGCCTTGGCCGACCACGCGGTCGGGTGCGGCGTCAGCCCGGAAGACCTGCTCCTGGCCGGACTGGCCGTGCGCAAGGACGGCGGCCGGGGCTACGACCGCTTCCGGGGCCGGCTGATCTTTCCCATCCGGGCCCCCCAGGGCCACGTGGCCGGCTTCGGCGGCCGGGTGATCGGGGACGGCGAGCCCAAGTACCTGAACTCGCCCGAGACCCCGCTCTACCACAAGGGCTCGCTCCTGTACGGCCTGCACCAGTCCCGGGGCCGCCCCGGGCGGCGCGAGCGGATCGCGGTCGTGGAGGGCTACCTGGACGTGATCGCCTGCCACCGCGCCGGCGTCACGGAGGCGGTGGCGCCCCTGGGCACGGCCCTTACCGAGGACCACGCCCGCATCCTGGCGCGCCACACGGACCGGGTGGACCTGGTGTTCGACGGCGACGCCGCGGGACAGGCCGCGGCGCGGAAGGCTTCGGCGGTTCTGGCACCCTTTCCGATGGATGTGCGAATCGTGACCCTTCCGGCCGGCGAGGACCCGGACTCGCTCCTCGCGGCCGGTGGCCCGGAGGCCCTGGTGGCCGCCCTGGAGGACGGCCGGCCGATGATGGACTTCCTGCTGGCGGCGTGCCTCGATGGCACTTTCGGCACCCCCATCGAGCGGCGCCTGAAGGCGGCCGAGCCGGTGTTCGAGGTCCTGGGGCGGATCGCCGACCCCCTGCGCAAGGGCCACTACCTGGGCCGTCTGGCCGACGCCCTGGGGGTGGACGAGCGGAGCCTGAGACGGCGCTTCGCCGTGGCCCCCGGGCGGGGCCCGGGCCCGGCCGCGCGTCCGGCCGCCGCGGCGCCGGCGGGGGCGCCCCCCCACGGGGAGGACCTGCTGATGCACCTGGTGCTCCAGGGCCGGGTGGACGCGGCGTGGCTGTGGCAGCGCCTGGCCCCGGAGGCCTTCACCGACCCCCGGGTGCGGCGGGTGGCGGCGGCGCTCAAGGAGCTGGCCGCCGCCGGCCGGCCCCCGGAGGCCGTGCTGGACCGCCTGGCCGCCGCCCCCGAGGCGGCCGCCCTGGCGGCCGGCTGGCTGAGCCGGGAGGTCACGGTGGAGGGCGACGCCGAGGGTTGCGCCGAGGCGTGCGTCACGGCCCTGGGGCGGCCGGAGGTGCAGGAGGTCCACCGCCGCCTGCTGGCCGAGATCCGCGAGGCGGAGGCCCGCGGGGACACCCGGCGCCTGATGGCCCTGCTGCGCCAGAAGGACGCCCTGGGGCGGGCCGGCCGGGCCGCGGCGGCGGGATAGGACGGTTTTCGGTTTGGGAACGGTTTCGTCACGTAGGGGTTCACGGGTCGATCACACCCACGGAGAGGAAAGGGAATCCATGCAAGGTCTCGAGGGCATCGAGGAAATCAACTCCATGCTGGAACTGGGTCGGGAGAAGGGCTACCTGACCTACGACGACCTCAACCAGTACCTGCCGGCCGACTTCGTCACGCCGGATCAGATCGAGCAGGTGATCGTGATCCTGGCGGAGATGGACATCGACGTCGTCGAGGAGGAGACGGAGGAGGGCGAGGAGGAGATCGAGATCGAAACCACCCGCCTGGGCCGCGCCGGCCGCGAGGCGGCGGAGGAGGACAGCGGGCCCAAGGAGATCGACCTCACCCCCGGCGAGTTCTCCCGCACCGACGACCCGGTGCGCCTCTACCTCAAGGAGATGGGCACCGTTTCCCTGCTCACCCGCGAGGGCGAGATCGAGATCGCCAAGCGCATCGAGGAGGGCAAGAAGGAGACCAGCGCCGTCCTGTTCACCCTCCCCATGGGCCTCAACGCGCTGTTCGCCCTGGACGACGAGCTGCGCCGCCCCGAGGGCACCCTCCGCATCAAGGAGGTGATGGTCCCCCGCCCCGAGGACCTGCAGCCCGACCAGGAGCCCGACTACGGCCCCATCCAGGAGCAGTTCTTCGCCGTCATGACCGACGTCCGGGCCATGGCCCGCGACCTGGAGGCGGCCCACGAGGAGTGGCAGGCCTGCGACGACCTCAACCACAAGCGCCGCCTGAAGCTCAAGCTCAACGAGCAGCGGGCCCAGATCGTCGGCCGCCTCGAGGAGCTCAACCTGGTGCCCGGCATCGCCGACGGCCTGGCCGAGCGGCTGCGTGCCGCCTTCGCCGCGGTGATGAGCGCGGAGAAGGAGATCGCTTACTGCCGCAAGCGGTTCGGAGTGACCTCCGAGGAGATGCGGAGCCGCTTCGAGACCCTCCAGGCCACCGGCAACGTCAAGAAGGTCGCGGCCCAGTTCGGCGTGGAGCCCGAACTGCTCACGGCCCTCCACGACCGCTTCGAGGCCGCCGAGGAGGCCGTCGCCGCCGCCTGCGAGGGGGTGGGGGTGGGGGCCGAGGAGCTCAAGGAGTGCGTCAAGACGTACAACCGGGGCCAGATCAAGACCGACATCGCCAAGACCGAGCTGATCGAGGCCAACCTCCGGCTGGTGGTCTCCATCGCCAAGAAGTACACCAACCGGGGCCTGCAGTTCCTGGACCTGATCCAGGAGGGCAACATCGGCCTGATGAAGGCGGTGGACAAGTTCGAGTACCGCCGCGGCTACAAGTTCTCCACCTACGCCACCTGGTGGATCCGCCAGGCCATCACCCGCGCCATCGCGGACCAGGCCCGCACGATCCGCATCCCCGTGCACATGATCGAGACGATCAACAAGCTCATCCGGGTGTCGCGCCAGCTCGTGCAGGAGCACGGCCGGGAGCCGACCACCGAGGAGCTCGCCGAGCGCATGGAGATGTCCCTCGACAAGGTGCGCAAGATCCAGAAGATCGCCAAGGAGCCCATCTCCCTGGAGACCCCCATCGGGGAGGAGGAGGACTCCCACCTCGGCGACTTCATCGAGGACAAGAACGCCGTCTCGCCGGTGGACAGCGCGGTGCGCTACGACCTGCAGCGGCAGATCGACACGATCCTGTCGAGCCTGACGCCGCGCGAGGAGCTCGTGCTGCGCAAGCGCTTCGGGATCGGCCAGGAGCAGGAGCACACCCTCGAGGAGGTGGGCCAGAGCTTCGACGTCACCCGGGAGCGGATCCGCCAGATCGAGGCCAAGGCGCTGCGCAAGCTGCGCCACCCGTCGCGCTCGAAGCGGCTGCGCTCCTTCGTGGATATGATAGGCTAGGGCGCGCCGGACGAGACGCTGCCGACCGCGCTGCGGGCCGCGCCCGGGAAGGGGGCCGCGCCTTTCCGGGGGCTTCGTCCCCGGAGGCGCTTCCGAGCGGGCCCATAGCTCAGTTGGTCAGAGCGGCCGGCTCATAACCGGCTGGTCCCAGGTTCGAGTCCTGGTGGGCCCACCACGGCCGGCGTCCCGGTATCGGGGCGGCCGCCGGCCGGAGCGTTGAAGGAGATCGCATTGCAAGAACAACTCCGGGCCCTGCTCGCGGTGCAGGAGGTGGACGAAGCCATCGCCGAGGCCCGCCAGCAGCAGCGCAAGCTACCGGAGAAGGTGGCGGAGGAGCTGGCCGCATACACCGAGGCCGAGACGGCCCTGAAGGAGGCCGAGCGGACCCTGGAGGAGCTGGAGGCCGCCCGGCGCGACCGGGAGGGGCAGCTCCAGGACCAGGAGGCGCACATGCAGCGCCTCAAGGGCCACCTCAAGGAGATCACCAACACCCGCGAGTACCAGGCCTACATCCAGGAGCTCGACGGGGTCCAGCGCGCCACCGGCAAGCTGGAGGAGGAGATCCTGGGGATCCTGGCCGACGTGGACACCACCCGGGAGCAGGTGGACGCCCGCCGCGCCGAGTTCGACACCCACCGCCAGGTCTACGAGGCCGAGCGCGCCAAGGTGGACGTGGACTTGAAGCGCATCGAGTCGGAGGTGGAGGGCTGGCAGGCCCGCAAGGCCGAGCGCGCCAAGGAGGTGGACCCGACCCTCCTCAAGCGCTATGAGCGGGTCGCCCGCAGCGTGCGGCGCCCGGTGGTGGAGGTGCGGGGCGGCTCCTGCGGCGGCTGCCACATGAACGTCCCCCCCCAGCTGGTCTCCGAGGTCAAGCGCGGCACCCGGGTGCACGAGTGCCCCCACTGCCACCGCCTGCTGTTCGTCGCCGACCAGGTGGCCTCCTAGGCCGACGCCGCCGCCCGGGTTCGGGCGGGGCGAGGCGCCAAGCCGGCCTGTAAGCCGAGTTCTGTCCCCCGGCGGGCCCTTTGCGAGGTCGCCGGGGCGGTGGCCATCTCTCTAGGGGCAGGGTTGCCCCTGCCCTCCAGCGACCAACCCGGGAGCATCGGGCGAACCACCCTCAAACGCCCCCCTATTTGGTCTTGCTCCGGGTGGGGTTTGCCGTGCCCCCGCCGTCACCGGCGGGGCGGTGGGCTCTTACCCCACCGTTTCACCCTTACCCGCACCCCGTCCCCCAATTGGGAAACGGGGCCGCTGGCGGTCTGTTCTCTGTGGCACTTTCCGTCGGGTCACCCCGCCTGGGCGTTACCCAGCACCCCGTTCTGCGGAGCTCGGACTTTCCTCCCGCGCCGCCTCCCCGGATATCGGAAGGGCGGCGCCGGCGGCCACCCGGCCGGCTTGGCGCGCTGCCGTGACCCCCATTGTACCTGACGGGGCGCCTTCCGGGCGCGCCTCCGGCGCCCGGGCCGCCAAAGGGGGTATACTCGGGCTTGGAGGGGGCGACCGGCACCGGCGGCCGGCCCGGCCCGGCCGGACCGGGCAAGCGGAACCAGAGGACAGGCGCATGGAAACGGGCGACTTCGTGCACCCGGTGGACATCCTCATGGAGGAGCACCGGAAGATCAGCCGCTACATCGTCAACTTCGCCAGCCTGCTGGAAAACCCGGCGGAGTGGGAGGCCGCCATCCGCAACGCGATCCAGCTGATCAACCACGACTTCGTCCAGCACGAGCGGCGCGAGGCGATCCTGGTGGAGGAGCTCGAGCGCCTGATGGGCGGCAAGATCGGCCCCCTGGAGATGGTCGAGAAGGAGCACCGCCAGCTCGACGCCCTGCGCAAGCGCTTCAACAACGCCCTCGAGAAGCTGGACCTGACCCGGGTGAAGGGCGACGACCCGGACGTGCTCGACCTGCTGGAGATCGGCAACCGCCTCGTGTGGGCCAAGCAGAGCCACTTCTTCAAGGACGAGCGCTTCCTGTTCGCCGCCGCCCGCGGGGCCCTGGAGCCGGAGCGCCTGCGGGAGATCGCCTGGCGCATGGAGGCCATCTGAGGCGCCACCTTCCGCCCCTTACGGGGGCGGTCTTGCAATCGCGTCCCGCCTGCCGCATCATAGCGCCCTGTCGCCCGGCGGTATGGCCGGACGGAGGCGGCCGATCCCGGCAGGCCCCTCCGCCGGGAGCCGCCCCGGGCGGTCCGGGTGAAGGGCGGACGGAGCGCAGGACCTGGCAAACCGCCGCGCCATAGGAGAGGGGCGTCGCGCCATCCGCCGCCGCGGGGCGGCGCAGCCGATCCCGCCCCGCGCCCCCATGTCTCGCACCGTGGAGAGTCCGCTATGTGGAACCGCATGATGGGTCCCGGCGCGCCCCGCAAGCCGGAGGAGGCCGCGCCGCGCCCCACGGCCGCGCCCGAGGCGACCCCCAAGCAGAACAGGAGCAAGCCGATGAGTTCCGTCGCGATTATCGGGAAGTCCATCGTCATCAAGGGCGAGTTGTCCGGCAACGAGGACCTGGTGGTCGAAGGTGCCGTGGACGGCACCATCACCCTTACCGACAACAACCTCGTCGTCGGCGCCGACGGCCGGGTCAACGCCAACCTGTTCGCCCGCTCGGTGACGATCACCGGCAAGGTGGAGGGCGACGTGTCCGCCAACGAGCGGGTCGAGATCACCGCCACCGGCTCCCTGAAGGGCAACATCCGAGCGCCGCGCCTGGTGATCAACGACGGCGCCTTCTTCCAGGGCAGCGTCGAGATGAAGAAGGCGACCTCGGCCACCCAGACCGAGGCCAAGTCCCGGGGCGCCTCCCAGGGGTCCTCCCAGGGGTCCTCCCAGGGCGCCTCCCAGTCGGAGCCGTCGGCCAAGCCCGTGGTCGAGGTGGTCTGAGCGGGCCGCCCCGGGGGACGGGCGCGTGCACCTGAAGCTGACCCACCGCCGGTACCTGGACGGCAGCGCGTCGAACCATGCCCTGGCGGTCAAGGAGCCGCCGGCCGAGGGCACTTACGAAAGCGCGGCCGCCCGCCGCATCGCCGACCGGCTGGAACGGGCCGAGGGGGCCGTGGTCCTGGACCTGGGCGTCCTCAGCGGCGAGACGGTCACGACCCTCGCCGGCTGGGGGGCCCGGGTCCACGTCCACGACGTGATGACCCCCCTGGCCCGGGACCTGGCCACCGGCCAGAGCCAGGCGGCGGACCTGCTGGCGGAGCTCAAGCTCCTGCCGGAGTCCCTCGACGTGGTGCTGGCCTGGGAGCTGCTGGACTTCCTGCCCCTCGAGGAGGCCCGCCGGGTGATGACCCGGCTGGGCCGCTGGCTCAAGCCCAAGGGCCTGCTGCTGGCGGTGTTCAACGCCGTCTCCAGCGACCAGGTGCACCGCTTCCGCCTGCGGGAGCAGAACCGGGTCCAGATGCAGGGGGCCCTGCCCCTGCCCGAGGTGGTCTCGGCCCGCACCAACAACGAGGCCCTGTCGCTGTTCTCCGGCTTCACCCTGCTCCACTCCGCCCTGATGCGGACCCAGGTGCGGGAGGTGCTCGGCCAGCGCAATCCGGACTGAAAAAGGGCCGCCGCCGGGCACCCGGCGGCCCCGGGGCCGGGGCCGGTCCCCCCCGCCAGGCCCCCCTCGGGGGGCGGCGGAAAGGCCCGGTTTGCCGTCCGCGACCGCTTGACACGCGGAGGGCGTTCCCCTATATTGGTCCGTCTTTCGTTCAAGGACGCGCTCGTGCCGGCGTAGCTCAGTTGGCCAGAGCAGCTGACTTGTAATCAGCAGGTCGTGGGTTCGAATCCCTCCGTCGGCTCCACACCAGGACGTGAGGACGGGACCCGTGGCCATCGGTTTTTCTTCGGGGAGGTGCCCGAGTGGTCAAAGGGAGCGGACTGTAAATCCGTCGGCTGAGCCTACGAAGGTTCAAATCCTTCCCTCCCCACCATTTCGCAAGGTTTGGGCGCACGCGGGAATAGCTCAGTTGGCTAGAGCGCCAGCCTTCCAAGCTGGGGGTCGCGGGTTCGAGTCCCGTTTCCCGCTCCACACGGGGATGATACGGTTCGTGGCTCCGGCCCTTGTAGCTCAGTCGGTAGAGCACTTCCTTGGTAAGGAAGAGGTCACCGGTTCAAATCCGGTCAAGGGCTCCACGACAACGCGGTGGTCGGAACGGCTGCCGGGCAACGCAGGCGATTCCACAGCGAGAAGGTAAGTCATGGGCAAGGAGACATTCGATCGGAGCAAGCCGCACGTCAACGTGGGGACGATCGGACACGTGGACCACGGCAAGACGACGCTGACGGCGGCGATCACGGCGGTGCTGGCGAAGTCTGGGGGAG
>Ga0210123_1001121_pt1 | contig 14390 bp, 9 predicted proteins | sample Muzzi_PWB_D2_FD_185535 | JGI IMG/M metagenome (GOLD analysis project Ga0210123, IMG submission 185535) | Wetland microbial communities from San Francisco Bay, California, USA, that impact long-term carbon sequestration - Muzzi_PWB_D2 (SPAdes) | ecosystem: Environmental > Aquatic > Marine >... | reverse complement strand
CAACAGCCGCATGGCCTTGGTGGAACGGTGAGGGCTCAGCCATGACCATGGCCGAAGGCGATCTGGCCGTCACCGAACTCCACTTCGTGCGCGACCGGCACATTCCGCCGCAGTCGCCGCCGGCAAGAAAGTCGCGGTACTGGCCGATGAGACCCGCCCCTTCCTGCAGGGCTCGCGCCTGACCGCCTGGGAACTGCAGAAGGACAAGATCCCGGTGACCCTGATCTGCGACAATATGGCCGGCTACCTAATGAGCAAGGGGGAGATCGACTGCGTCATCGTCGGCGCCGACCGGATCGCCGCCAACGGCGATGTCGCCAACAAGATCGGTACCTACACGGTGGCGGTGCTGGCCAGGGAGCACAACATCCCGTTTTATGTCGCCGCGCCGATTTCGACCATCGACCTGAGTCTGAGTGACGGCGCGCAGATTCCGATCGAAGAGCGCGACGTCCGCGAGATCACCCACCTCAAGGATATTCAGCTGGCTCCGGAGGGGATTTCAGTGCGCAATCCGGCCTTTGATGTCACCCCGCACCGGCTGGTGACGGCAATTATCACCGAACGGGGCGTGGTGCAGGGGGATTACCGGTCCGGTCTGGCCGAGGTTGTCGGCAACGGATGAAGCTCTCTACTCAGGACATCACCGCGAAACTTGAACTGCTTGGCAACGCGGATGAATACCAGCTGGTCGCCTGGCTGGACGGGTTCCCCCTGCTGGACGGAGAACGGGGCAAGACCAATCTGCGGTTGCTTGACGGGCAGCTGCACGACCGGTCCCTGCTCGCGCAAATCCTTGCCGACGCCTTGCAATCGGCTGAGCCGGATGCGGCGCTGAACCTGCTGGAACGGCTGGTCGCGGTCATCGACAAGGCTCTTTTGCGGGAGGTCCTGATCCAGAAAGAGCCGCGCCGGCAGCTGTTGACCATTCTCGGCGGGTCGGCGTTTCTGGCGGGAATTCTTTGCCGGGATCAGAGCTACTTCGAGAAGCTGTTTCGCGGCCGGGAGATAGAACGGGTCAGGACGCAGAGTGAAATGCTTACCGACCTGCGCCGTCTGATCCCGGAGCAGAGCGATTTCCCCCGGCTCAAGGCCGGGCTGCGCCGCTACAAGGCGGAGCAGGTGCTGCGGATCGGCAGCCGTGATCTCTGTGGCCTGGCGGTGTTGGAAGAGGTGACCGACGAGCTCTCCAGTCTGGCTTCGGCCTGCCTGCAACGGGCTTATGAAATCTGTTCAATTCAGCTGCAGGACGAGTACGGCGCGCCATTTGAGGAGACTGAACCGGGGGAAAAACCAGCAGAATTCACCATTCTCGGCATGGGGAAGTTCGGCGGCAACGAGTTGAATTTCTCATCCGATATTGATCTGATCTATTGCTATTCCTCCTCTCACGGCGAGACCTCCGGCGGCAGTCGCAAAGAACGGATCAGCCTGCACCGGTACTTCGTCAAACTGGCGGAACTGGTGACCCGGGCGCTCAGCCAGGTGACCGAGGACGGTTTTGTCTTCCGGGTCGACACCCGGCTGCGACCGGACGGTAACAGCGGCGACCTGGCCATTTCCCTGGCCGCCGCCGAGAGCTATTACGAGTCCTGGGGGCAGAGCTGGGAGCGGGCGGCGATGATCAAGGCGCGCCCGGTGGCCGGTTCAATCGCGTTGGGGGAAGAACTGCTGGAACGCCTTAAGCCGTTCATTTTTCGGCGCTACCTCGATTACGGCATGATCGAGGACATGAAACTGATGAAGCAGAAGATCAATGCCAGCCTCGGCCGCGAGCAGGAAGGGGAACGGAACCTCAAGCTTGGTCGCGGCGGTATTCGTGAGATCGAATTTTTCATCCAGGCGCTGCAGTTGATCAATGCCGGCAAACGGCCGCAGCTGCAGCAGCGCAACTCACTAGCGATGCTGCAGCTGCTCCGGGAGGCAGAGCTGATAACGGCGGAGGAACAGGTGCTGCTCAGTGCGGCTTACCGTTTCCTGCGGACGGTCGAGCATCGCATTCAGGTCGTCCGCGAACAGCAGACCCATTCCCTGCCGACCCGCACCGAGGAGATTCTCGCCCTGGCCCGGCGCTGTGGTTTTGCCGACCGCGACAGTTTTCTCGCCGAACTCGAGCGGTACCGGAACGGAGTGAACGCCATCTTCATTGATCTGTTCCACTCCGCCGAGGAAGAGGATTTCCTGGCCCGGCCGGAGGTCAATTTCATCTTCGACTCGGAATCCGATCCAGAGCTGGTTAAGGACCTGCTTGAGGAAAAAGGGTTCAGTAACCCGGACGGTGCCTATGAAAGTTTGAAAATGCTGCGCGGCGGTGACCCGCACAAGCGTCTGACCAGGCGTGGCCGGCGTTTACTTGACCGGTTGGCGCCGTTACTGATGGGGGAACTGCTCGATTCACCCAATCCCGACCAGGCGCTGAACAATCTGGAAACCTTTATCCGCAGTATCCGGGCGCGGACTTCATTTTTTGCCCTGCTTGTCGAAAATTCCGGGATTGTCAAGCTGTTGATTGCGCTGTTCGGTTCCAGCCAGTTGCTGTCGCGAATTTTTATCCAGCGTCCGGAATTGCTGGATACCATGGTCTCCCGCTCCCATGCGGTCGAGACCAAGCCGCGGCGGCAGATGGCGGAAGAACTCGGACAACAGATGACCTTGGCTGCAGACTATGAGCAGCAGCTTGATATTCTGCGCCGGTTCCGCAATGAAGAGTTCCTGCGCATTGCGCTCAATGACCTGCATGGCCAGATCGGCCAGGGGGAGAGCACCCGACAACTTTCCTGGCTGGCTGAAGTTTGTCTGGAACAGGCGGTTTCGATGGCGCGCCGGGAGATGGCTGTCCGGTTCGGCGCCCCATTTCCTGCAAAATCCGGCGGCAGCGGCGCCGAGACCGCATTTGCCATTCTCGGTATGGGGAAATTAGGGGGCCTGGAGCTGAATTATCACTCCGACCTTGATATCATTTTCATCTACGATAGTGAGGGACAGACGCAACCGGTCGCAGAAACCGAGGTCGGTCGGTTCCGCCAGCTCGAAAACCGCGAATACTTCGCCAAACTGGCACAGCGGATTATTACCGTTCTGACCCTGGTGACCGTCGAGGGTTATGTTTACAAGATCGACACGCGGTTGCGCCCTTCCGGGAACCAGGGCCCGCTGGTGACCAGTCTGCAGGCTTTCGAGCGTTATCATCATGAGTCGGCGCAATCCTGGGAGCGCCAGGCGATGACCAAGGCCCGGGTCGTCAGCGGTCCGGCGGAATTTGCCGAACGTGTTCAGTCGCTGATCAGCAGGCTGACTTTTGAACGACCGTTACCGGCAGATCTGCAGGCGGAAATTTACCGGTTGCGCGGCCGCATGGAGCGAGAACTGGCCAGGGAGAGCGAGGACCATTTCAACATCAAGACCGGCCGGGGCGGCATGGTCGATGTCGAGTTTCTGACCCAGTATCTGCAGCTGCTGCATGCGCATCAGCTGGCCGCCCTACGGCAACAGAATACCCTGGAGCTGCTCAAGATTCTGGCAGAACAGGGAATTCTTCCGGCGGCTGAAGCGGAACGATTGCTTAATGGTTATAAATTCCTGCGGCGGCTGGAGAACAAGCTGCGCCTGCTGCATGATCAGTCGATCAACGAACTGTCCGGTGAACAGACAAAAATGCGAAAAGTAGCGAGAAGTCTCGGCTACGGCATATCAGGGGTTGCGCCCGAGAAGGAATTTCTGGAAGAATACCGATTGATTACCGAAGGAATCCGGGAGCTGTTTGAACGCTATCTTAATCCGCAGTGTCACGGATTGACCGGGAAGGACGCCTGAGATGAGCAACAAAGTGATGGTGATAGATGATGATCAGGGGGTCCGCTCGTATCTGCAGAAGGCTCTGACCGCGGCAGGTTGCCGGGTCGAGACCGTTGACCGTGGCGCCGCCGGTTTGCAGAAATTGTTGACCGACGATTACAACCTGGTGCTGATCGATATCAATTTGCCGGAGATATCCGGCCCGGCGATCTGCAGTGCCTTGCGTAAGCATGATAAAACCCGGAACCTGCCGGTGGTGATGATCACCGCCACCTTTCACAGTCAGGACCAGATCGCTCAGGCCAAGGCCGAATATGGACCGGATGATTTTCTGTTGAAACCGTTCAATCCCTCTGACCTGCGTAAACTTCTTGAGCGCCAGCTTCCGCAGGCGAAGAAAACGGCGAACGGCAAAGAGGAATCCTTTTCGCAGCCGATCACCGGAGAGACTGTTCCCCTGCTGCTGCATCAGCTGTACAGCAAAAAGGCGACCGGCCTGCTCCATCTGCAGCGCGGCGAGGCGAAAAAAATCATTTATATCAAGGATGGTTACCCGATTTTTGCCCGTTCCAACGTGCTCAATGAATGCCTTGGGCGGATGCTGGTTCGGGAAGGGGTAGTGACCGAGGTCGATTGTGACGCCTCGGTGGAGCGGAGCAAGGAATCGGGACGGTTGCAAGGTACGGTGTTGATCGAGATGGGTCTGCTGACTCCGCAGGACCTGCATGAAGCGTTGGCGCGGCAGGTAACGGAAAAACTGCTGAACACCTTCGCCTGGCAGGATGGTACCTGCCAGTTTATTCCGGGCAAGGATTTCAAAAAGAATGTGACCTCGATCAAGCTTTCCCCGGCGTCCTTGATCATGCGCGGCATCAGCCGCTATTGGAGTGCCCAGCAACTGGAAGATTTCCTGCGGCCGTTTTCCTCCAGGTATCTGAAACAGGTTTCCGATGTCCAGTATCGGTTTCAGGAGATCGAACTGAATAAACGGGGCGAGGCGATCTTCTCCCAGTGTCTCGGGGGGTCGACCCTGGAACAGATTCTCGATCAGCATCCCCTTGCTCGCCGCGAAGTGCAGCAGATTCTGACCGCTCTGCTGCTTTCAGAGATGATCGAAGCCAGCGACGTTGCTGAGCAGGTTGAGGCCGCCGACATTCCCGAGTTGCATGTCGATCAGGCGATAGACGAGCAGTTGCGGCGCAAAATTCTCGATGATTACCAGCGGATCATGCAGGTCGATTATTTTGATGCTCTGGGGGTCAACCGCCAGTGCGGTGGTCCGGAAGTGCGGCGCGCCTATTATAAGCTGGCCAAAGAGTACCATCCGGACCGGTTTCTCGGCAGTGGGCTGTCCCGCGAGATGAGCAATAAAATCAATGAAATGTTTCAGTACATTACCCAGGCCTATTCGGTGCTCAGCGATCCGAAATCCTGCTCCCAATATCTTGATGAACTGATCCATGGCCCGAAGAAGACGATCAATATCAACCAGGTGATCGAGGCTGAAACAGCTTACCAGGAAGGGCGCACCTTGCTGAAGATCCGGCGTTACAGTGCCGCCATCAAGCCGCTCAAACGCGCCATCGAGCTCAGCCCCGAGGAGCCTGAGTACCTGACGCATTACGCCTGGGCGCTATTCAAGGCATCGTCTGATAAACTTCAAGTTCAGAACCAGGCGCTGGAGGTGCTGCTGGCCTCCCGCGAACTGAATCCCGGCCTCGATATCACCCATCTCTACCTCGGACATATTTACCAGACGATGGGGAAAGATCGGCAGGCGGAGAAATCTTTTGAAATGGCGGTGCAGGCCAACCCTGATTGTACCGATGCCCTGCGCGAATTACGGTTGATCAACCTGCGACGGGAACAGACCGCCCAGTCCAAAGGGTTGCTGAAGAAATTTAGAAGCAAAGAGGATTAAATAAAGCTTCGCTCAGGCTGACGGCTGCAGGCGTTGCAATCCTTGATCGAGCAGGTGTCTGGGATGGACATTCCCCAGTGAGCCGATCATGCTGCGGCGGATCTGCGGTATCTCTTTGGACAACTCTTTGACCAGCTGTTTCATTCGCTGCCGTTTCTGGTCGACCACCCCGCAAACCGGACAGGCACAGCAAATTATCGGATACTGGCTGAGGCGGCTGAATCTGATGATTTCCGACTCCTCTACATAGACCAGCGGGCGGATGACGGTGTGCCGACCGTTGTCGGCCAGCATGTTCGGGCTCATGGCCGCCAGGGTGCCGACGTAGAACTGGTTGAGTAGCGAAGTTTCGATAAAATCGTCCAGATGATGACCAAGGGCGATCTTGTTGCAGCCGAGCTGTTCGGCCAGGGTGTAGAGCACGCCGCGCCGCAGCCGGGCGCAGAAGGAGCAGTAGGAGGAGCCGGGACGGCGTTTCTCCTCGATGATCCGGTAGCAGTCGGTCGCCTCCATTCGGTAATCAAAGCCGTACGTTTTCAGGTGTTCCTCGATCACTTCCTTGCGGTAACCGGGAAAACCGGAATCGACGTTCACCGCGACCAGTTGATACTTGACCGGGGCCTTTCTGCGCAGTGCTTCGAGCATGTGCAGCAGGGTGTAGGAATCCTTGCCGCCCGACACGCCGATGGCGATCCGGTCGCCATCCTCAATCAGATTGAAATCCCCGATCGCCTTGCCGACCTGTTTCTTGATCCGCTGAAAAAGCTGTTCTTGTTCCGTATTCAACTTTCGGACTCCTTTGCGTGATGTGACCAGGAATTAGTAAAGGAATCGGCATGAAAATGCAAGTCTTTGAGAAATCGATCTTTTAATCCGGGTTGACTCGGTCCGTATCTTGCAAAATCGTCTGATTGTACCCCTCCCGTTTAAGAGAATGAAGTATTGCGTCGATAACCAAAACAGAGGTCAGCAGATGAGTATCGATCCGTTAAAAGCATTCGGCACAGTGATTCCAATTAGCAAAGGACATGGGAACAACAAGGCCGCCGAGCCGTCTGCCCGGTCCTTCGATGATCTGCTCAAGACTGCGGAATCATTACCGCCGCGTAGAGATGAGGCGGTTGCTCAGGCAAAGACGATCGCGCATCTGGCACAGTTGAAGATGATGCAGGGGCTGTTGCTTGCCGATGATGAAACGGAGGGCGAGTCGTCACTCTCCGGTCTGTTTGACTGGAAATCTTCTGCTGCTCTGCTGCCCAAGTCAGGTCAAAAGATTGACAACCTTTACGCCAGGATGCAGCCGACCCTGCAGGAACCGGCGGCAAGCGGCCGCAATGAGATCGAACGGCTGATCGACCGGGTGGCCGGCCAGGTCAGCCTGGCCCCCGAGCTGATCCGTTCAGTGGTCGCCGCCGAAAGTGATTTCCAGCCGGACGCAGTCTCCCCGGTCGGCGCCCAGGGGCTGATGCAGCTGATGCCGGAAACCGCTAAAGAGCTGGGGGTGCAGGACAGTTTCGACCCGCACCAGAATCTGCTCGGCGGCAGCAAGTATCTGAAGCAACTGCTCGACAAATACGACGGCGACCTCGACCGCGCTCTCGCCGCCTACAACTGGGGGCAGGGGAACGTCGACCGGCACGGGCTGGAGCAGATGCCGCAGGAGACGCGGGAGTACCTGGCGCGGGTGAAAAGGGGGCTGGAAGGAACTCGTTCTTGAGTCGTATTGACGGAGCTGCTTTCATCACGTCGATTCCTGAAGGCAGGTTGAATGTTTCCCAAGCTTTGACAGTCTACTCACTCGCTGCCGGCAGTTCATGATTATTCCGCCTGCCTCCATGTTTTTCCGGCAGCTTGAGCAGCCGGCGGACATCCTCCAGAATCAGGTAGAGCGCCGGAATCAGCAACAGGGTGATGCCGGTGGCGAAGAGGATGCCGAAACCGAGTGAGATCGCCATCGGGATCAGGAACTGCGCCTGGACGCTGGTTTCCAGGATCATCGGCATCAGTCCGCCGAAGGTGGTCAGTGAGGTCAACAGAATCGGCCGGAAACGTCTTTGCCCGGCCAGCATCAGGGTCGGCAGCAACTCCTCCCCGCCCCGGCGGACACTGTTGGCGTAGTCGATCAGCAGCAGCGAGTCGTTGACCACCACCCCGGCCAGGGCGACGATACCGAACATGCTGAGAATTGACAGGTTATAGCCCATGATCAAATGGCCGAGCAGGGCGCCGACGATCCCGAACGGGATCGCCGCCATGATCAGCAGCGGTTGGCTGTAGCTGCGCAGCGGAATTGCCAGCAGCGCAAAGATGGCAAACAGCGCCAGCAGAAAGCCGCGTTTCATCGAGTCGAGTGATTCCGACTGTTCCTTCTGTTCACCTTCCAGATTAAACGAGAGGCCGGGGTAATCGCGGGTCAGTTCTTTGAGTGGCCCGCTCTTCAGTTCGGCAAGGATCTCCTGGGAATTGGCGCGCTTGCTGTCGACGCTGGCGGTGACGTTGATCACCCGCTTGCGATCGGTGCGGTTGATCTGGGCATAGCCCCGACTCGGCAGAATTTCGGCCGCCTGCAGCAGCGGCAGCTCATTGCCGTTCGGGGTACGGATTCGCATATTCTCGAAATTCCATAACCGTTTCCGATCCGCTTCGGGATAACGGACCATCACTTTCAGTTCGTTACGACCGCGCTGCAGACGCAAGGCTTCGGCGCCGTAAAAAGCGGAGCGCAGCTGGCGGCCGAGTTCAGCTTCGGTGATGCCGAGGGTGCGTGCCGCCGGCCGCAGGCGCACTTTCAGTTCCTGCTTGCCAAGGCTGTAATTATCGGTGATGTCGCCGACACCGGGATAGGCCGCCAGCGCCTTTTGAATCTTTTGCGAGGCCTGTTCGAGGACGGTGAAATCGGTATGTGCCAGCTGGATGTCGATATTCGCTCCGAGTCGCACCAGATTGGAGGTGAAACTCAGGGTTTCGGCGCCGGGGACTTCTCCCACCAGTTCCCGCCAGCGGTTGCTGATCGCCGCCGCCGGGACGCCGCGTAGTTCGCTCTGGGTCAGAAACATTGCCAGATTGGCGACATTCGAGGCGCTGCTGACGCTGCTGCCGAGTGGTCCGGCTTCGGCCATGCTGCCGCCGACCACCGCATAGACATGCCGTAATACCGAACTGCCCGCCGGGCGTTTAGCATCATATTCGGCAACGGTCTGTTCTCCGGCGCGGAGAATTTTCTGGACGACACGATCGGTCTGTTCGGCCGGTGTGCCGGGGGGCAATTCCAGGTTGACGAGCACCACGTCGCCGTCGACCTCGGGCATGAAGGTGAATTTGAGCACCCCGCCGGCGACCAGCCCGCTCCCCAGCAACAGCAGGGTGATCCCACCGGCGACGGTCACATATCGGTAGCGCAGGCACAGGTCGAGAGTCCGCCGGTAGGGGCCGCCGATAAAACGATCGAGCTGCCGGCCGAACCAGCGCCGGGTGCGGTCGATGCGGCCGAGAAGCCCTTTGTCGAACGAGCGTCTCCGTCCCAGCGACAGGTGGGACGGCAGGACAAACAGCGACTCGACCAGTGACACCAGCAGAATGATAATGACGATCTTCGGGATCACCGAGATGAACTTGCCGAGCATCCCGCCGGTAAACAGCAGCGGGGCGAAGGCCGCCACCGTGGTCAGTACCGAGAAGACCACCGGCTGGCTGACCTGCAGGCTCCCCTCTTCGGCGGCCAGCGGGTAGGATTTGTCCAGCTGGCGGTGCTCGTAGACGTTTTCACCGACCACGATAGCGTCGTCGACGACGATGCCGAGCGCCATGATGAAGGCGAACATCGAAATCATGTTGATCGAGACATCGACCGCCGGCATGAACAACAGGGCGCCGCAAAAGGAGATCGGGATACCGAGCATGACCCAGAGTGCCAGGCGGATTTCCAGGAACAGGCCGAGAATGATGAACACCACGATCAGGCCGTACTTGGCGTTCTTGAACAGCAGGTCGCGGCGGCTTTTGAACAGTTCGGTGGTATCGTTCCAGCTGGCGATGCCGACGCTTTTCGGCAGCTCATGGCGGCGCTGCTCGACATAGTTGAGCACCAGGGAGGAAATTTCGTTCGGCTTCTGGTTGCCGACCCGGTAAATTTTGACCATCGCCGCCGGCTTGCCATCAAACCGGGCCGAAGTGTCGGTTTCGGCGAAATCGTCGCGGACCCGTCCGATCTCGCCGAGGCGCAGCTCGGTGCCGTCCGCTTTGCTCATAATCACGATCTGCTCGTACCCAGGACCGGTGTAGCGGCGCTCCTTGGTGCGGATCAGGATGTCGCCGCCGGCGGTTTTGATCGTTCCGCCCGGCAGGTCGAGAGAGGCCTGACGGATACGATTGGCGACCTGCTCCAGGGTCAGACCGTAGCGGCGCAGATTCGCCTCGGGGATCTCCACTGATATTTCGTAGTCGCGGACCCCGGTCAGGTCGACCTGGGTGATCTGGGGCAGGTTGAGCAGGTCGTCGCGGACCCGTTCCGCCTGTTCACGCAGGCTGCGTTCCGACAGGTCGCCATAGACCACCACCGAGATCACTTCGCGGCGGTTGAGCAGCTTGGTAATGACCGGTTCCTCGGCATCTTGCGGAAAGGTGGTGATGCGATCGACCTCGGTCTTGATGTCGGCCAGCACCTGGTTGGCGTCGAACTCCGGATAGAGCTCCGCGGTGACCGTGCCGAACCCTTCGGCGGCTTGCGCCTTGAGCTGTTTGATGCCGTCGACCCCGGTCAGGTTCTCTTCGACCTTCAGCAGCACCCCTTCCTCGACCTCTTCCGGTCCGGCGCCCGGATAGGCGACCGAAACCTGGATCTTGTCGAGGGAAATCTCGGGAAAGACCTCCTGCTTGACCGAGAAACCGAGCACCACCCCACCGATGATGAAGACCATCATTAGCAGGTTGGCGGCGACATGATTGCGGGCCATCCAGCGGATTGCGCCATTCATAACAAAATTCTCCGAAATTCAGAATTCAGCAGTGTCATTCCGCCGTCCGCAGCAACAGCCCATCCGCAGCGCCGGGGATCGCCGTCAGAACCAGCCTGGTCCCGTCCGCCAGAGACGCCTGGGCCACCACCTGTTCCGGGTCGCGCCGCACGACTTCGACCGGAACGATGTGCAGCCGGTTTTCGTCATTCATGATCCAGACCCTGTCGTTCTCCCGCAACGCGCTACGCGGCAGTTCGATCACCTGAGTCAGGACCGGTCCCTGGAGAGTGATTTCGACAAACTGACCGTTACTCAATGCCGGCTGTTTTTCCGCCGAGGTCTGCTGATAAGGATCGTCGACCGCAACAACAATTGTCGCCATGCGGCTGCCGGGATCGATTTCCCCGAGGCTGCGGACAATCCGCCCTTTCCATTTGCTGTCGGTCCGGCCGGGCAGTTTGATCAAGGCCGTCGAGCCCAGCCCATCGGAGCCCGCTGCTGGGATTTTCAACCAGGACAGCTCGGTGAGCGGCAAGGGGATGATAATTTCGGCCCGGTCGGTTCCGGCCAGCGTGGCGATCGAGGTCCCGGCGCGCAGATACTGTCCGAGATCGACCGCTTCCTGGCGAATCCGGCCGTTGAACGGCGCCCTGATGGTGGTACGCTGCAGGTTTAATTGCGCCTGCTCTAGAGCGGCCTGAGCCCCCGCCAGATTGGCCTGTTCCTGTTGTAGCTGAATTTCGTGGGTGACCAGCGGTCCTGGTTTCCCCTTGTCAGGCAGTTCAACCCGTTGCCACTCCTGACGGGCGACTTTGGCGCGCTCCTGTTCCGCCAGCAGCGCAACCTTGGCCCGGGCGACTTCGGCCCGGGCGCGTTCGACCGCCAGGCGATAGTCTTCCGCTTCAATTTTCAGCAAGGTTTCGCCGGTTTTGAAAAATCCGCCGTCCACCAGTTTTGGCGACAGCCAGCTCACTTTGCCGCTGACTTCCGGCACCAGGGAAATCTCCTGCTCCGCCTGCACGGTGCCGGTGGCGTGGACCTGAACCTGGTGCGGGCGGGCTCGCAACTCCGTCACATCGATCAGCACGCCGCGAAATTCGGGAGGCTGATGTTGAGGGCTCGGCTTTAGTTTGATCAACAGCAGCAGGCCTGCAGCACCGATGACCAGCACCAGAATCGGCAGGATAATTTTCAATGCTTTGCCAGATCTTTTATTGTTCATAGCATCATTCATGGTCAGTCCTGTTGACGGCTGAGGATTTGCATCTGCCGGTCGAGTTCTTCCGCCATCCAACTCCCTCCCAGGGCGCGCGCCAGGGTGATCCGGTGACTCAGCCACTGGCGCCGGTTGGTCAGCAATTGACTGTTGATTTCGTAATAACGCAGTTCGCTGGCCAACAGACTGCTGCTGTCAATCAGTCCCGAGCGGTAGTTGTCTCTGGCCAGCAACACCTCCTGCCGGCCGGCCTGCAATTGCTGTTCGAGCAGTTGTTGCCGCCGGGCACTGTTTTCATCGTTCGACAGGGCGGTTTCAACTTCCTGGATTGCGGCGAGGATCGCCTGCTGATAGGCGGCCAGCTTTTCCTCCCGCAGAGCCTGTTGCCGGTCGGCTTCCGCCCGACGGCGGCCGCCATCAATAAGCGGCTGGGTCAGACCCAGGGCCAGGCTCCAGAAACTCCCCTCAATGTTGCCGAAAGCGGCTTGGGAGGCGGAATGCCCGAGCGTTGCGGTCAGATTGACAGCCGGCAGTCGCTCCGCCAGGGCGGCGGCCAGATCATGATCGGCTGCCTGAACCTGCAACAACGCAGCAGAAATATCCGGACGTTTGACCAGCAGGCTGGCCGGAAGGCCGCTGGCGATAACGGTATTCAAACGCGGCAGCTGATCGCCGCCGATTGTTTGCAGCTGCGGCGGTTGACCGAGAAGCAGAGCGATACTGTTTTCCGCCTGACGCAGATTTGCCCGGAAATTGGGCAGCCGGGCTTCGGCCATCGCCAGGTTCTGGCGCGCCTGATAGAGTTCGCCGGTATCGGCCAGCCCGACTCGATAGCGGTCGTTGAGGATGTCAACCAGTTGGCGATAGCTGTCGACCTGCTGTTCGCCGAGTTGCAGCTGGGCACGCTGCTCGGCGGCAAGGAAATACTGGTCCGCCAGCTGGGCGCTGAGACTCAGCTGCAGGGTCTGAACCTCGTTGCGCCCCGCCTGCCGTCGCAACTGTGTGGCTTGGTCACGATTGTTCAAGCGCTTCCAGAGATCGATTTCGTACCCGGCGGCGAGAGATACCTGGTGATTAGTGGCGGTCGTGCTGCCACTGATTCCCGGAGTATGGTCACGACTGAGCGAACCATTCAGCCCGAGGGACGGCCAGAGACTCGCAGCACTGCTGCGCTGCAGGGCGTCCAGCTGTTGCAGCCGATAGAGGGCCTGGCGCAGGTCGAGGTTGCCGGCAAACAGCTGCTGCTGAAGACTGTTCAATTGCGGATCGTGGAAACTTTCCCACCAACGATCGGGAAGTACGACGCCTCCCATCGCCTCGGCAGCCAGATACTGCTCAGGTAACTTGGGTGGCTCAATTTTACTTGCGGGGAAGGGACTGCAGGCCGTCAGCAATATCACTATTCCCGAAAGTAAGCGACGGGTCAGCATGAAGCCTCCAGCCCGGTACAGACAAAAGTGAGCAGCTGTTCAACCAGCTCCTCGCCCGCGAGAGGTTCCGGAAAACCGGGGATTTGCGGCAAGGGGCGTACACTGCTGCACATCACATGGCTCAAGGCGCCCATGGTGAATTGCAGTCGGGCCAGCAGGATGTTTGCCGGCAGTTCCGGCAATGCTTGCTGCAGGGTTGTGAAGAGGAGTTTGAAAAGCGGCAGAATCTGCTGAATAAAACAGTTGCGCACAGTTTCATCCGGTTCGCTCAGGGCCCTGCCGACCAAGGCAATGAAATCCTTGGCGCCGGAGTCCGTGCCACGAAAGGCCAGCGTCGGTTCAATAAAAGCACGCAGCAGGTCTATTGCCGAGGGAGTTGTGCCTTGCTGTTGGGCAGCCGCCAGCACCGCTTCGATTTTTTCCTGGCGTACCTGGTTCAAGGGGATCAGGCGTCGTTCGATGACTGACTGCAACAAGTTCTCTTTAGAGCCGAAATGATAATTGACGGCCGCCAGATTGACATTTGCGAGATCGGTCAGGGTACGCAGGGAAGTATTATGAAAGCCATCCCTGGCAAACAGCTGTTCGGCAGTATTGAGGATGCGGGTTTTGGTATCGATACGCTTCATCTTATTTCCCCTGGTGTGGTTTATACGTCCGATTAAAACATTCGTTTTAAATCTCTGTCAACCCTGTAACAATTCTTTTCACCTGTTGCCTGTTTTTTGTGCTCAGTGCTGATTGACTAGACATTTTTTGTGCATAAAAAATAAGCATACTTTCTTCTAATTTTATATTTATTGTTAAATATCAAATGGTTAAGAAGTTGGCACATTGACTGCTATAGGTTTTGGCGATTGTTGTTGAGCTTTCTCGATAACAGTATGAAACAAGAAAAACTACAGAGACCAGTCGGGGAACAAAGAGGTTCTGATTTACGGCTGACCATGACAGGGCAAAGGCGCTCTGAACTCCAGACGGAGTCAGAGCGCCTTTATTTTTATTTTTGATCTCTCTGGAAAGGAGATTTACGCGCATGAGAAAAATCGAATGTATCATCAAGCCTTTCAAAT
>Ga0210123_1001119_pt1 | contig 14401 bp, 13 predicted proteins | sample Muzzi_PWB_D2_FD_185535 | JGI IMG/M metagenome (GOLD analysis project Ga0210123, IMG submission 185535) | Wetland microbial communities from San Francisco Bay, California, USA, that impact long-term carbon sequestration - Muzzi_PWB_D2 (SPAdes) | ecosystem: Environmental > Aquatic > Marine >... | reverse complement strand
TGCGAGCATCGGTAATCAAATAGATGTCATCGAACAGCGTCTTCCACCAGTCCGGTTCAACCTCTATACTCATGCTTCCTCCGGATGGGCGCCGAAGCTGAATAATCCATCGGCTGCAAAAATAGCCGCGCCACCGTGCCATGGCTGCAGGCGGGCAATGGCCAACTCTTCCTCTTCAATGTCGATGTATTCGTTCAGCTCGCCGGCCTGCCACATCTTTTCCAGCGTCAGGCTGTCGTCCCACATGGCCGCGCAATAGCCTTTCAGGGCTTCCAATTGCCCCTGGGTCACCACCCGGGGACGCAGGGCAATCTTGATGGGTCCCAGCAAGTAGGTAAACCGCTCCTGCACAGCCAATGCCTTTTGCCGATTTTCCAGTTCGCAGACCTGATCGTAGGAGAGGCTCAGCAGCGCCTGGTTCAAACGCGCAACGGCTTCACGAACCGCCATCGGCGACTTCAGAATAGCAATGGGCTGCACACCGCCCCCGCTGCCCACATTGGTGGGCACATCCCCGAAGCGGCCCAGAAATCCAAACACCGTTGACGGCCCCAACAAACATCGAAAATCGGTCTGGCGCCGGTTCAGCACCATCTGCCGGCGTTGATGATCTATTTCCGGCATCTCTTCGGCCCATAACGGCAGCGGTACCTTCTCCTGGACGATATATTCGCCTGTCTGCAACGCGATTGCTATGGCGTCATCCCCATCGGGATGGACCTCTCCCACCTTGACCCCGATTCCGGAGTACCCCCGCTCGGGCTTGAGTACCAATCGTCGCCAATGGCGCCGCGTCCAATCTACCAGATCGGCGATTTCTTCCCCCTGGGGCCCGGTGGCGCGGCGTTCGAAAAACCGCCGCGTCCAGGGCGTTCGCCTGACCGTCTCATCGTGAAAACGCCGGGAAAATGACGCGGTGGTGATGACTTCGAACATGCTTTTTACATTGATGGGTTCCGTGCCCCGGGGGTTGAGCACACGACCTTCGGCGATGGCCTGCATCAAAGGGCTCAGATCATGTTTGCGATGCAGTTTGAGGAAAACATCGTTGTTAAAATCCATGAATACCATGGAAATGGGTCGTCCCTGATGGCAGACTTTTCCATTGCGGATTTCAAATTCATGGGGAGCGGCCAGGATGCCCGTAATCCCCTCGGCTTGGTCCAGGCGTTTGGCGAAGTTGATATTCTCGGTCACGTCGGCCAGGGTCTCTTCTTCGGCAACCACGGCGATAGCTCCCGGATTGGCGCCTTCCCTGCGTTTGTGTTCCGCCAATACCATTTGGGCGAATCCGCGAACCGGACAAAGCAGGGGATGATCGAAATCCAGCGCAACCCCCACCGGATGCATTTGGTTCAGGGTCTGCCAGGCCGCCTTGGCGATCTTCTGGGTCAACCGCTGGTAATCCCAGCCCCCCGGGCTGCCCAGGTTCCATTCCGAATGATATCCGAGAAAATCTTCCACCGTTGGCCTCCTTTTTCTAGTAAAGCAGCCTTTCCGCCAAATGATCGAATCCGATTTCTCCGTGGGACACGGCGGCGCGCACGAATTGGGCCGGCGTGCGGCCGTCGCTCAGAAAGGTTGTATAGAGCTGCCGAAATTTCCGGCGGCCGATGGTATAGGAAAGCTGGTAGCCCGGTTTAAGGGCGTACCGCCGGACCATGGCCAGGGCCTGGTCGCGGTTTACCAGCCCAAGACTGCTGAGCGTTAGGGCCGCTTCTTCCAGACCGCATTGCCCGGAATGGATCATCAAGTCCGCCCGGCCTCTATGGGCGCGCCATAAACGGCGCTTGGCCGACAGCAACCGGTCCGCCGGTCCGGAAAAAAATTCGGTGTCAAAGAGGATCTCCTCGCCGAAGCTGGCCCAGCCTTCGTAGAAAAGCGGAAACTCCAGGTATCTCCGCAGAGGCCGTTGATGCCCCCACCGCCGGGTGTCCAGCAAGTGGTGGCCGGGATAGGTTTCATGGGCCGCCAGCAGCATCATATCCCGCGGTACGGTTTGACGATCCTGGGGCAGGATAAAGAAAACGCCACCCCTGGGCGGGTGCCCGGGGGGCATGGTGTAGGCCGCGTCGGCACGTACGGGCCGCAAGTGCTCGGGGATGATTTCAACTTCAACATCACAACCGGCGAAGGATTCGTCTGTCAAAAACCCCGCTTCCAGGCTGTGGCGTTTCAATTGTTGAATCCCGGCCCGATAAAGGGCCGCCACATCATTATCCGTGGGTACCGGAGTCGGCAGCGCCTTGAATACCGATTGCCAGGGCTTGCCCGGTGCAATACGCTCGGCCGACGCGGTCAGATGGTGCACCGCCGACTCAATTTCCTGGTCCAGGTGCCAGGTGAGTTCGCCGAGCCCCATCTGGCATCCCATATGGTGACCCACGATGCGTTCATACAGTTCGACATCCAGGTGAAAATCCGCGCCACCATCGGCCCGGCGAAGATGATCCAGAAAACGGCCGAATGCCTCACCGACCCTGCGCAGCTCATCGTCAGTCATGGCCAGGCCGGTCACCCAGGCATACGTTTTGGGCACCATTTCAAGGGCCAAATCTTTGTAAACACCCGGTATCAGAGATAAATTATCTATCGCGCGGTCCAAAAATCCGGGCAGCGTCCCGGCGCGCTGGTTAAAGGCTTCCTTGGACACTTCCAAAGCCTCGGCCAGCCCGATGCTGATAATGGTAAGGTAAAAACTGGGCTGGGTCTTGTGCGGACATACGAGCTGCAGCTGTTCATCCAGGGTCGTCAGCACTCTACTCAGAAGATCGAGATCCGCCGACAAGGTGAAGGAGGGCTGGCGGGGTTCTATTTGTGTGATCCGGCGCTGCCATCGGGATATGTTCGATAGGCACTCTCGAATACCGGCATCGGAAAAATCATCCCATCGGGACCAGTCCTGCCCGGCAGCGCGATACTGCGGAAAAAAATGAAACTCGTCGCTGGCGAGACAGACCGGAAATCGCACGGCCAGATCTTCAAAGATTTCTTCGGCCAATGCATCCAGGCGGACTGCATCCCCATTGTCGGGCTCTTGATCCGTCACATTCATATCCTCTTTCAAAAGGATTTCCAGGTCCGCAGGCAGCGCAGGCTGTCACCACCGCTTGCATTCCAAACTTGGGTGAACCAGCGTTCCTTGACTGCCGCCACAACTGCGGGCTGTTCTATGCAATGGCGCCTGCGCCCTAAACAGCCTGCAGCGTATTGAGAAGGTCTCCCTCCAGCACGGCCGTCTTCTTTTCACGGGTATCGAAAATGACAAAGGTGACATCGGCATCGGCCACCATTTCTCCGTTCCGGCCGTTCTTGACCTCTTGGCGGATCACGGCCGAACGACGACCCCATTTGACTACCTGGGTTTCGATATTGAGAACGTCATTCATCAGCGCCGGCCGACGATAATTGATGTTGATATTGACCACCGTGAAGGCATGGCCATTACGGGCCAATCGTTCCAGGTCCACGGCTTTTTCAAAGGCCGCCCAACGCGCCTCTTCGAGGAATTCAAGATAGCGGGCATTGTTCACATGCCCGAAGAGATCCAGGTGGTACCCCCGGATCTTTATTTCAATGGTGTGAATCATTCCATCTCCTGTGATATCATCGCTTCTGCAGGTGGATTATGTGATTTTAGCGCCTTAATCAATGAACATACAACGCCAGAGGTTGTCCATCAAGACATTGCCCTGGGCGTGACATAAAAAAACGGACCTATGACCAAGAATAAGGTTCTGTGCATCGGTCTTGGTATATGTGGCTTAAACACCAAGTGTTAAGTGTTAAGGAAAGGATCTGATTCGATTTTATTTTGATCTTTTTTAATGCTCAATGCAGATCCATCCTTAACTGACAGCTTTATCCAATCTGATGCTAATGTTGTGTATAATCGATAGAATACATTAACTTAACACTTAATCACCTAACACTTAACACTGTTTAGGAGTAATCATCACAATAGCTTGCAAAAGACTTCTTCTGGTATTTGCCCTTAACTTGGGTGATAGAACCGTAAAAAATGGTCCCCGTTGACCATTTGAGGTACATGCATGGATACTTCAAGCTTTCTGGCCCTGGTACGAAAACGCCAGAGCGTCAGAGGATATGCCCCGTGGCCGGTGGACAAAACCAAGATCGAACGCTGCCTGGAAGCGGCCAGATTGGCGCCTTCAGCCTGCAACAGCCAGCCATGGACCTTCATTGTGGTGGATGATGCCGCCCTGAAGAACCGGTTGGCCGACCTGACGGCCGATCACTGGCTGCCGCTGAACCATTGGACCAAGCAGGCGCCGATTCACGTGGCGGTGGTTGTGGAACATGCCAAACTGAGCGCCCGCATCGGCGCCATGGTAAAAAAAAGAGATTTTCCCTGGATCGATTTGGGCATCGCCGCCGAGCACTTCTGTCTGCAGGCGGCGGCCGAAGGTTTGGGTACCTGCATGCTGGGATGGTTCAAAGAGGACAGGGCCCGTGACCTGCTTAAAATTCCGGCAGACAAACGGCTGGGCCTTATCATCACCCTCGGTTTTCCGGCCGATGAGAAGATCCGCCCCAAGATCAGAAAAGAGATGGCCAGGATGGTGCGCTGGAACCGTTACCGGTGAACCTTGGCCCACCCAGTCCTGACTTTCTCCTCACGCCCGGTCCGTTCGCACGCCGTGACGCAAGGCGATTTTTTCAAACATGCGCAGCAACCCGGTACCCAGCATGTAGATCGCGTCAATGGGCAGGTTTTTTTCCGCATGGGCATCGAAGAAGATATTGAGATTGGAGTCCATACCATCTTCGGGCCGCCAATAGCAGATCAGCAACGGCAACCTGGGCAGGGGGTGCAGCACCAGAGAAATATCCGCCTGGTAATGATTTTCCACCTGCTTCCCGTTAAATAGATGAATCATGTCTTCGAATAAATCAGTATAGGTGTCGGCGAGTTTCTTGAGTGGCTTTTCACAACGATGGCTGAAAAAATTGGCCCAATCCCGGCCGCTTTCGAGTTCCCTGAGCGGCATCCACTTACCGGCCAGGGGCGCACCCTGGCAGTTGAGCAGGTATTGGAAAAAGGGCAGGGCGATCCAGTTGTGGACATGGATATCCGACGAAAGAACTCCCTTGGCGTCCACGCTGAAATCCTTGCCCAGAATCTTGATGGTCAGCCGACCGCGATGGCAGTTACCGCCCACCCTCTGGGCCGTTTTTTCCAGATCGAGAGCAAGAACCTCCTGTCTCATCTGCTCCAGATGGGCTTGCATATCGTCGTAGGGCTCCGCTTGCAGATCTGCCTGCGCGCCATATTTCGACAGGATTTGCGCATCAAGGCGGGGACACGCCCCAAGGCTTTGTTCGCCCTTGAACACGGCGGCTGCAAAGGCCAGGCAGGTGGGCGCACCGCATTCCCTGCAATTGGATTTTTCCAGCAGCTTAAAGACCTCCATTGCATTGTGCGGCCAAGCCATCCTCGAACCTCCTATCGAACATTTCACACCCCCCGAAAGGTGGATGATCATCCGGATTTAAGACCATACCATAAATTATGGGGGTAGAATCCAAAACAAAAAAATCAAAATAGCCCAAAAAATCTGAGACAGAGGTCGTCCGGCAAGGCCACCTGCGGCACGTTCATCTCGGGCTGATTGTCAAATATCCATTGACCGGACGCATACCCTGTCAGATATTAAACTCCAATGTTGTATAAAAAAGATGGTAAAAGGAATGACTAAACATCAACCCCCCGACACTTTGCAGAGAGAATACCCATGAACCCCACTGAACGCAACATCCTGACCACCACCTGTTTTGGACACTTTCTCAGCCATTTCAACATGTTGGTTTTTCCGGCAGTGGTTCTGCCGCTTTCCGCGCTGCTGAACAAGCCGTTGTCCGAGGTGTTGAGCATCTCATTCTGGATGTACCTGCTTTTCGGCATCACCGCTTTGCCCTGGGGATTGGCGGCCGATCGTTTGGGCGCCAAAGCCTTGATGGGCATCTATTATGCCGGTGCCGGGCTCTGTGGCCTGGCCGCCGCGGCATGGATCGATACTCCCGGCGCCTTGACCGTTGCTTTGGCGGGCATCGGTTTTTTTTCAGGCATCTACCATCCGGCCGGACTCGGCCTGATCTCCAAACACATCAGCCGCATCAGCTATGCCATGGGCATCAACGGCATGTTCGGCAATCTGGGACTGGCATCCGCCCCCCTCATGGCCGGTATCGTCACCTGGATCTGGGGTCCGCGGGCCGCTTACCTGGTATTGGGGACCTGTAATCTCATCGGACTCGTATTGATGGTCGTTCTGCCCCTGCCTGCAGAGATGCAGCAAGCGTCCAAGACCCAGGACGGCGGCGGCGAGAAAGGATTCCTTGTTTTGCTGGTGGCCATGATGCTCGGCGGCATCGCCTACCGAGGCGCCACGGTGATCCTGCCGGCCTATTTTGAATTGCGCAACCAAGGCATCTTTCAGTGGCTGACCCAGCACCTGCCTTCCGGCCTGTCCGCCAACCTGGTGGCCACCACCATCACTTCGGCCATCTTCCTGGTGGGCATGCTCGGGCAGTACATGGGCGGCCGGGTGGCGGAGCGCTTTTCACTGCCCCACAGCTATCTCATTTTCCATCTGATCACCATACCGATGGCATTTATGATGGCCTGGACAACCAATCTGCCCCTGGTATTCCTGGCGCTGATCTACTTCTTTTTTCTGCTCGGCATGCAGCCCATTGAAAACACATTGGTGTCTCGACTGACCCCCTCGCGCTGGCGCCATTCCGCCTTCGGCATGAAATTCGTGCTGACCTTCGGGATGGGCGCCTTGGCCGTCAAAGGCGTGGAAGCCATTGAAAAAAGCCACGGTATCACATGGGTTTATCCGGCCCTGGGGTGCGTTTCCACCCTGCTGGTGTTTACCATCGGGGTGTTGATCGTTCGAATGGGATCGAGAAGGCGCCGGTCTGTTGATTTAGAACTCGCCGATTCCAGATAGCTGGTAAATCATTCCAGTCCTCCCGGCGGGCGTTTGAACTTATTTTTAAGGCGCGCCATCACGCCTTTGACGACCTGGCCCAGGATCAGGGCTGCGCCGATCATGGCGAAGAGAAAATATTTATTGTCCATCAATTCCTTCAGCGCGTCCGGATATGCCATGGGATCAACCTTTTTAGCGTGTCATTGTTTCCCAATGGGCTATCTTAACTTTACGGTCGTGTCAATCGCCAGGATGCACCCCCGGTAAATCTCGGTAGCCAAAATATGGTGTGGGAGCGGCGTCTCGCCGCGACGTCAAAAGCCACGAGACGGACATGTCGCGGCGAGACGCCGCTCCCACAGAACCTTAATATAAAGCTTATTGCGACCCGCAGGCGGCCTATACATCGAATTTAATGCCCTGGGCCAGCGGCATTTCCCCGCCCCAGTTGATGGTGCACGTCTGACGCCGCATGTAGGCTTTCCAGGCGTCAGAGCCGGCTTCACGGCCGCCGCCGGTCTGTTTCTCGCCGCCAAAGGCCCCGCCGATTTCAGCGCCGGAGGTGCCGATATTCACATTGGCGATGCCGCAATCCGAACCACGCTGGGACAAAAAGACTTCCATCTTGCGCAGGTCGTTGGTGAAGATTGCCGAGCTCAGGCCCTGGGGCACGTCGTTGTGATACGCGATGGCCTCGTCCATGGTATCGTAGCCGATAATATACAAAACCGGGGCGAAGGTCTCCTGCTGAACGATAGGAAAATGGTTCTTGGCTGCGACAATGGCCGGGGTCACATAGCAGCCGCCGGGCATGGTGTCCAGGCGCCGGCCGCCGTAAAGCAGTTTGGCCCCCTGGGATTGGGCCGTTTCCAGCGCCGCCAGCATGCCATCCACGGCCTCGGCATCCACCATCGGCCCCATCAAAATACCGCCCGCGCGCGGGTCACCGATGGTAACCTGCCCATAGCTTTTGATCAGGGCATCCACAAACCGGGACTTGACCTGGTTGTCGATGATAATGCGCCGCGTGGTGGTGCAGCGCTGGCCAGCGGTGCCCACGGCGCCGAACAGCACCGCCCGCACGGCCAGATCCAGATCGGCATCCTCGCAAATGACGATGGCATTGTTGCCGCCCAACTCCAGCAAAGCACGCCCATAGCGCTGGGCCACGGCCCCGGCGACATGACGCCCCATGCGGCAGCTGCCGGTGGCGCTGATCAGGGGCACGCGGGGATCGCGGATCAGAGTCTCGCCGACATCGCTGCCGGCGCCGATGACCAGGTTGATGACCCCGTCCAGGCCGTGGCGATCCAATACCGGCGCAATCACATTCTGCACGGCGATGGCCGTCAGCGGTGTCTTTGAGCTGGGTTTCCAAATGGAGACGTTGCCGCATATGGTCGAGAGCATGATGTTCCATGACCACACGGCCAGGGGAAAGTTGAACGCTGTGATGATCCCCACCGGCCCCAAGGGGTGCCATTGCTCATACATGCGGTGGCGGGGCCTCTCGCTGGGCATGGTGAATCCATAGAGCTGCCGGGACAGCCCTACGGCAAAATCCGCCATGTCAATCATCTCCTGGACTTCCCCCAGACCCTCGGCCTTGATTTTGCCCATCTCCCAGGTCACCAGCAGCCCCAGCGGCTCCTTATATTCCCGCAGCCGATTGCCGATGTCGCGAACCACCTGGCCGCGCTGGGGCGCCGGGGTCATGCGCCAGTTCTCGAAAGCCTGCAGCGCTTTCTGCATCACTTGCTGGTAGTCTTCCGCTGTCGCCTGGGTCACCCGGGCAATGGGTTGGCCGTCGATGGGAGATACCGATATCAACGGGCGGCCGCGGGTGCTGAGCCGGCCTTTGGAGACGCCGGTGGTGGCGCCCATGTTTAGATCCTGAATGCCAAGCGTCTTAAGCAGATCTTGCATGCGGTCCTCCTTAGCAAAGGAAAGGTAATGATTTGGGCGTCACATTCGATCCAATTGAATACCGCTACAGGGTACCGCCTATTCAGGTCGGGGGCAACATCCCAAAGATAGCGCTTCCTTGATTCGATTGCAATGCTGCCGGGCCGCAAGAAGAAATCCTCGGGCTGTATTGTCTTACAGTATTTAATGGATAGCTTATCGTTAGTTTGAAGCACAGATGCGGCCACCGCACAATTGCATGATGCGGGGGTGCCGCGCCGCAACGAATGATCACACACGCCCTGCAGACAAACCTCTGCAGCGCTTTGCATATAATCAAGGAGGTTGTCGGCCATGCTACACACCTTAGAACAATTGCCGTATGCATATGATGCTTTGGAACCTTTCATTGACGCTCAAACCATGGAGATTCATCATTCCAAGCATCATCAAACCTATATCGATAAACTTAATGCCGCCCTGGAAGGGCATGTGGGGCTTCAGTCCCGATCCGCGCAGGACCTGCTCAGCGACCTGAATATCGTACCGGATAATATTCGCACCGCCGTGCGCAACCATGGCGGCGGTCACGCCAACCACAGCTTTTTCTGGCCCCTGTTGAAAAAGGATGTGGCCATTCAGGGAGACGTCGCCCACGCCATTGAAACCACCTTTGGCGGATTTGAACAATTCAAAGCCGATTTTTCATCGGCCGCCGCTTTGCTTTTTGGCAGCGGCTGGACCTGGCTGGTCTCGGATCATGGCCACCTGGAAATCATGACCACAGCGAACCAGGAGAGCCCCCTCTCCGCCGGCAAAACACCCGTTCTGGGCATCGATGTCTGGGAACATGCCTATTATCTGAAATACCAGAATCGCAGACCCGAATACGTGGATGCCTTCTTTCAGGTCATCAACTGGGATCAGGTCAATGAAAATTACCGCCAAGCCCTAAAAAGCTGAGGCCATTGGATAAAAAAAGGCAGGGCCTGCGCCCTGCCTTTTTCAATACCAGGAAATGTTGCCGAAATAGGACGCTAGATCTTGAAACTGCCGACGATGGCGTTCAACTCCGCCGCCATGCGTTGCAGATCTTCCGCGCTCATCTTGACCTGGCCGCTGCTGTTGGAAATCTCGCCGGCCGATGCGTTGACCCCGGTAATGGCATGGGTGATCTCGGAAGCAACGTCCGAGCTCTGGCTCACGTTCTCGTTAACCTCCTGTATGCCCTGGGACGCCTGGGAGATGTTGGTGGCGATCTCCTTGGTGGCCGCCGACTGCTCCTCCACGGCCGTGGCGATGGTGGCCACGATGTCATTCACCTTATGGATCACTTGGGATATCTGATCAATTCCCGTTACCGTGTCGCCGGTGGTGTTTTGGATGCCTTCAATCTGCCGCTTGATATCCAGGGTGGCGTCGGCCGTTTGCTTGGCAAGCTCTTTAATCTCATTGGCCACCACGGCAAATCCCTTGCCGGCCTCGCCGGCCCGGGCGGCTTCAATGGTGGCATTGAGGGCCAGCAGATTGGTCTGCTCGGATATCTCGGTAATGGTCTCCGTGACCTGGCCGATGGCCTGGGCCGCCTGACCCAGCTGGGCCATTTTCTCGGCGGCATCTTTGGATTGATGGACCGCCTCACCGGAGATGCTGCGCGCCGTCTCGGCATTATGGGCAATTTCGTTGATGGTGGCCGACATCTCTTCCGAAGCCGTGGCCACCATGGTGGCATTGCTGGAGGACTCCTCCATGGCGGCGGCGACCGCATGCAGGTTGGTGCTCATTTTTTCCGCAGATATCGATACACTGTTGGCTCTCTGGGATGTGTCGTTGGCGCCCGAGGACATCTGCACCGCAATATTGGAAAGTTCGCTCGCGGATTGGTCCACATGACTGGAGTTCTCGGCAATCCTGCCGATGATGCCCTGCAGTTTTTCCATGAACGTATTGAACCACCGGGCCAGCTCGGCCAATTCATCCCTGGATCGCAGATGAATCCGCTTGGTAAGATCGCCCTCGCCTTCGGCAATATCCCGAAAGCTCACGACCAATTGCTTCAAAGCCTTGGTGATGCCAAACACAATGGCGAGGCACACCACCGTGATCGCGATAAAAATCAGGCCCGCAAAGCCGGCCATTTTCATGGTCTTGTTGCGCACCACGCTGTTCAGGTCTTCGGACATGGCGGTCTTATACGCATCGATATTGTCCAGGTAAACTCCGGTGCCGATCCACATCTTCGTGCCGGGGATCAACTCCGCATACCCCAATTTGGGTGTATCGCCGGCGCCGGGCTTGGGCCAGATATATTCAACAAAACCGCCGCCGTTTTGGGCTTTGGCATTCAAATCGCGCACCAGATAGACCCCGTTCTTGTCCTTGACACCGGCCAGATCCTTGCCCTGCAATTCCTTTTTGGGCGGCAGGGCCACATTCACCGTACCGTTATAGACAAAATAATACCCGGACTTGTCATCCTCGAACCGAATATCGTCGATAAGTTTGCGAATAATCTCAATTTGTTCGTTTTCATCGCCAACGCCTGCTATGGCATGACCCAACGCTATGGCAATGGTATGGCTGGCCACTTTGAGCTTGGCTTTTTGATCCGCCAACATGACATCGGCTGTTTTTCCGATGCCCAACTCTCGCACGCTATCGCTGTTGTTCATGGCAAACGCCAGCATGGCGACAAACAAAAAGAAAATAGACACAATGATAAGGTACATACGACCTTTGATGGACAATCGCTGCAGCATTTCAATTCCTTTCTTCATTCTCCGAGCATGGCGGCTTCAAAAATTTAAATCTTGCGTCCTGCCGCCAAGTCAAGCTCGTCATCCGCACAGAATGTCGGGTGTAAACTTTTTTGCACGCACCTGCGTCATTACAACAAGACCCGGACCTTAAAGGCCGGGGAATTATCTTGGGTACAATATCGGCGGCTTTGACCGTAACTTAATGCCATAATAGACCTGCCGACGAATTAATCGGGTGCTTCACCAGATATCGCGCGTAAATTAAAAATTTTGTAACCAATGGCCTGAAATTGAGACAGTTAGCATAGATACCAATACATGAGTTTGTATGCTTGGAAACAGGAGCGTGTAAGATGAAATTACCATCCAGATTCCGCCTTCGGAAAGGCGTAGCGGCTATGATCGGGGCCGTGGTATTGATCGCTTTCGGGTGCAGTTGGCCCGGGCCCCATTTGCAACAGAACTGGGCGGTGGAGACCCAGTTCGACAACTACCAACTCTACCCGGACTATCACTACTATGTCAGCGGTGACCTGAAGGATCCCCGGGCGGTTCTGGCCTTAAAGCCGGGATACACACTGGATTCATCCGGATGGCAGCCAGTGAACATGACCGTCAATGATTTGGAGCAATGGATACAGGCCCTCAAAATGGATTCTCTGGTGGAATACAATACTTTTCCCAACGGGGCCAACATCATCGGCTCCAAAGGGGAGATCGCCGGAGTTTATTATTCGGTGTGGGAGCTTCCGCTGGTGCAAATGCAGGATGAAAACACCTTCCTGCTGGTCAAACCGAGAGCAGAATATCGCAGCACCAGCCACTGGTGGGAGTTCTCTGTCGACGATAACGATAGAACCAACTGATGATCGCCGGTATACCTCAGCAGCCGTAAAGCGTCGATAAGGTCTACGCCGCGAACACAAACAAGGGCATTCCCGGCGCCTCGCACTGCTGAGTGCGCACCCGCGGCCTGTGCCGGGGGCGTCAGGGAATATATTCTGTCCTGACCGGCGCGAACACCTCAACGGCGACGGCGTCCTTAATGATCTCCGCGCCGTGCTCTGCATTGCCGGCGACACACCAACTGTCGCCCGGTGCACAATCATAGGTTCGGCCTTCCACATGCAGCCGTATTCTGCCCGACACCAGGTAGCCGGTCTGCTCGTGGGGATGTCGATGACGGGGAAGTACGGCACCGCTCTTGAGGCGGAACTCGGTCATCAGGGTCTTCTCGCCATAAACCAATGTTTTTTGTTCGATGCCCTCTATGGGTGATTGATAGCCGTCCTCGCTCTTTTTCAAAAACATGAATGCCGCCTTTTCATCTCCTTAGGTCAATGTCCGGGCCCTTGCCCGCTTCCTTCAACTGAATGCCGGTTGAAAATCAATACTGCGTCATCTCAAATCTTCTATTTCTTGTATCAGTGAGACCACGGCCTGATAGGTCTGTGACTCGTAGGCCGGCAGGTTGCCGCCTTCTCCTTTGCCGTCGCCATTGCAATCAAGGTACTCGCCGTCGGTGCTTTTGATGGTGCCGCGCAAGTGCATTTTGTAGATGCCCGTCTCTTCAAGGGGGGCGCCGCATACCCAGGTGATGAAATTCGGCCGGATCTGAACCGTGTTGTTCTGGGTCGAGGCATCGACCCAGAAATTGTTGGGGGCCTTTTTGAGCAGCCGGATATTGAGATTCTGCTTTACCGTGGCGGCATTGATATTTTTATTGAAGATTACGGCGGCCACAATGTGGGTTTGGTTGTTGATGGAGATCTTTTGGAACGTCACCTGTTTCACCCTGAAGGCGTTCAGCAGAGTCATTGCCGCTTTTTTAGGTTTTACAGCTTTTGTAATTTTTACGGCTGCTGTAGATTTGGGTACAGCGGGCTTGACCATGGTCCGTCCGGGACTCAGGGGCACCTGCGGATTTCCAGCGCAAGCCGGTATGGTAATAACCAGGATGATGCATGCCAGCAGAAGCGTCGATCGGATCATTTTCATATAGCCTCCCTTTCTATGATTAAAGTCGAGCATTACGATGCCAAACCGATTTGTTTAGATCGCATCCTGACCGGGTTAAACCCGCCTGGTGATATTTTGAGCTCCGGTCGGGGTGCAATCCATGGCATTGCAATTTAAGGTCAGGCCATCCCAATTGCCGCTACCTTTCGTGCCGATCCATCAATTGGCGGGCGGACGCACCACAATCTGCCGCTCGAGCATGTTGTTGTTCTCGTTGGTTTCGTCCACGCTGTTTTGACGGTCGATGACGGCTCTGATGGTATAGGTGCCGGCCATGTTGGAAATGAAATAACCATCATAACGCCACTCCTTGCCCGGTGGAAGGGCCGGTACCAATCTCTTGCTCCAGATCGAATAGTTGTTCATCGAATTGGTTTTGCTCACATAGCACGGTTTGGATTCGCCCGGTCCGAGGTTTTTGACGAAAACCCACACCTTGGCCTGTTCATGCTGGGCGGGAGATCCGGGCGAGAAATTGATCTTGGTGATCACCAGATCCGGTTTGGGGGCCGGCTTCACGCGAATGGTCCTCTTTTTGATGTTGTTGCCCTCATTGGTTTCAGCCACGGCATTGGCCGCATCGGCGGTGGCCGTTACGATAAAATTGCCGGTCCTGTTGAAGGAGATCTTTTTCGTATATTTAAATTGCTGGGAGGGATTCAATGCAGGTACCGGGATCACTGGCGGGTTCGATTCGCCCCCCACCCTGACCTTCACGCTGGAGGCGCCGGACGGCACCTGGCTGACGTTTTTGAC
>Ga0210123_1001114_pt1 | contig 14421 bp, 13 predicted proteins | sample Muzzi_PWB_D2_FD_185535 | JGI IMG/M metagenome (GOLD analysis project Ga0210123, IMG submission 185535) | Wetland microbial communities from San Francisco Bay, California, USA, that impact long-term carbon sequestration - Muzzi_PWB_D2 (SPAdes) | ecosystem: Environmental > Aquatic > Marine >... | reverse complement strand
GCCGGCCGAAGCCCTCCTGCCGCGCGCCATTGTAGTCTTCGGTCCAGTCATGGCCCGCACCGCGACCCGCTTCGGCAAAGGCCCCGATCAACGGGTCCGCGTAGCGGCAGGTCTGCACCGTCAGCGGGCCATCGCCGCCGCGATAGAGGTCGGCGCCACCCTCCCAGGCTTCCTGCTTGCGAAAATACGGCAAGGTGTGCGCATAGGACCATTCCGACAGACCCGCCGCCGCCCAGCGGTCGTAGTCGCCCCGGTTGCCGCGCACGTAGGCCATGGCATTGGTCGAGGAGCTGCCGCCGATCACCTTGCCGCGCGCGCATTCGACGCGGCGCCCGCCGACGCTGTCCTCCGGCTCGCAAAAATACATCCAATCGTGCAGACGTTTCTGCAGGATCTTGCCCCAGCCCAGCGGAATATGGATCCAGGGGTCGCGGTCCCAACCGCCGGCCTCGAGCAGAAGCACGCGCACGTCCGGGTCTTCCGAAAGCCGATTGGCCAAGGTGCAGCCGGCCGAGCCGGCCCCGACGATGACGTAATCGTAGCTGCCGCCTCGTGTCATGGCTTGGCTCCTCGATGCTCCGTGTGCTCGACCGACAGGTTCAATCGACCGCCCCGGCCGCCGAGCAGGACATTCCGTTCCCTTCGACGCAAACGATCCGCAAGCGTCGCAAACTGCCCGCGCGCAAGCCGGTCAAATCGACGTCGTTGCGGGTCGCCATCCAATCGTCGTCGGCGCCGCAGAGGACGTTCTCGACCGGCACCAGGCGCCCGTCCAGGTCGCTGCGCAGCAGGGTCCCGCTGGCGGTCTCCCGCAGCAGATCGATCTCGAGCGCTTGCCCCGGCGCGGTCGGCGCCAGATCGCGGGTCATGAAATGCGCCAGAACGAGCTGACACCGCAGCACGGCGCGCGTCGTTTCGTTGACGATCTCCAGGACCGCCGGCGCCGTTTCTCCGGCAATTGCGGCGGCGCCGGGCGCCACCCACAGAAACCCGAGCGTCAACAGCGCGCTTGCCGCTCGGCGTATTGCGGCGGGCCGGCGGAGGAAATTGCGCAACGGCGCTGCCCATCGCGCCGCAAAGCGGGTAGATTGGAGGCCGAAAGTTCGCAAGAGGGGGGAGATGCACAAGATGACGCCTCGCAAGGTTTTATTCATCAAGGAGCGGATCGCGGCCGAGGCCGGCAGCCGCGCGGCTCATCCAGTTTCGCGGGTCGCCGCTATCGCCGTAATCGATAATCCCTTTGCCGGCGCCTTCGTCGAGGATCTTTCCCCGCTGTTCGACATCGGCATACGCCTTGGCGAGGAGCTGATGCCCCAGGCCGTCGCGCTGCTCGACGGCGCGCCCCTTGCTTACGGCAAATCGGCGATCGTCGGCGTCAACGGAGACCTGGAACATGCCGCCGCGACGCTTCATCCGAAGCTCGGCAAGCCGATGCGTGCGGCGGTCGGCGGCGGCGAAGCGATCATCCCGTCGACGACTAAGGTCGCCGCCGCCGGTGCGCTTATAGACGTGCCCCTGGGTAACAAGGACAATCCCTGGTCGTTCGACGAGCTCGACACCATGACGGTGATGGTCGCGGACGCGCCGCGGCCCAACGAGATCGCGATCATCATGGCGGTGTCCGACGGTGGCCGTCCGCAGCCCCGCGTCGGCAAGGGCCGCGCCGTTACCTAGATTTTGCGCGCTCGACCTCATGCGCCCTGCCCCGGCGACCGCGACGGCGCCAAGACCGGCCGGCCGGCCAACAGGTCGCTTGCGCGCTCGGCCATAGCGACGACCGCGGCGTTGATCGGGCCCGTGGTGATCTCCGGAATAATCGAGGCATCGACGACGCAGAGCCCCTCGGTGCCGTAGACCGCAAGGTCGGGACCGACGACGGCCTCCTGGTCCGTGCCCATTCGGCAGGTGCCGACCGGATGGTGGTGGGTGAAGGCCGCGCGGGCGAGAAACTGCAACCGCTCGTCGCGCGTCCGCACCTGCGGACCCGGCAGCAGCTCGCAGTCTCGCCAGTCGTCGAGTGCGCCCGCGGCGCCGATCCTTTGCGCGAGTTCGAGCGCATCGAGATAGGCCGCACGATCGTAAGCCTCGGCCAGATAATTGGGGTCGATCAGGGGCGCGGCGCGCGGATCGGACGACGCCAAACGCAGGCGGCCGCGGCTGCGCGGATGCGTGAAGCCGAACATCAGGGTAAAGGCGCGACCGGGCTCGGGTGCGGCAAAGGCCTCCGTCACGACCGGCGCGATCACGCAGGCCAGCACCAGTTCCGGGGCCGGGTTGTTGCCGGCGCGCGCCACATACATCAAGGATTCGGAATGCTGATATTTCGAGGGCGGTACCGGCCGGCGGGCCCGATAGACGTTGCCGCCGGAGAGCAGGTGGTCGTGCAGGTTGCAACCGACTCCGGGCAATTCGACGCGCGGTTCGATGCCGAGCGCACGCAGGTCCGCCGCGGGGCCGATCCCGGAGCGCAACAGAATCGCCGGCGAGCCGAGCGTGCCGGCGGAGAGAATCACCGCGCGGTCGGCCGTCAGCGTCTCGGGCCCGTCGCCGGCCGATATCTCGACACCGCGGCAGGCGATGCCCTCGAGGACCAAGCGGTGCACCAATGTGCGCTTGCACAGCCGAAGGTTCCGCCGGCCAAGGATGGGCGTCAGATAGGCATCGGCGACGCTTTGGCGGCGCCCCGCGACAAGGGTCAGCGTGTTGAGCGTCGGGCCGGCGAGCTGCGGCCCATTGTGTTCCTCCGTCGGTGCATAGCCGCAGGCCTCGCCCGCAGCCATGTAGGCCAGGGTGATCGGGTGCGGTTCGCGCGGCATGACGAGGCTGATCGGCCCGGCGTCGCCGTGATAAGCCGAACGCCCGCGGTCGGAGGTTTCCGAACGGATGAAATACGGCAGGAGATCCGCGAAGCCCCAGCCAACGCAACCGCGCGTCGTCCAATCGTCGAAGTCGCTCGGGTGACCGCGGACATGCGCCATGGCATTGAGACAGCTCGAGCCGCCGACGACCCGTCCCCGCGGCCAGTCGTGCACGCGTCCGTCGCAGTTCGCCTGCGGCAACGTCCGGTATTGCCAGTCGATCGCCGTGCCCTGCAGGCGCGGCCAGGCTGCCGGATCCGCGATGGCCGGATCGTCGGCCGGCCCGCCGGCCTCGATCAGCAGGACGCGACACTCCGGATCCTCGGACAGCCGTGCTGCAAGAACGCAGCCGGCACTGCCTGCACCTACGACAATGTAATCGGCCTTCGTACTGTCCATTTTACTTTGGGACGTAACCAAATTGGTTTCACACCCGAAGTTTGTTTAGCGAGGCTTACGCAACCCAGTTATACTCACCTTGTCAATTCAAGGGAGATTACTTGCATGACCAAGATTTCCGTCAAGGAGCCGGTCATCACCCTGACCGCCGGTCCGGTCCAAGCCTATCCGCGCATCACCCGAGCGATGAGCCGGCCGGTGCACTACGACTTCGACGTCTACTTTCAAGCGTTCTACGAAGAGGTCGCCCGCAAAGCGGCGACCGCGCTCAGGGTCGAGGCGCCGGCGTTGATCCTGCACGCCGAACCGGCAGTCGGTTTGGAAGCGGCGGCGGCTTCCCTGATATCGCCCGACGACGTCGTGCTGAATCTGGCGTCCGGCGTCTACGGCAAGGGCTTCGGCTATTGGGCGGCACGCTACGCCAAGGAAGTCGTCGAGATCGAGGTGCCCTACAATGACGACATCAAGCCTGAGCAGGTCGCCGACATGCTGCGCCGGCGTCCCGACGTGGCTATAGTGACGGCGGTGCACCACGACACGCCGTCGGGAACGCTCAACCCGGTCGAAGAGATCGGCCGCCTCGTGCGCGATCATGGCGCCCTGTTCCTGGTCGATGCCGTGTCCTCCTTTGCCGGCATGGACATCCACCCGGACGATTGCTGCGCCGATATCTTCGTCACCGGACCGGGGAAGTGCCTCGGCGGCGCGCCTGGGCTGACCCTGGTCACCGTCAGCGAGCGCGCCTGGGCGCACATGGAAGGCAATTCCGCCTGCCCGAGCGCGTCGATCCTCAGCCTGACCGATTGGAAAAACGCCTGGAGCAAGGAGGCCGCCTTCCCCTTCACGCCGGCCATCGCCGAAGTGAACGGCCTCGACGCCGCGCTCGATGCCTATCTCGACGAGGGACCGGAGACCGTGTGGGCCCGTCACGACCTGACGGCGCGGGCCTGCCGCGCCGGCGTTCAGGCGCTTGGCCTGACGCTCTGGCCGGTACGCGAGGAAATCGCCGCACCGACGACGACCGCGATCCGCGTCCCCGAGGGCTTGACCGACGAAGAGATCGTCGCCGCCATGCGCGACAGCTTCGGCACGATCATCTCCTACGGCCGCGCCGAGACCAAAGGAAAGCTGCTGCGCATCGGCCACATGGGTCCAGTGGCGGAGCCGGTCTACGCCTTGGTCGCGGTGACGACATTGGGCGGGACGCTGAAGCGGCTCGGTCGCAAGGTCGATGTCGGCGCCGCCGTCGATGCGGCAACGGCCGTCATCCTGGCGGCCGGCACCTAACGAAGCGAATCGAAGCGAAAAATCGAAACGGGAGACATTCATGAGCAGATTTGACGGCCGCGCCGCCATCGTGACCGGAGCCGCACAGGGGATCGGTCGAGCCATCGCGGAGCGCCTGGGACAGGAAGGGGCGACGCTGGCCGTCGTCGACATCAACGAAGCCGGGGCCGCAGCGGCAGCCGCCGCGATCGGCGGAAAGGCTTTTTCCGTTGCCTGCGACATCGGAGATCCGGACTCGGTCGCATCCCTGCACAAGACCGTGATCGACCGTACTGGAAAGCTCGACGTTCTTGTCAACGCGGCGGCGATCGTTCCCTTCGTTCCCTGGAACGATCTCACCTTCGAGGAGTGGCGCCGGGTTATGCGGGTGAATCTGGACGGGCTGTACCTCATGTGCCGCGCCTCATCCGACCTGATGCGCCCACGGCAATACGGGCGGATCGTCAATATCTGCTCTAACTCGATCTTCGCCGGCACTCCGAACATGGCGCACTACGTCGCGTCGAAGGGCGGCGTCTTCACCTTCACCCGCGCGCTTGCAACCGAGCTCGGTGGCGACCGGGTAACGGTCAACGCCGTTGCTCCCGGCCTGACCGATACCGAAGGAGTCCAGCAGACGCCGCACAAGGAGGCCTTCGACTTCGTCGAGATGCTGCAAGCCATCAAAGGGCGCGGCAAACCCCGGGACATCGCTCCGGCGGTCGCCTTCCTGGCGTCCGAGGAGGCGCATTGGATTACGGGTCAGACCCTGGCCGTAGATGCCGGCATGATCCGCTGGTAGGCCGGGGACGGCGGTACCGGCCAGCACGCCATACAGCCTCCCGGCGCCCAGCTCCACGCGCCACTCAGGAATAGTACGACGGCGCCAAGAGATAGTTGGCGTACGACTCCGGATCGTGCGAATAGAAGAGTTCGGCGTCGTATTTTTCGGCCAGCTGCTTCAACCGCTCCATGGACCGCAGACTCGCCACCGGGTCGAGGTGGAAACTAGTGATGCACATCATGTCCATGTTCTTCTTGCTGTAGCAGGCATCGGCCGTGAACAGCATGGGCCGCCGGTTGGCCAGTTCCACCATCATGCTGTAGTGGCCGGCGGTATGACCCGGCGTCTCGAACAGCCAGAGACCCTTGGCAAGCTCCTGGTCGCCCGTAAGGGTCTCGAACTTCGGCGTATAGATATCGAGCGGCGGGTCGGTCGCGTCGCCCGGCTGCGCCGCGGAGTCCGAGGCCTTCGCCAGATCCGGCGCGAAGCTCATGTCGGAATAGCCGAGATGTTCGAAGGGCTGGTGGCAGGTGCAGGCCTCCAGTTCCTTGGCGTGACAGACCGTGCATGCCGCCGTCAGGTGCTTGTTGCCGCCGCAGTGGTCGAAATGATAGTGCGAGTTGATGACGTAGTTGATGTCCTTCGGCGTCAGGTTCAGTTTGGCGAGCTGTCCCGGGATCGTCTGCTCCTTCGACTGGATCGGCTTCTCGAACGGCAGAACGCGCTGCACATGGTCGTAGTCGTAGCCGGTGTCGAAAACGAAACGGCCGTCCGGATGATCGACGAGCACCGCATAGCAGGGAAAGCGGAGCTCGCCGCCCGGCCCCCGGTTCCAAAAGGCATGGAACCCGTCAATCACCAGCGTCCCGCCATCCAGCAGGTAAATTTTCGTTTCGGACATAGTCTGTCTCCTTTCTCATGTTTTGCGTGCGCCCTCGCCCTTGCTGGCGGTCTCATCTCGAGGGCCGAGTTCTAGCGCTCACCACGAACATAGGGCTGCCCCAGCGCCGGCGGCAAGTAGCTGTGCCGCGCGAAAATGATCAGGACAACGATCACCATGAAGAAGGGCAGCATCTGCACCACGTCGGTCGGAATGTTGAGGCCGCCCACCTGAAGTGCCGTCGTCAGGGCCAGGCTAGTTCCGAACAGGAAGGCGCCAAGCAGCACCCAGAGCGGATTGCCGCGCGCCAGCATGGCCAGCACGATGCCGATGAACCCCGCGCCGTTGGTCATGAAGGGTACGAACAGCCCGGCACCGACGTTGGCGAGATAGGCGCCACCCATACCGGCCAGCACGCCGGTCGCCAGCACCGCGCCGCCGCGCGTGATGTAGACGCTGACGCCAGTCGCATCCAGCGCCGCCGGATTGTCGCCGGCGGCCTGCAGGTTCAACCCAATGTAGGTCTTGCGGAAAACCCAGGAGAGGACGAAGACCAGCGCCACCGAAAGATAGACCAGGGGGTTGTGATCGAAGAAACTGCGGCCGAGCACCGGCAGATCGCCGAGAAGCGGAAGGGAAAGCGTCGGCACCTCGCCGAGGCGCGGGTAGGTGCGGCTGAACTGAAAATGGTGCAGCAACGCCGTCAGGCCTTCGGCGCCGAGGGTGAGCGCGATCCCGATTACGATCTGGTTCATGCCTAGCCAGACGCACAAGATCACCATCAGCAGCGCCACCAGGGCGCCGCCCGCCGCGCCGCCGATATAGCCGAGCCAGAACGAGCCGGAATAATAGGCTGCGACGAATCCGAGATAGGCGCCCACCAGCATCATCCCTTCGATGCCGATGTTCAAAACGCCGGTCTTCTCGGAGATCTGCTCGCCGAGGCCGGCGAGCAGCAGGGGTATACCCGCGGTCACCGCACCGAACAGCAGCGCGGTCGTGAAGTCCACCGTGAAGATGCCGCCCATGGCTCAGTCGATCCTCGATTTGCGCCGGCGGTGATCGAGGTACTCGACCAGCGCCAGGAAGACGAGCAGCAGCGCCACCAGGACGAGCACGAAGAAGTGCGGCACGTCCAAGCGGCGCGCCGCGCTCTCGCCGCCGATCATGAGCACGGCGAAAAACAGCACGAAGCCGATCACCGCGACCCCGTGGAAGCGTGCGAGAAAGACCAAGGGGATTACCAGAAGCCCGTACGCGGGATTCCAATCGGCCCGCACCGTCCCCCAGACGCCGAGGATCTCCACCGCGCCGCCCAGTCCCGTCAGGCCGGCGCTCAGCGCAAAGGTGGCGAAGGTCAGCCCGGTGATATTGAGGCCGGCGTGCAGCGCGGCCCGCGGATTGGCGCCGACCACCTGCAGCTTCAGACCGAAAGCGGTTCGCGTCATCATCAGGTGGACCAGGATCACGGCGACAAGGGCCAGAAGGACACCGCTATGGACCGTCGTGTCGAACAGTCGCGGCAAACGATCTTCGACGGGCAGCGTGGCGGTCTGCGGCACCGTCGTCGTCGGGTCGTTGAACGGAATCTTGATCAGAACGTTTGCCAGACTGATCCCCAGGAACGACATCATCAGCGTCGTAATGATCTCGTTGACGCCGTGGCGCGCTTTGAGAAAGGCGGGGATCAGCGACCAGACGGCACCGACCAGGGCACCGGCGGCGAAGCACAACAGCACCGTCAGCCAGCGCGGCAGAAAGACGATCAACTCGGGTGCAAGGGCCGCGACGACGACGGCGGCCAGCAGGAATTGCCCGTCGACCCCCAGGTTCCAGATACCCGCCCGGAAAGCCACGATCAGGCCGGCCGCGATCAACAGCAGCGGGGCCATGCGGGTTACCGTCGCCTCCAGGCCGGTCGGGCTCAGCAGGCCCCGCCGGACGACGTAGGCGTAGTAGGTGAGCGGATCCTTGCCCAATGCCAGGATAATCAAGGCACCGGCCAGCAACGCAAGCAGCACGGGCAGCAGCACGCGCAGGGTCGCGGCCAGGGCATCGCGCCATGCCGGACGCCGGCGGTCCGGTTCTGTCCCAACTGTCAGTTCGCCCTCCGCGTCGATCGTCATGCCGCGTCTGCCCCGGTCATCAGCAGGCCGAGACGCATTTCGGCGCCCTCGGCATTGTCAACGATGCCGCGCAGGCGGCCCTGGCTCATCACGCCGATCCTGTCGCAAAGCTCGGTGAGTTCATCAAGCTCGGTCGAGATCACGACCGTTGCGATACCCGATGCCGCGCTCTTTAGAATTCGCTCGCGGGCCAGCCTCGTGTTGTGCAGGTCGAGGCCGTAGGTCGGCTTGTTGAAGATCACCACCCTGGCTTCACTCGAGGCTTCGCGCGCCAGCAACACCTTTTGGATATTACCGCCCGACAGGCGGGCGATGGGCGTCTGTTCCGACGGTGTTCGGATATCGTGGGTCGCGATCTTGTCGCGTGCGTGCTCACGAACCTGCGCCCAACGCGTCAGCCCGCGCCACCAGAATGGCGGCAGCCCGATTTCCTTGACCAGCAGGTTGGTCGCCACCGAATGGGTTCCGACGGTACCTTCGCCAAGCCGCTCGTCCGTGATGTAACGCATGCCCAGGCGCCGCCGTGCAGCGACGCCGAGCCGGTTGAGCTCTTCGCCCCCGAGCGTGATGCGACCTGACGCGACCGGACGCTGCCCGGCCAGGACCTCGGCCAACGCCTTCTGCCCGTTGCCGTCGACCCCGGCGATACCGAAGACCTCGCCAGGCCGGACGTCGAACGTCACCTCGCGCACGGCGGTCTCGCCGGGGAGTGCCGCGGTCGAGACGTCGCGCACCGCGAAAAGCGGCTCGACGGAACGATCGACGGCGGCGTTGCGCCGCCGGCGCTCGCCCTCGTGAGCCAGCGCGCCGGCGTCTCCGGTTGCCGTCGCCGTCGGGCCGAACATAAGGCGGATGATTTCGTCGGTAACTTCCGCCTCGCTCATGCCGGCGAGCCGTTCTTTCGGGATTTCGCCGACGACGCGTCCGAGACGGAGGACGGAGATCCGATCTCCGAACTCGTAGGCCTCTTTCAGCTTGTGGGTGATAAAAATAATGGCCACACCCTGGTCCCGGAGGCGACGCATAACCTGGCCCAATTCATGTACACCGGCCGGCGTCAGCATCGATGTCGGCTCGTCGAGAATCAGGACCCGGCCGCCGTGCCACAGGGCGCGAATGATCTCGACCTGCTGCTGCTGACCCAGAGACAGGCGCCCGAGCTCTGCGTCGGGATCGATTTCGACGCCAAGGGTTTCGGAGATCTCGCGAAACCTCGCCAGCGCCGCCGCCCGCTCGGCTCGGCGCCACCAAGGGCCGCCGAGCATCAGGTTTTCCAGGACCGTCAGGCTGCGCACGAGCAGGACATGCTGAAAAACCGTACCGATGCCGAGATTGAGGCTTTCGCGCGGCGAAGCGATGCGGACGGCCCGCCCATCGACGCGGAGCGTGCCGGAATCCGGCTCCTGCATGCCGGCCAGAATCCCGATCAGCGTGGACTTACCGGCTCCGTTTTCGCCGAGCAGAACGTGAATCTCGCCCCGATTGAAATCGAGCGAGATACGGTCATTGGCGACCACCCCGGGGAAATGCTTGACGATACTTTCCACCGCCACTGCCGGCTCGGAACCGCGATCGACCGGTGCGGACAGGGGCATATCGCTTCCCGTGGACGAGATCATGTTTCCTACAGGCAACAACCGGGCGGCCGCACGGGCCGCCCGGTCGCCGTACGAACGAACCGTCTATTCTTCCTTGGCTTCGACAGTGCTCATCAAGGCGCGAACCTTCTGAGCATCGGTGATCTCCTCGACAGTGATCGAACCGTCGATGATCTTGTCGCGAACCCCCATCAGATTCGACCAAGTGTCGGCCGGGATGTGCGAAGTTTTCAAGAGACGCACCGAATCGTCGGCCAGGCCGATCTTATAGCTCTTGGTGCCGAAGGTCCCAGCCTTCAGGTCTTCCACCATCGCGCTATAGACGGGAACCATGTCCCACAGCACGGACGACAGCAGATGACCCTTGTCCAGCGACGACTTGTCGCCGATCACGTCGATGAACCACGCCGGGCCGCCATCGACGGCCGGGCGCGTCTCGACTGCCTCGATCATGCCAAAGCTCGAACCGTTGCCCTGGCCGAAGACGACGTCGGCACCGGCGGCAATGACCGATTCGGTAACGCGGCGGCCGCCGGCGGCATCCGAGTAGGCGGCCGGACCGATCACCGCATAGATGATCTTGGTATCCGGATTCTGCGCCTTCACGCCGAGCGCGAAACCGGCCGACTGCGAGTTCCACGACGGCGGCTCGCCGGAGACGACGATTCCGACGGACCCGGTCCGGGTCGTCATGGCAGCCAGGCGCCCGGCCAGATAGGCACCCTCGTGGCCGCTCAGAGTATAGTCGGCGACCAATCCCGCCTTCATATCGTCGGGACGGTCGACGATCGCCACCGGCACTCCGGTCTCGGCGGCGATTTCCGGTGCTGCCGTGTTGTAGCCGCTGGCGTGTGCGATCATCAGATCGGCACCTTCTTCGGCCAGCTCACGCAGCGTCGGCCGGACGTCGCCGTAGCCCAACCCCTCGGCGGGCAGGAACTCCAAGCCGTACTTCTCGGCGACAGCGCGGGCCGCATCCACGCCCTGCTGGTTCCAACCGAAATCGGTGCCCTGCTCAGGCACCAGAATGGCCAGCTTGTCGATATCAGCGGCCTGAAGAGATGGCGGCAATACGACCGCGATCGCCAAAGCCGCAATGCCAGCGCCCCGACGTATCAGCGTCGATACATGATTTTGTCTGCTCATTTGTAAACACCTCCCTTGGTTGAATTAAACTACGATTTCCATCGTCTCGTTACCATCCTGCGATCCTACCGGATCGCGGACCCGGAACTAGCTTTCCAACACCTTCCGCACGGCAATCAACTTGCGCGCTCGCTCCTGCCGCAACGCGCGAACATCGTCCGGCGTGTAGTCGTAAACGCCTCCTCCCGTTTTCATACCAAGTCGATTCCGTCCGGTCCGCTCCGTGACGTAGGGACTGACGTCGCCACGCGCACAGAGGTCCGCATTGAGGTAGCTGCCGACAGCTTCGTAGATGTCGAGTCCGGCCATATCCAGGAGCGCCATCGGGCCGACTACCGAAAGCTTGTAACCGATGCCCCAGGACACACAGGTGTCCAGGGCGTCTGCGGCGATCACACCATCATCGACCAGATCCACGCACTCGCGCAGCAGCGCGTAGAGCACTCGGTTCTCGACGAAGCCGGGGACATCCTTCTTGACCACGATGGGCAACAGGCTCAGTCCCTTTACGGTGTCGACCATCCAGTCGGTGACCGACGGAGCGGTATGCCTGCCCGCGATTACTTCGACGATCGGAATGATGTGCGGCGGGTTCGACCAGTGCATGCCGATGATTCGGCCTGGATTCGAATTGCCCTCCTGTAGCTTGGTGATGGGTATGCCGGAGGTGTCGCTGGCCAGGACGCAGTCGCCGGAAACCAACCCATCCAGGCGCCGAAAGATATCGAGCTTGAGATCGAGCTTCTCGGGCACCGTCTCGATCACGAGATCGGCATCGGCGACGCAGGCCTCGAGGCTGTCCGCGACCGCGGCCTCTTCGCCGCGGCTGTGGTCCGGCATGCCAAGGGCCGCCAGAACGGACGCAGCTGTCGCAATGAGGCCGGGAGCATTTTCGGCCGCCTGCTTGCTGGTATCGAAGGCACGAACCGTCATCCCGCCGCGCACCAAGGTGGCCGCGATGCCCGGGCCCATACTGCCCAGTCCGATGACCGCCGCGAGCGTCATGCGTTTCGATGCCTCATCGCCTTTAGCCACTCCCGTGGAGGCCCGGTTTGCGCGTCATGCCGCCACGACCTTCCGGAAGGCCTCGCGGCTGGCCAGTTTGTCGTGCCAGCGCCGCAAATTTCTGAAATCCGGCAGGTCGATGGGAAAATGCAGACAGCGGTGGACGATCGGGCCGAGGGCGAACTCGGCCACGGTCATCGCACCGTCGCCGAGCCATTCGTGACCGACGAGATGACCGTCCAGCAGCTTCAGTTGGCCCGCCAGGGCCTCGCCGAGCTTGGACAGCTCCGGGCTGCGCTCCGCTTCGCCCTTCTTGGATTCGCGAAACACGTCGAGATAGGGGCCGTTGAGCGACGCCAGCTGCCAGTCCATCCAACGCTCGGCCGAGCTACAGGCGGCCGGGTCCATCGGCAGGAAATCGCTGGCCTCGCGCGCGCAGAGGTATCGCAGGATCGTGTTCGATTCCCAGACGACGATGTCGCCATCGACCAACGTCGGCACCTTGCCGGTCGGATTGAGGCTGAGATAGGTCGCGTCCGCCGTGTTGCCGAACTGGCGGCCGTAGTCCTCGCGCTGGTACTCAAGCCCCAGCTCCTCCAACAGCCAGAGAACCTTCTGCACGTTTCCTGACGTCGCCCGCCCCAATAATCTAAGCATCCTTCGTGCCTTTCAATTCGGCCCCTATAGCTTCGGGCCCTTGCCGCTCACGCCTGCGGCTTGTAGGCGATTGCATCCATTTCGATCTTGGTATCGATCACGGCGCGCGCCTCGACCGTCGTGCGCGCAATGCCACCGTCGGGAAAGTATTCGGCGAAGACCCGATTGTATCGGCCGAAGTCGCGCGGGTCGTCCAGATAGACCGTGATCTTCACGACATCTTCCAGATCCGCCCCGGCCGGAGCGAGCGCGCGGCGGAGCGATTCGATGGTCCAGCGGCACTGCTCCTCGATCGGACCGGCGCACATGTTGCCATTTTCGTCCTTCGCCACTTGGCCGGAGACGAAAACGAAGTCGCCGGCGCGCACCGCCGGATGGAACGGAAGGTTGGGATTCTTCTTGCCGAGGGCCTGGATCGCCCGCCCTTTCTTTCCGCTCTGTTCCATTACCGCTCTCCCTGCCCAATCCTTAGAACCGCGTGTCTCTCGGCCTCAGAAGACCGAAGTCTCGATGACGTCGACGCCGTGCTGACGATCGATGAGATAGATCAGGCCACGAGAGTCGAGCGTGACGTCGTTCGAGGACGCGCGCTCGAAGCCCTCCGGTGGTGCCGGTTCGTAATAGGCGACCTCGCGCGGCTGGAAGGGGTCCGCAATATCGAGAATGCGCAGGCCCTGCGCAAACCAGGCGAAGGGAATCCGTGTGCCGCTGAACCGCTCCGACGGCTGGTGACACCCGGTCATCGCCGGCTGGGGCGCGCCGTCCGGATCGACGCCGGCGACCTGAAAGGTCGAGATCGGAATCGGCAAGCGCTCGTTGCTGATGTCGTAGATCCAGGTGAAGGCCGGGGCCGAGGGGTAGAGCTTGGCCACGTCCTCGTCGGCAACGACCATTATGCGGCGGCCTTTGACCGGGTCCGGAATCGGCAAGCAGGTGTGCGTCGGGTGGGGAAAGCTGGGCGATGTGTTCAATCCGGCGATCGCGGTCGGCCGCGACAGATCCGAGATGTCGAGAATGTAGAATCCGTGGTGCCAATAGCTGACGTAGAGCCGGTCACCGAGGCGCAGCGGATGGTGGCAGCGCGGCGCCACCCAGTTCTCCCAGGGATACTCCTCCCCGCCCGCCGCCCACTGCCCCGGGATCCACCAGCGGCCGACCTCGGTCGGCCGCGACGGATCGGCCAGATCGAGAATCATCATGATGTTCCCGATATAACCCTCGCAGGTCGGCGAGATATAGGCGTAGCGGCCGTCGAAATCGTAGCGGTGGACGCCCTTGCCGTGCGTCCGCCATTTCGAGATCAGCCGCGGCTCGGCGGGCTTCGCAACGTCGTAGATCGCCAGCCCGCCGCCGAACTCCGGATCGCCCGAGTCGCCGAGCCGCTCGTGGTTCACGATCATGATGCCGTCGGCAACGCGCACCTTATGCGAGTGCCAGCCCTGCGGCATCTCAATGCGCGTCAGCACTTTCGGCTTCCGCGGATCGGCCACGTCGACGATCGTCGTCCCGCTGGGATGACGCATGTGCCCGACGAAGAGGGTCGTGCCGTCGACCCAGACCTGGCCGCCGCCGGGGCAGTCGATGTGCGCCAGCAACTCCGTGTTGTGGGACTTCGCCGCAAGGTCGAGCACGTCCAATCCTTCTCCCGCTCCGCCGCTGGCCGCCACCGATCTCCTAGGCCAGGCGAACGATTTCGCCGATC
>Ga0210123_1001112_pt1 | contig 14459 bp, 12 predicted proteins | sample Muzzi_PWB_D2_FD_185535 | JGI IMG/M metagenome (GOLD analysis project Ga0210123, IMG submission 185535) | Wetland microbial communities from San Francisco Bay, California, USA, that impact long-term carbon sequestration - Muzzi_PWB_D2 (SPAdes) | ecosystem: Environmental > Aquatic > Marine >... | reverse complement strand
TTCGATGCGTTCAATCGCAGCCTCCACCAGTTCAATGGGCTCAACATCCTTGTTGCGAACCAGTTCCGCCTGGGCCGTCGCATCGTAAAAGGCCAGATCGTCGGGTGCAGCCATAACAGTTTCCTCCTTAAACGATTAGTCCCTACCGACAACCGGTAAGTCGTCGGACACAAGCATCTTGACAGAGAAAGTCTGCTCAATTAGAAAAGGGGTCTGAGAATAAAATTAAGTCAACCAAATCTATAAAATGGATAGGAGGTTGTCAATGGCCGAAAAAATTTATCAACCCGGCGAAAGCTATCAATACCCCCTGATCATCAAAAAGCTGCTCAATACGCCCTTGATTAATTCACCGGATCGCGAAATTGTTTACAGTGACCGGCATCGCTATACGTATGTCGATCTTAACAAACGCATCGGCATGCTGGCCAATGGGCTGGCAAAGCTAGGCATTAAGCCGGGGGACACGGTGGCCGTATTTGACTATGACAGCCACCGCTACCTGGAATGCTTTTTTGCCATACCGATGATGGGGGCCGTTTTGCAAACGGTGAACTGGCGGCTTTCGGCCGATCAGATCCTATATACAATCAACCATGCCGAAGCCAGGGCGATCATCATAAATTCCGATTTTGTTCCCGTCCTGGCGGCAATCCGGCAAAAATTGGAAACGGTTAAAACACTGATTACGATCGTTGAAGCTGAAAGCCCAGCGGATACGATTTTAAGCCCGGATGCTGAATATGAAGATCTGCTGAACTCGGTCTCTTCATCCTATGCTTTCGAAGATCTGGATGAAAACACCAAGGCCACAACTTTTTATACCACCGGCACCACCGGTAATCCCAAGGGTGTTTATTTTACCCACCGCCAGCTGATGCTGCACACCCTCGCGGTGGCCGTCACCTCCGGTTGTTACCACACCATCGGGCGTTTCCGATCAGATGACGTCTACATGCCGCTGACCCCGATGTTTCACGTCCATGCCTGGGGCTTTCCCTATGTCGCCACCCTGCTGGGCGTCAAGCAGGTCTACCCGGGGCAATACGAGCCCCAAAAACTGTTGCGTCTGATGCAAAAAGAAAAAGTCACCTTTTCCCATTGTGTGCCCACTATCCTGCAAATGCTGTTAACATGCCCGGCCATAAAAGAAGTGGATCTATCCAACTGGAAGGTCACCATCGGTGGCGCCCGGCTTCCAAAAGGTCTGGCCAAGGCTGCCCAGGATCTGGGGGTGGAAATTCATGCGGGATACGGCATGTCGGAAACCTGTCCGGTCATGAGTACCGCCGTCCCCAAAGAGGACATGTTAAATTGGGAAAAGGATCAGCAGCTGGATGTCATGATCAAAACCGGCAAACCCATACCGCTGGCTGAAATTGAGGTCGCGGATGTCGCTGACAACCTGTTGCCCCACGACGGGCAGTCAACCGGTGAGGTTGTCATGCGATCACCCTGGCTGACGCAAGGCTATTTTAAAGAACCGGATAAATCCAAAGGACTGTGGCGCAGCGGCTGGCTGCACAGCGGTGATGTGGGGAATATCGATCCGGAGGGATATCTCCAGATAACCGACCGCATCAAGGACGTGATTAAAAGCGGCGGGGAGTGGATATCATCTCTGGATCTGGAAAATTTAATGAGCCAGCACGAGGCCGTCCTTGAATCAGCAGCCATCGGGGTGCCGGATGAAAAGTGGGGGGAACGGCCGATGATGATCATTACTCTCAAACCGGAATTCCAGGGCAAAGTCACCTCCCAGGAACTGAAACAGTTTCTGCAGCGGTTTGCGGCCGAAGGCAAAATTCCCAAATACGGCGTCCCCGAAAAGTATGTATTCATGGACAGCATTCCCAAAACGAGCGTCGGAAAGCTGGACAAGAAGGTGCTCAGGAAAGACTACGATAAACGTTGATCAGTTGACTGGTTGATTGGTTGATTAATTCGAAGGAGAATCTTTACTTTTTACGAGACTGTCAATATTGATGGCGCTAGGCTTTATCTTTTCCATAATATGCACGAAGGGCCGGCCATGAGCTATGAGCTATGAGCTTAGCTCAGATAGTTCACCCGCGGCTTATTTCTCAACGGCAGGCGCTGATATTTGAGCTTGGGATAGCCGACCATCACCGCCCCGAACGCTTTGTGGTCAGCAGGCAGTCTAAGTGCTTCAAACAGTTTCGGATCGGCATTGACCGCCGAGTAAAAATAACCGCCCCAGCATGATCCCAGACCGATCGCGGGTGCATACAGCTCCAGATAGCTTAGCGCCAGGGCGCTGTCTTCAGCGCCGAATCCATAGTTTTTGTCGCCGTGCACCACAACGATATGCGGTGCGCCCCGGCAGATTCGCTCTTCACCGGCATCCCAGGCCGAAACCACCCGCGAAAATCCCCTGAGTTCCGCCTGCTGCGGGGACTGTTTCATCACGGATCGCATCCATTCGATTACCATACCCGCCAACCGCCGCGTTTCAACCGGATCCGCCACCACGGTCCAGTGCCAGGGCTGATTATTCTTGGCAGACGGCGCGTAACAGGCGATCTCCAGCAGCTTGGCGAGTTTCTCACGTTCTACCGGCTTGTCCTTGAAATTGCGGATCGAACGACGCGAACGCAAAAACTGCTCGGTCTGTTGCTCGGACAGGACAAGCTCTTTGGCAATGGGCGGGCACTGCTCGGATTTCAGCCAATCCAAACTGAAGGCCCCTGTCGGACAGACTGCGGCACAATGACCGCATTCAAGACAGTAAGCTTTAAAGTCATCTGTTGGGCATGGAATTTCATCGGCTGAATCCATTTGAATGACTTTAGTCGGGCATGCCATCACACAAATTCCGTCTTTATTGCATTTTTCCAAATCAATCGTAATTGTATTCATTCATCCCCCCCAATCCGGTCAAGCCGGAATTGACTATTGAAAATTGAATATCTTTGTGTTTCAAAAGAAAACGTGCAGGCTAAACAATCACATAACACGTTTCCCGTCAAGCAGATTGAAATGTTTGAATCGATTAAATTCCGATCATTATTTAACCATTCGGCCAATCAACTAATCAACAGATATTCGCTTTCGCATCTTGACTTGTAAAAAGAGGGTATGTTATCCGTTTTGTATTAAAATTCAACACGGTGCCTGCTATATGAGGGATGGGATGGTTAACCTTTGCTGAACCCTGTTTTTTCTTAAAGAAAAACAGGGTTTTATATTCTGTATGCTTTTGATTGAAGCGGCGGAAACCGGTAGGCCGTAAAAAGCAAATCGGCCGGCCATAATTGCCCTGATGGTTTAACCTGATTGAGCGAAAGCCGAGGTGCCCATGAAAGAGCTCTCCCTGGACAAGGTATTCGACCTATTAGGCAAAACTGAAATTCCGGGTTCCGAAAAGCAACTAAAAAAGCTCTGCATCCGAATCCGTGAACTGGTTGAATCAAACGGTGAGGACTGGGTTAAAAAAAACCGCCAAATGCTTCTTGATCAGTGGGAATGCATCGTGCACCGGGAATTAATGACCTGAATTCCCAAAAACCGGCCCGAACCGGAAGGCTGGGTTAGGCGGGTTCCCCCAGAAAGTGCTTCCATCCGGGGGAACCGCCTGATAAGAAATTTTGTTTAGAATACACTATCGGGGTTATAGTACCGGTCAACATTTTCCTTGGTGATAATCGGTGAAGGCAAAACGGTTTTATCCGGCGCTTTGGCGCCGGCCAAAATGGCCATCATCCGATGAAACGCCGCCCGTCCAATTTGATCGGAATTGTTTAGCCCCGTGGCGGCATAATTGCTGCCCGGTCGCATAATATTTTCCAGGGCTGCCTTTTCACCATCCACACCAACCAGAAAGATGTCCTTGCTGCGACCGGCATCGGCGATCGCTTTTTGAGCGCCCAGACACATGGAGTCGTTTTCGCAAAAGGTCGCATCAATTTTCTGGTAGCGGGCCAGCATATCTTCCATGAGTTTGAACCCACCGTCCGAGCTCCATCCACCGAAGTTGGGCGCTTTTTTAACTTCGATATTTGTTTTTTCGACCACTGAAAGCATACCGTTGGTGCGATCAAGCCCGATGGAGTTGTCGGCCGGACCGCCGCGCAGCACAACCAGCACCCCCTTTCCGCCCAGCCTGGCAGCGATGTACTGACCGTCCTGGACACCGATCGTATAATTATTGGGTCCGACCCAACTGGTGTAGTCACCGCCCTTCAGAAACCGGTCGACCATGACCACCGGAACACCGGCTTTTTTGATGGAATCAAGGGCGGCCGGAGCCGCTTCCAGCCAGGCGCCGCTGAGAATGATGCCGTCAACATTGCGGGCCAGGACATCTTCGACATCGGAAGTCAGTTTGGCCGCATCGCCATCCGCATCGGTGATGAATAACTTAATGTTTGGATAAAATGCCGCTTCCTCTTCCACCGCTTTTGACATACCGATAAAATAGGGGCAGCATAGTGAGAAATTAACCATTCCAAGACGGATTTGTTTTTCGGCCGCGACGGCCGGCAGGCAAAAGCCCACCACGATAATGAAAACCACAAGCAATGTTAAAATCGTTTTGACCTTCATGTTACACCCTCCTTTTGGTTGATGATGATTAATGCTCCTGCTCTTGAGTGGATATGTAAATTCGTCGAATTAAGTCCTGTATTCGATTCAGCCCCCCTTTCTATATTGTTTTTTTACTGAAACAAACCCCTGAAAAATTGGGCGGATCTATTTTTCCTTTCTGCGCGCCAGCACGGCAAACAGGATCAGAAGACCTTTAAATATTTGCTGGTAATAGGACTGGACATTGAACAGGTTCAATAAATTGTCGATTAAGCCCAAAGCGAGAACACCGCCCATGGTCCCGACCGCGCCGCCGCCGCCACCGCCGAGAATGCCGCCGCCGATAACAACCGCAGCGATGGCATCCAGCTCGTATCCAACACCGACGCTGGGCTGTGCGATTCCGAGACGCGAGGCCAGCAGAACGCCGGCGATCCCGGCAAAGAAACCCGAGCAGACATAAGCCAACATGATATGCGCCTTGACATTGATACCGGCCAATCTGACGGTTTCTTCGTTTCCCCCGATGGCCACAATCGATCGGCCCGGGGTGGTGCGCTTGAGAAATATCCATACCAAGGGGAAAAAACCGATTAAAATCAGGGCCGGAACCGGCAGCGGTCCGATGAATCCGCCGCCCAACAGCGCGCGAAACGCCGGATCCACCGGGACCTTCGGGGTTTCCGAGTAGACATATACGATTCCCCGAATGGCACCCATGGTTGCCAGGGTGACGATGAAAGGCTGCAGTTTGAAGCGTGCAATCAAAAAACCATTGACGGCCCCCACGGTCATGCCGACGAGCAGGGCGACGATGATCGCAAACGGAAACCACATATAAGCCTGCAAACCGGCCGCCATAATCCCGGTCAAGGCCACGATCGGACCGATTGACAGGTCGATGCCGCCGCTTAGCACCACAATGAGCTGGCCGAAGCTGAGCAATCCGTTGGTCACAATCTGTCGGAAAAGGTTGCTCAGATTGCGCTGGGTAAAGAAGACATCCGTCATGGTGGTGGCAATCAGCAGCAGAACGAAAAATGCCGCGATAAACCCATAATCAGCCAGATGAACATTCCATTTGCTGTCTTGCCGTCTGCCAAGTGCTTTTGCCAACAGGTTTTGCATGCGTTCTTCCTATCCGGTCCGAGCCGCAGGAGCTGACCTCGGACTATTTATTAATATCGACGCCGGTTGCACAGGCCAGCAGATCTCCTCCCCGGCCTGCTCCTGGGTAAATTCACCGACCACATGTCCGGCCCGCATGACCAGCATGCGGTTGCTCATACCCAATATTTCAGGCAGCTCCGAGGAAATCAGGATGATGGCCGCGCCCCCATCGGCAAGCTTGCCGATCAAATGATAAATCTCAACTTTGGTCGCCACATCCACCCCCCGGGTCGGCTCATCCAGAATCAGCAGTTTGGCCCGGGCGAGAAGCCATTTGGCGAGGACCACCTTCTGCTGATTGCCGCCGCTGAGTTCACGAACCCGTTTGTTTAACCGGGCCGGACGGATAGACAGTTCCCGGACCTTGGCTTCAACTGCATTCTCCTGTTGCCCGCGATTCACGAATTTCCATCGGCTGATGCTGTCCAGGGTCGCCAGACAGGCATTGTCCGAAATGGAGCAGCTCATGACCAGACCGTCGCGTTTGCGATCCTCGGTTAAAAGCGCGATGCCCGCTTTGACGGCGTCATGGGGCGATCGGGGTGTGATCAACCGGCCTTCCATCTGGATGCTGCCGGAAGTCGGTCGCTCGGCGGCAAAAATGCAGCGGGCCACGGCCGAGCGGCCGCTGCCGACCAGGCCGAAGAAACCCAGGATTTCACCGCGCGCCACTGAAAATGAGACATCCGCAAAGGCATCCGCCTGACTTAACCGGTCGACTTCCAGCAGCGTCTGACCGGGTCGGGTTTTTCTTGGAGGGTAAATCGCCTCGAGGGGACGGCCGACCATCATTTTAATCAACTGGTTTTCAGTCGTTTCCGCCGGCAGCACCGTTCCGACGGTTTCGCCGTCTTTGAGGACCGTGATCCGGTCGGCGATTTCAAATACTTCATCGAGCCGGTGAGAAATGTAGAGAATCAGGGTGGATTCGCGTTTCAGTCGTTGAATCAGGGCGAAAAGACGTTTTAATTCCTCCCGCGAAAGGGCGGCCGATGGTTCATCGAGAATTAAGATGCGGGGCTGGCGGGCGACGGCCTTGGCAATTTCCACCATTTGCTGGTGGGAAACGCTGAGGCTGGCCGTGGCCGATCGCACATCAATTCCGGCAAAGTCTAAGTACTGAAAAATTTCCTGCGCCCGTTGATGCGCCCGGGGCCAATCCACCCACCATTTTAACCGGCCCGTGGGCATCTGGCCCAGCAGGATGTTTTCCGTGACGTTTAAATGCGAAACGAGGCTGAATTCCTGGTACACGGTGCGGATACCCAGCTCGAACGCATGGTGGGGCGAGCGGGGCCGGATGGGTTGGCCGTCCAGGATGAAATTGCCGGCATCCGGCTGAATGGCGCCGGCCAGAATTTTCATCAAGGTCGATTTGCCGGCCCCATTTTCGCCGACAATGGCATGCACTTCTCCTGCAGCGGCCGAAAAATCTACGGCTTTAAGAGCCTGAGTACCGTCATAGCTCTTTCGGATTCCCCGCATTTGCAAAAATTCAGGATTCCCCATCGAGGCACCATTTTACCTGGAGGCGATTACCAATTACGATAAGGCGTTGTGTATCAGGATCGTTTTTTGTTCCGTCATCTCGTTGAGCGTATCATGCAGCCCCTCGCGGCCGTGACCGCTGAGCTTGATGCCGCCAAAGGGCAGGCTCTCGACCCTGACGGCGGAAGACCAATTAATAATAACCCCACCCACTTCAAGTTTGTGGGCCATATCCAAAGCGCGGGAAATGTCATTGGTAAAAACGGCGGCCTGCAACCCATAGGGGCTGTCATTGGCCATTTTGACGGCGTCATCGACCGTTTCAAAAGCAACCAGGGGCACTACCGGGCCGAAGGTTTCTTCCCGGAACAGTTTGGCATCCGGTGAAACATCCGTGAGAACGGTCGGCTCGACAAAGGCCTTGTCACGCTTGCCGCCGGTCCATATTTTCGCCCCCGAGCCGACGGCATCGTTGATCACCTCCTCGACCTGCCGGGCGGCCGCTTCGGTAATCAGGGGTCCGACATCGGTGGTTTCATCGAGCGGATCTCCCATCATTAATTTTTTTGTTTTGCGGGTCAATATTTCAGCCAAGGGCTCGAGCACGCCGGCGTCCACGAAGACCCGTTTGACGGCACAACAGATCTGCCCGTTGCCCCGGGCCAGGCGACCCAAAATTATGGCATCGGCCGCTTTTTCCAGATCGGCATCTTCACAGATGATGGTGGCATCGTTGCCACCCAGTTCGAGGTGGACTTTCTTCAGGGTTTCGGCCGCTAATTTTGCAATTTTGATTCCGACGGGGGTGCTGCCGGTGACGGTCACCATTTGAATGCCCGGTGCTTTGACGAGGTATTCTCCGATCAGCTCGCCGCGCCCGGTAATCATCTGGTGCGCGGCTGGGGGCAAACCGGCCGCCTCCATAATTTCGGCTATCTTTAATAAAGTTAAGGGGCAATCGCTGGGCGGTTTGGCAATGACCGCATTGCCGGCGGCTAAAGCCGCAGCGCCTTTGTGGGCATAGAGTTCAACCGGGTAATTGAACGGCACCACGGCCAACACCACGCCCAATGGCTGTCGAATCGTCACGGCGAAATGTCTTTCGGCCCCCGGTACGGTGTCCAGCGGAACCGTCCGGCTGAAAATTCGCTTGGCCTCCTCGGCAAATCCTTTAAAGATACGAACCGAAGCCGCCAACTCTTCCCGGGTCTGTTGAATGGGTTTGCCGTTTTCTTGTGCCAGCAAACGACTGAGTTCTTCACTTTGAGCCGCCATGTCCCGGGCAACTCGCTCTAATATGGCCGAACGTTCATGGGCCGGCAACTTTTTCATATTCTCTTTGCCCCGCTGGGCGGCGTCCAATGCCCGCTGGGCATCTTCGATGCTTGCCTGGGGAACGCGATCGACGGTTGCCCCGGAGGCTGGATTAAAAACCTCAAAATATTGCCCGTTGGCGGCCTCAACCCACTGGCTGTCTATGAGCATCTTCATAATGAACCTCCTTCGCTTGTAAGAGACTGCTTTTATTTCTTGAGGGCTTTTGCTGATCATGGTCCGGGATCGGTTCCAGCTCGACCGGCAAATATTCCATCAGGTTACCCAGGTTCTATGATTGCCGCTCTTTACGGCGTTCATTAATGACGTCAAAAACAACCGCTATGATCAGTATCATGCCGGTTATCAGGCTTTGCCAGTAAACATCAACTCCCAGCAGGTTGAGCGAGTTGGCCAGCACCCCCATAAAAAGGGCTCCTAAAAAGGCGCCCAGTACCGATCCCTCACCACCGCTTAAACTGGCGCCACCGATGATGGCGGCAGTTATAACCCGCAACTCCAGCCCGCTGCCCACGGTCACCGAAGACGAACCAAAGCGCGCGGTGATCAACAACCCGGCAATCCCTGCCAGAACGGCAACCGTACAATAATCAAAAATTTTGACCAGATCGACGTTAATCCCCGACAGACGAGCGGCTTTTTCATTGCCGCCGATGTAATAATTTTGCCTCATAAAGCGGGAATTCCGCATCAGGAGATCGCCAATGATCACCAGGGCCACCATAATGTAGATGGGATATTGGACATTAAATAGCCGCCCCTGACCGACAACCGTAAAGGATTCGGGCAGATTCAGCACGGCCCGGCCCTTGGCGATCACCAGCAGCAGCCCCCGGATGCTGATCATCATGCCCAGCGTGGTAATAAAGGGGTTGATCTTCATTTTGGAGACCAGCAGCCCGTTGACCATTCCAACAGCGGCCGCCGCCAAAAGCCCCAGCAAGATTGAAAGTACGACCGGAACGCCCGCATTTAAGCACAGTCCGGTAACCACTCCGACAAATGCCAGGATCGACCCGACCGACAGGTCCAGGCCGCCTGAGATAAGCAGGATGACCATGCCGATGACGATGGTTGCCTCGACTGATAGAGCTAACAGGATGGCTTCTATGTTTCGCCAGCTCAGAAAAACAGGGGAAGCAAATGTCATACAAAGGCCGAATATCAAAATAACCAGGAGCAATACCGACTCGCGATAGGCGATTATGGCCCTGGCCGTGTTGATAAACATTTTGCTCTGAGCCCCGCCAGTCCGATCTGTCTTAATTTTAGTTCCGTTTTCTGAATTCACCCGCATTGACATTTCTCTTGATTCCAGCGGCAAATGAAAGGATTAATTCCTCCGAAAAATCCTCGGACATAACTTCTCCTTTTATTTCACCGCGATGCATAACAAGGATCCGATCACACATGCCGATCAGCTCCGGCAGATCGGAAGAGATGATGATGATGCCGGTTCCCGCTGCCGCGAATTGCCGCAATTTTTGATAAATTTCCACCCTGGCACCGACGTCCACGCCGCGGGTGGGTTCATCAAAAATAATCACCTCCGGCCGGATTCCCATCCACATGGCGATTAAACACTTTTGCTGGTTGCCCCCTGAGAGATTCAGTAGTTTTTGATATATGGATGGGGTCGCTATCGCAAACTCTTCTACTTTTTGGCGTACATGCCGATCAATAATCTTTTTCTTCAAAAAACCGATCGGCGAACTCAGCTGCTTTAAAAAAGGCGCAATCAGGTTTTCCCGAATCTGCATCGATAGATAAAGGCCCTGGCCTTTGCGGTCTTCGGTTAAATAGGCAATCCTGTTTTTGATGGCATCGCTCGGCCGCGAAATGGTTACCGGTTGGCCGTCGATTAAAATATTCCCGGAATCCCTGGGCCCGGCCCCAAAAATGGACAGGGCCAGCTCGGTTCGCCCGGCTCCCACAAGTCCCGCAAAACCGAGGATCTCACCGCGCTGCAGTCCAAAGGTGATGTTTTGAAAGGCACCCTCACAACAGAAATCTTCTGCCCGAAAATACTCGGTTGAGACAGGGCTACCGGATGCAGCGCCATATACGTTTTCAATTTCACGCCCCACCATCATGGAGACGAGTTCGGCTTCGTTGACTTCACCAACGACCTCGGTGCCGACATATTTGCCGTCTCGCATCACCATGACCCGATCGGCAATCCGGAAAATCTCCGAGAGTTTGTGCGTAATATAGATAAAGGACATCCCCTGATCCTGGAGTTTACCAATCTCATCGAAAAGATAATCGGTTTCGGCTTCGGTGAGCGAGGAGGTGGGTTCATCTAAAATCAGCACCACCGGGTCGGTGGAGATGGCTTTTAGGATTTCCAGAATTTGCTGCTGCCCCATGGAAAGCCGCTTGACCGGCACCATGGGATCAAGGTCGAGCTTGAAACTGCGCAGCAGATCCCGAGTTTCCCGGTAAAGCCTGCGCCAGCGGATATTGTTGACCGGCCCCACCGGATGGCGGTTGGCAAATATATTCTCGGCCACTGAAAGGGTACCCACCAGGGACAGCTCCTGGAAAACCATGCTGATGCCTTCGGCGATGGCATCATGGGAGGATTGAAACGAAACCGTCTTGCCTTTGAGGATGATGCGCCCGTGATCCGGACCTAAAACTCCTCCCAACATGCCGGTCAGCGTGCTTTTACCGGCCCCGTTTTCACCGACCAGAGCCAGGATTTCTCCTTGGCGTAATTCAAAGCTGATATTGTCAACTGCCAGGACGCCCGGGAATCTTTTGGAAAGATTCTCGATTTTGAGTATTGCTTCCATAGCTATCGGGCCCACCTGAAAAAGGTGAAAAGGTTCTGGGTTCTGAGTTCAAAGGTTCAAGGTTTAGGCGCAGCACTGCCCTTCAAATCCATTGAACGGTGATTTTGGAACCCAAAAACAATGCCTTACTTCGACATTCGATATTCATGATTCGATATTCGATATTCGCTTTTTAATAAACTCTGCAGGGATACGCAGCGGCGGTACCCCTGCACGCAGTCTGCTTAGGGCTGATACATTTTATTGGCTTCCAGGAAGAAGTTGAGATTCGATTTGTCGGCGTAGTTGACGGCAGTGTATACCACGTCGGGTTCGGAACTGACATTGGCCCTCTGGTTGTTGCTGGTCAGCGGGGCCTGATTGTGGACATGGTTGTATAATACCAGCAGCGCCCAAAAGGCCATGGAAGCATCATTTTGAACCACCGTGCCGGTGATGACGCCTTTTTGAATTTTTTGAAGGACATCGGAATTGCGGTCCATGGAAATAATTTTAACCATACCGGCCTTGCCGGTCTCTTCGGCCGCCGTGGCCGAGCCGATGCCGCCCGTGGAATCGGTACAGGCAAATCCGGCCAGATCGGGATGACGCAACATGATGCTCTTGGCGACATTGATGGCCGTAACGGTGTCGGCTTTGGTGTCTCCCACCTGCACCACCGAAATTCCCGCAAAATCCTTGAAGGCGGACCGGAAGCCTTCTTCGCGGTCGTCAAACATTTTTACGCCGGGAATGCTCAGCACGGCGACCTTACCCTTGCCGCCCAGGGCCTGGGCTAACTTTTGGCCGCCTAAATACCCTAATGTGTATTGGTGGGAGCCGACAAAGGCCAGCCGCTTGGAGTTCGGCAGATCACCCAGGATGGTCACCACCGGAATGCCGGCCGCGACCGCTTTGTTGATCGAAGGGATTAAAACCGATTCGACCGCAAACACAACAATCCCCTTGGGCTGTTTGGCGATCGCCTGGTCGAAGGCGGCAACCATGGCATTCAGATCATACTCGGCCGGACCGACATAGGTGGTTTTAACCCCCAACCGTTCGCCGCCCCATTTCCAGCCGAATTTGTGGGCGTTGAAAAATTCGAGGTTACCCATGCATGAGACATAGATGTACTCCTCCTGCCCGAAGGCCGAGCTTCCCATACCGAAAAAAAAGATGCCAAAAAAGCTAATTACCAGTGTCATTGCCAGCAATTTTCTTGTTTTCATGTTCTCCCCCTCATTGATGAATTGGCTCAATTGGTTGTTTGGCAGATGAATGCTCCAGCTACCGTCCATGCCGCCAAAATGATTGTCCTCCCGCCACCTCCTTTCCTGATATGGATGATTATAAAAGACTGTAGCGCGGAATGTGACGCGCTGCCGATTCCTTGGTCCGCGATATGTGCGCATCCAGAATCTTTAACGTATCATCCATTCTGCTTTCTTCGATACTTTTGGTCATTTTTTTGTGTTCATCGTAAGATTTTTCCGTATGACGCGGCAGCGTCGCTAAATGGGTTCTGATGGCGGCTACCCGCGCGACGATCATGCGATAGGCTTCAACCAAAAATTGATTGCCGCAATATTCGAAGAACAGCGCATGAAAATCGGCATCGAGGTCCAGATATCGTTCGTCACTTTTTTCCCGGCGGGCAGCGGTCATTTGGGCTTCGACCTTTTTCAACCCCTCGAGGAAAGCGGGCCGGTTCCTTGCACCGGCCAATTTCAGAGCAGCGCTTTCCAGCGTGTATCTGAATTCGCAAATTTCGATCACCTCTTGTTCACTCATGGTGAAGACAAAGGTTCCTTTTTGCGGAAAAATTTTCACCAGGCCTTCGATTTTCAGCTGGGCCAGTGCTTCGCGCACCGGAGTTTTACTGATTCCCAGCGAAGCTGCCAAGGCACTTTCTGAAACCGGATGCCCCAACCCGAGATCGCCCTTGGCAATTGCATCGCGGATGTACTCAACGGCGGTCTCGGTTAATGATTTGGGCCTGTCAATCTGCTTGATCGTATCGTTAAGCGCTCTTGTGACCATGTTGTCCCTAAAAAATAAATATTGGCGGTAATTAACCGGTCCCGCGAGGAAAAACCTGTTTGCCTCAAATCAATCCCGCTCCGGGCAGCCGGAGGACGCGACCGATTGTCAGATGCGGCCGAATTCTTCCAGCAATTCATCAACGGTTTTGCCGGCCTTGATGGCTTGGCGGGTTTGTTCCTCGCGCTCGGCCTGCTCCCGGGCAAGCTTGAGGACCGCTTCCAGTTCGGTGTTGGCAACCACCGAGATACCGTTTTCATCGGCAATAATCATATCACCCGGGTTCACCAAGACCCCGCCGCACTGGATCGGCACATTCAAATCCATTTCATCTTTCCTTTTCGAATACATGGTGTGGGTGCCGCGGGCAGTTACCGAGCGTGAAAACAGGAAAAACCCCAAATCCCGCAGTTCGTCGATGTCCCTGACCGCGCCATCGACAATGGCGCCGCGAACACCTTTTTGCAGGCAAAGGCCGCCCATGAGTCCTCCCCAGATGGAGGTCTCGGTCTCGCCGCCGGCATCGACCACGATCACATCCCCGGCCTGGGCGACCGTCAACGCATCGAGGCAATCCTGCAGGTCACCAACTGAGAGCTTGACGGTCAGGGCGGGGCCGACCAGGGTTCCGTTGGAAATCGGCTTGATTGCGCTGTGCATAACCCCCCGACGTCTCTGGACATCGGCAAACACACAGGATGCGCTGTAGCATTTGGCAACCTCTTGATACCGCGCCAGCAGGGCTTGGTCCGGTCGCTTGAAATCATTGATGATCTGTGCCATTTAGTTTACTCCTTTCCACCATATAAAGTGCAGTTGATGGGTTCAGCGGTTGATTGGCTTCAATGGCGTAAATTCTTGAAAAATTAATCAACCGGTCAACGACCCATAGATTACTGATTTCCCCTATTGCTAAAACCTGGAGGCCTCCTCCGGCAGACCGGAGATTTAGTTCACCGGTCAGGATTCCAGGGAGTAGGTACCGTCAGCCAGCTTAACCCGGTTTACCGGCGATAACGGCGGATTGCCGCTTAAGACGCGCACCACTTCTTGCGATGCGCAGCGCCGGGCCTCTTCGATCGACTCTTCCGAATAATA
>Ga0210123_1001111_pt1 | contig 14475 bp, 16 predicted proteins | sample Muzzi_PWB_D2_FD_185535 | JGI IMG/M metagenome (GOLD analysis project Ga0210123, IMG submission 185535) | Wetland microbial communities from San Francisco Bay, California, USA, that impact long-term carbon sequestration - Muzzi_PWB_D2 (SPAdes) | ecosystem: Environmental > Aquatic > Marine >... | reverse complement strand
CGCCGGGGCGCCTCGAACAACCCGAGCCAGAGCAGCGGACCGTCGCGGTCCTGCGGCAGCAGCGGGGCGAGCTTCCGCTCCAACAGGTAGCCCAGCTCGTAGGCGAGATACCCGGCGGCGTAGAGTCCGCGCGCGCCGGCGGCGTCGAGGCGCGCGAGACAGCGGTCGAGGTCGTCGGGCCGGTCGCAGCGCAGCACCTCGACCGGGTCCTGGAAGAGATAGGTGTGGCCGCCGGGCGTCAGGTTGTCGTCGAGCAGCACGAAGGGCGGCCGCGGTGCGCCGTCGGGCGGCAGGGCGGGGCGCACCTCGGCGCCGCTTTCGGGGGGGGACAGGGTCATGGTCCAGGTCAGCCGGCGCAGTCCAAGGGCGGACCCGGCCGCGCCGGCCCGCCCCGGTTTGCGTCAGTCTAGTCTTGCGCTCCGCGCGACGCAGCCCTTATCGCGACGCGATCGGCCGTGCCGTGTCAGACGTGGAAGCTCTCGCCGCAGCCGCAGCGGCCCTTTTCGTTCGGGTTGCTGAAGACGAATCCGCTGTGGAACTTGTCCTCGACATAGTCCATCTGGGCGCCGAGCAGAAACATCACGGCGGTGGGATCGATGAAGATCCGCACGCCCTTGTCCTCCACGACGTCTTCGAACTTCTTTTGCTCGTTGGCGTATTCGATGACGTAGCTGAGTCCGGAGCAGCCGCGCGTGCTGACCCCGACGCGCAGGCCCTGCACGGGGGAGTCGCTGCGCGCCATCAGTTCCTTGACGCGGTCGGCGGCGGCATCGGTGAGGGTAATGATGGGGGCTGCCATGCTTTACCTTCCAGCTCTCTTCGGTTGCTCGTTCATGTGGATCAAAACATGCCCAGTGCCAGACGGGCGTCCTCGGACATGCGCTCCGGGGTCCACGGCGGGTCCCAGACCAGGCGCACCGTGACCTCGCCGACCCCGGGAACCTCGGCGACCGCGCGTGCCACCTGACCGGGCATCTCGCCGGCCACCGGGCAGCCCGGCGCGGTCAGGCTCATGTCGATCACGACCGCGCCGTCGTCGCCGATGGTCAGGTCGTAGATCAGGCCGAGGTCGTAGAGATTGACCGGGATCTCGGGATCGTAAACCGTCTGCAGGGCGGCGATCACCGCGTCCTCGCCGGCGACCTCGGCGCTTGCCGGATCGAGCGGCGCGCCGGCGCTGGCGGTGAAGCCTTCCGGCGGCGCACCGGCCAGGAAGTCCCGGGACGGCGGGATGTCGGTCATGCTGTCCTCCGCGCTCATTCCGTCGTCACCTCTCTCTCGCCCTCGAGCGCCGCGTTGAAGGTGTGCCACGCCAGGGTGGCGCACTTCACCCGCATGGGAAACTCGCGCACGCCCGAAAGCACCTGCAGGCGGTCCAGGCCGTCGTCGTCGAGCGCCGCGGCGGCGGCCGCGCGCGCGCCCTCGTCCTTCGTGCACATGTCCTGAAAGCCGTGGAACAGGGCTTGCGCCTGGCCGCGAGTCTTGCCCTTCAGCACCTCGGTCATCAGCGATGCGGAAGCGATGGAGATGGCGCAGCCTTTGCCTTCGAAGGCGACGTCCTCGATCACCCCGGCGTCGTCCAGTTTGAGGTGCACGGTCAAGGTATCGCCGCACAGCGGATTGTAGCCGTGGGCGTGGCGGTCGGCGCCGGCCGGGCAGCGGCAGTTCCGCGGGTTGCGCCCGTGGTCGAGGATGACCTCTTGATAGAGCTCGCGCAGTTCGTCCAGCATCAGCCGAAAATCTCCGCGACGGTGCCGAGCGCGTCCGCCAACGCGTCGATCTCTTCGCGCGTGTTGTACAGCCCGAAGGAGGCGCGGGCCGTCGCCGTCAATCCGAGCCGCTGCATGAGGGGCTGCGCGCAGTGATGCCCGGCGCGCAGCGCCACGCCGGCCCGGTCGACGACGGTGCCGATGTCGTGCGGATGCGCCTGGGTCATGGTGAAGGAGACGATTCCGCATTTGCCGGGCGCCGTGCCCTGCAGAGTCAGGCCGTCTATGGCGGCGAGCTTCTGGTTGGCATAGCTGAGCAGACTCTGCTCGTGCGCGGCGATCGCCTCCATGCCGAGGCTTTCCACGTAATCGATGGCGGCCGCCAGGCCGATGGCCTCGACGATCGGCGGCGTCCCGGCCTCGAAGCGCTGCGGCGGCGGGGCGAAGGTCGTCTTTTCGAAGGTGACCGAGCGGATCATGTCGCCGCCTCCGAGGAACGGCGGCAGCGACTTCAGCAGCTCCGCCTTGCCGTAAAGCACCCCGATCGCGGTCGGCCCGTAGAGCTTGTGCCCGGTGAAGGCGTAGAAGTCGGCGTCGATCTCGCGGACGTCGACTCGGCCGTGCACCACCGCCTGCGAGCCGTCGAGCAGGACGGGAACGCCCCGCGCGTGCGCCAGGCGCACGATCTCCCGCACCGGGTTGACCGTTCCCAGCACGTTCGAGACGTGGGCGATGGCGACCAGCCTGGTCCTCGGCCCGAGCAACGCCTCGTAAGCGTCCATGCGCAGGGCGCCGTCGTCGGTGATCGGCACGATCTTGAGCACGACGCCGGTGCGCTCGCGCAGCAGCTGCCAGGGCACGATATTGGCGTGGTGCTCCATCTCCGACAGCACGATCTCGTCGCCGGCCGCCAAGCGGCCGCCGAAGCAATGCGCCACCAGATTGATCGACTCGGTCGCGTTGCGGGTGAAGACGATCTCCTGATCGGAGCCCGCGTTGATGAAGCGCGCCACGCTTTCGCGCACGCCCTCGTAGCGGTCGGTCAGGGTCTGGCTCAGGTAGTGCGCGCCGCGGTGCACGTTGGCATAGCCCTCGGTCATCACCGCGTCCATCGCCTCGATGACCTGGCGCGGCTTCTGTGCGCTTGCCGCCGAGTCGAGATAGACGAGCGGCCGGCCGTGGACTTCCCGCGTCAGAATGGGAAAGTCCTGCCGCACCTGCGCGACATCGAGGGCCGCCGCGCGGCGCTCGGCCGCGGTTGCGGCCGCGCCTGGCTCCAGCAGGGTCATGCGGCCCTCCGCATGCGCGCATCGGACAGCCAATGGCCGACGCTCGACATCAGGGCCGGGCAGATTCCCTGGGCCGCGATGGCGTGAATCGTCTCGGACAGGAAGGCTTCGATCAGCATGTGCCGCGCCTCGACTTCCGGAATGCCGCGGCTGCGCAGATAGAACAGCGCCGCCCGGTCGAGGTCGCCGGTCGTCGCGCCGTGGCTGCACTTCACGTCGTCGGCGTAGATCTCCAGTTCCGGCTTGGCATCCACTTCCGCCCGGTCGGACAGCAGCAGCGCCTTGCTGAGCTGGTGCCCATTGGTGTGCTGGGCGTCCTTGTGGACCACGATCCTGCCTTGGAAGACGCCGCGCGCGGTGTCGTCGACGACGCCCTTGAAGACCTCGCGGCAGTTGGTGTGCGGCGCGGCATGATGGATCGCCGTCGTGGTGTCGCAGTGCTGCGATCCGCGCAGCATGTAAGCGCCGTTCAGCCGGCAGTCGGCCCCCGCTTCGGTCAGGCGGACCGTGACCTCGTTGCGCGACAGCCGCGCGCCGGTGGTCAGCAGGAAAGCGTCGTAGAGGGCGTTGCGGCCGACCTCGACCTGCGCCGTCGAAAGGTGGAACGCCTTGTCGCTTTCGGCCTGCACCTTGTAATGGTGCAGCGCCGCGTCGGCGCCGACCACGACTTCCGTGCCGCCGTTCGCCAGATAGGTGCCGTCGCCGATTCCGGCGTGATGCTCCAGGATGGTCGCCTGGCTGCCGGGCTCCAGCACGATCAGATTGCGCGGATGATAGGCCAGCGCCCCGTCTCCGGTGGCGCCGAGGAACACGATCTCGACCGGCGCGGCGAGGCGTACGCCGCGCCGCAGGCGCAGAACGAAGCCGTCCGCCATCATCGCCGTATTGAGCGCGAGCAGCGGCTGTTCGCCGGCCTCGGCGGCGCCGACCCGCCCGAGGTGCTCCGACAGGCCATCGGGCGCGCTCGTCAGAAGCGCCGCCAGGCTGCCGAGCTCGACGCCCTCCGGCAGGTCCTCGATGCGCGACAGGTCGGCGCGGAAATACCCGTCCACGAAGACCAGGCGATGACCGCCCTGGCCGTGCGGCAGCAGGGTCGGCAGGTGATCGATGCTGATCGAATCGGGACGTGCCGGCGCGAAGTCGACCTTCCCGAGCGGGCCCAGGCTGGTGTACTTCCAGGCTTCCAGGCGGGGGGAGGGCAGGCCGCGCTCGGCGAAGCGCGCGATGCCCGTCTCGCGCAGGCTCGCCAGCCAATCGAGGCCGGCGCCGGGGAGGGCCGCCCGGCTGGCCTCGAAGCTGTCCAGGAAGGGACGTGTCAGGCTGCTGTCGGGCATGGCGTCAGGCCGCCTCTCCGACATATGCGGCGTAGCCCGAGCGTTCCAGCTCCTGCGCCAGTTCCTTGCCGCCGGACTGCACGATGCGGCCGCGCGCCAGGACGTGGACGTGGTCCGGCACGATATAGTCGAGCAGGCGCTGGTAATGGGTGATCACCAGGGCCGAGCGCTCCGGCGAGCGCAGCGCGTTGACGCCCTCCGCGATGGTCTTGAGCGCGTCGATGTCGAGGCCGCTATCGGTCTCGTCGAGGATCGCCAGCTTCGGCTCGAGGATGGCCATCTGCAGCACCTCGTTGCGCTTCTTCTCGCCGCCCGAGAAGCCGACGTTGACGGCGCGCTTCAGCATGTCGTCGGCGACGCCGAGCTCCTTGACCTTGGCGCGCAGCAGCTTGACGAACTGCATGGCGTCCAGCGTGTCCTCGCCGCGATGGCGCCGGACCGCGTTGAGCGCTTCGCGCAGGAAGGTGGAGTTGGGCACGCCGGGGATCTCGACGGGATACTGGAAGGCCAGGAACACGCCCTCGGCGGCGCGTTCCTCGGGCGCCATCTCGAGCAGGTTGCGGCCTTCGTAGAGCACCTCGCCTTCGGTGACATCGTAGCCCTCGCGGCCGGTCAGGACATAGGCCAGCGTGCTCTTACCCGAGCCGTTCGGCCCCATGACCGCGTGCACCGCGCCGGGCGCGATGGTCAGGTCGATGCCGCGCAGGATTTCCTTGCCGTCGACGGTGGCGTGCAGGTTCTTGATCTCGAGCATGTGTCGTGCCGTCTCTCTTCGTCGTTCGTGTTATCCGATACCGCGCGGCCTAGCCGACGCTGCCTTCCAGGCTGATGCCGACCAGCTTCTGCGCCTCAACGGCGAACTCCATGGGAAGCTGCTGCAGGACCTCGCGGCAGAAGCCGTTGACCACCAGGGCGACCGCTTCCTCTTCGCCGATGCCGCGCTGGCGGCAGTAGAAGAGCTGGTCTTCGCTGATCCGCGAGGTCGTCGCCTCGTGTTCGACGATCGCCGCGCGGTTGCGGCTCTCGATGTAGGGCACGGTGTTGGCGCCGCAGCGATCGCCGATCAGGAGCGAATCGCACTGCGTGTAGTTGCGCGCGCCTTCGGCCTTGCCGGATATGCGGACCAGCCCGCGATAGGTCTGCTGGCTGCGGCCGGCCGAGATGCCCTTGGAGATGATGCGCGAGCGCGTGTTGCGCCCGAGGTGGATCATCTTGGTGCCGGTATCGGCCTGCTGCAGGTTGTTGGTGATGGCGACCGAATAGAACTCGCCGACCGAGTTGTCGCCCTGCAGGATGCAGCTCGGGTACTTCCAGGTGATCGCCGAGCCGGTCTCGACCTGGGTCCAGGAGATCTTGGAATTGCGCCCGCGGCAGGCGCCGCGCTTGGTCACGAAATTATAGATGCCGCCGCGCCCGTTCTCGTCGCCCGGGTACCAGTTCTGCACGGTGGAGTACTTGATTTCGGCGTCGTCCAGCGCGACCAGCTCGACCACCGCGGCGTGAAGCTGGTTCTCGTCGCGCATCGGCGCCGTGCAGCCCTCGAGGTAGCTGACGTAGGACCCCTGGTCCGCGATGATCAGGGTGCGCTCGAACTGGCCGGTGTTGGCCGCGTTGATGCGGAAATAGGTCGACAGCTCCATGGGGCAGCGCACGCCCTTCGGCACGTAGACGAAGGAGCCGTCGGTGAAGACCGCGGAATTCAGGCAGGCGTGCTTGTTGTCGCCGGCCGGCACGACCGAGCCGAGGTACTTGCGCACCAGGTCGGGATGGTTCCGCACCGCTTCGGAGATCGAGCAGAAGATGATGCCCTTCTCCTCGAGCTTGCCTTTGAAGGTGGTGGCGACCGAAACGCTGTCGAACACGGCGTCGACGGCGACGCCCGCCAGGGCCTCCTGCTCCTTGAGCGGGATGCCCAGCTTCTCGTAGGTGCGCAGCAGTTCGGGATCGACCTCGTCCAGGCTTTTCGGCCCGTCCTTGGCCTTGGGCGCGGAGTAGTAGTAGGCGTCCTGATAGTCGATCGGCGGGAAGCTCACCTTGGCCCACTGCGGCTCCGGCATGGTGAGCCAGCGGCGGTAGGCCTTGAGGCGCCATTCCAGCAGCCACTCCGGCTCGCCCTTCTTGTCCGAGATGAAGCGGACGATGTCCTCGCTCAGGCCCTTGGGCGCGGTATCGGCCTCGATATCGGTGACGAAGCCGTACTTATATTTCTGTTCGGCGAGCGCCCGAACTTCCCGTGCCGTTTCGATACTGGCCGCCATGCAATCCCTACTCCGGTTTCCAGCGCCGTTTCCGCGGCGCCGCTCTTTCCCTGCGCTTGCGTCCTAGTCCGCCGGCCCCGCCGCGCCGGCCCGCACGTCGGGCTCCTCCGGCGGCGGGAACAGCATGAAGTTGCAGGCCATGTCCGCCAGCGTGACCTGCGACAGGGCACCGCGGATGGCCTTGTTGACCTTGTCCCAGTTGCCGCGCATGGGGCAGAGGGACTCGACGTCGCAGCCGTTGCCCGGCGCGCCCTCGACGCAGGCGGTCAGGGCGATCGGCCCCTCCAGCGCCTGGATGATCTGCGCGACGGTGACCTTGTCCGCCGCCAGCTTGAGGGAATAGCCGCCGGCGGCCCCGCGCTGGGACTTGATCAGCCCGGCATTCGCCAGGGAATTCAGTAACTTGGCGGCCGTCGGGAGAGGCACGCCGGTACCCTGGGCGATCCGTTGCGCGGTCCAGAATTCGGCCGGATGCTGCGTCATCTGCGAGAGCACGACGACCGCGTAATCCGTCAGTCGGTTGAGCCGGAACATCGGCTGCTCCAATTCAGACTATATTGGTAAGGATTAATTATGGCTCGGGCCGGCAAAATCAAGGGAAATCCCCGGTTTGTCCGGCAAAAAATCGCGAGCCCGGGCGGACGCGAGCACCGCACGCCGCAGCCAATCCCGGGGGAACGCAGACCCGGGATTCAGGTCCGGCGCAGTCCCTCTGGTTTCCGGCCCTCTGGTTTCCGGCTTTCGGTGGAGAGCGACGGCGGGGCGGGGCGGTCCGGTGCCGCCGCGCTCATGCCTCTCGGCCCGCGCTCGTCGGCGTGACGGCGCCGGCGCTGCCTCAGGCGACCTTGACGGATTTGAACAGAAAGGCCGGCGCGTGCTCGCCGAAGGGGTGGTCCTGGGGTTTCGCCGGCTGGCTGCGCCGGCCGCGGCCGCCTTCGGACTTGGCGCCGCTTTTTTGCGGCTTCGCCTGTTCGCGCCGCGACGACTTGGCGGGGGCCTCCTCGGGGGTCTCCTCGAGGGCCTCCACGGGGGCCTCCTCGGGGGCCTCCTCGGGCGCCTCCTGGGGCGCGCTCCCGGCGGCGTCGGGCTGGGCGGCGTCAGGCTGGGCGGTGTCGTGCGCGGCGCCCAGCGCCGTCTTGGGCTCCGGCCGGCGGCGTTCCCCGGCGTCCGGCTGTGCCGCCTGCCTCTTGCGCCCGCCGGCCGCGCGGCCGCGGTCTCCGTCGCGCCGCCGTCCGCCGCGCCGGCGCCCGGAGGCGCGTGCCTCGCCCTCGGAATCGTCCCAGGGCTCGACGCCTTCGAGCTCCATTTCCGGAATGTCGCGCCCGAGCATTTCCGTCACGGCCTTGAGCGCCTTCATCTCTTCCGGCAAGGCCAGGGCGATGGCGATGCCGCTGCGCCCGGCGCGCCCGGTCCGGCCGATACGGTGCACGTAATCCTCGGCATTGATCGGGACGTCGAAATTGAACACGTGCGACACCTTGGGGATGTCCAGACCGCGCGCCGCGACGTCGGAGCACACCAGCAGGCGAACCCCGCCGTTCTTGAAGCGCTCCAGCGTCTCCACCCGGACCGGCTGCGCCATGTCGCCGTGCAGCGCCGCCACCGAGAAGTCGTGACGGCGCAGCGACTTGAAGACGATGTCGACGTCCTTCTTGCGGTTGCAGAAGATCAGGGCGCTGGTGACCTCGTCGCGGCGCAGCAGCGTGCGCAAGGCGGCGCGCTTGTCCTTCTGGTCGCCGCGCACCCGCACGAGCGACTGCTGCACGGTCTCGGCGGCGGTCGATTGCGGACTGGCCGAAATCTCCTTCGGGTTCATCAGGAAGGCGTCGGCCAGGCGGCGGACCTCCGGCGGCATGGTGGCCGAGAAGAACAGAGTCTGACGGATCTTCGGCAGCAGGCCGACGATGCGCTCGACATCGGGGATGAAGCCCATGTCCAGCATGCGGTCGGCCTCGTCGATCACCAGGATCTTGACGTCGGCCAGCAGGATCTTGCCGCGTTCGAACAGGTCCAACAGCCGGCCGGGCGTGGCGATCAGGACGTCGACGCCGCGGTCGAGGCGCTTCTCCTGGTCGGTGAGGGACGATCCGCCGATCAGCAGCGCCATGGAAAGCTTGTTGTACTTGCCGTAGGTCTCGAAGTTCTGGGAAACCTGCGCGGCGAGCTCTCGCGTGGGGCACACGATGAGCGAGCGCGGCATACGCGCGCGGGCCCGGCCGCTGGCCAGGATGTCGATCATCGGAAGGGTGAAGGACGCGGTCTTTCCGGTTCCGGTCTGGGCGCAGCCGAGGACGTCGCGGCCCATGAGAACGTAGGGGATGGCTTGTGCCTGGATGGGGGTGGGCTCTGTATAGCCGGCATCCTCCACCGCCTTGAGGACCTCTTGGCTGAGTCCTATATCGGTGAATTTCATATAGTGTCTTTGATCTCGAGTAGTTTAAGCGGTCGAAAGTGACTATCGCTGGCCAGTTATTTAATTTTGCATAACGGGAAGTCAAGCGCGATCTTCCGGAAAAGCCAAAGAAAATCCGAAAGTTGCGGCAACCCGGCTTGGTCTAGAAATTTCCTTCCATTATTGTCGGACGATTTCGCTGGCCGGCGTTCCGCCGGAAATAGGACGATATTCAAGGGCATGTCGATCGTGGCGCAGACCTCCGTTCCGACGGCCGCCGATATGCCGGCGCCCGGATGACGGTCGCGCTCGCCCTGCTGCCCGGCCTGCTCAACGACGCCAGCCTGTGGCGCCATCAGGTGGCGGCGCTGGAAGGGCGCGCGGCCTGCTTCGTCCCGGATTTCACGACCCAGGAGTCGGTGGGTGCGATGGCCGAGACGGCGCTGTCCGCGATGCCGCCGCGCTTCGCCCTGGCCGGGCTGTCCATGGGCGGCTACGTCGCCTTCGAGATCCTGCGCCGCGCGCCCGAGCGGATCGTCCGCCTGGCGCTGCTCGACACCAGGGCGGGCCCGGACAGCGCCGAGCAGACGGCGCGCCGCCGCGGCCTGATCCAGCTCGCGCGCAAGGGGCGGTTCCAGGGCGTCACCCGACAGCTGCTGCCGATGCTGGTCGCCGAGGCGCACCTGGCGAACGGGGCGCTGATCGAAGAGGTCATGGCGATGGCGGGCCGGGTCGGGCGCGAAGCCTTCGTCCGCCAGCAGACGGCCATCATGGGCCGGCCCGACAGCCGACCGACGCTGGCCCGTGTGACCTGCCCGACGCTGGTGCTCTGCGGCCGCCAGGACCAGCTCACGCCGCCGGACGCGCACATGGAGATGGCGGCAGGCATCCGCGACGCGCGCCTCGTCGTGGTCGAGGACTGCGGCCACCTCTCGCCGCTCGAGCAGCCGGAGGCCGTGACGGCCGCACTCACGGAATGGCTGGAAAGCGAATAGGCCGCTAATAGGCCGCTAGACGTCGAGCTCTTCGACGAAGCGGGCGTTCTCCTGGATGAAGGCGAAGCGCGCCTCGGGCTTGCGCCCCATCAGGCGCTCCACCAGGCTGTCCGCCTCCTTGAGCTGGGCGCGCTTCTCGGCGCCCTTGGCGTCGACCAGGGTGACGCGCAGCAGGATCCGCTTGTTCGGATCCATGGTGGTTTCCTTGAGCTGCTTCGCCGGCATCTCGCCCAGGCCCTTGAAGCGGCTGACCTCGACCTTGCCGCGGCCCTTGAAGTGCGTTTTGAGCAGTTCCTCGCGGTGTGCGTCGTCGCGCGCGTAGACCGTTTCGCCGCCCTGCGTCAGCCGATACAGCGGCGGCTGCGCCAGGAACAGCCGGCCCGATTCGATCAGCCCCGGCATCTCGCGATAGAAGAAGGTCATCAGCAGCGAGGCGATATGGGCGCCGTCCACGTCGGCGTCCGTCATGATGATGACCCGTTCGTAGCGCAGCTTGTCGAGATCGAACTGCTGGCGCAGGCCGCAGCCGAGCGCCTGCGCGATATCGGAAATCTCCTGGTTGGCCTTCATCTTGTCCTGCGTGGCGCTGGCCACGTTGAGGATCTTGCCGCGCAGCGGCAGCACCGCCTGGGTCTCGCGGGAGCGCGCCTGCTTGGCCGAGCCGCCGGCCGAATCGCCCTCGACCAGGAAGATCTCGGTGCCCTGCCGGCTGGCGCTGGTGCAGTCCGCCAGCTTGCCGGGCAGCCGCAGCTTGCGCGTCGCGGTCTTTCGGTTCAGTTCCTTTTCCTGGCGGCGGCGCAGGCGCTCGTCGGCGCGCTCCAGGATGCGGTCGAGCAGCAGGCCGGCGCGCTCGGGGTGGCCCGACAGCCAGTGGTCGAAATGATCCTTCACGCTGCTCTCGACCAGCTTGCTGGCCATCGGCGCGGCCAGGCGCTCCTTGGTCTGGCCCTGGAACTGCGGGTCCCGAATGAAGACCGAGAGAATGGCGCAGGCGCCCCCGAGGATGTCGTCCGCGGTGATCTGCCCGACCTTCTTCTTGTTGGCGCCGCTCAGCTCGCCGTAGGCCTTGAGGCTCTTGACCAAGGCGCCGCGCAGTCCCTGTTCGTGCGTGCCGCCGTCCGGCGTCGGAATCGTGTTGCAGAAGGAGTTGAGGAAGCCGTCCTCGTCGCTCGGCCAGGTGATCGCCCATTCGACGTAGCCTTCGCCTTCGGCGAAGTCGGCCCGGTCGACGAAGGGCTCCGGCGTCAGGGTCTTGCGCCCGTTCAGGCTGGCCTCGAGAAAGTCCTGCAGGCCGTTCGGGAAGTGCAGCACCGCCTCGGCCGGAACCTTGCCGCCCTTCTTGAGCAGCGACTTGTCGCAGGCCCAGCGGATCTCGACGCCGCGGAACAGATAGGCGCGCGACCGCGCCATGCGGTAGACCTGCTCGGGGTCGAAGCTGGTACCCTTGCCGAAGATGCTGACGTCCGGCTTGAAGGTGATGGTGGTGCCGCGGCGGTTCTGGGCCGTGCCGGCCTGCTTCAGCTTGCCCTGCGGCTTGCCGCGCTTGTAGCCCTGGCGATAGACCTTGCGATCGCGCGCCACCTCGACCACCAGGGTATCGGCCAGGGCGTTGACCACCGAGACGCCGACGCCGTGCAGGCCGCCGGAGGTCGCGTAGGCCTTTTGCGAGAACTTGGCGCCCGAGTGGAGGGTGGTCAGGATCACCTCCAGCGCCGACTTGGTCTTGAATTTCGGGTGCGGATCGACCGGGATGCCGCGGCCGTTGTCGCTCACCGTGACCTCGTTGTCGCGGCCCAGCGCCAGCTCGATTCGGGTGGCATGCCCGGCCACGGCCTCGTCCATGGCGTTGTCGAGCAGCTCGGCCACCAGGTGGTGCATCGCGCGGGCGTCGCTGCCACCGATATACATGCCGGGACGGCGGCGCACGGGCTCGAGGCCCTCCAGGACCTCGATGTCCTTGGCCGAGTAGTCGGCACTCTGTTTCGCCAGATTGTCGAAGAGATCCGCCATCGCTTTGGATTTACCTGTCGATTCGGCACGCCCGGAAGGCGATTTTCTTGGTCTGCCACGGGGTTTCTTTGGCATATTCACGGGGATTGGTTAACGATTGGTAGCGTGGTCATGAGCGAAAGCGACAGTCGGACAGGCGAATCGCCGCGCGGCGAGCTGGCCACCCGGACCCTGGCGATGCCGGCCGACGCGAATCCGAGCGGCGATATTTTCGGCGGCTGGGTGCTGTCGCAAATGGACATTGCCGGGGGTATCACCGCCGGCCGGCGGGCGCAAGCGCGGGTCGCGACGGTCGCCGTCAACGCCATGACGTTCCATCTTCCGGTCTACGTCGGCGACGTGCTCTGCGTCTATGCCGAGATCGTCGGCATCGGCCGCAGCTCCATGACGATCGATCTGGAGGCCTGGGCCCTGCGCGGGCGCAGGGGGGAGCGGGTCCTCGTGACCGAGGGGCGCTTCGTCTATGTCGCCCTCGACGAGCACGGCCGGCCGCACCCGGTCCCCAAGGACACGGTCGAGGTATGAGGCCGGCCGTCCGGTTCGCCGCGGCCCTTGCCCCGCTCCTCGGCCTTGCCGCCGCCCTTCCGGCGGCGGCCGGCGAGGCCGACGTCGTGGCGGTCGAGGCGGTGCCCGAAGACGGCGGCACCTGGCGCTTTTCGGTGACCCTGCGCCACGACGACACCGGCTGGGACCATTACGCCGACAAATGGGAGGTCGTGGCGCCGGACGGGCGCGTGCTCGCGACCCGCGTGCTGCTCCATCCGCATGAAGCCGAACAGCCCTTCACCCGGACCCTCGGCGGGGTCGCCGTGCCCGAGGGCATCGTCGCGGTCACCCTGCGCGGCCACGACAGCGTGCACGACTACGGCGGGCGGGAGATGACCGTGCCGCTGCAACCTTAGGCGCCGGATCTAAAGCTCTTCCTCTTCCAGCAGCTTGCGCCACTCGCCGAGCCAGCTCAGTTCGTCGAGGAAGACCATGAGGCGGACGCAGAGCGCGGCCGATTGCGGCACCGGGGAGGCGCCCGAGACCCAGCGCCGCACGGTCCGGTCGTTGACGTCGAGCTCGCGCGCCAGCGCCGTCTGCCAGCCGTGCCGGCCGTACAAGCGGGCGCAGTGCCGGCCCAACTCCTCGGGCGACATGGGGCGCGGCGGGGCGGTGTCTTTCGCCATGTCCTATCCTTGCGGGTGGCGGTCGGGTCATCGCAACCGACGACCCGAACATACTAGGCCAGAAAGCCCTAACGAATCCCTATTAGGTCATGATGGCCGCAAATTTCTAGGGCAAGGGGGCCGGAATTGCGGAGTCTGAAGAAATTTATTCAAAAATTGTGCAATGAATACCACTTTTATAGTGTATTGGCTCGGATATATCAAATTGAAGGCAAATAATTATTGCACCCGGCCGCAAGACATAGTATGGTCTTTTTCAGGATCGGCGGCGGCGCCATGAGGCTGGTTGGGACAGGAGGCCGAGGCGCGCCACGACGATATTCCATGGCTCGGCGTTTCATCGCATGAGAGGGCCGGAGATTGCTCCGGCCCTCTTTGCGAGCGACCCGCGCGCGGCCGGGGAATTCCGGGGTGTTGGTCGAAGGCGGGGAAGAATGACACTGCATCGTAAAATTCCGGGGCCGCCTCCGGGGCCACCTGCAGAGACCGGCGCGGCCGCGGAGCTCGAGGAGCTCATCGTGCTGCTCGAGGCGGGGTCCGGTCGTGGGGTTGAGCGGCTGCAGGCCCTGATCCGCAGCATTCGCGCCGGCAAGGTTCTGCCGGGCGTGGGGGCGGAACTGGCCCGCCGGGAGCGCGCGCAGAAAAAAGACCGACAGGGCACGTCGAAATCGAGCTAGCGCCGCGGGACGGCGTTGCGGCACTCTGGCGCCCTGGCGGTCAGCGGCGGCGCGGCCGCGGCCGGCATGGTGCGATCGAAGGGGGAGGGCGGCGTGACGAGGATGGAGACCGAAGGGACGCCGGACTATCGGATCGGCCGCTCGACGCCGATCCCGCGCGCTCGGCGACATTGCCCGGGCACTTCTACAGCGCGCCGGACATCTACGAGGCGGAAAGGCAGCGGATCTTCTACCGACACTGGGCGCTGGTCGCGCACCGCAGCCAGCTCAAGGCGCCCGGCGATTACGTCTGCGCCGAGATCGCCGACCAGAGCGTCTTCGTGATGCGCGGCCGGGCGGGCGAGCTGCGCGCGTTCTACAACGTCTGCCAGCACCGGGCGCACGAACTCTTGAAAGGGGCCGGCAACGTCAAGGCGGTCATCGTCTGTCCCTATCATGCCTGGGCCTACGGGCTCGACGGCGCGCTGCGGGCGGCGCGTCACTGTGACGCCCTACCGGACTTCGACAAGGCTGATTTCGGCTTGCGGCCGGTGCGGGTCGAGGAGGCTTTGGGCTTCGTCTTCGCCAACCTCGACGACGGGGCCCCGGCGCTGGCGGAGGTCTGCGGCGACATGTTCGACGACATCCGGGCGAATGTCC
>Ga0210123_1001110_pt1 | contig 14476 bp, 11 predicted proteins | sample Muzzi_PWB_D2_FD_185535 | JGI IMG/M metagenome (GOLD analysis project Ga0210123, IMG submission 185535) | Wetland microbial communities from San Francisco Bay, California, USA, that impact long-term carbon sequestration - Muzzi_PWB_D2 (SPAdes) | ecosystem: Environmental > Aquatic > Marine >... | reverse complement strand
TCATGGGTATTTAGATCCCATGCCTTCTCATGTCCCCAGAATTTTGTCGCCGCATCCCGAAAGACCTTTGATGTTACCGGCGAAGATTCAGGGTTGGCCTGATTCATGGCCCATAATCCGGTGAGCCAGCTTGTTTCATGAAGCATGGCGATTGGCTGTCTGGGTTCCAGGGCGTACAACAAACCATTCATAAGATATTCGCGCCCGGAATAAGTGGCGCCATCTCCGACGTCAGATACTTCATTTGTAAAATGGGCTTTGGCTCTATCCCCAAGTTTTTCTCCGGCACGAAGAAGGCCTTCGGCAAGAATATCGCCAAATCCTTGTCTATGAGCAATCATATTGGCAAGGTTTTCAAAAAACGCATGGGTACCCAGTTTTGAAATATCCAGTCCGGTCTCTTTCTCGGTTAGGTATCCTGACTGATAACAACTCTCCAACCAATGGATGATATTGGCCATTTCCATGGTACAGATCGACAGATCATTGCAGATTCCCGTGGCATCCACTGCAGTCTCCGTTGATTCTCCCGGTCTTCCGAAAACCCATGGGAGATAAACAAACATGGATTGACATTTTCGGACAACATCCTTGCCGGAGGCTGTCCGAAAAGAACTTCTATATTTACAATCGAGCCCGCATTGATAACAGGATGACTTACCGGTTCTACGGACTTGTTCTTCGGGAAAAGGGACCTGGAGCGGGTCACGCTTATTCAAACGGATGGTCAATTGATTGAGTTCTTTTAATTTCTCGGGATTTGCAACCAAAGGACTTCCCGAACCCAACACCGCTACGGCTTTGAGATTTTTTGATCCCATTACCGCACCAAAACCCCCGGTGGCACTCCCTTCATTATCCGTCATCAGATTGGCACTGCGGCACATGTTTTCACCGGCCACGCCGGTGGTTACGAATCGGACATTTTTGCCATGGGTTTCTTTTAAAATTTCTCTGACATCATAAACACCTTTCCCCCAGAGCAAAGACGCATCTAAAATTTTAGTTTTTCCGTCATGAATCCAGACATAAACCGGTTTTTCAGATCGCCCGGAAATGACAATACCGTCGTAGCCGGCTCTTTTTAAGTACGGACCGAAGAATCCGCCAAGGTTCCCGTAACAGAACCCTTCCGGCATCAACATGGGCGACTTCCCCACGGCTTCAAACCGGGAAGCCCCCTGAACTCCGGTGCCGCCCAACGGGCCGGTCATGAGTATCAGGCGATTTTCCGGATCAAAAGCACCCACATCAGGTCCGACTTCTTCCCAGTAGATCCTTGTGGCAATGCCGCGCCCACCAAGAAAACGATCTGCATAATCCATGGTATCACGTTCAGTAACCCGAGAATTTGACAGGTCGACGTTTAGAATCTTTCCACACCATCCATAAATGTCAGCTGCCATTTTTGCCTCCTTGCCGATGGTCGTTTATTTATTTTTATGTTTTATAGTATTATTTATAATCATTAGAATTCTGAATAATCAGAAATCTCACAATACTTGAATAAGGCAAAACACAGTAGACCGCCTTACCCTTTGATAATTCTAGGTAAGATCATATGATGCTGGGGGCAGATGGATTTTGGATTTTGATAGGCTGCCCCGATAAAGGCCAAAAGGTATTTTCTCAAATCACACAGCGGTACAATTTCATCCACCAGTCCGTTTTTTGCACAGAACAGGGGCCTTGATTTATCGTGATAATCCTTAGCCAGTTTGTTCATCTTTTCGATGACCGGCTCCAAAGGCCTGCCAGCCTCTTTTTCTTTGACCAGCCTACGGGAGTAAGTGGCCACCGCAGCGGTCTCCCCGTGCATGACATATATCTCGCTGGCCGCGGTTCCCAAAGTAAAGGCATTGTGACGGTTGGCGGTGGGTCCGCCCATGAGATAGTGGGCCGAGGCCGTCCCTTTTCTGAGCAGCAGCAGCATCATGGGAACATCCGTCTGCTGAATCGAGTAGACCAGCCCCTGGGCCAGGCCCAGCAATTCGGCTTTTTCAGCCGCATCTCCCACATCCAGTCCTGAACTGTCCTGAAGCCAGACCATGGGAATACGATCCCTTCCGCAAAGGGTCACAAACTCGTTCATTTTTATCAACCCCTGGCGAAAGAGTTTCCCACCCATGCCGGGGTAGTCGGCGTACTCCGGATAGTTCCTGCCAAGATATTGTTGTCTATTTCCAACACAGCCGACCGGAAATCCGTCGATTTTGCACAACCCCGTATACACTTCCGGACCGTAATCGGGTCGAAATTCCATATGTTCGCTGGAATCCACCACCCTGGCCAACACCTCGTCAAAATCGTAGACTCTCTTGGGATTCAAAGGAATCAAGCGGTAAAGATCGTCTATGGGGAATCGGGGTTCTTTCGGTTCAGTTACCCGAAAAAACTTTGGATGATATGCCGGCATATCTTTCATATAATCTTTTAGCCCGTCCAACACTCCGGTTTCATCTTCAAACACATATCTAAAAAAGCCGGTTTCATCATAGTGGACATTAACTGACCCCGGTGGCTTGGCCCGAGACTGTTTTGCTCGTTCGATGATGCCTTCTGCGCTCTCTAAATTAAATTCTCCTTTGGGCGCCATGCCGCTAACGATGCCGACACCACCCACGGCAATATTACAATCTTTGTGCGCAAATAGTATGGTGGGACTGATGCTCTGGTATCCGCCACCGGCAGGATTGGTGCCGTATATGCCGGCAAGCACCGGTATTCCCATCTGTTCAAGCTCGGCATGCCTGAAGAACGGGGTTCCGGCCCCCCGGCGATTGGCATAGAACTTTTCCTGTTCGGTCAATTTGGCGCCGCTGCAATTGACCAGCCAGACCAGCGGAATATTGAGGCGTTTGGACAGGTCGGTCACCCGAAGAATATTTTCAGATTGTCCCGGCAGCCAGGCCCCGGCCATCACCTTGTTGTCAAATCCGATGATTACCGCCCATTTCCCGGAAATTTTTCCGACACCGTCGATCACGTTGGTCGTCCCTTCTTCATTATTCATTGGATTGTAAAGGGTATGCAACGGACACCAGGTGCCGGGATCGACGAGATATTCAAGACGCTGCCATACGGTCATCTGTCCCCTGGCATTGATTTTCTCTTCAGGGAACCCGGCCAGTTTGACCCGATTCATTTCATCAGCGACATTTTCTTCGATTTTTTTGATGCTGTTCAAGTTTTCTTCCGTGCTCTTTATACGGCCTTTTTTCAGGGCGTGGCCGAATTCTGTCATTTTTTCAAAATAGGGTTTCATGGTTTAAACCTCGATATGTTCTTCGTCGATAACGGCCAAAACATCGTTTTCCGCCACTTGGTCCCCTTCTTTGACTCTGATTTCTGTGACGGTTCCATCACAGGGAACAAATATCGGTGTTTCCATCTTCATGGCTTCAATCACCAGAATTTCCTCGTCTTCTTCTACCTTGTCTCCTGTTCTTATATGGAGTTGAACCACCTTTCCGTCAAGTGGCGCTATAATTTCCTGTGCCATAATATTTCTCCGCTATTTGTTAACATTTACTTTAGTTTTTGATGTAGCAGGAATTGCCTCACTTGTAAATATCAATAAAGGATACAATGGACTGGCTTACGTTATGCCCAACAAAGAGTTTTTTTAATTTGCAATAGATTTTTTGTTAACCATATGTTAGTAAACGGTTTACCAGATTGACAGGGCCACAGGTACTGCTGTGGGTGTAGAAGTTGGGAGTGTGAGTTTTCGGAGAGGTGGCCCCACGAACCACTTAAATACGCTGCGCTTTTGGAACAATGTTCAATGGCTATCCGGGATGTGGCCCGCCGACAGAAAAGGAGAATGCTACGATGTCATTTCAAGAATTTGCAGATCTAGCTCTCAGTGACAGGCGTCTTGAGCGTGAGCAGTGCCATCGGGTGCTCGACTGCCCCGATGAAGAGATATTATCATTGATAGATGCGGTGTATCGGGTTCGCCGTGAGTATTTTGGAAAGCATGTGCTTATACACGTATTGAGTAATGCAAAAAGCGGTATGTGTATTGAGGACTGCCACTATTGTTCGCAGTCAAAAATTTCTAAGGCCAAGATTGAAAAGTATCCGCTGGTGTCGAAAGAACGGCTGCTGGAGCAAGCGTTTAGCGCCATGGAGATGAACGCCCACAGATTCTGTATGGCTATTAGCGGAAGTGGCCCAACTGAAAAAGAGCTTGACCGCCTGTGCGATATCATTCGTTCCATTAAAGAAGAAACCGGACTTTCGCTGTGTGCTTCCTTAGGATTTTTGGATAATGATCAGGCCGTTCGACTCAAAGCTGCAGGTTTGGATCGAGTAAATCACAATCTCAACACTAGTGAACATTTTTACAGCCGGATTTGCACAACGCATTCATTCCAAGATAGGCTCGACACTATTGACAATTGCCAGGCGGCGGGATTGGAGATTTGTTCAGGGGGTATTATCGGACAGGGAGAGTCGGATGAGGATGTTATCGATCTATTGTACACGCTACGCGACATCAAACCCCATGCGGTTCCTATTAACTTTCTGATCCCGGTCAAGGGGATACCGTTTGAAGATCGGTCAAAAGATCTCAATCCTCGTCGGTGTTTAAAAGCGCTCTGCTTGGCACGCCTTCTCAATCCGAAGAGTGAGGTTCGGGCGGCCGGGGGTCGTGAGTACCATCTGCGTTCTCTCCAGCCGCTGGCGCTTTATGTAGTGGATTCGATTTTCGTAGCCGGGTATCTCACAACGGGCGGTCAATCGGCAAATGAGGCATATAAAATGGTTGCGGATTTGGGGTTTGACGTTTCTATCGAAGGCATCGACATCGAACACCCCAAAACACTGGCATCGAACCGGTGAGGTTTTGAATTATGAAAAATAATCGACAGTTGAAGACGCATATTGACAGGGAACTGGCTTTGCTCCGAGAGCGGGGTTTGTTTCGAAATCTAAGAGCACTGCCTGAAGCCGGCGGGAAGATATCCCTAAAGGGCAGAGAGGTACTTAATTTTTCTTCCAATGACTATTTAAATATGGCCACCCATCCCCAAGTCAAGGCCGCCGCCATCGAGGCAACGGAAAGATTGGGGTGCGGAGCGACGGCCTCACGACTGATGGCCGGACATCTGGAACTACATGAACAGCTTGAGGCCGACTTGGCCCGTATGGTGGGAACTGAAGCGGCGCTAGTGTTCGGCAGCGGTTTTCTCGCGAATATCGGAGTCCTTACAGTACTAGTGGGACGTGACGATGAAATCTTCGCCGACCGGCTGAATCATGCCAGTATCATAGATGGGATGCTGCTCAGCGGCGCCAAATGGCATCGGTATCGCCACAAAGACATGGACCATCTGGAAAGCTTGCTCAAGAAGGGTAAGGCCGGAGGCCGCCGCATCATTGTGACCGATTCCATCTTTAGTATGGATGGAGATATTGCCCCTTTAGAGGAGCTGGCCGCGCTGGCCGACCGCTATGAATCGATTCTGGTGGTGGACGAAGCTCATGCTGTCGGAATAATGGGGGAAAAAGGAGGCGGCATCTGCCGGATCCTTGGCAAGCAGGTTAAGCCTGATGTGGTTATAGGAACCATGAGCAAGGCCCTGGGGGGGTATGGAGGTTTTGTGGCCTGTTCGAATTCCATCCGCGCTTTTTTAATCAACCGCGCCCGCAGCTTCATCTTTTCGACGGGTCTGCCACCGGCGTGTTTGGGCAGTAGCAGGATGGCCGTTTCACTGATCGAATCGACGCCGCACCTCGGCAGAGAGTTGTTGAAAAGGGTACAAGTGTTTCGGGGTTCCCTGACCGAATGTGGTTTCACTCTGCCAGAGTTTGAGTCGCAAATTCTTCCCATTTTCATCGGTGACAACCAGCAGGCGTTGAATCTGGTAGATTTACTATGGAAGAAGGGAATAATAGTCACCGCTATCCGTCCGCCTACGGTTCCAGCGGGAACGACACGCTTGCGGGTATCAGTGACTTTGGCCCATAGGAATGAGGATTTGCAATCCGCGGCTGAAACGCTTGCCCTACATGCCCGACAATTGGAGATATTGTGAGTTCGGGATGTTTGATATTTATCTCGGGCTGGGCGACCGACGCATCGTGTTGGGAACCGGTAATCGGTGAAATAGACTGCCACATTTCGCACCATCACGTTGATTGGTGGAAGTGCCTAAATAATGCCGCCGAGAAAAACGCGTTATACCAACTCCTGAGAAAAGAGAAAGCCGGAGCAATTATTGTCGGGTGGTCACTGGGGGCATTGATGGCACTGGAGGGTGTTGCTTTTAGGCCGGAAGGCGTCAAGGCCTTGGTACTGGTTTCCGGTACGTCGCGAATGACCTCTTCTGGCAGTTATCCTGGGGTGAATTTGCGGGAGCTAAATGCTATGCGGGCCAGATTAAGACGTTCACCACGCGCGGTCATAGAAGCGTTCGGGAGGCTTTGCATCGGTGATCAGCAAGAGTTTTCGATCGAAACGGATGAATTCTTAGAAAAATTTGTCGACAGAGCCGAGCGCTTGGACGTGGCGTCTCTGGCGGAAGGATTGCGGTATCTGAAGGAGCGAGATTTAAGACCCATACTGCCGGAAATTCAAGTCCCGGTTCACTTGCTACACGGAGATTGCGACAGGATCATTCCTGTGGAATGCGCCAGATACATGGAGAAAGTGATACCTGAAGCCCGGCTCGATATAGTTCACGGCGGGTCTCATGCTCTCCTTTATACCGCCTACAATCGCGTGGCCGGTTTAATAACCGGTTCAATAAGAGATTTGATGGATGCAGATTGCCGTACACAGTAAAGATATAGCCCAAAGTTTTTCAGCAGCGGCAAGTAGTTACGAACGATGGGCAAACCTTCAGCGCGTTACCGCTAGACGCCTGGCAGACTTGCTGCCCCAACAAGGAAACGTTAACTCCATACTAGACGTGGGTTGCGGCACGGGATTTTTGACTCAGCTGCTTTTTGAACTCTTTCCCGACATTCCTATTTTGGGTATTGATGTTGCGCCAGGAATGGTGGAGGTCTGCCGTGAACGTTGGGCTCATGTACGGTCGATGTCGTTCCATGTGGCCGACGCCGAGGGGTTTGATCCAAAACAGTCCTTTGATCTAATAACGTCGAGTTTTTGCTTCCAGTGGTTCAACGCAAGGATGCAGTCTGTCGGCCGACTGGCAAAAATGCTCAATCCCGGTGGAATGTATGCCGTTGCAGTGCCCGTCGCCGGATCGCTGATTGAGTTGACTGAAAGTTACCAAAGCGTTTGCTGTGAGGAATTGCCGGGCCTGCGGTATCCTTCTGCGGAGGACTATATTGATACCCTGGATGAAGCAGGGTTGAAGTTCCTTTTTGCCAAAGAAGAAATAGTTCAGAACATTTACAAGAGCGGATTAGACGCGTTGCGTTCTTTCAAGGGCATCGGCGCGTCATTCAAGCATTTCCGGGGCTATACCCCTTTATCGGCATGCAAGGTTCAAAAAGTCTCCCGATACTATGAACGTCACTATGCCCTGGCCGATGGGAACCTGCCTCTTACGTATCAAGTTCTCTACTTTTTTGCCAGGTGTGTCCAATGAGTCAGGGATTTTTCATAGCCGGAACCGGAACCGGTGTTGGCAAGACGGTAGTCACCGCAGGAATATTGCGCTGTTTGAGAGACAGGGACATTGACGCTGTTCCAGCCAAACCTGTTCAGACCGGAGGAGAGACAGGAAAAGATGGTTTCATCGCCCCTGACCTCGACTTCTGTTTGTCCACGGCTGATATTCATCCTTCTTACCGGGAGATTGCGCTGATGTCACCATACGTATATGAATCTGCATGTTCGCCCCACTTAGCGGGACGACTGCAGCGGGTTTACCCGGAGATTCCTCATATACGGGCCTGCTTGGCAAAGCTCCTCGTACTCCATGACATCGTTCTTGTGGAGAGTGCGGGTGGAATTATGGTTCCTTTGAATGAGGAAGAGACGATGCTCGACCTTATGAAAACACTCGACTTTCCAGTGCTGCTGGTGGCACACGCAGGTCTTGGTACGATCAATCATAGTCTTCTCTCGATTCATGTTCTACGGTCAGCCGGTCTTGAGGTCTTAGGCGTCGTGTTTAACGAAGTGGAGAAAACACCGCCTGAAGATGACTTTATCATCAAAGACAACCCCAAGACCATTGCCAGATTTGGTAACGTCCGTGTACTGGGAAACGTCAGGCATCTGGCAGGTATTTGTCCCGAAAGCGGGCATCTTTGGGATCAATTCGAACACGACATGTTCGGCTTCAAGAAAATCCTGGAAGGAGTGAAAACAGATGATCGATAAATTACGGCAACGTGATATCAAGCATTTGTGGCATCCGTATACGAATATTACATCTTTTGAAAAAACAGATTTTCCCATTATTGAACGCGCCCGGGGTGTCTATCTTTATGAGGTCGGCGGAAGACCGCTGTTGGACGGCATCGCGTCGTGGTGGTGTGTTAACTTGGGACACTCCCATCCGAGACTGATCGAGGCCATTCGAGAACAGGCGGACATGCTTCCCCATGTAATATTGGGTGGGATGTCCCATCCCAAAGCGATCGCCTTGGCCGAGCGACTTGCCCAAATAACGCCTGGCGCTCTCAACCGTTCTTTTTTTTCCTGCGACGGTGCTTCATCCATAGAAGCGGCCTTAAAGATCGCCCTTCAATACTGGGACAATATCGGTGAAAAGAAACGCCAAAGGTTTATTGGATTGGCCGACGGGTACCACGGAGATACGTTGGGGGCCGTGAGTGTGGGATATATAGATACTTTCCACAAGTGCTTTAAGGAGGTTATTCACCCGGCGTACCAAGCACAGTCGCCGCATTGCGCCCAGTGTCCTTATGAAAAAGAGCCGGACGTCTGCAATATCGAATGTTTTGGTTCCATGCAAGCGCTTATCCGCAGCCATCACAGCGAAACAGCGGCCGTTGTGGTTGAGCCGTTGTGTCAAGGCGCGGCAGGTGTTCGCATCTACCCCGAAGAATATTTGCGTAGGCTAAGGAAATTATGCAACGAATACGATCTGCTGCTCATTGCCGATGAGATAGCGGTTGGCTTCGGACGTACGGGTTATATGTTCGCCTGTAATCGAGCCGGGATAACGCCCGATATGATGACTGTCGGGAAAGGGATGACAGGCGGCACCCTGCCCCTGAGTGCTGTTATCGTGACCGATACCATTTACGATGCTTTCCGTGAAAAGGATGGGCGGGATCGTACATTTTATCACGGCCACACATTCGGCGGGAACCCCATTACATCCGCCGTTGCCTTAACCGCGATGTCTATCTATGAAGAAGAAAAGGTTCTGGAGAATTCGAGACCCAGAAGTGTTCAACTTGAGACAGGTATGCGCCAATTGGGAGATATACTTGAGAATTCAAAGGTTCGAACAATGGGAATGATAGGGGTTATCGAAGTCAATGACAACAGCGGAGGGGTTGAGCGTGCTAGCCGAATTGCCAGGCGCAGTTTTGAGCTGGGACTCTTCATTCGTCCATTAGGCCGGGCCGTATACCTCTGGCCACCGCTTACAATCACTAAAGAAGAACTCAGCCAAATGCTTTCCATATTAAAAACTGCTATTGAACAGACCATTTGAATTACTTTTTCGGTAATGTTCTCGCATTTCATTTCTTCCTTAATTCTTTCTATATCGTTGCGTTGATTCTCACTTTAAGAACGTTTAGGGTTCTTCTGGCTATAAAATGCCCTGCTATTCTATTTTTCTTCGGCTATTTTATTAACTTTAAGTTTTATGTTGAAAATTTTACTTTAATAAGGCAACTTATAATGTTTAAGTTAAAAAATAATCGTTCAAAATTCATGAAACTGCGATAAAATTTTAAACTCACGGATTATAACTGTTCACCCCTTTATTGGATAATAATATGACACCCATAAAAATTGGTATCATCGGTGTTGGCAATTGTGCAAGCTCTCTTTTGCAGGGAATCGTATACTACCGAGGAAGAAACCACAATAATGCCATCGGAATTTTAAGTTGGTCGATAAATGGTTACACACCTTATAATATTGAAGTTGTTTCGGCATTTGACATCGATCAGAGAAAAGTCGGTAAAGATGTTCATGAAGCCATTTTCCAGCGACCCAACTGCACTAAAAAATTTGTTGCGAACATGCCGAAAGCAGGAGTTAATGTAGAGATGGGAAAGATTTTGGATGGTTTTTCTGATCATATGAAGAACTATGAATCGGATTATACATTTTTACTTTGTGATAGAAAAGAGCCCTCCAAAAGCGACGTTATCAATATTTTAAAAAGTTCCGGGACGGAAATACTGTTAAATTATTTGCCGGTTGGCTCGGAATCGGCATCGAGTTTTTATGCTGAATGCGCCTTGGAAGCCGGCGTTGCATTTATCAACAACATACCTGTTTTTATTGCCAGTGATCCTTCTTGGGCGGAAAGGTTCAAATCCAGGGGAATTCCAATCATCGGTGACGATATTAAATCCCAACTCGGTGCAACGATTGTTCATCGGGCATTGACCAACTTGTTCGAAAAACGGGGTGTGAAACTGGAAAGGACCTATCAAATCAACACTGGAGGCAACACTGATTTTTTAAATATGTTGAACAGAAAGAGACTTGATAAAAAAAAGGAATCGAAAACAGCGGCTGTGCAGGCTGTTATGACCAAAAAGCTCGAAGACCGTAACATACACATCGGCCCCAGTGATTACGTCCCGTGGTTGAATGACAATAAAGTGGCTTTTATTCGAATGGAAGGCAGGCTTTTCGGTGAAATACCGATGAACCTTGAACTAAGATTGTCTGTTGAGGATTCGCCCAATTCCGCGGGTGCTGCCATCGACTGCATCCGGTTATGCAAACTGGCTATCGAAAGAAATATCGGCGGGGTATTAGAGGCGCCCTCAGCCTACTTTTGCAAACATCCGCTGGTTCAATATGTCGATGATGAGGCCTTTTTGTTGCTCAAGGATTTTATTTCAGATAAATGAAGGGTCAAGGCGTTTTTATTTGTTCAGTCGCTTCATGGATATTTTTTTTCAAACCGTGTAAACTCGTGGTTAAAGGTTCGTAAATAAAGAACAGAAAACAATATAATAACAATGGCTTAATCTTAAAATAAACAACGTCTGTTCGTGAGATATTTTGATATGCGTCTGTTCTTTCTAACGATCCCTAAACCACCCTGCCCGCTCGTGCCTTACGTGGCAGGCGGGTCAAACAGTACACGCTTTTTTAAAAAAAATTATCCATTCCGCTCTTCGAGCCGAAGACTGATGTACATGAGTCATCCGCGTTCAGGGGTGTGCTTCCCCGGTTAACGATATTGGCGGAGTGGCTTCGTTATTTCGATGGCCTAGCAGTGGGGGAGACCGCGGCTCCCGCATGTTTCAAAGTAACCAGATGATACAAACCGGAATTATTCCTCAACTTGCAGCCACACGCATCTCTTTGGTTCGTCATGGCAGCGTGCATAATCCGTCCAATATTTTTTATGGCCGTCTGCCGGGATTTTCCATCAGTAAAAAAGGACGTCTTGAAGCGGCTCGCACAGCCCGGGCGTTAAAAGACCTGACCATCGACGAAATTATAAGCAGTCCCCTGCTTCGATGCCGCCAAACAGCAGGTGAAATACGCCGATACCATCCTCAACTCAAACTGAAGCAATCGAGTTTAATCACAGAGGTGAACACATCGTTTCAAGGTCAGTCTGCGGAGGCGGTTAATTTAAGGCACGGGGATGTTTATACGGGTGTTGATTCAAAATACGAACAGCCGGAAGACATCCTGCTGAGGGTTCAAAAATTTTTATTGAGAATTCGACGCGCTTTTCCAGAAAAGCATGTCGTGGCAATAACCCATGGAGATGTTATTTTATTCATGTTGCTGTGGGCGAGCGGTTTCCCTCCCACGCCTTCCTCTAAGAAAAAATTTATAACTCTCGAAATCTTAAATGAATATCCGGCAGTCTCGTCAATTACCACATTTTCTTATTCGACGGTTGCAAAAGATGAACGCCCCTCAATCGCCTATTTTAACCCGATGATCCATTTGTCGAAATAATCCTGTTTCAAAGGTTTATTAGCAATATTGAAGTGCAAAACTTGAGCAATAACCCTTTCAATGCGTGTTTACGGGGTGGGCTTCCTCGTAAACACGTACCCCTTTCAAAGTCGATATGTCGTCTCAGGGTTTTCGAAGAGGTCAATAGGCGACCTCCACTTGATGAAATGCTTCGGCGACCTCAAAATATTCACCTTCAGCCATTTTTTGACATCGCTGCCAGAGCCATTTTTCCAGATCAGGGATGCCAAGCTGGATAATTTGGCTTTTGTGGCAACGCAATGCTTCAAGTTTGAGATGAAAGGTGTCGGTAATGTCAATTCTCAAATTAATGTCTTCTGTTCCGAAAAACAGGATTTTTTTCACTTTATGGGGCATAAACCCTTCTTCGATTAAATCCGGATATGCCAGCAGATCGCGGGCATAAGGAAAGACCGCATCCAGTGTTACCTGTCCGGCGATGCGATGGTCTCTGTGCCAGATGTAACGCCTGTAAGGATCTGACGTTACGATTACATCCGGTTTATATGTTCGAATCTGTCTGACAATCGCTTTTCGGAAATCGGACGTATCTTCGAGTCCCTGGTCAGGATATCGAAGGAAAACGACCTCAGAGACACCCAATACCAAAGCAGCGTCTTTTTGCTCTTTTTCTCGAATTTTTGCAAGCTGTTGGGAAGGGATATCCGGATTGTCGGTGCCTTTATCCCCACTGGTGCACACCACATAGACAACCCGCTTGCCTTCTTGAATCCACTTGGCAACAGAACCTGCGGCACCGAATTCTGAATCATCCGGATGTGCTGTAATTACCATTATTTCGGATTTGTTAAACATATTGAATCACACCTTTTTGTTACTGTTTAAGTTGTTAAAACATCTTGAGGTAAAAGAGCCTCGGGTATGATTAAATTATTGCTGAAAGCTGTTTGAGTGGATTAGGGATCGTTATGAAAAAACTCTTCTCGATTCGAGGTCTTGACGAATGAATTGTCCTAAACCGATTACCCTTATCGAAAAATAAGCCCTGTTTTTTCATTACGAACCCTTATCCACGAGTTCTTTCAGAAAAAATTTAATCATACCTGAGGCGAAATATGCCAAGGGGTTTGTCCACCTCTGGCATCATCACACATGTAAAAAGAAAACACGTCATATATCGACTATTTATAAAAATAGCCCTGCCTTCACATAATGATTTTACGATTTGCCTGCCGATACCGCCCGGTATGTTTCAAGTAACAAAGAAGCGGACCTTGACCATGTAAATTCGGACACGGATGCCCTAATTTTTGAGGGTGAGAGACCGTTTTGCATTTGCTTTTGCAAAATGGCTTCGATACACCCGGCAAAATGTTGAGTGTCCGAATCCGTCGCAACATATCCTGTAATACCATTTTTTACAATATCTTCCATCGCGCCCACCGAAGTGGTCACCACAGGCGTTCCACACGCCAAAGCTTCAAGCGCCACGAGACCGAAACTTTCGTAATATGACGGCACAACCAGAACATCCGCAGCACTGTAATATTGCGGCAGAGTTTCCTGATCCACCCTTCCGGCAAACATCAGGCGATTTTCGATATGAAGCTCTTTTGCCTTGGATTGTAATTGTTTAAACATGGAGGAATGTTCACCGTCACCTCCCACCATGACAAGTCGAAGGTGAGGAAGGTGCGTAAGCTTTGGAAAAGTTTTTAACAAACGGTTAAGTCCTTTAATGGGCGTATATCGTCCCACATACAGAATAATGAGATCATTCACATGAAATCCCAAATGCCGGCGAACCGACAATTTATCCATTGGTTTGAAAAGTTCAAGGTTAACACCACACGGAACAATTCGAATTTTATCAACAGGTGCATGGTAATATTGGATTAAATGTTCCTTTTCTTTTTGGGTGGGAAGGATAATTTGATCACACAACTCTGCCAGTTTTTTTTCGCTTACCAGCCGTAATTCGGACGAATTTTCAGTTGAACAGGTTAGGTTTTTCATGGCGCCGATGGTATGGTACGTGATTAGGTGATGTACATTCCAGAATGACTGGAGCTTCAGCCCTAAAATCCCTGAGAGCCAATAATGGCTGTGGACGATATCATATGTGATGTTTTCCTTTATTCGAAAGGATTCCAATTCGTTAAATAGTTGCGGCAAAACGTCATAGAGAGAGGATTTGGCGATATTCCCGCGTGTTTCTCCTGATAAATGGACGAGTCGAACGTTGTCGTATAAATGTACAACCGGATCGTAATTGCCGACATTGTGCTGAGTGAAGATGTCTATATGATGGCCCTTTTTGCCCAATTCCTTGGCCATCTCCCGGACATAAACGCTCATACCGCCTGTATCTTTGGTCCCCAGATCACCAATGGGACTTGAATGGATACTCAGCATGGC